>ERZ1645185.1036-NODE-1036-length-11534-cov-4.477568_pt1 | contig 11534 bp, 11 predicted proteins | sample MGYA00575351_ERZ1645185 | MGnify/ENA primary metagenome ERZ1645185 (study PRJEB40838, sample SAMN11284767) | freshwater sediment metagenome | isolation source: river sediment | host: Sediment | place: India: Jana village, Kanpur | collected 2015-12-17 ... | reverse complement strand
CAGCGGCTGGAGATCATGCAGGCCGAGGATCTGTCCGAGATCGTGCAGGACATGCGCTATCAGGTCATCGATGATCTGGTCGAGGATTTCATGCCGTCGAAATCCTACCCCGAGCAATGGAACACCGAGGGGCTTTACGCGGCTGCGATAGAGAAGCTTGGCCTGAACGTTCCGCTGATTGACTGGGCGCGCGAAGAGGGCGTGGATCAGGATGTCATCCGCGAACGTCTGGAAAAGGCCTCGGACGAGCTGATGGACGGGAAACTCGCCGCCTTTGGGCCTGAGAACATGCGCTCGATCGAAAAGCAGCTTCTGCTGCAGACGATTGACGGCAAGTGGCGCGACCACCTTTTGCGTCTGGAACATCTGCGCTCGGTCGTGGGCTTCCGCGGCTACGCACAGCGCGATCCGCTGTCGGAGTACAAGACCGAAGCCTTCACGCTGTTTGAAAACATGCTTGAAAGCCTGCGCGCCGAAGTGACGCAGCGCCTTGCATTGATCCGGCCGATCTCGGCAGAAGAACAACAGGCGATGGTCGAGCAATACATCGCCCAACAGCGTGCGGCTGCGGCCGAGGCCGAGGCTCAGCCCGCGGCACCCCAGCCGGAACCGGCGCCTGCACCGGCGGCGGCTCAGCCTGATCCGGCCTGGTCGAACATCGCCCGCAATGACCCCTGCCCCTGTGGCTCGGGCGAGAAGTACAAGCATTGCCACGGCCGGCTTGCCTGATTTTCCGCGCAGATCTGAATCGAAACGGGGGCTTCGGCCCCCGTTTTGCCTTTAAGGGCTGGAAACATTCCCCGCTTTTGCCACGACTCGGCCAGATTCCGCCGATAGTTCTGACTGCGGAATCGCACAGGAGTGGTGCCATGAACCTGCAACGCCGACTTGCATTGGCTATATCGTTGCTTGCCGTAGGTCTTGGCACGGGCCACTTCGTGCAGTCGCGCGCGGCTGAGCGTGCAGAGACGACACCCAAGCCCGAAAAGATCGAGCAACTGTCTGCCGGGACGGATGCCGCAACACTGAAGATCGACCCGCCTGCTGCCACCGGTGCCGTTCTGGCAACTGCCGAGGCCGTCACGGAAGAGAAATCCTGCCCGCTGCAACTCGACCTGCTGGCAAAGAGCCAGGCCATGATCGGCCTCTCTCTCAGCGCGCCCTGCCATGGTGACCAGCGTGTCGTCATCAAGCACGGTGGCCTAGCAATCACCGGGCGCACCACGCTTGACGGCAAGCTGACGCTTGATCTGCCGGCGATGGAGGAACAGGCCCGCGTCACCGTCAACTTCATCGACGGATCAGATGTGCTGGGACGCGTCGAGGTGCCCGAGGTGAAAGAGCTACACCGCTTTGCCGTGCAATGGATGGACAACGACCGCTTTGACCTGCAGGCCTATGAGGACGGCGCCGACTTCGGCACGCCCGGGAACATCAATATCGCCAACACCGGATTCCCCGCAGACGGCACAGCCCCCAAGGGCGGGTATCTGACTGTCCTTGGGGACAGCAGCGTCAGCCTGCCGATGCAGGCGCAGATCTACACCTTCCCGCCTCAGGGCGAGGCCGAGGTGATGGTCGAGGCGGTGGTGACTCCCTCGACCTGCGGGCGCGAGATGCTGGGCGAGGCGGTCTCGTCGGTCGGCGGCAAGGTTTCCGTTTCGGATGTGACGCTCGCCATGCCTGACTGCAGTGTGCCCGGCGGGGTGCTGGTGTTGAAAAACATCGTGCCCGACATGGAAGTTGCTGTTAGGTAAGGGGCCGGTCAACAGACGGGTCACGGATGGTATTGCAGGTCTTGCGCGCGGCGGTCCTCGCCGCGCTTCTGGTTTCAGCGCAGGGCGTCAAGGCGCAAGACGTCACATTGACCGCGCGGGACGGATCTTTGTCGATCGAGGGTGCGCTGGTCGGATTTGACGGTGAATTCTACCGGGTGGATACCAAATATGGTCCACTGACCGTCGATGGAGAGGGCGTGATCTGCGAAGGTCCCGGCTGTCCTGACATGACCGCGACCTTCGCGCATCTGCGCATCACCGGCGCGGCCGAGCAGGGCAGTCAGCTCTTGCCCGGATTGCTTCAAGCCTATGCCGCGACCCGTGGCCTGACCCTCTCGACAGACCCTTTGGACATGGGCTTTGTCGCGGAACTGAGCGACCCAGCCACCGGCACATTGCTCGCGCGGGTCACCTTCGCTCCTGCCACGCCCGAGGACTCGCGCGCAGCACTCCTGAAGGGCAGCGCCGACATGGCGGTCTCGCTGACCGCCGACAAGGGATTTGGTGCGCGACCGATTGCGCTTGATGCGCTGATCCCGATCGCTGCGCGCGACAACCGGCTGCCGCGCATTTCGACAGCCGATCTTGCGGCCGCGCTCTCAGGCAAGTTCGGCAACTGGAAAGAGGTCGGTGGCCCGGACATGCCGATCGCGCTTCATGCCCTGCGCCGCGATTCGTCCTTGCAAGAGGCACTGGCCGCGCGCCTAGGGCGTGATGTGGCGGCGGTGGTTGAACATGACAGCGCCGAAGCGCTGGCCGCAGCAGTCGCGCGTGACCCTTGGGCGCTTGCAATCACCGGCCAGTCGGCGCGGGGCGAGGCTCGCCCCCTGCCCATGACCGACAGCTGCGGCTTCCCGCTGATCCCCGCCCGTGCCTCGGTCAAGGCCGAGGACTATCCGCTGACCATGCCGGTCCAGTTGCTGACCCCGCGTCGGCGCCTGCCCCTGTTCGGGCGCGAGTTTCTGGAATTTCTGGACCATCCTGCCGCACAGGCCGCCGTTGCCAAAGCTGGCTTTGTTGACCGTACCCCGGAATCGCAGCCCATGACGGATGATGGTCTGCGTCTGCTGAACGCCATCATGGGGGCAGGCGACGATGTCAGGCTCGAGACCCTGAAACAGCTCGCGAATGTGATGCGCGACTCTGAGCGGCTGTCGCTGACCTTCCGCTTCGAGGATGGCTCCAGCACGCTGGATGCCAATAGCCGTGATAACCTGACGATGCTCGCCCGCATGCTGGCGACAAACGCTTTCCGCGGAGAAGAGGTCATCCTTGTGGGCTTCTCGGATGGATCAGGCAATGCCGAGGCCAACCTGCAGCTGTCCGAAAGCCGGGCGATGGCGGTGCTGCAGTCGCTGACCGAAAAGGCAACCGACCTTCCCCCGGATCAGCCCTTGCCGGGCGTCATGGCCTTTGGTGAGGCTTTGCCCATGGCCTGCGACACCACTGCCGCGGGCCGCCGGGCCAACCGTCGGGTCGAGGTCTGGCTCCGCCCGAAAGGGGCTACAGATAGCCAGACGCCCTGAAGCTCAGCTCCCGCTCTTTCCCGATGATCAGGTGATCGTGCAGAACGATGCCCAGCGTCTCGGCAGCATCACGGATCTGCGCGGTCATCGCAATATCGGCGTCTGAGGGGGACGGATCGCCCGAGGGGTGGTTGTGCACAAGGATCAACGCCGATGCATTCAGCTCCAGCGCGCGCTTGACCACCTCGCGCGGATAGACCGGCACATGATCGACCGTGCCGCGCGCCTGCTCTTCATCGGCGACCAGAACATTCTTGCGATCCAGAAACAGGATGCGGAATTGCTCGGTCTCAAGATGCGCCATTGCAGTGTGGCAATAGTCCACAAGCGCGTTCCATGATGACAGAACGGGGCGCTGCATCACGCGCGCGCGCGCCAGCCGCTGTGCCGCCGCCTCGACGATCTTCAGCTCTTGCACGACCGCATCGCCCACCCCCTTCACCGCCTGCAACCGCGCAACCGGGGCCGAGATCACGCGATTGAAGTCGCCGAAGGTATCGAGCAGCAGGCGCGCCAGCGGTTTGACATCCTGCCGGGGAATGGCCCGAAAAAGCACCAACTCCAGCAGCTCATAGTCCGGCATGGCCGCCGCCCCGCCCTCCATGAAGCGGCTGCGCAGGCGTTTGCGATGATCTGCGATGTATGACGGCAACCGCCCCGTCAGCGCGCCACCCACTGCTTCATCCGCGTCACCATTGGGCGCGAAGAGCGGAAGGGGGGCTTCTGAAAAGACGGGCGGGCGGTCTGACATGTCGCCAGCCTGCTGCACAAAAGTAAACGCGGGGTTAATCCCAGCCACCACCCCCAACGATCGCGCCCCGCGTTCGGGCTTTCCTTTCCCAAATATCCTCAGGGGGTGAGGCGCGGCACGCGCCGAGGGGGCGCGAGCGCCCCCTGCGCCGTTACCGCAGCGCCGTCGCCGGGCTGTTCAGGAAAGCCAGCGTCTCCTCCAGAACACCCTCGGCAAGGTCGCGACCGATGATCACGATGCGGCTCTTGCGATCACCGCCCGGTGCGCGGGCAAGCTTCACCGGCGGATCAAAGACATGCTGCACGCCATGGATGGCATAGGGCTCGTCCTCGCCCTCCAGCCAGATCAGCGCCTTGAAGCGCAGGATGTCCGGCCCGCGCAGCTGGATCAGCGTGTCGATCCAGATGTTGAAAAGTCCCGGATGGATCGGCTGGTCGATGGTGGCCGAGACCGACCGGATGCGATCATCATGGCGCGCGGCAACCGGTGCTGCAGTGAAGGCCGCCCCGAAAAGCCCGTGCTGCGAGCCAAAGGTGGTCAGCGCCGGCAGAGGCTTGGGTGTGGAGGTCGCATTCACCCAGGCCTCGGCACCACTGGCCGCGCTGTCTTCCTTGGGCAACCCCAGTCCGAACAGCGCGCCCGGCGCGACCTGCCCACGCTCGGCCACGATCTGCCGGGCGGTGGGTGCTATGCCGCGCAGGCGCCGCTGGAACGCTGCAAGGGCCGCAGGCGTCACCAGATCGGCCTTGGTCACCACGATCAGATCCGCCATCGCGATCTGCGCCACGGCCTCAAACCCCTGATCGAGCGTCGCCGGCCCATGAGCGGCATCTGCCAGCGTGACCACACCATCCATGCGGTAGGCCTCGGCCAGCGCCGACTCGACCAGAAGCGTATGCAGGATCGGCCCGGGATCGGCGAGGCCCGAGGTCTCGATCACAAGCCGGTCGAACTGGGCGGTTCCGGCACGGCGACGCACTGACAGATCCGTCATCGCACGGGTCAGATCGCCGCGCACCGCGCAGCACATGCAGCCCGACGCCAGCAGCACCATTTCTTCGGTGGATTCCACGATCAGGTCGTGATCCAGCCCCACATCCCCGAATTCGTTGATCAGGACCGCCACCTTTCCCATGCCGGGATCGGCCAGAAGCGCATTCAGAAGCGTGGTCTTGCCCGCCCCAAGATAGCCGGTGATCAGGGTGACGGGGATGCGGTCAACAGTCATGCGGGACTCCAGGGTCTTGGGGTCGCTGAACCTATCCCTCCCCGCACCGGAAGGCCAGAGGGGGGCATGTCGCCCACAGGCCGGAAGAGGGCGCAGACAGGCGCGCATCGACCGCCAGCCCGCGCGACCTTCGGGCACAGAGATGGTGCCCGGCATCAAGGCCGGGTGAAAAGGGAACACGGTGCGGCGCCCCGGCGCCAAATCCGCGACTGCCCCCGCAACTGTAAGCGGAGAGCGCCCCCTGACCGCCACTGGCCGCGAGGCCGGGAAGGCAAGGGACGCGCGATGACCCGCAAGTCAGGAGACCTGCCATCGCTGACACCATCATTCGCCGGGCGGGGTGCCCCGGAAGGAGAGCGTATGAAGAGTTCCGCCGCGCGGCCCGCTGGGCCTGCCATGTCTTCGGCCCGCCGAATGTGCCAACTGTGTCCGCGCAATGGCGCGGCCTGCCAGCCCGGCGCCTATCTTGCGCGCCACCTGTCGGCTGCGATCGCCGCCAGCACACTGGAGGATGGTTTCGAGATATCGGGCACATTGACGGTTGACGATTGCGGCGGCACCTGCCGCCTTGCCTGGCGCGCCTCAACCGGAGGGGTCTGGGTCTTCGGGGATGTGCCCGAGGGTGCCGGGATTGAGACGATGATCACCGGCACCGATGCGGGGGCTTCGGCACTGGGCGGTGCATCGCGGGTCCTGGCGCCCCCGGCGGAACTGCACTGAGAGCCGTTATTCGCCGGCAGGCGCTTCGAGCAGCACGCTGGCTGCGACTTCAGATGACCGGAGCATGTCCTCCAGCGTCAGCGATTCGATGATCAGAAGGTATGACCAGAACACCTCGGCAAAAACCTTGCGGATGCGGCAACTCGCCTCGTCGGTGCAGTCCTCGCAGCGCTGGTAGGACCGGCGCGACAGGCAGGGCAACGGGGCGATCGGCCCGTCAATCAGCCGCAGCATTTCCGAGATCGAGATATCCCGCGGCGCCTTGATCAGGCTGTAGCCACCCGAGCGGCCCCGGATCGAGGCGATGGCCCCGGCGTTGCGGATCTCAAGCAGGATATGTTCCAGAAACCGCTTGGGCGCACCCGAACGCTTGGCGATCTCTTCGATCGTCAAGGGCTGCGGAGAGGGGCGCGCGGCCTCGTCTGCAAGGGCCAGAAGCGCCTTGAGGGCGTATTTCATCTTCTGCGTGATCATGACTTTGCGTAAGCCCACAGCGCGCGGGAATCAATTCATCCCGCGCAAAATCACGACCTGAACCCGTATATTTCTTAGATGCTGAGCGCGCCTTGCAACGCCTGACGGGTCAGCCCTTCCTTCGGATGGGTCAGGGTCACCTCGCCGCGCTTCAGGACGTAGAAGTGGTCGCCAAGATCATAGGCAAAATCAAAGTACTGCTCGACAAGGATGATCGCCATGTTGCCCTTGGCCTTCAGATACTGGATCACACGGCCGATCTGCTGAATGATATTGGGCTGAATGCCCTCGGTCGGCTCGTCCAGCAACAGGACTTTCGGGCGCATGATCATGGCTCGCGCGATCGCAAGTTGCTGCTGCTGGCCACCCGACAGGTCGCCACCGCGACGATGGCCCATCTCTTTCAGCACCGGGAAAAGATCATAGATTTCATCGGGCACCTTGTGTTCCGATCGCGGCAGAAGCGCAAAGCCGGTTTCAAGGTTCTCCTTGACCGTCAGCAATGGAAAGATCATCCGCCCCTGCGGCACCACCGCCAGCCCGCGCCGCGCCATCTGTTGCGCGGGCAGGATGGGCAGGCTTTCCCCGTCCAGCGTCACGCTTCCGGCCGTGCGCGGATGCGTGCCCGCCAATGCCTTCAGAAGCGAGGTCTTGCCCACGCCATTTGTGCCCATGACGCAGGTCACAACACCTGCCCGCGCCTCGATATCGATCCCGTGCAGAATCTGGCTGCCGCCATAATGCAGGGTCAGGCCTTGGGTTGTCAGCATTCTCAGCGCCCCAGATAAACTTCGATGACGGCAGGGTTCTTGGTCACATGGTCAAGGCTGCCCTCTGCCAGGACCGAGCCTTCGTGCAGCACGGTGACCTTGCAGTTCAGCCGCCGGATGAACTCCATGTCGTGCTCGACCACGACGACGGCGCGGGTTTTCGCAAGCTCCACCAGAAGGGCGGTGGTCTGCTCGCGCTCGATGAAACTCATGCCAGCCGCAGGTTCGTCGACCAGCAGCAGCCGCGGCTCCTGCGCCAGCAGCATCGCGATTTCCAGTCATTGCTTCTGGCCATGGCTCAACTCGCCTGCCTTGCGGGCAAGTTGAGATCCCAGCCCCACCTGCCCGGCCAGATCGGCGACGCGGGTCCGGTCGGCTGCCGTCTCGCGCCAGAAGAGCACCCGCCACGGCGCGCGATTGGCCTTAAGCGCGAGCATCAGGTTCTCGGAGACCGTCTGATCCTCGAAAACGGTAGGGCGCTGGAACTTTCGACCGATCCCGGCACGGGCGATTTGCGCCTCGGACATCTTCAGCAGGGACCGCGGGGTTTCACCAAAGGTGACGCTCCCCTCGTCGGGCCGGGTCTTGCCGGTGACGATGTCCATGAAGGTGGTCTTTCCCGCTCCATTCGGCCCGATCACGGCGCGCAACTCTTGCGGGCCGATCGCGAAGGACAGGTTGTTGATGGCGCGGAAGCCGTCAAAGGTAACGGAGACGCCAGAGACCTCGAGAAGGGCACTCATTCCTGCGCCTCCCTTTCCTGCAGGGAACCGGCATCGGGCCCAAGGTCGGCGCCATGCCGTTCCGGGGTGCCGATATGGGCGAACCGGTCGAAAAGCCCGCCGATGCCTTTGGGCGCAAACAGGGTAACCAGCACGAACGAGAGGCCCAGAAGCACCGTCCACCAGTCAACCCAGTGGATCGTGTAGAACCCCAGCGGGATCGACGGCGCGGTGCCACCCGTGAACCACGAGGACAGAAGCGAGACGAAAGCCGCCCCGATCACCGCGCCATAAAGCCGGCCCCGCCCGCCGATGGCCACCCAGACCGCCAGATAGATCGAGGCGATGGGCGCAAGTTCGGCCGGGTTGATGATGCCCGCCTGCGGGTAGTAAAGCGCGCCCGCGATGGCCGCGATCATCGCGGTCAGCGTAAAGACGAAGAGCTTGTAACCCTCGACGGGGTAGCCAAGGAATCGCAGCCGCTGTTCGTCATCGCGGATGGCGCGCAGGGCGCTGCCGAATTTTCCTGCGGTGATCCAGGCAAGGGTGACATAGCCTGCCGCAAGCAGCGCGGCCGAGGCGAGGAAGAAGCTGATCGACAGCGTCGATTGCGGCACGTCGCCAAGGCCCGGCAGGTTTTGCAGCCCCGAAAGCCCGTTATTGCCGCGCAGGCCCGAGTCGTTCTGAAAGAGATAGAGCGCCAGCGCCAGCGTCATCGCCTGTGTCAGGATCGAGAGATACACCCCGTTCACCCGCGCCCGGAAGGCAAGCCAGCCGAAGATCAGGGCCAGAAGCCCCGGCACGATAAGGACGAGGGGCAATTGCAGCCATGCGCTATGGGCAAAGGACCATACGACCGGCAGTTCCGACGCGCCGACCACACCGAAGATCTGTGTCGCCACGCCTTGCGCAACTTCGTCCGGTGTTGCGGGGATAGGGCTGCCGGCAAGGGACTGCACCACGATCTCTTCGGTGCGGGCATACATCAGCCACATACCCAGCATGTAGCCGCCAAGCGCGAAGAAGGCCATGTGGCCGAGAGACAGGATGCCGGTATAGCCCCAGATCAGATCCATCGCGAGGGCAACGAGGCACAGGCAGAGCGTCTTGCCCAAAACCTTGACGAAGGCCGTGGGGATCAGGCCGAGGCCGAACCCCTCGGCCAGCAGGGTGACCACAAGGGTAAAGGCCGAAAGGATCAGCAGGAACCACAGGACCGATGGATTGCGCGCAAGAAAGCTACGGGTCATGCCGGGGCCTTTCCGGTTGATGCGAGGGGCGTCACACCCCCCGCGCGCCCCGTCAGGTTTTCGGGCCAGAGTGAAGGGATATGGCGTGGGGTGCTTGCGAACATGGGATCAGTCTCCGGCCGCGCGTCCCTTGAGGGCGATGATCCCCCGGGGGCGGAACTGGATGAACAGGATGATGAAGAGGATCATGTAGGTTTGTGCGGCCAGCGTATTGGCCGGATTGAGCCACTCGATCACCTTCTGGAAGCCGCCGATCATGGCAGCGCCGGCCAGCGCCCCCCAGATGTTGCCGACACCACCAACCACAACGGTCATGAAGCTTTGCACGATGTAGTCGGAGCCAAGCTCGGACGTGACCTTTGCAAAAAGACCGATGGCCACGCCGGCGATTCCCGCGATGCCAGAGCCCAGCCCGAAGGTCAGCATGTTGATGCGACCGGGATCGATCCCCATGCTGGCGGCCATCGCGGGGTTCTGCGTGACGGCACGCACCTCAAGCCCCAGCCGGGTCCGCTTCATCAGCCACAGGAAGAAGCCCAGGAACAGAAGCGCCAGCACGAAGATCGCGATGCGGATATAGCTGATCGAGATCACATCATTGAAGACCAGCGCCCCATCGAGCCAGGCGGGTGAGGTCAGCGGACGGGCCTGCGTGCCAAAGATGTTCTTTGCGATCTGCTGAAGCGCGATCGAGATGCCGAAGGTTGCAAGCAGCGTCTCAAGCGGTCGGCGATAAAGGTGGCGGATGACCAGCCGCTCCATCGCGACGCCCGCCATGAAGGTGACGGCAAAGGCCATCGGCAGCGCGACAATGATGGAAACCGTATAGTTCGGGATCAGTTGCTGCACGACGTAGCCGGTATAGGCGCCCATCATGATGAACTCGCCATGCGCCATGTTGATCACGCGCATGACGCCGAATGTGATGGCAAGGCCGATGGCCGCCAGGAAGTAGATCGAGGCAAGCGACAGCGCATCAAGCGCCAGATCGGTCGCCGTCATCAGACCGACGCGGGTATCGATGCTGCCCAGCGTGGCGCGCGCGGCAGAGGTGATCCGGGCATCGGGCTGGGTGTATTCGTCAAAGAAGACATGCGCCTGCAACGCGGCGGCAACCTCGGCATCGGTTGCGGCGGTCGGCACTGTGCCCGCCTTCTCCATCGCCTCATAGGCGCGATCGCGCCCTTCGCGGGTGGCCAGATCAGCCACGGGAACGCCCGCCACCTGACCATTTGACAGGTTCGCGGCAAGGGCCGCTTTCTGCGCCTCGGACGTCAGGCGCGCAGGGGCGAGGTTCGCCGCGACCAGCAGGTCATAGGCCTCAACCTCTGTCAGATCGGAGCCGGGGCGCAGGGTGGCTGCGATATTGGCGCCTTCGGGCAATGCAGTGGCAGCCTTGCGCGTTGTAGCAAGCAGGGGATTCAGCGCGGCGCGCACGTCGAGCGCAGTATCGCCCCGAAAGCTTTCGATGGCCGCAACCCGCGCTTCGATATCCGGGTCGAATTGCAGGGTCAGGAAACGTTCGAGCCGTTCCTTGCGGGCTTTGAGCACCGGATCGGCCTCTGTGGCAATCGCCGCGCGCAGGGGCTCTAGCTGGGTCTCGGACGGTGATTTGGCAATGGCATCCAGCGCGCGGGCACGCTGGGCCGGATCGGGGTCTGACAGGGTGAATTGCACAAGCGCCGCCCCGATCAGCTCGCGCACGCCCGCATTGGGCTTCAACTCTACAATATCTGCCTTGAGGGCGGTGCCGGCGAGGGCACCGTCGAGGCCCGTCAGCGCCCAGCCCTCATCCGCCTTTTCCAGAATGAAGAAGGCGCCATCGGCCTTGCGCTGACCCAGCTTGCGCTCGGCCCAGGCGGTCAGCATCCGCGCGGCGGCGGGATCGCCCGTCGCCACGATCGCATCGATCACCGGCCCGATGGATTGACGCGAGGGCTTTTCGATCTTGGCCCGCTCGGTTGCCAGAACCTCGGGCAGGCCCTGGGCGAAGACCGGCAACGCCAGACAGACCGCCATCACCAGCGGCAGAAGTATGCGGAACATGCGGACCCCGTCAGGAATGGGCGAGGGGGCAGTACCCCCTCGCGGCTCGGCTCAGTAGTTCGACGTCAGCTGCACGCAGGTCTTGGTCTCGGTGTTGTACATGCCGCACTTCAGGTCTTTCCAATCCGACTCCAGCACCGCAGAGGCGGGCAGGAAGTCGGTCCAGGCGTCGCCCGGAACCGGCTCGGTCTGGCTGATGATGTCGAACTGGCCATCGGCGCGGATCTCGCCGATCAGCACGGGCTTGGTCAGGTGGTGGTTCGGCAGCA
>ERZ1645185.1035-NODE-1035-length-11544-cov-12.943946_pt1 | contig 11544 bp, 12 predicted proteins | sample MGYA00575351_ERZ1645185 | MGnify/ENA primary metagenome ERZ1645185 (study PRJEB40838, sample SAMN11284767) | freshwater sediment metagenome | isolation source: river sediment | host: Sediment | place: India: Jana village, Kanpur | collected 2015-12-17 ... | reverse complement strand
GCAGCGCCATCACCCAGCGCTTCAGTGCCGCGGTCGGCGCGGCCATCATGCCGGTATAGACCTCGCGGATCGCACGTTGCTCGGCGCTGGCATCCTTGTGCTCGACGATGCCGCACACGCTGCCCCCGGGCGTGCGCACGATGCGGCCGTAGCCGGTCGGGTCGGGCAGCTCGACGGTCAGCAGCGCCAGCGCCTTGCCGTCACAGGCTTGCGCCAGGGCCTGGGCGGTGCGGGTTTGAATCAGCGGCACGTCGCCGTTGAGGATCAGCGTCGTGCTCGCGGCATCGTCCAGCGCCGGCACGGCCTGCTGGATCGCGTGGCCCGTGCCCAGCTGAGGCATCTGGCGCACGAAGTGCAGATCCCGGGCGTGTACGCCGGCTTCCACTTCGTCCGCGCCGTGGCCGGTGATGACCACCGCGCGCGAAGCACCCAGCCCGGCACAACTGTCCAGGACATGCTGCAATAAAGGCCTCCCAGCCAAGTGATGCAGCACTTTCGGCCGAGCCGATTTCATGCGGGTGCCCTTGCCGGCGGCCATGATCACGACATTCAGAGCCATGCGGTTTTCCATCGCCAAAGTGCGGATTATCGTTTTGTGGCTTGCCTGCGCCCTGCTGCTCACGGGTTGCAGCGTGGTGCGTGTCGCATACAACCAGGCGCCGATGCTCACCGGCTGGTGGCTGGACGGCTATCTCGAGTTCAGTCCGGAACAGGAGCCGCGCGTCAAGGCGGCGCTGAACGAGTGGTTCGAGTGGCATCGCCGCACCCAGTTGCCAGACTATGCCGCGCTGCTGGCGGCGGCCCAGGTGCAGGTGATGCAGCCGGCGACGCCGGAGCAGGTCTGTCGCTGGTACGACGACCTGCGCGGGCGCATCGCCGTGGCGCTGAAGCACGGCGTGCCGCTGGCGGTCGACGTGGTCTCGGGCCTGAGCGCCGAGCAGGTGCGGCTGCTCGAGCAGCGTTACGAGAAGTCGAACCAGAAGTTCCAGGGCGAGTTCATGCAGGCCCGCCTGGACGAGCGCGCCAAGGCCTCGCTGCGGCGCACGGTGGAGCGGGTGGAGATGATCTACGGCCGCATCGACGAGCGCCAGCGGCAGATGCTGGTGGACGCGCTGGCGGCGTCACCCTTCGATCCCGCGCAGTGGTACGGCGAGCGCCAGGCGCTGCAGCGCGAGACCCTGCAGACGCTGCGTCAGCTGCAGGGCCGGCCGCAAACGCCGGCCGAGCGGGCCGCCCACGAGGCCCGCCTGGCGCAACTGGCGCTGCGGCTGCAGAACTCCACCCAGCCCGAGTACCGCGCCTACCAGCAACGTCTGACGGAATTCAACTGCGCGCTGGTGGCACGCTTCCACAACAGCACCACGCAGGCGCAGCGGCAGGCGGCCCGGGCGCGTTTCAAGGGCTGGGAGGACGACTTGCGGGCGTTGTCGGGGCAGCCGCCGGCCGAGCGGGTGCTGTAGCCGCGTCGGCAGCGTTCAGCCGCGCTCGACGCGGATCGTCTGCAGCGGCGCCGGGTCCAGGCTGCCGCAGGACGCGTCGTCGTCGAAGGCGATGTCGCCGTCGGCGTCCGGCAGGCCGGTGGCCTGGAGCGTGCGGAAGGGATGCAGCCGCGCATCCATCAGGTGCGACGGCACCACATGGGCCATCGCGCGCAGCATGTTGTCGGTGCGCCCGGGGTACTGGCGCTCCCATTCGCGCACCATGGCCTTGATCTGCACGCGCTGCAGGTTGTCCTGGCTGCCGCACAGCGTGCACGGGATGATCGGGAACTGCCGGTGCGCGGCCCAGCGCTCCAGGTCGGTCTCGGCCACGTAGGCCAGCGGGCGGATCACCAGGTGCCGGCCGTCGTCGCTGGCCAGCTTCGGCGGCATGCCCTTCAGCCGGCCGCCGAAGAACATGTTCATCAGCAGCGTCACCACCATGTCGTCGCGGTGGTGGCCGAGCGCGATCTTCGTCGCCCCCAGTTCGCTGGCCACGCGGTACAGGATGCCGCGGCGCAGCCGCGAGCACAGGCTGCACATGGTCTGACCCTCGGGCACGAGCCGCTTGACGATGGAATAGGTGTCCTGGTCCTCGATGTGGAAGGGCACGCCGAGCGAGCGCAGGTACCGCGGCAGCACCTCGGCCGGGAAACCGGGCTGCTTCTGGTCGAGGTTGACCGCGACCAGCTCGAAATCGACCGGTGCGCGCTCGCGCAGCGACAGCAGCAGGTCGAGCAGCGCGTGGCTGTCCTTGCCGCCGGACAGGCAGACCATGACCTTGTCGCCGGCCTCGATCATGTTGAAGTCGGCGATCGCCTGGCCCACCTGGCGGTGCAGCTTCTTGCTCAGCTTGTTGGCCTCGAAGGCCTGCCGCCGCGTGTCGCGCGGGACGTCGGCTGCGGTCGGTGGGGCGTTCAGTGTCTGCATCGTCGTGCTCAGCGAGCGGTTTCGGCGCGCAGGCCGAAGACCTCGACGCCCACGGCGTCGCAGTCGGGGTAGACGTCGGGCTTCTCGGTCGATACCCGTGCCGCGCGCACCAGCGGGTGCGCGAGCATGTCGCGCAGCAGCTCATCGACCAGCGTCTCCTGCAGGTGCACATGCCCTCGCGACACCCGTTCGGCGATGCGGCGGCGGATGAAGTCGTAGTCCACCACCTCGGCCAGCGTGTCGGACTGCGGCGTGGTCTGGGCCAGCGGCACGTACAGGTCGACGTTGACCAGCAGGCGCTGTGCGCCCTGCTTCTCGAAATCGTGCACGCCGATGTTCGCGTGGACTTCGAAGTTGCGCAGAAAAAGGCGCCGGCAATCGGCCAGGCGTGGATCCATCAACGGGGTCGACATGTCAGGGGTCGCTCAGGAACATGACGTCGCGGGGCTGGTGCGACAGGTGCTGGCCGCCGTCGACCAGCAGAGTGGTGCCGGTGATGGCCGGCGATTCGAGCAGGAAACGCACTGCCTGTGCAACATCGGCCGCCGTCGAGGAGCGCTGCAGTGGTGTCAGGCGATGCGCCTGCTCGAAGCCGGCCTGGTCCATCGGGCCCGACGGCAGCGTCACGCCCGGGGCGACGCCGCACACGCGCAGGCGCGGCGCCAGCGCCTGGGCCAGCAGCGTGTTGGCCGACTCCAGTGCGGCCTTCGACAAGGTGTAGGACAAGTAGTCGGGGTTCGGATTCCAGAGTTTCTGATCGAGCAGGTTGACCACGCAGCCTTGCCGATCGACGTCGTCGAGATGCCGGTGCAGCGCCTGGGCCAGCAACACTGCCGGCGCCACGTTGCTGCGCCAGTGGCGATCCATCAGCACATGGCCGAAGCTGTGCACGTCGTCGCGCTCGAACAGCGACGCGTTGTTGACCACCGCATCGACGCGGCCGAAGTGCTGCAGCACGGCTGGCAGCAGCGCCCGGCAGGCGGCCTCGTCGGCCAGGTCGGCGCCGAACTCCGCCGCCTGCGCACCGCGCGCGCGCAACTCCTGCAACGTCTGCTGTGCCTCGGCCTGCGAGCGCCCGTAGTGCAGCGCCACGTCCCAGCCGTGCGCCGCCAGTTCGATCGCGATCTCGCGGCCCAGGCGACGTGCGCCGCCGGTCACCAGTGCAACGGGACGAGGAGCCATGCTTTCTACAATTAGCCGATGAATGACGGCGAAGGCGCGAGTTTATCGGCGCAGCTGCACCAGCGGATTCTTGCGGACATCCAGCGCCAAGGCGGCTGGTTGCCCTTCGACCGCTTCATGCAGCTGGCGCTGTACGAGCCGGGCCTGGGCTACTACGCCAACCCCGGCCGCAAGTTCGGCGCCATGCCCGGCTCGGGCAGCGATTTCGTCACCGCGCCGGAGATGTCGCCGCTGTTCGGGCGTGCGCTGGCCGTGCAGCTGGAGCAGGCCTTGCAGGCCAGCGGCCGCGCCGAGGTCTGGGAGTTCGGTGCCGGATCGGGCGCGCTCGCGGCGCAACTGCTGGACGCGCTCGGTGAGCGCGTGGCGGGCTACCACATCGTCGAGCTGTCGGCCGTGCTGCGCGCGCGGCAGGCCACCCGGCTGCAGCCTTGGGCAGGCCGCGTGCATTGGCACGAACGGCTGCCCGAACGCATCGACGGCGTGATCGTGGGCAACGAGGTGCTCGATGCGATGCCGGTGCAGCTGTTGCGCTGGAGCGGGCACGGATGGCAGGAACGTGGCGTGGTCGCGCACGACAACGGGTTCGAGTGGCAGGACCGGCCAACGAGTCTGCGGCCGCCGCTGGAAGCTTTCGTGCCGGGCACGGTGGTCGAGCTGCATCTGCAGGCAGAGGCTTTCGTGCGTACGCTGGCCGCGCACATGGGTCGTGCAGCGGCCTTCTTCATCGACTATGGCTTCCCGGAGGCCGAGTACTACCACCCGCAGCGCACCGGCGGCACGCTGATGTGCCACCGCGCGCACCGCGCCGACGATGACCCCCTGGCCGACGTGGGTTGCAAGGACATCACCGCACACGTCAACTTCAGCGGCATCGCGCTGGCCGCCCAGGACGCCGGTTTGCAGGTGCTGGGCTACACCTCGCAGGCGCGCTTCCTGTTGAACTGCGGGCTGCCTGGTCTGATGCAGCAGGCCGCGCTGCCCGAGGCCATCGCCGCACAGCGGCTCGTCAACGAGCACGAGATGGGCGAGCTCTTCAAGGTCATCGGGCTCGCCCGCGGCATTGAGCTCGACGCGCTGGGTTTTCGTGCTGGCGACCGCAGCCACCGCCTCTGATGCGCTGGCTGATCGTCTTCCTGCTCGCCAGCCTGATCTTCAGCGGCCTGAAGGGCTGGCTCGGCCGCATCGGCCTGGGCAAGCTGCCGGGCGACTTCAGCTTCCGCTGGCTGGGCCGGGAGTGGTACCTGCCGCTGGCCAGCAGCCTCTTGCTCAGCCTGCTGGCCATGGCCGTTGGCGCCCTGCTGTGACGGCGTCGCGCCGGTTCCTACGCAAGCGGGTTCAACAAGGCAGAAACCGAGGTCGTCTCACGGCGCATCGCTGCCTTCCACATTCGCTTCTTTGAGGCACACGCTGTCCGCCAGCGGGGTGGCCAACTCCGTTCAGGGAAATTCTTATTCCGTTGACCACCCCGCTGCCGGCCAGGGCCGGCGGACCGTCAACGCTGTTGAGCACGGCGGTCCGCGCATGCTGTCGTCCTGCTGCCGAAGCGCGCTGCGGGTGCCGGCAAAGCCGGCGACGGGGTGACCGGCGGAGTGAATAGGAATTTCCCTGAACGCAGCCGGTTACCCCCTCGTCGGCTTTGCCTCAGCAGCGCCAAAACGCAACAAGAGCAACGGGCGCCAAACGAACGTCAGCAATGCGCCGGTCATGGCCAAAGGCTTCTTGCCGTTTGAACGCGCATCGGTATCAGCCTTCGATCGTCCACTCGTGACTGCACTGGCGGCAGCAAACCCGTACGCGGTCGGTCGTTGTCTCGGCCTGCACCAGACTGAAGCGCGCGTAGGTGCCGCAGGACGGGCAGTCGGCCTGGTGGGCCACGGTTTCCGCGTGCATCAGCAGGAACAGGTAGCGACGCAGCGCCCACAGCCCCGCCCCGCCGCAGACCAGCACGGCCAGCAGGTCGAAGGCCTGGTCGGTCCAGCTGCGGAACTCCGATGCCGCCTCGAACGCGCCGATCAACCCGACCATGCAGACGAAGGTCAGCGCCATGTGCGCATGGCTGCGCAGCAGCTCGCGTTCGTACCACTTGCGAAAGCCGTGCTTGCGGATGCCGACACTGAGCTTCATGGGCGTGGAGGGCACCCCTCGGCGGATGGCAGGCGTGTGACTGCAGCTTCGCGGCCGGGTCGCCAGCGCGCGTCTCAGCGTCGCATGTGCATGGCGCGCCACTGGTCGAGACGCGCCAGGCCCTGGCCGGGTGCGAGGTAGCCCGGCGCCACGGCCTGCAGCGACGCGGGTTCGATGCCCAGCGCCTTCAGGCCGGGCAGCTTGCCGGTGGCGATGTTCGGCACGCGCATCGACAGGATGTTGTCGCGCGACATCAGCGGCACCCCGGGCAGCAGTTCCATCGCCATGGCCTGCATGCGTCCCATCGAGTCCGGCAACGCCACCACCGGCCGCTCGTGCCCGCAGAGCCGACCGGCCAGCTGCACAAGCTCGCGCAGCGTGAAGACCTTCGGCCCGGCGCATTCGTAGGTCTGGCCGATGCTTTCCTTCCGCTCCAGGCAACGCACCACGGCTTCGGCCACGTCCTCGACCCACACCGGCTGGAACTGGGCGTCGACGCCGGCCAATGGCATCACCGGGAAGACGGCCTGCAGCGCGGCGAACAGGTTCAGGAAGCGGTCGTCGGCGCCGAAGATGACCGAGGGGCGCAGCACGCTCAGGTCCAGCGGGGCGGCGTGCAGCACCGCTTCGGCTTCTGCCTTGCTGCGCAGGTAGTTCGAAGGCGCATCCGCCGCCACGCCCAGGGCGCTGACATGTACCAGACGCCGCACGCCGGTGGCAGCACAGGCGCCAGCCAGGCGCCGCGCGAGCTGCACGTGGGTCCGGTCGAACTCCGCGGCGCTGCCATGCAGGATGGCGATCAGGTTGACCACGGCATCGTGCCCGGCCAGCACACGGGCCAGTTCAGCGTCGTCGTGCACGTTGCAGTGCACCGGATCGACAGTGGGCAGGAACTGCACCGGCTTGGCATGCGCCAGGTGGCGGGTGGGCACGGTCAGACGCAGCCCCGCATCGCGCTCGACCAGGCGTTCGCAAAGCGAGCGGCCGACGAATCCGGTTCCGCCCAGCAGCAGGATCTTCTTCATGGCTCGCACCCGGGTTTGCTGTGTCTGACGCGCACCGGCCAACGCACCATCTCGGCATCCGGCGTCGTCAAGGCAGATTCTTGTCCGGATCCGGAGACCGTGGGTCGCGCGGGCCGATCTGCTTGCCGAGCCGGCCCTTCAGCGGCACCTGTGTGCCGCCCAGCAGGGCGTTGTAGTACACGGCATTCGAAAGCACCTTCTTCACGTAGTCGCGCGTCTCGTTGAACGGAATGCTCTCGGCCCACGCGGCCGGCTCTATCGGCGGGCCTTCGCGCCAGCGCCGCGGCCGGCCGGGGCCGGCGTTGTAGGCCGCGGCGGCCAGCGCCTGCGAGCCGCCGAAGTCGTCCAGCACCAGCTTCAGGTAGGTCGTGCCCAGCCGCAGGTTCAAGTCGCGGTCGGCAATCATCTCGGGCTTGTAGTCGACACCGATGCGCTTGGCCGTCCACTTGGCGGTGGCCGGCATGATCTGCATCAGACCCGAGGCGCCCACATGCGAGCGCGCGTCCATGATGAAGCGCGACTCCTGGCGGATCAGGCCGTAGACATAGGCCGGGTCGACGCCCAGCTCGCGCGCCTGGGACACCACCTCGTTGCGGAAGGGCATCGGGAAGCGCTGCGCCATGTCCACTTCCTGGCGCGTGCGGTCGCTGGTGTTGATGCAGCGGTCCCAGACCTCGCGGTCGCAGGCCAGCTGCGCCGCGGCCAGCAGCTCGCGCTCTTGCATGCCGCGCAAGGTGAAGTTCCATTCGCGCACGCCCTCGCTGCGCAGGCCTATCGAGATCAGCAGTAGCGCTCGCTCCAGCCCCGGGTTGCGGCGTGCGGCCTCACGTTCGGCATCGCTCAGCGCGGCCGGCCGCGGCGGCAGCGCGGTTTTGCCGCCGAGATCCTCTAGCGCCAGCTTGCCGTAGAAGTTCATCTGGCCGGAGATGGTTTCCAGCTGCTGCCGTGCCTCCTGCCGCTCGGCATCGCCCTCGGGCCCGGCCTTGGCCATCGCCAGCTGCGCGCGGGCGCGCCAGTAGACCCAGGTCGGGTCCTTGCGCTCGTCGGCGCTCATCGCGTCGATGCCCTGCGCCACCAGCTGCCAGCGCTCGGCGTCGCGGCCGTCGGAACGCAGCGCGGCGCGTACCTGCCAGCCCAGCGTGTCGTCGGACCAGGGCGCCAGCGCGCGCTGGGCCGGCGTGGACTCGTTGCGCAGCGACCATGCGCGCTGCGCCCAAGGCGCCGCTTCGGGCATCAGCTTCAGCGCCGCCTGCTTGGCCACGGCAGCCCAGGCCAGCGCCGCCAGCGGGGGCGGCAACTGGGCCTGCCAGCGCTCCTGCAGTTGCATCGCCGCGGCCTGCGGGTCGTTCGACGCCAGCCGAGCCAGGGCCAGCGTGGCCAGTTCGTCGCCGGCAGCGCCGTCCCGCGAGGGTTTGCGCGCCAGGTAGCGCGCCGGGTTCTCGAACAGCTCGGCCACAGCGGTTGCGGCGGCAGGGCTGACGAACCCGGCCGCGGCGCGTGCCGAGCGCGGCCGGTTCACCTCCACCGACAGCCGGGCCTTGCGCCAGGCATCGTTGTCGTTGAACACCCCGGCGGCGAACAGGGTGCTGGCCAGCAGATTGCAGCCGTCGTCGAACTCGCGCTGGGCGAACCAGGCGCTGCGGGCCGCGTCGCGCACGTCCTGACCCTTCAGGTGCTGGGTCAGCAGGGCGTAGCAGGTGACCTCGCGGTCGTCGTTCATACGAAAGCGCGGATAGTCGCGGCCGAAGTTGGCCCAGTCGCGCCGCCGCCCGAGCTCGAGCAGCCAGTCGTTCCGCAGCCGGTCCTCCACATAGGTGCCGGGCCAGCGCGCATAGAAGGCTTCGACCTCGTCGACTTGCGCGCTGCTCAGCCGGTTCGTCAGCTCCCAGTACTCGACCCACTGCGCCAGCGGGTGCTGACGGGCCTGCACCGCGGCGTTGGTCAGCAGCACGCGGTCGCGCTTGCCGAAGGCTTCGCGGGCATCGATCACCACGCGATGCGGTGTCTGGGCAACGGCCTGCGGCAACAGGCTGCCGCTCAGCGTCGCTGCGACCACAGCCAGGCAGGCGAACAGGCGCCTGGAAACGAAGCGGAAAGTCATCGTGGGCAATGGGCCTCGGTCTATGAGGGTGAGCGGCGCATGCGGCATTTTCTCACCGGCGTGCCGGGCGGCGTGGCGTGCGCGCGGCAGTCTTGGGCGCGGCGGCCTGACGGGCGCGCAGTGCGGCCTCCAGGGCCAACCGGGCCCAGGGGCGCATGGCCTCGGGTGCTTCCATGGCCTCTGCCGGGACGCTCCAGAAACTCATCGTCACCGGCTTGGTCTTGCCGTGGTAGACGAAGGGCTCGCATCCGGCCTCGGCGAAGCGCGGCTTGCTGATGTCGTCGGCCTTCAGGTACAGCCGATCGAAGGCGATCAGCCCGACGAACAGCTCGTCGATGCGCAGCCCGTAGCCGCCGAACATGCGCCGCGCCGTGACGCGCCCGAGCGGCGACATCAGCTCGACGCAATGGTCGACGATCGGATCGCTGCGCGGCATGACGGGCTCCACCGAGGCGCGGGACTCTGCAGTGTAGGGCGCAGCGTTCACAATGCGGTTGCCTTGGCCTGCGGATTCTTGCCATGACCGATGCCTTCAGGATGTCTTTGGAACCCACCCGCGACAAACGCACGCTGCGCAGGCAGCTGCAGGCAGAACGCATGGCCATGCCCGATCGTCACCAGCGCTCGGTGCACCTGCAGGAGGTGCTGCGCGTGTGGCTGGTCGGTCGCAGCGAGCGCTCGATCGGCGCCTACTGGCCGATCAAGGGCGAGTTCGACGCGCTTCCCGCGTTGTACCGCTGGAGCGAGGCCGAGCCGGACCGTCGCATCGGGTTGCCCGTCGTGGACCGCGACACCAAGCACCTTCGCTTCCATGTCTGGTTTCCAGGCTGCCCGATGGAGGAAGACGCCTACGGCATTCCCAAACCCAAGGACACCGCCGAATTCGAGCCCGAACTGCTGCTGGTGGCCTGCGTGGGTTTCGGGCCCAAGGGTCTGCGCCTGGGTTACGGGGGCGGCTTCTACGATCGCACGCTGGCCGACCTGCGGCCACGTCCGTTCACGGTCGGTGTCGGCTTCATGCACGGCTATGTGCCGTGGCTCGAACCGGAGCCGCACGACGTGCCGCTGGACGCGATGCTTACCGAAGAGGGCGTCTTCTGGCAACGGCGCTGACGCGTTGGCGGCTCGAAGCGATTCACTCCGATTCGCAAGCGGGCGCAGAGAACCACTCGGAACATGAACACCGGCTGATGGCGCTTCGCAGCCGAATTTGAACAGCCTTCACCGCAGAGGCGCGGAGCACGCAGAGAAAGCGCAGAGGGGTTGCAATGGAGAAGGAAACCCTCCTGTATTCCTCTGCGTGACCTTGGCGTCCTCTGCGCCTTCGCGGTGAAGGTGTTCGGCTGTTTGCGACCGGCAGCAACGTACCGAACAGCGACAGCAGGCTACCGCAGAATTGGACTACCGGCAGGTATCAGCCCAGCCTCAACCTTCGACACAGCTCCAGCGTCAACGGCGCCTGATTCATCGTGTAGAAGTGGATGCCCGGCGCGCCGCCGGCGATCAGCCGCTCGCAAAGCCCGGTCACCACGTCCAGCCCGAAGGCGCGGATCGACGCGGCATCGTCCATGTAGCCTTCCATCTTCAGCGCCACCCAGCGCGGGATTTCGATGCCGTCGCGGGCTGCGAACTGCGCGATCTTCGCGTAGTTGTGGAAGGGCATGATGCCCGGCACCACCGGCACCGAAGCACCGAGCTTGCGCGTCTGCTCCACGAAGTGAAAGTACGCATCCGGATTGAAGAAGAACTGCGTGATCGACGAATCCGCTCCAGCCTTCACCTTGTCGGCATAGTGCTGCAGGTCGCGCGTGCTGTAGCGCTGCTCCGGGTGGTACTCGGGGTAGGCCGCCACCTCGATGTGCCAGTCGGCACCTTGCGCCTCGCGGACGAAGCGCACCAGCTCGGCCGCGTAGCGGAACTCGCCGGCCGTGGCCGTGCCGCTCGGCAGGTCGCCGCGCAGCGCCACCAAACGACGGATGTTCTGCGCGCGGTAGGTGGCCAGGATCTCGGCGATGCCGTCGCGCGTGGAGCCCACGCAGGACAGGTGCGGAGCGGCTTCGAAGCCGGCCTCGGCGATGGCGCGCACGGTGTGCAGCGTTTTGTCGCGCGTGGAGCCGCCGGCGCCGTAGGTGACGCTGAAGAATTCGGGGTTGGTGGCGCCGAGTTCCCGCACCACGGTCTTCAGCTTCTCGTCGCCCACTGGCGTGTTCGGCGGGAAGAACTCGAAAGAAATCGGGACGCTCATGCCGTGCCTTCGCATGGATGCAACGACGCCGCGCGCAGCGCCGGCGTCTTCGAGAGAACGCGGCGGGCCCGGCATTGCCGGTCCGCACACGTTGCCCGCTCAGGGGAGCGCCGTAGGCGCGTCGGAAGGGTCAATACCTGTAGCTATCGGGCTTGTACGGCCCCTGCACCGGCACGCCAATGTAGGCCGCCTGCTCCTCAGTCAGTGCAGTCAGCTCGGCGTTCAGCGTCTTGAGCTGCAGCTTCGCGACCTTCTCGTCCAGGTGCTTGGGCAGCACGTAGACCTTGCCCTGCTCGTAGTAGTCGGCGTGCGTGTACAGCTCGATCTGCGCGATCGTCTGGTTGGCGAAGGAGCTGCTCATCACGTAGCTCGGGTGGCCGGTGCCGCAGCCCAGGTTCACCAGCCGGCCCTTGGCCAGCATGATGATGCGCTTGCCGTCCGGGAAGATCACGTGGTCGA
>ERZ1645185.1033-NODE-1033-length-11548-cov-6.323501_pt1 | contig 11548 bp, 8 predicted proteins | sample MGYA00575351_ERZ1645185 | MGnify/ENA primary metagenome ERZ1645185 (study PRJEB40838, sample SAMN11284767) | freshwater sediment metagenome | isolation source: river sediment | host: Sediment | place: India: Jana village, Kanpur | collected 2015-12-17 ... | reverse complement strand
TCGGGTGCCTGCTGCCCGGGCTTGAGTGCCAGCGCATCGGCCAGACTGAACCGGGGCAATGCCATGTCCATCTGCACGGCGGGCAGGTCGGCCGTGAAATCGGCGCGCACGCGGCCGCTGCCCTGCGCATCGAACAGGCGCAGGCGCAACGGGGCCAGGGTGTAGATGCCTGCGTCGGCCACGAGCGACGTGCTCAGGTCGGACACGGTCTGGCCAGCGGTGTGCAGGGTGGCGCAAGCGAGTTCCCCCCGCAGCGCCAGCCTGCGCCGGGCTTCGGCGGCGGGCCCGCCGGCAAACACCCCGTCGCGCAGGTCCACGCGGCAGGCGTTGGCGTCGATGCTGCGTCCGCCCTGCTGGTCGACGTAATGCACCGTTGCATCGCTTGCGGTCAGGCGGCCCAGCCGGAAGGGCGACGCGGGCTTGCCGCTGGGCTCGCTGCGTTCATAGTTGTAACGCCCGTCTGCGCCGCGTTCGATGTGGAGCACGGGCGCACGCAAGGTCAACGAATCGAGTTCGACGCGGCCTGCCAGCAGCGCCCGCCAGCCCACACCGGCCCGCACGCGTTCCACGGCCAGCAGATCGGTGCCGCGATTGCGCACGCGCAGGTCGTCGATGCGCACCCGCAGCCCGGGATAAAAACCCAGCCCGATATCGCCGCCAATGCGCACCTCCATGCCGCTGGCCTGGGATGCCGCCGCCTCGATGCGCGGCTTGTAGGCGTTCAGGTCAACCAGCCATACCAGCGCCAGGCCAGCCAGCGCCAGCACAGCCAGGGCAATCAGAACAATACGGGGTCGCGAAACAGTCATGGCAGGCGCGGTGTATGGCAACAGGCACAGCTTGCAGGCAGCCACCGCAAAAGCCAAGCCTCGAACCGGCCCTGCGGAACCCGCTGCCCCGGCTGCCAGTCTGCGCACCCGGCACAGTAAGATCAGGGCATGCGACTCATGTCAGCATGGCCACGTGCCGTAAACCTATCCGTTCAGTCCCCACCATCAGGCCCGCCATGACCCATTCCCGCATCCAGCCCGTCATCGACCAGGTTTCGCAGGTGATCCTCGGCAAGGACCGGCAAATCCGTCTGGCCCTGGCCTGCCTGCTGGCACGCGGGCATCTGCTGATCGAGGACCTGCCCGGGGTGGGCAAGACCACGCTGGCGCATGTTCTGGCCAGAACGCTGGGGCTGGATTTCCAGCGCATCCAGTTCACCAGCGACCTGCTGCCGGCGGACATTCTCGGTGTATCGGTCTACGACCGCGACAGCGCGAGCTTCAAGTTCCATCCCGGTCCCGTGTTCACGCGCATGATCCTCGCCGACGAGATCAACCGCGCCACGCCCAAGTCGCAAAGCGCCCTGCTCGAAGCCATGGAAGAACACCAGGTGACGGTGGAAGGCGAAACGCGTGCGCTGCCCGAACCCTTTTTCGTGATCGCCACGCAGAACCCGGCCTATCAGGTGGGCACCTTCCCGCTGCCGGAATCACAGCTGGATCGCTTCCTGATGCGGATCGAGCTGGGCTATCCGGACGCTCGTGCCGAACGCGCGCTGTTGCAGGGCGAAGATCGCCGCACGCTGGCCGATGCCCTGCGCCCCGCGCTGTCGGCAGCCGACCTGGACGCGCTGCAAGCGGCCGTCCGCGCCTGCTTCGTATCGGATGCACTGCTCGATTACATCCAGGCGCTGCTGGCCTACACGCGCCATACGCCGCGCTACGTCAACGGCCTGTCGCCGCGCGCGGCACTGGCACTGCTGCACGCAGCACAGGCGTGGGCGCTGATCGAAGGCCGCGACAGCGTGCTGCCGGAAGACGTGCAGGCGGTGCTGCCGGCGGTGGTCGGGCATCGCCTGCGCGGCAGCGGCGAGTTCGGCGGCGAAACCGATGCCGCACGCGTAGCGCACCTGCTCGCCGCCGTCCCCATTCCCTGATTCACCGGCCATGACCTCCCTCGTGCAAGGTCTGGTCGCAGCGGTGCTCAAGCGGCCGTGGCGCGCCACCGCATTCGTCCGGCAACTGCTGCGGCCCGTGCCGGACGCCGCGCCCGTCACGCTCACGCAGCGCCGCATCTATGTGCTGCCGACGCGCAGCGGGCTGACCTTTGCCTTTCTGCTCATGCTCATGCTGCTGGGGTCGATCAACTACGGCAACAGCATGGGCTTTGTGCTCACCTTTCTGCTGGCCAGCCTGGCGCTGGTGTCCATCCTGCATACCTGGCGCAATCTCGCGAGGCTCACGGTGCGCGCCGGACACAGCGAGCCGGTGTTTGCCGGGCAGCACGCGCGCATCGAAGTGTGTCTCGACAATGCGCTTGGCCTGGCCCGCTACGCCATCGGCCTGCGCGCAGCGGGCGTGGCAGGCGACGTGGTCGACGTGCCACCGCATGCCGGTGCCTGTCCCGGGGTGGCGGTGCCGGCGCACACGCGCGGCCGCATGGCTGTGCCCAGTTTCACCCTCGCCACCACGTTTCCGCTCGGGCTGTTCCGCGCCTGGACGCATCTGGATCTCGCCATGCACTGTCTGGTGTACCCGCAGCCGTCGGCCGACACGCGCCCGCTGCCCGCGTCGCCCGACGATCAGGGCACCGGCTCGCAGCGGGGCGAAGGACAGGAGGATTTTGCCGGGCTGCGCACCTGGCGCGCGGGGGAATCGCTGCGCCAGGTCGCCTGGAAGGCAGTGGCACGCGAACAGGGCATGCTCGCCAAGCAGTTTGCCGGCGAGGCGCAGCAGGCGGTATGGCTGGACTGGCATGGACTCGCCGGGCTCGATTCCGAGGCCCGGCTGTCCCGCCTGACGCGCTGGGTGCTCGACGCCGACGCCGCCGGCGTGCGCTACGGCCTGCGTCTGCCGGCCTGCACGCTGCCGCCCGGAACGGGCGAGGTGCAGCGTCGCCGCTGCCTCGAAGCCCTGGCGATGTTCGAGCCATGAACCGCCTCGTCTGGCTGCTCGCCTCGCTTGCGCTGGCCATTGCGCCGCATCTGGCACACCTGCCTGTGTGGGTGGGGCCGCTGTGCGTGGGGTTGGGCATCTGGCGCGTGGCAGTGGAACGCGGCATCACACCCTGGCCGCGCAAAGCCCTGGTGGTGGCACTCACGCTCGGCTGCACCGCCGGCATCCTGTTCGAATACCGCACCCTGCTCGGCCGCGACGCCGGCGTGACGCTGCTGGTGACGATGATTGCGCTGAAGCTCATGGAAATGCGCACGCCGCGCGACACGCTGGTGACGGTCTTTCTGGCGTATTTTCTGGTGAGCGCGGGGTTTCTCTATTCGCAGTCCATTCCCATGGCGCTCTACCTGCTGGGCGTGGTGTGGCTCACGACCACGACGATGATCGGCTACCACGACCCCAATGGCGGCCTCGCTGCCCGGCTTCGCCTGAAACTGGCCGGCACGCTGCTGTTGCAGGCGGTGCCGCTGATGCTGGTGCTGTTTGTTCTGTTTCCCCGCATTCCGCCCATCTGGGCCTTGCCGGAAGATGCGCACGCCGGCCTCACCGGCCTGTCGGACAGCATGCGCCCCGGTGAAATCAGCCAGCTCATCCAGTCGAGCGAGGTGGCGTTCCGCGTGCAGTTCGACCGTGCGCCGCCACCGGCCAGTGCGCGCTACTGGCGTGGCCCGGTGCTCTGGGATTACGACGGCCAGACCTGGTCGGCCCGCACGCCGGCAGCGGGTACGGCCCCGCCGGTACAGCCACGCGGCGAACCCGTGCGCTACCTGCTCACGCTGGAGCCGCACAACCAGCGCTGGCTGTTTGCGCTCGACCTGCCGGCCGCCGCACCTGCGGACAGCCGCATCCAGGCCGACATGCAGATGCTCGCCCACGCACCGGTGCGGCAGCGCATGCGCTACCGGCTGACCTCGTATCCGGATTCCCGGCTGGACGACCCGCTCGACGCCGCCACCCGGCAGCGCGCACTGGCGCTGCCCGCCCGCGCCAACCCGCGCACACGCGCACTCGCCGAACGCTGGCGCGCGGAAGAGGCCGACGGCACGCGCATCGTCGAACGCGCCTTGCGCCTGTTTCGCGAACAGTCGTTCTTCTACACGCTCAATCCGCCGCGTCTGGGCGCACATGCCATGGACGATTTCCTGTTTGGCAGCCGGCGGGGATTCTGCGAACACTACGCCAGCGCCTTTGTCACCCTGATGCGCGCGGCGGGTCTGCCGGCGCGCGTGGTCACCGGCTATCAGGGCGGCGCGCCCAATCCGCTTGGCGATTACTGGATCGTGCGGCAGTCGGACGCGCACGCCTGGAGCGAAGTGTGGCTCGACGGCCGGGGCTGGGTGCGCGTCGACCCCACCGCCGCCGTCTCACCCGACCGCGTGGAGCAGGGCATTGCCGCCGCGCTGCCCGCCGCCGAACTGCCGCTGGCCCTGAGCCGGCTCGATCTCGGCTGGCTGCAGGCCGCCCGCATGCGCTGGGACCTGGTGAACAACCGCTGGAACCAGTGGGTGCTGGGTTACGGGCAGGAAGGCCAGCGCAGCCTGCTGGCCGGACTGCATCCCTGGCTGGCCCGCTGGGAGGGCATGATCACGGCACTGGCCAGCGGCATTGCGTTGCTGCTGGCCGGGCTGGCCGCGTGGTCATTGCGGCACGGCCTGCGGCGCGACCGCGACCCGGCCCTGGCCGCTTACCACCGGTTCTGCACGCGGCTTGCCCGGCGCGGCCTCGCACGCGCGGCACACGAAGGTCCGCAGGACTACGCCGCGCGCGTGCTGCGCGCCCGGCCCGACCTTGCCCCTGCGGTGATGGCCATCACCCGGGACTACATCGACCTGCGCTATGGCCGCACACCGGGGCAGCTGGCGCGCCTGCGCCGTGCCGTGCGGGATTTTCGTCCGTGAGCACGAAAAAAACGGCTTCATTGCTGAAGCCGCCGTGCCGGTTCGACGCTGCCCCGGGTCAGCCGAACAGCCCCCGGAAGAACAGCCGGAGGCCATCCCACATGCGGCGGAAGAAGCCGCCCTCTTCCACGGCTTCCAGCGCCACCAGCGGGGCCTGCGACACCACCTTGCCTGCGGCGTCGACGAGTTCGACCCGGCCCAGCGCCGCGCCTTTCTCGATGGGTGCAACGCGGTCGCCGGGTGTGAGCACCACGCGGGCCTGGTAGCCGCCGGCGGCGCGCTTGGGCAGGGCTGCGGCAAAGTTGCTGGTCACGCCGGCCTTCACGCTGGACGCCGCGCCTTTCCACACATCAACTGTCTGGATGGCTTCGCCCTGCCTGTAGAACACCTTGCTCTCGAAGAAGTTGAAGCCGTAGCCCAGCAGCTTGGCGGTTTCCTGCGACCGCGCTTCTTCGCTGTCGGTGCCGAAGACCACGGCGATCATGCGCTGGCCGTTGCGCTCGGCAGACGCCACCAGGCAATACCCGGCTTCTTCGGTATGGCCGGTTTTCAGGCCATCCACGCTGGGGTCGCGCCACAGCAACAGGTTCCGGTTGGGCTGGCGGATGCCGTTCCAGACGAATTCCTTTTCCTTGTAGAGCGCGTAGTGCGTGGGGTCTTCGAGGATGATGGCGCGGGCGAGCTTCGCCATGTCCAGCGCGCTGGAATAGTGGCCTTCGGCCGGCCAGCCGGTGGCATTGACGAAGCGGGTGTCGGCCATGCCCAGACGCTTGGCCTCGTCGTTCATCATGGCGGCAAAGGTGTCTTCGCCGCCGGCGATGTGCTCGGCCAGCGCCACGCTGGCGTCGTTGCCGGACTGCACGATGATGCCCTGCAGCAGATCCTTCACCGCGACCTGATTGCCGACCATGATGAACATCTTGGAGCCCCCCATGCGCCAGGCTTTTTCGCTGACGAGGACGAGGTCGTTTTCCTTCAGCCGGCCGCGTTGCAGTTCCATCGCCGCCACATGCGAGGTCATGAGCTTGGTAAGGCTGGCCGGCGGCAGGCGCACGCTGCCCTGGTGATTGACCAGCACAGCCCCGCTGGCGGCGTCCATCAGCACCCAGGACTTGGCGGCGAGCGGCGGGGGCGGCGGCAGGGCCGCAAGCGCGGCGGGGGCAAACCAGGCAAGCAAAAGGAAAACGAAGGGGCGGGGCAAGGGAAGGGTGATCATGGATGGGCAGTTCAGGCAGGACGAAGGTAACGAAAGGACGGGCACCGTGATGTGCCAGCCACGAGGATAACACCGCCGGACCAGCCGGGCAGCGGGCCGCCACTGGCTGCCTGCTACACTCGACACCGTTTCGTACAGATAGTTGCGCCATGGCCGCCCCTGCCCACCACCTCACCCGCCGGATCGTAATTGCGATGCTCGCAGGCATGGTGCTGGGCGTATCGCTCAACCTGCTGGGCGCGGCAGCCTGGGTGCAAACCGTGCTGGTGGACGGCCTGCTGAAGGTGGTCGGTACGCTGTTCGTGTCGGCGCTGAAGATGATGGTGGTGCCGCTGGTGTTCGTGTCGCTGGTCGCCGGCGTCACGGCACTGTCCGACCTGCGGGCACTGGGGCGCATCGGGGCCAAGGCGCTGACGCTGTATCTCGTCACCACGGCGCTGGCGGTGAGCATTGCGCTGGGTCTGGCGGTGAGCGTGGGGCCGGGCCAGAACTTCGACGCCGGCGACAGCCCGGCAACGTTCAGCGGCAAGGACGCGCCGCCCCTCACCCAGGTGCTGATCGACCTGGTGCCGACCAACCCGGTGGCCGCCATGGCCGAAGGCAACATGCTCCAGATCATCGTCTTCGCCCTGCTGTTCGGTGTGGCGGTGACCATGTCGGGCAAGCGTGGCCAGCATGTGCTCAACCTGTTCGGCGACCTCAACACGGTGATCATGCACATGGTCGAATGGATCATGCGGCTGGCCCCCTACGGCGTGTTTGCGCTGATCGCGCGCACCTTTGCCAGCCAGGGGCTCGACCTGCTGCTGCCGCTGGCGGCGTATTTCCTCACGCTCACGACGGCACTGGCGGTGCAGGCTTTCGTGACCTATCCGCTGCTGCTGAAAAGCCTGGCGGGGCTGAATCCGCTCACCTTCCTGAAAAAGATGCGCGACCCGGCGGCGTTCGCGTTTTCCACCGCCAGTTCCGGCGCAACCATTCCGGTCACCCTGCACACAGTGGAAAAAAAGATGGGCGTGCACAACAGTGTGGCCTCGTTCAGCGTGCCACTGGGGGCCACCATCAACATGGACGGCACGGCAATGATGCAGGGCGTGGCCACGGTGTTCATCGCCAACGTCTACGGTGTCGACCTCTCGCTCACCGACTACCTGCTGGTGGTGCTCACCGCCACGCTCGCTTCGGTGGGCACAGCCGCGATTCCGGCCGTGGGTCTGGTCACGCTGACCATGGTGCTGGGCCAGGTGGGCCTGCCGGTGGAGGGCATTGCGCTCATCATCGGCGTCGACCGCCTGCTCGACATGATGCGCACCACGGTCAACGTCACTGGTGACGCCGCCGTGAGCTGCATCGTCGCCAAAAGCGAACGGGCCTTCGACCAGGCCATTTTCGATGCCCCCCACGCTGGCTCGGTCGAAGCATCGCCCCAGCCCGCGCCCCCTTCCCATCCTGCTGCCTGACCCATGTTCTATCCGCTGCTCCGCCCCGCCCTCTTCTCGCTCGAACCCGAAGATGCCCATCGCCTGACCCTTGCCAGCCTCGACGTGGCGCACCGGGTCGGCCTGCTCGGTCTGCTGCCGCGCAGCGCGGGCACGCCGGTGCGCGTGATGGGGCTCGACTTCCCCAACGCGGTGGGGCTCGCCGCCGGGCTCGACAAGGACGGTGCGCACATCAATGCGCTGGGCGCACTGGGGTTCGGCTTTGTCGAAATCGGCACGGTCACGCCGCGCCCGCAGGCCGGCAACCCGCAGCCGCGCCTGTTCCGCCTGCCTGAGGCGCAGGCCATCATCAACCGCATGGGCTTCAACAACCTCGGCGTCGACAATCTGGTGAAGAACGTCCAGGCGAGCGGGTTTGCCGGCGTGCTCGGCATCAACATCGGCAAGAACAAGGACACGCCGAACGAGCAGGCGGTGGACGACTACCTCGCCTGCCTCGACAAGGTGTACCCGCACGCGACCTACGTGACGGTGAACATCTCCTCGCCCAATACACAGAACCTGCGCGAACTGCAGAAGGACGAGGCGCTCGACGCGCTGCTCTCGGCGATCAAGCTCAGACAGGGCGAACTCGCCCAGCGCCACGGCAAATACGTGCCGATTGCGCTGAAGATCGCGCCTGATCTCGACGACACGCAGATAGCCGCGATTGCCGCGCTCCTGATGATGCATCGCATGGATGCGGTGATCGCCACCAACACCACGCTGGCGCGCGACGCCGTGGCCGGCCTGCCGCACGCGGCTGAAGCCGGCGGCCTCTCCGGCGCGCCGGTGCGCGAGGCGTCCACCCGCGTGATCCGCGCGCTGGCACACCACCTCGGCAACGAAGTGCCGATCATCGGCGTGGGCGGCATCCTCTCGGGTGCCGACGCGCAGGAAAAAATCGCCGCCGGTGCCGCGCTGGTCCAGGTCTATTCCGGGCTGATCTACCGGGGCCCGGCGCTGGTGCGCGAATGCGTGGCGGCGCTCGCCCGATGAGTGCGGCGCGCGGCCTCGCCGCATTCGGCCTGCTGGCCGCGCTCTTGGCCGGGCCCGCGTCTGCCGCACCGGAGCGACCGGTGCTGGCGTCGTTCGAACAACCGCATCTCACGGCCAGCCAGCTCGGCGTCATCGTCAACGAGGACGACCCGGACAGCGTGGCGCTCGCGGCCTACTACCAGAGCAAGCGCGGCATCCCCGACGCCAATCTGATCCGCGTGCGTTTCAAGCCGGGCCGCGCCACGCTCGGCCGCGAGGAATTCATCAATCTCAAGCGCCAGGTCGACCGCAAGACACCCAAGGGCGTGCAGGCGTATGCGCTCACCTGGGCGCAGCCGTACCGCGTCGACTGCATGTCGATCACCAGCGCCTTTGCCCTGGGCTTTGACCCGGCCTGGTGCGCCGAAGGCTGCAAGCCGACCCGGGCCAGCCCCTATTTCAACAGCGGCGTGACGCGGCCGTGGGACAGCTACGCCCTGCGCCCGACCATGAGCCTGGCCGCTGCCAGCCTGGCTGAAGCCAAACAGCTGGTCGATCGCGGCGTGGCCGCCGACGGCAGCGCACCGGCCGGCACGGCCTATCTGCTGAGCACCTCGGACAAGGCGCGCAACGTGCGGGCGGTGGATTTCCCCATGGTGAAGAAAGTGCTCGGGCCGGCACTGGCGGTTGAGATCGTCGAATCGGATGCGCTGCAGAACCGCACCGACGTGCTGTTCTACTTCACCGGCTCCACCCATGTGGCCGCGCTGGGAAGCAACCGCTTCCTGCCCGGTGCGGTGGCCGACCACCTCACCTCGGCGGGCGGCGTGCTGTTCGGCGGCGGCCAGATGTCGATCCTGAAATGGCTGGAAGCCGGCGCAACCGGCAGCTACGGGGCAGTGGTGGAGCCGTGCAATTTTCCCACCAAGTTTCCCTCGCCGGGACTCGTCATGTCGCACTACCTGCAAGGCGAGACGCTGATCGAGGCCTACTGGAAAAGCGTCGCCATGCCCGGTCAGGGCCTGTTCGTCGGCGAGCCGCTGGCGCGCCCCTTCGGTGGCGTGCGGCAGCGCGACGATGCGCCCGGTCTGGTGCTGGAAGCCTCGCGCATGTTCGCACCCGGCCTGTATGCGATTCGCGCCGCACCGTCGATGATGGGGCCCTACAAGCTCGTCGGCCGCGTGCCCGTATCGCCCGCCACGCGCGAGATCCGGCTCGACCGTGCGCCGCCGGCGTATTACCGTTTCGAACGCATCGAACCCGCGCCGGCAAAATAGGTCTGCTGTCACAGACCCGCCTGGCATGCGCCGGCGGGCCCGCCCGCGAAGGCGATTGCCGGGCCGGCACAACCATCACCTGGAGCGTGACATGCACATCGGCATTCCGAGGGAAACCAAGAATCACGAATACCGCGTGGCGCTGACGCCCGCCGGGGCGCGCACCCTGGTCGAAGCGGGCCATGCGGTCTCGGTGGAAACCGGCGCGGGCGCGGCCGTGGGCTATGGCGACGACGCCTACCGGGCGGCCGGCGCGGAGATCACCGATGTGGTCGCTGCGTGGGCCGCACCGCTGGTGCTGAAAGTGAAGGAGCCGCAGCCCGACGAGGTGATCCGCCTGCATCCCGGGCAGCAGCTGTTCTGCTACCTGCATCTCGCCGCCGCACCGCAGCTGGCGCAGGAACTGATAGCGCGCGGCGTCACCGCACTGGCCTACGAAACCGTGCGCGACACGGGCGGCCGCCTGCCGCTGCTCGCACCCATGTCCGACATTGCCGGTCGCCTTGCGCCACAGATGGGCGCACTGGGCCTGCACAAGTCACAGGGCGGCAACGGCAAGCTCATCGGCGGCCTGCCCGGCGTGGCCCCGGCGCATGTGGTCATCATCGGCGCAGGCATGGTGGGCCTGGGCGCGGCCCGCGTGGCCAGCGGGCTGGGTGCGCGGGTCACGCTCATCGACCGCACGGCCGATGCGCTGGCGCGGGCGGAAACCCTGTTCGGCGCGCGTGTGGCGACGCGGTTTTCCTCAGCCGATGTGCTGGCCGACGCCCTGCGCGACGCCGACATCGTCGTCGGCGCGGCGCAGGTGCCCGGCCGCCACGCGCCGCGCCTGATCCCTCTCGACCTGCTGCGGCGCATGCCGCAGGGGTCGGTGCTGGTCGACGTGGCCATCGACCAGGGCGGCATCGCCGACACCTCACGGCCCACCACGCACAGCGACCCCTTTTTCGTCGCCGAAGGCGTGGTGCATTACTGCGTGACCAACATGCCCGGCGCGGTGGCACGCACCGCCACCGAAGCCCTCACCCACGCCACCCTGCCCTATGTGCAGGCGCTGGCCGACCAGGGCCTGGCTGCGCTCGACGCCGATGCAGGCCTGCGCGCGGGCCTGCATGTCCACGCGGGCGAGATCGCCCATGCGGGACTGGCGGAGGATTTGGCGCGGCGGTAGGGGGTCTTGTGACTGACTGTTTTACAAAGAGGACAGGCGGACAAGAGAACACACAAAGGTTGTCTCTTGTCCTCCTGTCCTCTTTGTGAACTCCCTCGAACAAATCACCGGTCAAGCCAGGTGCGTCCACTCACGCGCATCGCGGAGTCGAACTCGTACAGGCAGGGCACGCCAGAGGGGATTTCCAGGCTTTCCACCGCTGCGTCGTTCAGGGCGTCCAGATGCATCATCAGCGCACGCAGGGTGTTGCCGTGGCTCACCACCAGCAGCCGCTGGCCGGCCTGCAGGGCGGGGACCAGCACGGTTTGCCAGTGCGGCAGCAGGCGGCGCTGGCAATCGCGCAGGCTTTCGCTGGCCGGCAATCGGGGCGCGGGCACGTCGGCGTAGAGCGGGTCGAAGCGCGGATGGCGCGGGTCGTCGTCCGCCAGCGGGGGCGGCGCGGCCTCGACGCCCCGCCACCAGCGGCGTGAGGCGGCCTCGCCCCAGGTAGCAAAGATCTCGGTCTTGTTCATGCCCTGCAGCGCGCCGTAATGGCGTTCGTTCAGCCGCCAGTCGGCAAGCAGGGGCAGACCGCGCACGCCCATG
>ERZ1645185.1032-NODE-1032-length-11576-cov-5.684402_pt1 | contig 11576 bp, 10 predicted proteins | sample MGYA00575351_ERZ1645185 | MGnify/ENA primary metagenome ERZ1645185 (study PRJEB40838, sample SAMN11284767) | freshwater sediment metagenome | isolation source: river sediment | host: Sediment | place: India: Jana village, Kanpur | collected 2015-12-17 ... | reverse complement strand
TCGGACTCCGAGAATCTCGCTCATCGCGCAGGCATTCGCTGACCGTCCGCATCGATGGGGCGGCGAGGAGCAGGCGCGGGCGAGTCGGGGGCAGGCGCGGGCGAGTCGGGGGCAGGCGCGGGCGAGTCGCGAGCAGGCGCGGGCAAGTCGGAGGCAGGCGCGGGCGAGTCCGGCGCAGGGCCGGGCGGGTCGGGCGCACGGCCGGGCGAGTCGGGTGAAGGGCGGGGAGACGCGGGCGAGCCAGCGAAGCCGAAGAGCGAGTTGGTGAACTCTGCTGGCAAACCAATGGGCTCAAGCTGCAGGCCGACGAACTCGAGTGGCGGTTCGCCGGCCGCTCAGGCAGCGCCCTTCGCTAACGATCACACTCGCACGTGCGAGGAGAGCAAGTAAAGAAGGGAATGGTTAGGCGCGAACCGAGTCTAGTTGTCCTCAGCATGGCCCTGCATACCGGCATCTGAATGGACCGACGACTCAGCCACTCGACGAAGGGGCGTGACGGTCGACAGATACGACGTCTGGCTCTGCTCACCAACCGAGCCCGGCGACGCAACGCGACTACGTACTTGGGCAATCCAGTTCTTGAGCTGCCCCGGCACAATCCCCTTCATGCTGAGCAGTCGAGCGATGTCTCCACCAGACACGAGCAGAACCGGATGATTGTCGTCGATGAGCTCCCTCTGAACCTGCGTATCGAAGTAGGACGTGGTGATGAAGATTCCAAGGTCTCTGTGCTTGATGCGTGAGATCAATCGCGCGACAGGTTTGACACCTACTCCATGTTCGGGATTCCAGCGCTTTGCCTCGACAAAGACCGATAGTCTGAGCTGATGCTGATCGTGCCCCACTCGATAGTGACCAACAACGTCGCGCCCCCCGTCTCGTGACTGCGGAGTCACCTCAAGTTCGATAAACCGCTCGTCCATCAGTTTGACCAACTCGGCCGCCGCATACTCAAACTCGCGATCGGTCAACTCCTCGAAGAGCGTATGTAGAATCTCCTTCTCAAAGGGATCGAGAGGCAGCTGTTGCTTCTTCTCGCGTGGGACCCGAGGCTTCTGCGCTTCCAGTGCCGTGTAGAATCCGGTCGAGACCCATCGCTTCCACGTCGGCGGACAATGGGGTGACTCGACGGCCGGTACCCCCGAGACCAAATCAACCAGCCAGCTACGATTCACGGTCTGCTCACGAAGGATCGTCAGTCGAGCCTTCTTGTTCGTGAACCTGTTGCGATCCTTGATTCGCCAAACGGATACCAGGTCGTCAGAGGCTGTCAGACCTTCACCACCTGGGGCGGCAAGGCCCAGGAACTTCATGTGCGCCTTGCCGTCGATCTTGATGCTTTCGAAGACCAAGAACGGAGGAATCGACTGTCGCTTGCGCTCATGCAAGAGCCCGAAGACGTCGTCCAGGAGTGCGTTACCGCCGAGTGAGGTCTTGTTGGTCGCAGTGCCGGGATGCCTGTTGTCCCCGTAATACGTCAACTGACCGGTCTCAAGGTCCAGCGTGTCGGGCCACTCCTTCTCACCAAAGGTCGTCACGAGAACCACAAAGGCGAGATCGGCAGCAGACTTGCGGCCTGACTTCGGCTTCGCACTGCTCTTCGCGACGACCCTGAACCCGGCTGAGTTGTTGATCCCCTTGGCAATCGTGAAGAAGCGCTGGAACTCTGCCTGGGGATCCTTCGGATTCGTGTGGTTACGCAGCAGCCCATCAACCGTGAGCTCGTCTTGCGCGGGAGGCATATAGTGCTCCATCAGTTCTGAGAAGACGCCCGAGTTTCAGATTAGAACTCGGCGACACGTACCCCGCAAGTGTCCTCGAACTACCATATAGCAGTCGATCCACTGGCCGACATGAGATGAATGGCCGTCACGGAGTCCAACTGCCTCGCCGGACCCACACAGGAACGGAGCGCATAGCGGGATGCCCACCCACCTCCTCGCCGTCTGGAACCCCGCCTACTCCGCCGACGCCATGCAGCAGCACCTCGAGGTGCTGCTGCGCACCATGCGGGACCACCGCGACGGCGGGCGCGACGAGGATGACGTCTACGTCTGGTGGGGCAAGGTCCGCAGCGCCAACCGACAGGCGCCGCTGCCGCACCTCGATGACGTCCTCGCCATCGACGCCGCCATCCAGCAGGACCCCGACGCGCGGGAGGTGAACCTCTACCTCACCGACTACCGCTCGCTCTACGTCGCCCACCTCGGCGCCGTGACGACCGAGGACCAGCTCGACGACGAGGCGCACGTGCCTGCCTACTACCGGCGCGACGGGCTCCACTGCGACTGCTGGTTCCAGCTCTATGACATCCGGCGTCTGGTCTGGGACGACACCACGGCCGTCGTCGCGGAGCTCGCGAAGCTGCGCAACACGCGCTACAACGACCGGCCGGTCTCGATCTACGGCGGCATGGTCGACCTGCCGCTCCTCGTGACGCGCGCGGACGATACGCGGTGGTTCGACGAGGAGACGCGCGCGCGGTACACGGACGGACGCTATTGGGCGGAGTTCGACGCGGAACGGGCCGGCGTCGGGGAACTGCAGCGCGAACTGCGCGAGAACCGCTTCGGCGACGCGGCTTGGGCGGCGCTCGATCCCGCGGCGCGCGCGTTCGTCGCCACGGCGGAGTCGACCTTCCGGCGGCACCGGCACGACCCGGTGTTCGACCTCGCACCGGTGGTGGTCGCGCTCGCGAACGCAGTGGAGGTGCAGGCCAACGCGATCCTCCACGCGGCACTGGCCAAGGCGCCGGTGCCGCTGCGGCAGGCGAACGTCGATGGCCGCACGGTCGACCTCGGTCGCGACGGGCCCTTCACGCTCGGGGCGCTGCGCAAGCTCATCGCCGAGGACAAGGCACGGCTGGAGCACCTGCGCGCCAAGCTCGACGACGGCGCCTGGTTCACGGCCTCGCTGCCGGCGATCCTCGACGACGTCGCGCAGCACCGCAACGCCGCGGCGCACGGCGAGCTGACCGACCGCGACGCCGCGATCCACCTGCGCAATCGACTGATCGGCGTCGGGCACCTGGGCGACCTGCTCAAGCTGGCGCAGGTCCGGCCGCGATAGCGATCGGCAGCTCGGCCGCCGCCGAAGGCGCCGACGGCACGCGAGGGGCCGGAATCCCTACGGCGCGTTCGCCCCGAGCGCGCGCGCCACGGCCTCGGGCGCCAGCCGCGGATGCAGCCACTCGGGCCGCTCGCGCCCGGCCGCGGTGTCGCACGACAGCACGGCGGTGATCGCGTTCGGCGGCAACGCCCCTGCGCCACACGCCGCCCCCACGAGCCCGCCGACGATGCAGGCGTTCGTATCGGTATCTCCGCCGCCGAGCAGCGTCTCGCCCACCGCGGTCGCCCAGTCGCTGCCGCGACGCAGCTGACGGAAGGCCTCGACGAATCCATGACGCACGAAGCCGATCTGCACCGCGAACTCGGGCCGCTCGTCGCGCTCGGCGGCGCCGAGCCAGTCGCGCACTTCGTCGATCGCCGCGCGCGCGGCCCAGGCGCAGGCGCGCGCCCACGCCTGCGCGCGGTCGCCCGGCGCGCGCACGAGGCTCGCGACCGCGATCGCGTACGCCGCCACCGCGTCGCCGCAGGCGACGTTGGGATGCGTGAGCGACGCGTCGGCGCGCGCGCACTCGGCGAGCGTGTCGTCGTCCAGCCTGTGGCCCCACACGCCGAGCGGTGACGCGCGCATCAGCGCGCCGTTGGCCTTGGAGCCGGCGCTCGCGCGGCTCGCGGCGAGCCGCATCCGCGCGGCGAGGCCGGCGGAGACGCCGTCGGCCCACTGCTGCGCGGGGCCGAGGCCTGCGCTCGTCGCGTTGCCGAGGTCGAAGGGCCGCGACCGGATCCATCGCCCGTACCACATCGCGACATGGTCGAGCGAGAACACCGGCGACTCGGCGAGCGCCTGCAGCTGGCAGAGCGTGAGCTCGCCGTCGTCGGTGACCTGGCCCGGCGCGACGCGCCAGATGCCGCCGCCGGGGAACCGCAGCGCGCGCTGCACCTCGGCGGGCTTGGGCGCGCGTCCGTGGAACTCGAGCACGGCGCCGACGGCGTCACCGGCGAGCGCGCCCAGCACGGCGCCGAGTGCGGCGTCGTGCGCCGTGCCGGGCGCGGGAAGGGCGAGGTCGGTCATCCTGCAAGATACCCGCGTGCGGAAGCGCGCCGGACCGTCCGGCGCACCGCCGCGCGCGCTCCTCACTCCTCCGGCCGCTTCCGCATGAAGCCCGCGTCGTAGATCCGCTTGCCGCGCCGCGCGTTGTGCGCCCGCGCCTGCAGGTAGCGCGCGTCGGATTCCGACGCCTCCTCGAGCTCGAACTTGCGCGAGAGCTCGGCGAGGTCGAGCACCTCGTCGGCGAACTCGTCGGCCATGGGCGCCTCGCGCAGCTTGCGCGCCATCACGTCGAGCGCGCGACGCGCCTGCGCGGCATCGCCGCGCCGCACGTCGGCCGCGGCCTGCGCGCGCGCTCGCGCGGCCTCGCTCAGCAGCACCTCCTTGGTGATCACCGGCGCCTCCTGCCCGGCGTTCTCGAGCGTCGCCGCGACCGGCAGCACGATCTCCTGGTGCACCAGGCTGCCGCTCTCCTCGCGCACGTCGGCGCGCAGCGTCATCCGGGCGAGCGCCCGCGCGTCGGGCGACGGCGCCGTCGCGCAGAAGAGCTCGACGAGCAGCCGCTTGGGCTCGCGCGCGTAGAGGTCGCCGAGCTCGAAGGTGCGGCCGTCCGGCCCGTCGCTGCTCGGCCAGTCGTGATGCACGTGCGCGAGCGTCACCGCGTCGTCGAGCGCGATGGTGACGCTGAGGTTCTGGCCCGCGAGGGTCTGCAGGCCGGCGAGCTCGTCGCCGAAGGCGAGCGACGCCTGGTCGGGCCGCTCGATGTGGAAGGCGTTGCCGCCGCCGGCGTCGGCCATCGCGCGGAGCAGCGCCTCGTCGTAGCCGTCGCCGAAGCCGACGCAGCTCGTGGTGATGCCCTTCGCGCGCGACTCCGCGGCGAGGGCGGCGAGCTCCACGGGATCGGTGATGCCGACGTTCGCGTGGCCGTCGGTGAGCAGCAGCACGCGATGCACGGCGCCGTCGGTGCGGTCGCGGCTCACGAGTTCGCGGCCGCGGAGCCAGCCGCCGCTGAGGTTGGTGGTGCCGCCGGCGACGATGCCGAGGATGCGCTCGGCGACGTGCGCCTCGCCGCCGGCGCGGTGCGGCGGCACGGCGGTGATGACCTGGTCGTCGAAGGCGACGACGGAGACGACATCCTCGGGCGCGAGGCGGCGCACGAGGTCGGCGGCGGCGGCGGTGGCCGCCTCGAGCGGCGGGCCCGCCATCGAGCCGGAGCGGTCGATGACGAGCGAGAGGCGCAGCGGCACGCGGCTGGCCGCGGTGCGCGCGGTGCCCTGCAGCTCGAGCAGGGCGCGGACGAGATAGCCGCCGCGGTCGGGAAGGTGACGGTGGTCGAGCGTGAGCGTGTGGAGCACGGATCCCCCATCGGTTCAGGTGGCTGAACGGTACGGAGGGGGTGTGACGTTGCCGTCAACACGAGTGCCGGCAACGGGTTAGCTTGCGATGTCACCCACGCCCCGACGATGACCGGACGCAACGACCCCTGCCCCTGCGGCTCGGGGAAGAAGTACAAGCACTGCCACCTGGAGGCCGACAAGGCCGGGCCGCTCGCCGCGCGGGTGGTGCGCGGGGAACCGACCGCGGGCGAGGCGAGCGCCCTCGCGTTGCCGGCCGGCGCCGTGGTGCCCACCGACCGGTGGGAGGTGGACCTCGTGCCGTACGAGGCGCGCATCGCGAACGACCTCGCCGCGCGGCCCACCGTGCTGATGGTCGGCGCGGGCGACTACGTGCTGCACGCCGACGTGATCACGCGGCCGCCCGCCGACGCCGACGCCGTGGCGCAGCTGCTCGCCGACGCGCTCGCGGCGGCCTGCCGCGCCGCGGGCTGCGCGCCCCGACTCGTGCAGGTGCGGCTGCCGGTCCTCGTCGACCTGCTCGCCGAACGGCTCGCCGATGACGCGCATCCCGCGAGCGGGGCGCACGTGAGCGCGTCGCTCGCGCTGGCGCGCATCGACGACGCGGTGACGTCGTTCGAGGCGAAGATGGGGCTGCCGCCGCTCGAGCCGGGCGCGGTGCGCAGCTCGTTCACGGAGACGTGGGCGGCGTGGGGGCTCGCCCCCGAGCTGCTCGCGCGCTTCTTCGAGGCGTGCGCGGCGCTGCATCGCGCGGCGCCGTGGGCGCTGCTGTTCGAGGACGACCTGCTCACGGTGCGCGTGCGCGGGGGCGGCACCTGGCACGGCTACCTGCTCGGCGCGAGCGCGGAGCCTGCGGGGCTCGTGCTGCACGCGGACCGCGAGGACCTGATGCGCGTGCTCGGGCCCGCGCAGGACGATCCGCTCGCGGCGCACGACACAACACCGGAGCCGGTGCGCGACGTGGTGCTCACGCTGACGCTCGAGCCGCGCGACGCGCTCTCGCGCGAGATGCGCGACGAGATCCGCCGGGCGCGGTGGACCGTCGACGGGCCCGAGGCCTACCCGATGCTGAGCGTGCTCAATACGCCGGGCGGCGGGCTCACCGCGCGGCAGATGCAGGACCTCATCGCCGCGCTCGAGGCACTGCCCGGCTTCGTGGAGAAGCACGCCGAGTTGCTGGAGAAGGGCGGCGAGGCGCAGTACCCGCTGCGCCACACCGACGTGCGGAGCGGGACGGCGGTGGAGATGTCTCCGGTGTAGTATTCAAGTACCGATGCGTCGCTCCCGCCCCCTCCGCCTGCTCGGCCTGCTGTTCAGCGCGTGGTTCGCGCTGAACGGGGCGACCGCGAGCCTGCGCGACTGCCCGATGCACGCGGAGCCAGCCGCGCACGGCGCGCACGCCGGCCACACGATGCCGTCGGAGCAGGACCAGGCGCCCGCGCCGTGCGACTGCGCCACCGAGTGCTGCGGCGCGGTGCCGCTGCAGCTCGCGCCGCTGCCGACCATCGAGACGCCGACGGTGGTCGCGCAGGCGATCGCCGCGCCGCCGGCGCCCCGCGCGCCCGTGCTCACGGCGCGCGCTCGGCTGCTTCCCTTCGCCAACGGCCCGCCCGCCTCCCTGCGCGGCTGACGCACGTCGCGTCGGCCGCTCCCGTCGCCCACTCCAGGCAGGGAAGGTCACGCGAATGTCGTTCCTCCGACCCCGGTCGGCGCGCGCGCGCGCGCGCGCGACCATGCACACGCCACGTCGCATCGCCACCGCCCTCGCATCGGCGGCGCTGGTCGCGGCGACGTTGCTCATCTCCGTCGCCTGCGACTCCGGCTCGCGCCCCGTGCACCTCGAACGGGCCGCGATCGCCACGGGCGTCGTCGGCGCGCCGGCGGCGCTCTACTTCACGCTGCGCGCCGAGGGGGCGGCGGCGGACAGCATCGTCGAGATCGTCACTGATGCGGCGCAGGTGACGTCGATGCAGACCGCGCGGCCGCACCGCATGCCGCTGAGCGGGAGCGAGGCCGCGATGCTGATGATGCCGGTCGTCGCCGTGCCGCTCGATGCCGAAGGGACGGTGCGGTTCGCGCCCGGCGGCTACACCGGGATGCTCTTCGGCCTGCGCCGCGCGCTGGCTCCCGGCGACACCGTGACGGTGACGGTGCGCCTCGCGCGCGGACGCAGCGTCACCGCGCGCGTGCCGGTGCTCGCGTACGGCGAGCTGGAGGCGGCGCTGCGCACGCCCGAGGAGGCGCGCGAGGCCGCCGCGCTCGGCGAGCCGCGCGTGGCCGAGGGGGAACGACTGTACCGCACCAACGGCTGCGTCACCTGCCACGGGGCCGAAGGTCACGGCGACGGGCCCGTGGGCCGCACGCTCCAGCCGCCGCCGCGCGACTTCCGCGATGGCGCCGCCTTCAAGGGCGGCCGCGACGCCGATGGCATCGCGCTCACGCTCGCAGCCGGCGTCCCGGCCGGCGGGTCGATGCCGCTCTATGCACACCTCACCAACCACGAGCGCGCGTCGATCGCGCGCTACGTGATCTCACTGCGCGAAACCGACTCTCACTAGAGGCCCACTCCGATGCTGCGTTCGATCCCGTCCCTCACCTTCGGCGCGCCGCGGCGCGCCCTCCTGCTCGCGACGCTCGCCGTGCTCGCGCTCCCCGCGGTGGCGCGCGCGCAGGGCGTCACCGTGCGCGAGGCCTGGGTGCGCGAGGCGGCCGCGGGCCGCGCTGTCACCGCCGCCTTCCTCACGCTGGCCAACGCCGGCGACAAGCCCGTCGCGCTCGTGCGCGGCACGGCGAGCGTGGGCGACACGCTCGAGCTGCACGAGATGAAGCGCGACGGCGCGATGATGCGCATGTCGCCCGTCCAGCGCATCGAGGTGCCCGCGAAGGGCGAGACCGCGCTGCGTCCCGGCGGCCTGCACCTGATGATCTTCGGCCTCAAGGCGCCGCTCGCACCGAGCGACACCGTGCGGCTCACGCTCACGTTCGATGACGGCTCCACCGTGAAGGTCGCGGCGCCGGTGCGCGCGATGCAGCGGATGATGCCGTGACGAACACGGGACGCATCCTCGCGGCCGTCGCGCTCCTCGCGGCGGCCGTCGGCGGCGGGTACTGGTGGTCGGCGCGGCAGGCCGAGGCCGCCGGGCCCGTCGCCGGCGACTTCGTGCTCATCGACCAGGACAGCGCGCGCTTCGACACGCGCACGCTGCGCGGCAAGGTGGTGCTGGTGTTCTTCGGCTACAGCCACTGTCCGGACGTCTGCCCGACGACGCTCTCCAAGCTGAGCTCCGTCGCGCGGCGGCTCGGCGACGACCGCGGCGCGATGAAGGTCGTGTACGTGAGCGTCGACCCGGAGCGCGACACGCCGACCGTGCTCAAGGCCGACCTGGGGAACTTCGACCTCGACGCGGTGGGGCTCACGGGCACGCGCGCGGCGATCGACAGCGTGGTCGCGCAGTACGGCGCGCAGTACGAGATCGTGCAGACCCCCGAGTCGGCGGGGCGCTACACGGTGAACCACTCGACGACGCTCTACGTGCTCGACCGCAAGGGACGCCTGCGCCGCGAGTTCCCCTACGAGGCGACCGCCGACGAGATCGCGTCGGCGGTGCGGGAACTCATCGGGGACTGACCGCGGCTCACTTGAAGCGCATCCCGTTGGGCGCGACCGCTCCCTTGGTGGGCACGAACGGCTTGGCGGCCGGCTTGGCCGGCCCCTTCGCCGGGCCGCCGCGCCCGGCCGGTGCGCCCGTCCGCTGGCGATCGTCGCCGCCGGACGGCCGCGCGCCGCCCATCCCGCCGTCGCTCCGCATGCTCAGCGCGATGCGGTTGCGCGGCAGGTCCACCGACTGCACGGTGACCTTCACCTTCTGCCCCACCTTCACCACCTCGTTGGCGTCGCGCACGTAGCGGTCGGCGAGCTGGCTCACGTGCACCAGCCCGTCCTGGTGCACGCCGATGTCGACGAACGCGCCGAAGGCGACGATGTTGGTCACGACGCCCTCGAGCACCATGCCCGGCAGCAGGTCGCTCGGCTTCTGGATGTCATCGCGGAAGGCGGGCGGCTCGAAGGCCGCGCGCGGGTCGCGGCCCGGCTTCTTGAGCTCGGTCACGATGTCGCGCAGCGTCGGCAGGCCGACGTCGTCGCTCACGTACTTCGCCAGCTCGATCTTCTCGACGAGCGCGTCGTTGCCGATGAAAGCGCTGACCTCGACGCCGAGGTCCTTCGCCATCCGCTCCACCAGCGCGTAGCGCTCGGGATGCACCGCGCTCGCGTCGAGCGGGTGCACGCCGCCGCGCACGCGGAGGAAGCCCGCCGCCTGCTCGAAGGCCTTGGCGCCGAGGCGCGGCACCTCCTTGAGGTCGGCGCGGCTCTTGATGCCGCCGCGCGCGTCGCGCACGGTGACGATGCTCTGCGCGAGCGTGGGGCCGATGCCGGCCACGTAGCCGAGCAGCGCGGCCGAGGCGGTGTTGACCTCCACGCCGACGCGGTTCACGCAGCTCTCGACGATGTCGTCGAGGCGCTTCTTCAGCCGGGTCTGGTTCACGTCGTGCTGATACTGCCCCACGCCGATGCTCTTGGGGTCGATCTTCACGAGCTCGGCGAGCGGGTCCTGCAGGCGGCGCGCGATGCTGACGGCACCGCGCAGCGAGACGTCGAGCTCGGGGAACTCGCTGCGCGCGAGGTCGCTGGCCGAGTAGACCGACGCGCCCGCCTCGTTGACCACGACCACGGTGGGCCGCGGCGCGTCGAGCTCGCGCAGCGCCGCCTTGGTGAGCGTCTCGGTCTCGCGGCTCGCCGTGCCGTTGCCGATCGCGATGAGCTCAGGCTGGAAGCGCTGCACCATCGCGCGGACGGCCCCGGCGAAGCGGTCCTCCTGGTGCAGGTAGAGCGTGTCGGTGTGCACGAGCGCGCCGGTCTGGCTCACCACGGCGACCTTCACGCCGGTGCGGAATCCGGGGTCGAGGCCGATCACCTTCTTCTCGCCCGCGGGAGAGGCGAGCAGCAGCTGCTCGAGGTTGCGGCCGAAGATGGTGATGGCCTCCTCGTCGGCGCGCGTCTTGAGCTCGAGGCGCAGCTCGGCCTCGATGGCGAGCGCGAGGAGGCGCTTGTAGGCGTCGGCCGCGACGGCGGTGAGCTGCGCGACGGCCTTCCGCTCGCCGACGACCTCGCGCGCGAGGCGGGCGTTGATCTCGTCCACCGGCGCTTCGATGCGCCAGATGAGCTCCCCCTCGGCCTCGCCGCGGCGGATGGCGAGCATCCGGTGCGACGGGATGGTGCCGAGCATCTCGCTGAACTCGAAGTAGTCCTTGAACTTCGACTCGTCGCTGCGCTTCTCCGCGATGACGCTGCTCTTCACGACGCCCTTGGCGCGGGTCACCTCGCGCACCCAGCCGCGCACCATCGCGTCCTCGGCCACCTGCTCGGCGAGGATGTCGCGCGCGCCCTGCAGCGCGGCGTCCGCGGAGGGGACCTCCGACTCCTTGCCGTCCACGCCGGCCAGCACGAACTCGGCGGCCTTGGCGAGCGCGGCGGCGTCGGAGAGCTCCCCCGACCAGAGCGCGTCGGCGAGGGGGCCGAGCCCGCGCTCGCGCGCGATCATCGCGCGGGTGCGGCGCTTGGGCTTGAACGGCAGGTAGAGGTCCTCGAGCGCCTGCTTGGTGTCGGCCTTGAGGATCTGCGCCTTGAGGGCGTCGTCGAGCTTGCCCTGCTCCTCGATGCTCTTGAGGATGGCGGCGCGGCGCTCCTCCATCTCCTTGAGGTACTCGGCGCGCTCGCGCACGTCGCGCAGCTGCACCTCGTCGAGGCCGCCGGTGGCCTCCTTGCGGTAGCGCGCGATGAAGGGCAGCGTGGCCCCCTCGGCGAAGAGGGCGAGGGTCTGCTGGACCTGGCGGACGTTGAGCGTGAGCTCCGTGGCGACGCGCGCGACGAGCTCCGGTGCGAGCATTTCGGTCATAGGGGGCTGAACGTAGGCGGAACGGCGGGCGATTTCCACGGCTTGCGCCGCGCGGCGCGCGCGATAAGCACGGCAGACCGCCCACCGCCAACCTATCCGCCGTCAGTCCCCACCCGCATACTCCCCCCGTGCCCTCCCAACCCAAGCTCCAGCG
>ERZ1645185.1031-NODE-1031-length-11579-cov-3.674679_pt1 | contig 11579 bp, 13 predicted proteins | sample MGYA00575351_ERZ1645185 | MGnify/ENA primary metagenome ERZ1645185 (study PRJEB40838, sample SAMN11284767) | freshwater sediment metagenome | isolation source: river sediment | host: Sediment | place: India: Jana village, Kanpur | collected 2015-12-17 ... | reverse complement strand
GGTGGCCCGCTGATGCACGTCATCGCCGGCAAGGCCGTGGCCTTCAAGGAAGCCGCCACAAAGGAATTCAAGCACTATCAGGAACAGGTCGCCGCCAATGCGCTGGTGATGTGCAAAGTATTGGTCGAACGCGGACTTGCCATCGTTTCCGGTCGCACCGAGAGCCACGTGTTTCTGGTTGACCTGCGCGCCAAAAACCTCACCGGCAAGGAAGCCGAAGCGGCATTGGGCAACGCGCACATCACCGTCAACAAAAACGCTATCCCCAACGACCCGCAAAAACCGTTTGTAACCAGCGGTATCCGCATTGGCACACCCGCCATGACCACGCGCGGCTTCAAGGAAACCGAAGCCGAACTGCTGGCCAACCTCATTGCCGACGTGCTCGACGCGCCAAACGACGAAGCCGTGATCGAGCGCGTGAAAGGCGAAGTGGCGAGGCTGACAGCCAGATTCCCGGTTTATGGGAAATAACGTTTGATACCGCTGCCGCCACTTGCGGCCGTCGCGAGCAACCCCGGCTGCACGAAGCCGCGCAGCGAGGGAGAAGATAGTACGTACAAGTACAGCGACGATCGAGCGAGCACGCGACAAAGCAGCCGGGGCGCGCAGCAGGCCAGAAGAGGTGGCAGATGAAATGTCCTTTCTGTGGAAATACCGACACCCAGGTCATCGATTCCCGTGTCAACGAATCCGGCGATGCCATTCGCCGCCGCAGGCGCTGTACGGCGTGCGAGAAGCGTTTTACGACGTTTGAAACAGCCGATATCCGCATCCCGCAGATTGTCAAAAGCAACCAGTCGCGCGAGGAGTTTTCCGAAAGCAAGTTACGCGAGGGATTCCGGCGCGCGCTGCATAAGAGGCATGTATCTACCGGGTTGGTGGACGAGGCCATTGAGCGTATCCGGCAAAAACTGCTGGTGCTCGGTGAGAGAGAGATCCCCTCGCGTCAATTAGGCGAACTGGTCATGCAAGAACTCAAGCGCCTGGACAAAGTGGCCTACATCCGCTTCGCTTCGGTTTATAAAAACTTCGAGGATGCCGACGATTTCCGCGATGTGCTCAAGGATCTGGAAAAATCGCCCGCCCCCGGGGTGGATGATTTGTTCAAATGAGTGTTTCTGCACAAGACCATGCCTACATGGCGCGCGCCCTGCAACTGGCCGCGCGGGGACTGGCCACCACCACGCCCAATCCGCGCGTAGGCTGTGTCATCGTCAAAGATGGAAAAATCATTGGCGAGGGCTGGCATGAAAAGGCCGGCTCACCGCACGCCGAAATCAATGCGCTGATGCAGGCCGGCATGGTCGCACAGGGCGCAACGGTGTATGTCACGCTAGAGCCCTGTTCACATCATGGCCGCACGCCGCCTTGCGCGGATGCGCTGATCAGGGCGGGCGTGGCACGGGTGGTCGCCGCCATGCAGGACCCCAATCCCAGTGTGGCAGGTGAAGGCCTTGCACGCATCAGGACGGCGGGCATTCAGGTAGAACACGGCCTGATGAGCGCCGAGGCGCATGAGCTGAACGCGGGCTTCATCAAGCGCATGGTGTACGGCCACCCTTATGTCCGTATCAAAACGGCTTCTTCACTGGATGGCAAAACCGCGTTGTCGTCTGGCGAATCAAAATGGATTACTGGCGATACCGCGCGCGCTGACGTGCACCGCCTGCGTGCACGCTCCTGCGCCATCCTCACCGGCATTGGCACTGTGCTCGCCGACAACCCGAGCCTGAACGTGCGCAACGTCGAAACCGTCAGACAGCCCATCAAGGTCATCCTCGATTCCACGCTGCAAACCCCACCCAATGCGACAATTCTGCAAGGCGCGAAAACCATCATCGCCTGCGTGGCGCCCGACACGGCAAAAGCCGCCGCGCTCGAAGCTGCAGGCACAGAAATTCTTTGTCTGCCCGGCGCGGATGGCAAGGTCAACCTGCATGCCCTGCTCTCGCGCCTTGCGCAAAAAGGGATCAACGAGGTCATGACCGAAGCCGGACCAAGCCTGAACGGGGCGTTAATGACTGCTGGCCTGGTAGATGAATGGGTGCAATATCTGGCGCCCTGCCTGCTGGGCAGCACTGCCCGTCCACTGTTTGAACTGGCCGAACCCATCGGTATGGCGCAACGCCTGAACTGGAAGCTGGCCGACCAGCGCATGGTCGGTAACGATCTGCGGCTGACCTGGCGGAAATGAATTTCAAGGACCACTTCTCGGATGCCTCGGCGCAATACGCCGAGTTTCGTCCGACCTATCCGACAGACCTGTTTGTCTGGCTAGCTTCGCTGTGCGCAGAACGCGAGCGCGCCTGGGATTGTGCGACAGGCAGTGGACAGGCCGCTGCGGGGTTGTCGCTGCACTTTCGGCAAGTCGTGGCGACCGATGCCAGCGCGGAACAGATTGCCCACGCCCGCGCGCCCGGCAATGTGCGGTTTCGGACTGCACCTGCCGAGGCCAGTGGCCTGGAATCCACGACGGTTGACCTTATCACCGTCGCGCAGGCCGCACACTGGTTTGACCTGCCCGCGTTTTACGCCGAGGCAGAACGGGTTTTGAAACCCGGCGGTCTTCTCGCCCTGTTCGGCTATGGGCGGCTGGTATTGCCCGGCACGATGGACCCGGTTTTTCAGCACTTTTACGAAAACGACATTGGCTCCTTCTGGCCGCCTGAACGGCGACTGATCGACGATCAATACCGCAGCCTGGATTTCCCGTTTGACGAGATCAATACCCCGGATTTTTTCATCGAAGTGGACTGGAACCTGCCCCGGTTGATGGCTTACCTGTCCACTTGGTCTGCGGTCAAACGCTGCCAGACCGCCACCGGCACCAACCCCTTGCCCGCATTGGCAGAACAGCTAGTCGAACACTGGGGCAGGCCGGATCATGCCCTGGCACTGAAATGGCCTCTGTTTATGCGCGTTGGCCTGTTAAAATAGCGCCCTTCAGGCATTTTTGCTCTTTAACCCATGTTCACCGGAATCATTCAGGCTGTTGGCACAATCCACGAGGTCGAGGCGCGCGGCAGCGACGCCCGCATGATCATCGGGGGCGGCGGTCTGGATTTGTCCGATGTGCAACTGGGCGACAGTATTGCCGTCAACGGCGTGTGTCTGACTGCCGTGGCGCTCACCCCTTCCAGTTTTACCGTTGACGTATCCGCCGAGACCCTGCGCTGCACCGAGGGTTTCACCTCGCACGCCGAAGTCAATCTGGAGAAAGCCATGCGTCCCACGGATCGCCTCGGCGGTCATATCGTTTCGGGACATGTGGATGGCGTGGGCACTGTGGTGGTGTTTCAGCCCGAAGGCGAATCTCACCGACTGGAAATTGACGCGCCCGCAAACCTTGCGCGCTATATCGCCACCAAGGGCTCCATTACCGTTCAGGGTGTTTCGCTCACGGTCAATCAAGTGAATGGCGTGCGCTTTTCCATCAACCTCATTCCGCATACGCTGGAAAAAACCACGCTCAGGCACCTGAAGCCGGGTGCCCGCGTCAATCTGGAAATCGACATGGTCGCGCGGTACGTAGAACGCCTGACCGAATTCATGCATCCCCAAAGCAAAGACTAACCATGAGCCTGTCCCCCACCACCGAAATCATTGCCGAACTCAAGGCTGGCCGCATGGTCGTGCTGGTTGACGAGGAAGACCGCGAAAATGAAGGTGACCTGGTCATGGCCGCCGAACATGTCACGCCCGAGGCCATCAACTTCATGGCCAAATACGGACGCGGCCTGATTTGCCTGACCTTGACCGACGCACGTTGCCGCCAGTTGGGCCTGAAACAAATGGTGAGCGATAACCAGACCCCGTTCAGCACTGCATTCACGGTTTCCATCGAGGCGGCAGAAGGTGTGACCACCGGGATTTCGGCACAGGATCGGGCCGTGACCATTCAGGCTGCAGTCGCCAGAGAGGCCAGGCCAACCGACATCATCCAGCCCGGCCACATCTTTCCGCTGCGCGCACAACCCGGCGGCGTGCTGGTGCGTGCCGGACATACCGAAGCAGGCTGCGACCTGGCTGCGCTGGCAGGCCTTGAACCCGCCTCCGTTATCTGCGAAATCCTCAAGGATGACGGCACCATGGCGCGGCTGCCGGATCTGATTCCCTTTGCGCAAGAACACGGCCTGAAAATCGGTGCGATTGCCGACCTGATCCACTATCGCAACCAGACCGAGAGTCTGGTCGAACGCGTGGCCGAACGGCAGATTCAAACCGTGTATGGCGCCTTCCGTCTGCTGGCCTACCGCGACAGCACCAACCGTGAAACCCACCTGGCGCTGGTCAAGGGTGAAATTCACGCCGACAGCGAGACCCTGGTACGCGTGCACGAACCCCTCTCCGTGATGGATTTCATCAACGTCACTGGTAGTGGCCATAGCTGGCCGATCATGGGCGCGATGGAACGCATTGCCGAGTCACAAAGCGGCGTGATCGTGCTACTGCACCGCCCGGAAACCGCCGATGCTTTGCTCAGCCGCGTCAACCCGCCAGCGCAAACCGCTGCACCGCACAAAGTTGACCTGCGCGACTACGGCATTGGCGCACAAATACTTAAAGACATCGGCGTGGGCAAAATGAAACTGCTGGCCAGCCCGCGCAAAATGCCCGCCATGGATGGCTTTGGCCTGGAAGTTACCGGCTATATTGAACATGGCTGATCAGTTTTAACCCCACTAACCGCATAGCCGCAAAGTTCGCAAAGCCATCCGGTTTTTTTCTTCGCGCACTTGGCGACTTGGCGGTTCAAGCTTCTTCTAGAGGAATCCATCATGGGAACCAACACTAACGAATTTTCAGAACTGGACCCGGCCTACAACGGCACCGGGCTGAAAATCGGCATTGTCATGAGCCGCTTCAACAAGGACATTTGCGAAGGCCTGCTGTCAGCCTGTGAGCGCGAGTTGCTGCGTCTGGGCGTAGCACGCGACGACATCCTGATCGTGAATATTCCTGGCGCACTTGAACATCCACTGGCATTGCAAAAAATGGCGCAAAGCGGCAAGTTCAACGCCCTGGTGGCCATCGGATCCATCGTGCGCGGCGAGACCTACCACTTTGAAGTCGTGTCCAATGAATCCGCGCGTGGCATCACCGATGTACAGCTGAAAACCGGCGTGCCTGTTGCAAACGCCATTCTCACACTGGAAAACGATGCGCAGGGCCATGCCCGCATGATGGAAAAAGGCACCGACGCGGCGCGCGTGGCCATTGAAATGGCCAACCTGTTGAAGCGTCTATGAACACGCCTGCTACCGGCGCCAGGCGCAGCAAGCCCGGCAACAAACCCATCGGTTCGCGCAGCGTGTCGCGCGAGTATGCCCTGCGTGCGCTGTATTCTCAGCTATTGACTGGCGGGGATGCCGTCATCACCGCCGCAAACGTGCGCGAAGATGCCGAGTTTGCCAAAGCCAATGCGGGTTATTTCGAAACCCTGTTCCATGGTGTGCTGAAAGAAATTGCCGATCTGGAACTGAAACTCACCCCGCATCTGGATCGGGAGATTGCCGAACTCTCACCCATCGAGCGCGGCATTCTGCTCATCGGCGCGCACGAGCTGGTCAATTGCCCCGATGTGCCGATGCGCGTCGCCATCAACGAAGCCGTTGAACTCGCCAAAAAATACGGCGGCACCGATGGCCACAAATACGTGAACGGCGTGCTGGACAAGCTGGCCAGGCTCATGCGGCCAGAAGAATCTAAACACTGAGATCAGCATAGCGAACCGGGGGACACAGCCTTCCCCCTTTGCCCTTCTCTCTTCACTGCCAAATGCCCGGCGAATTTGACCTGATCGCTAAATACTTCACCCGCGCCACACCCACAGCGGTGCTGGGCGTGGGGGATGACTGCGCGCTGCTAGAACCCACGCCCGGAATGCAGTTGGCGATTTCCACCGACATGCTGATTGCGGGTCGGCATTTTTCGCCGTCTGACGGCCCTGGCACGATTGGGCACAAAGCCATGGCGGTCAACCTGTCCGACCTCGCGGCCATGGGCGCCACGCCACGTTATGCATTGCTTTCCATTGCACTGCCCGAAGCGGACGACAAGTTCCTTCAGGGATTCGCCGGAGGATTCTTTGGACTGGCGCAAAAACATCATGTAGAAATTATCGGTGGCGACACCACGCGTGGCGGTCTGCTGACGCTGAATGTCACGGTTATTGGCGAAGTGCCCCCAGGACAGGCATTGCGTCGGGATGCAGCGCAAGTTGGCGACGACATCTGGATATCCGGCACGCTGGGCGACGCTGCGGCGGCACTTGCGCACCATCAGGGCAAGCTGCGTCTGGAAACAGGGCAGGCGGTGCAGTGTTTCCCACGTTTGTTTGTGCCCACACCCCGCGTGGAACTGGGGCTGGCCTTGCGCGGCATTGCGCATGCCGCCATTGACGTATCAGACGGCTTTGCCGCCGACCTTGGGCATATTCTTGAGCGTTCCAATGTTGGCGCAGAAATCTGGTTCTCGCATCTTCCCCTGTCCGACGCACTGGCCCCCAAGCGTGATGAACCCGTCGTGCAGGATTGCATCCTGGCGGGAGGCGATGACTATGAACTGATTTTCACCACCCCAGCCGAACAGCGTGAATCCGTTACCGCCATCAGCCAGCAACTGAATCTGCGCCTGACGCGAGTTGGCCGCGTAGTTGAACACACCGGACTGAGTATCCTCCACCACGGAATCCCCATGCAGATTTCGCGCACGGGTTTTGACCACTTTAGCGCATGAAACCCGACACGCGATTTCTGTTTTCCCACCCCGCCCACCTCATTGCGCTGGGCTATGGTTCCGGGCTGACACCCAAGGCACCGGGCACCGCTGGTTCCTTGCTTGCGCTGCCCCTGTTCTGGGTTTTATTGCAGCTCGACACCTCAACGGGTTTTCTGTTCATCGTCACCGCAGCGGCCTTTATTCTTGGTGTCTGGGCTTGTGCGGTCACGGGCAGGCATCTCGGTGTCGCTGATGACGGCAGCATTGTCTGGGATGAAATCGTAGCCGTCTGGCTTGTCCTGATTTTTGTTCCGTATAGTCTCGTCTGGTGGCTGACGGCCTTTGGCCTCTTCAGGTTTTTCGATATCCTCAAGCCTTGGCCAATTCGCTGGTTTGATGCCCACCTGAAAAACGGGTTCGGCGTAATGTTCGATGACCTGCTGGCGGCACTATTTACACTGATATTGATTAAGGGCGCGATATGGCTCGGGTAAGCAACGAAGAACTGCTGGACATGGCGAAAACGCTGGGGCACATGCTGCAAGAAAAAGGCTGGATGGTGACCACCGCTGAATCCTGCACAGGCGGCTGGCTGGCCGAGGTCATTACCGCCGTTCCCGGCTCATCTGCCTGGTTTGACAGAGGGTTCATCACTTATTCCAACCAGTCCAAGCAGGACATGCTTGCTGTCGGTACCGCCACGCTGGAAGCACATGGCGCAGTTTCGGAAGAAACCGTGCAGGAAATGGCTGCGGGCGCGCTGAAAAACAGCCGCGCCCAGATCAGCGCTTCCATCTCCGGCATTGCCGGCCCCGGCGGCGGCACCCGGCAAAAACCCGTGGGCATGGTCTGCAATGGCTGGGCACTGGCCGACGGCACCGTGCTTTCTTCTACCTGCCGACTGTCCGGTGATCGTGAAGAAATCCGCTCCCGCGCTGTGGCTGCAGCATTGCGTGGGTTGATTGAACTGGCGTCCTGACAGAACACCTGCTCGTTCTCACTAATCCAGCGCCCAGGCTGCGTAAGGTTCCACCTCATCCCGGTTAAGCAGCATCAACTGATAGGCATTGGGATTGTGGCGCCGGTCGCTGGTTGTATCCACCCCAAGACGCTGCAACAAATAGCCCACCAGTGCGCGTCTGACTTCGATTTCAATGCTATCCGCCGTACCGTAATCCAGCAGCAGACTCGCCTGTTTTTCCGGTGGCAACTTTTCATGCGGTCCCAGTTTCAACGTCAATGTTTCAACCCAGTCTTCGTCATATTCGGCGCTGGATTCTGCCGCCTCGTGCAAACACTCTGCCCCGACAAAGCGGGACAGCACGAAATCGCGGAACTCATAATGTTCTTCGCTGTAAGCACGCACATGCCAGCGAAGGCCTGTATCGACCAGCGTATGCGGTTCGAGAATGCGACTTTCCTCACTGCTTCTGCCGGTAAGTGAGCGATAACGCACGCGCAGTTTTTGCTTGGCGAATATGGCTCTGGTAATTTGCGCCAGTACGTCTCGCCCAGGAAACCGTGCTGGCACAGGCAGGCCTGCGGCAGGTAACCCATAAATCAACAGGTTGCCATATGGGCCGCCAGTGACGGCGAGATTGGCCGCGATAGCAGGCAGGGCATCGGCAGGTTCCAGGCTGGAAAACACCGGGCTAAATCCCGCAGTGGGCACAAAACCGAACACAGCCTGGCTATACGTCAGGCTGCCTGGCGCCAAGTCGTTGTACAGCTTGATGTCCTTGGTGGCCGCCGGATCAGACATGCCAAACGCACGTGCAACGTCTGCACGGCTCACCACACCAGCATAAAACGCCATGATTTCAATAAATTGCAGGCGCTGACGCGTGGCCCATTTTACGTCCAGCAGCATTTTTTCTTCGCGCGCCATGTTTTTCTCCGCTTTTTGACAATTATAGACATAAAATCAACATACACATTATTTTATATATACATGATATTTTTTATTGACATATATAATTGTATTAACTAAAGTTCGCACATCAATCAACCCGACAGGAGACAACCATGGCCGCACCCGCCCTTGCAGAAGACAAAATGAAAGCATTGAACGCCGCTCTTTCCCAAATCGAGAAACAGTTTGGCAAAGGCTCTGTCATGCGCCTGGGCGACCAGGGCGTTTCCCGGGACATCGTGGCCGTATCCACCGGCTCACTCGGACTGGACATTGCGCTGGGTATTGGCGGCCTGCCGCGTGGCCGGGTGATTGAAATTTACGGCCCGGAATCCTCTGGCAAGACCACGCTCACCCTGCAGGTCATTGCCGAAATGCAGAAAACCGGCGGCACAGCCGCCTTCATTGACGCAGAACACGCGCTTGACCCCGTTTACGCCGCCAAACTTGGCGTGGACGTGGACAACCTGCTGATTTCGCAGCCGGACACTGGCGAGCAGGCACTGGAAATCGCCGACATGCTGGTACGCTCAGGCTCGGTAGATGTGGTGGTCGTGGACTCGGTCGCCGCGCTGACTCCTAAAGCCGAGATTGAAGGAGAAATGGGCGACTCGCACATGGGCCTGCAAGCCCGTCTGATGAGCCAGGCACTGCGCAAGCTCACCGCCAACATCAAGCGCACCAATACACTGGTCATCTTCATTAACCAGATCCGCATGAAAATCGGTGTCATGTTCGGCAACCCCGAAACCACCACCGGTGGCAACGCGCTCAAGTTCTACGCCAGTGTTCGTCTGGACATCCGCCGTGTGGGCGCCATCAAAAAAGGCGACGAAGTCGTCGGCAACGAAACCAAGGTCAAGGTCGTTAAAAACAAAGTCTCGCCCCCGTTCAAGGAGGCGTTCTTCGACATCCTCTACGGCGAAGGTATCTCGCGCGAAGGCGAAATCATCGAGCTGGGGGTGGCACACAAAATCGTCGATAAATCCGGTGCCTGGTACGCCTACAACGGCGACAAAATCGGCCAGGGCAAAGACAACGCACGCGAATACCTGCGCGAAAACCCCGCCATCGCCCAGGAAATTGAAGCCAAAGTTCGTGCTGCGCTAGGGGTCAACAATCCCATGTCAGCCGCCAACGAAGTCGATGACTGACCGGTCACAATCGCCGCGTGAGCGAGCACTTGCCCTGCTCACGCGGCGCGAACACAGCCGGTTTGAGTTGGCACGCAAACTGGAACAAGCCGGCTTTTCGCATGAGGAAACCACCCCCGTCCTGGACGATCTCGAGCAAAAGAACTGGCTGTCAGACCGCCGCTTTGCCGAAAGCTACGTAGCCGACCACAAAGCCAGATACGGCGCGATCAAACTGGCTTACGAACTGCGACTACGCGGGATTGAGGACACTTTGATAGATGACGTATTGCGAAGCAACCAGGACAGCGAACTGGAACGCGCGCGTGAAATCTGGCAGAAAAAGTTCGGCACGCCCCCCTCCACGCCCGCCGAAAAAGCACGGCAAATCCGCTTCTTGCAAAGCCGCGGATTCAGAATGCACGCCATTATACGGTGCCTAGATCCCTTAAATGGTAGATAAAGAAATATGGTCACGCCAGGGAATACCAAACCAAGCAGTTATCAACACACCCCGAGGTTAATCAATCAAAAAACAGTATAAGCTTGCCCCCTTGGTTGCTCAATTCTTCCTTTGCATCTGCATACGCTCTATTTCTGCGTAGCCATAACACGCTGCAACCCTACCCGCCATGCACCCCGCCTTGTAATTATGCAGCGCCATTTCAAAGTTTTTTACGTATTTGTATAACTCACCCGTCAATTCAAAGTAGCCCGGATCGCCGGGAGACAACTCCTTGTATTTATTTGCATCCTGCAAAGCTTCCTTGAGATTCCCCATCCTGGCATTTACAAGTGCGCGATTCCAGTGAATCTGATTGTATTCTGGCCAGCCCTTCAAGGCTTGATCATAATCCTCCAAAGCCGCCTGGAAATTGCCGAGATTGTAGTGCGCCAAGCCCCGCTGCATATAGATCCTAGGCGCCCCAGATGCCATCGGCTGCGTCAACTTAAACGCTGCATCATCCCAGATAGCGAGATTGCTGGAAAAGCTCACCAAACGGTTATTCGAAGAAACCATAAAGACTGCGGCAACAATCACCAAAACAGGCCAAAACACCCTGTTGGGGACATTGCTAGTCATGGCGGGCAGCAGGAAGCACAAGAAGGGCAGCCACAAGTACGCACGATACAACACGAAAGGCTCTTGTATTCTCACCCCCCAAAACTCCACTATGTACAGTAGCAGCGGAGCAAGCAGCGCAAAGCCAATCAAGCTGCGCCGTGCCCCCCTTAATAGCAACCAGAAAGCAAGGCCGGCATATCCGGCCAACGCAGCCACTCCAAACAAATATTTGACCTGATAGAAACTCTCCGCAAACGGAACACGCATATCTATCGACATCCATCCGTGGTACGGCATAAACATTAAAAGCAAGTACTTAAAAAAAAGTGATGCCTGCGTCAGTACGCTCAGCCCCCAAACGTCCTCAGTCGAAATATTCAACAGGGTCATATAACCCAGTGCAAACGGTTCGTAGGTTTGACCAGGAGCCACCCATCTCTTGCTAAAGACCCACAATGCAGCCAGTATCAGAACCACGCCCAACACTAGAAACCTGCGCCAAGCCTTAAATGAGACAGTAACCACAAGTGGCGTAATCACAATAGCAAGCAATCCAACCGCAAGCGCCTGCTCCTTACTGAATACAGCCAGGAGGTAGAAAAAAGCAGAAAAAACAAAATAGGATTTCAGGCGCGTAACCAGGCCGTCAAAATATGTACTTACTGCCAGCAATCCAAACAATGTCGCCATTAGCACCGTACGCTGCACCAAATAACCAACTGCATATACAGCTAATGGATGAAGC
>ERZ1645185.1029-NODE-1029-length-11581-cov-14.930158_pt1 | contig 11581 bp, 12 predicted proteins | sample MGYA00575351_ERZ1645185 | MGnify/ENA primary metagenome ERZ1645185 (study PRJEB40838, sample SAMN11284767) | freshwater sediment metagenome | isolation source: river sediment | host: Sediment | place: India: Jana village, Kanpur | collected 2015-12-17 ... | reverse complement strand
TCCGCGCTGGTGAGCAACAGCCCCAAACGCAACTTTGCGCTTGAGGAAGGGGACGTGATCTATGTCTCGCGCAGCGGCATCGCCGAAGTCGGCTACGTCCTGCGCCAGCTCCTGCCGGGACTCGGCTTTCTGACCTTGGGCGTCGCCGCCGGCGGATCACGCTAGGCCGGCTGATCTGTCAAGTTTGCAATGGCGCCACAAAGCACGACCGGTGCCGAATTCAAATGGCGCCAATGCAAACCGGAAACCGAACATGAACCCATTGATCTACGTCCTGCACAGCGGCAACCTATACGGTACCGAGCAAATGGCCTTGGCCACGCTCGATGGTCTGCGCGCCGACCATGACCCAGTGCTCCTCGCGCCCGACGGGCCGGTCCACGGTGCGGCCAGCGCCCTCGGCATCCCCTCCGTGCGTTTCGCTTCGCCGGCCAGCTTGGGCCGCGCCCTGCTTCCCCATTTCAGGATCCACCGCCGGCTTGGCTTCGTCGCGACCGGCGTCAGCCATTCGCTGGTCGGATACGCGCTGGCCGGCGCGCTGCGCCGCCGTGTGCGCCACCTGCACATCGTTCACGGCGGCACCGACGAGCGCCTCTCCTACGGCCGCAAATCGCTGCTCGCCGGCTTCCCGGTCGACCTGGTGGCCGTCTCCCCCTTCGTGCGCGAGCGGCTCGTCGCCCACGGATGTCCTCGGGCCCGCATCAGCGTCGTCGAGAACTTCCTGCCGGGGAGCAAGGTGCCCCGCCGTGAAGCCTTTTCATCGCCCGGCGTCCGGCGCGTCGCGGTGATTTCGCGTACCGACCCGATCAAGCGCATCAGCCTCGTTCTGGCTGCGCTGGAACGCTATCCGGCGCTTGCCGAGATCACCATCGACGTCTTCGGCGCCGGCAGCGAACTGGAGGCGTTGCGCCGCCGCGCGCGGGCCTTCCCCAATCTGACCCTGCATGGGTTCGTGCGTGATGCAGCGGCGCGCTTGAGCGACTACGACCTCCTGCTCCACACCTGTGCCGAGGAGCCGTTCGGCCTTGCCCTGCTCGAGGCGATGGCGTCCGGCGTTCCGGTCCTTGCGCCGAATGCCGGCGGGGCGGGAAACCTCGTTACCGACGGTGTCAGCGGCTTCCACTTCCCCGCCAACGATGCGGCCGCCCTCGGGCGCCGCCTGTGCGAACTCTCCAACGCTCCGGCCGACCTGCTCAATGCCGCAGTCACCGGGGCCGACGCCGCCCTTGCCGGACGTTTTTCACCCCAACGCGGACTCGACCAGTATCGCAGTCTTCTCGCCTGGAGCTGACATGAACTCGACTGACATCCCCCTCGAACTTTCGATCGTCGTCATCGGCCGCAACGAAGGCGAGCGTCTCGCTGCCTGCCTCGCATCGGTCGCCGCCGCAGACCTCGGCGGATTGCCGGCCGAAGTGATCTATGTCGACTCCGCATCGACCGACGGCAGTACGGCACTCGCGCGCGAGATGGGCGCCCGGGTCATCGTCGTCCAGCCGGCGCGCCCCTGTGCCGCCGTCGGCCGCAACGCGGGCTGGCGTGCCGCCCGCGGCCGACTCGTCCTCTTTCTCGATGGCGATACGCTGCTCGATCCCGCCTTTGTCCCCGCTGCTCTCGCGGAACTGCACAGTTCGCCGCGCATCGCAGCCGTGTGGGGCCACCGCCGCGAACGCTTCCCGGAGGCATCGGTGTTCAACCGCGTGCTTGACCTCGACTGGGTCTACCCGCCCGGGGACAGCGAATTCTGCGGCGGGGATGCACTCTTCCGCCGCAACGTCCTCGTCGCCGCGGGCGGCTTCGACGAATCACTGATTGCCGGCGAGGAACCGGAACTATGTGCACGCTTGCGCGCGGTCGGTTTTCGCATAAGCCACATCGATCATCTCATGACCCGCCACGATCTGGCGATGAACAACTGGTCACAGTATTGGCGGCGGGCCGAACGGGCCGGACACGCCTACGCGGAGATCTCCGAACGTACCCGCGACGGCGAGGTACCGCTGTGGCAGGACGAATCGCGCCGCAACCGCATCCGCGGCAGCGCTCTGCTCGCCGCGCCACTCGTCCTCGCATCACTGCTGGCAGCCGGTGCAATGCTTCCCGTGCTCGCGGCAGTCGGCGCGGCACTCCTGCTGCTCGCGCGCACGGCTTGGCGCGCCCGGTGGAAAGGCGGCGACACGCTCACCCTTGCCCTCTATGCGGCACACTCACACCTGCAGCAGGTGCCGATCCTGTGGGGACAGTTGGCTTGGCGATTCGCCCAACGCCGCGGCAAGGCGCGCCCGCTGATCGAGTACAAGGCGGTGCCGCGATGAAACGCGCGCTTGGCTCCCTGCTGCGCCCCCTGGCCGCCCTCCCGCACGCGCTGGCTCCGCTATCGCGCCTGTGGGCATGGTCCAGGCTGAGCGCCCGCTGCCCGCAACTCCCCGGCGACTGTGTCGTCCTCGGTGCGCCCGAGGTCCATGGCAGCGCCCGGCTGCATTTCGGGCGCCACCTTTACCTATACCGCGAATTACACCTCGAAACGCGCGAAGGCGGATCGATCGAGATCGGCGACGGGGTCGTGCTCTCGCGCGGCGTGCACCTCGTTTCCTTCGCCGGCATTCGCATCGGCGCCGGCAGCATGATCGGCGAGTATGCCAGCGTACGCGACGCAAACCATCGCTATGGCGGCCCCGGTTCCCTGCGCGATGCCGGCCACGATGCCGCCGTCGTCGATATCGGCCGCGAGGTCTGGATCGGACGCGGTGCCACCGTCCTGCCCGGCGTTCGCATCGGCGACGGCGCTGTGGTCGCCGCCAACGCTGTCGTGACGCGCGACGTCGCGCCCGGTGCGGTTGTCGGCGGGGTCCCCGCTCGTCCGCTGAACGCAGGGAGTCGCCCATGAGCGATTCCTCCCCCGTGGTGCTGGCGGCTTACCAGTGCGGACCGGGCATGGGCTCGGTGTCGCAGATCGGCTGGGAATGGTACCGACGGCTCGCAGCGCGTCGGCCGGTAACGCTGGTCACGCACGTGCGCAACCGTACCGCCATCGAAGCAGCGCCCGACCGCCCGACCCAGGCGGACATCCTCTACATCGACACCGAATGGCTGGCGGCCCCGCTCTACCGTCTCGCCCGTCGCCTGTTCCCGCACAGCGAGCACGGGATGTTCATGGTTTCATCGCTCGATTTTTTTGCTTTCGACCTCCAGGCCCTGCGTGTGCTCCGCCGTCAACGCCCGCAGCGCAATTGGTCGCTGGTTCACGTGGTGACGCCGGTGACCCTCGCGGCCCCCTCGAGCCTCCACCGCCTCGGCCTGCCGGTGGTGCGCGGGCCGCTTAATTGCGGCCTCGAAAGCCCACCGGGCTTTCCCGAACTGCTGCGCCACGAACCTCCCTGGCTGATCCGGATGCGCCGCTTTCCGGCCCTGCTCGACGCCGTTGCAGGCGCCTCGCGCGGCTGTGACGCCATCCTCACGGCGACCCGCGCGACGCGGGCTGCGGTCGGCGCCCGCCACCGGGCCCGCTGTATCGACATGGTCGAGAATGGCGTCGATCCGGCCCGCTTCCCGGCCGCAGCCTGGCCGGCTGCCCCGGGACCGTCCAACCCACTGCGCGTCCTTTTCGTCGGCCGGATGATCGCGCTGAAGGGCGTCGACATGCTCCTCGAAGCGGGAGCCGACCTCGTCGCGGAAGGTGTCCCGCTCGAACTGACCCTCGTCGGGGACGGCCCGGAGCACGACGCCTGGCAGGCCAAGGCTGCCGCGCTCGGCATCGCCGCACACACCCGTTTCACCGGTGCGCTTGACGCCGCCCGCGTCGCTGACGAGATGCGCCGCTGCCATGTCTTCTGCCTGCCTTCGGTACGAGAGTCGGGCGGCGCCGTGCTGCTCGAGGCGATGGCCAGCGCACGTCCGGTAATCGCCGTCGCCCATGGCGGTCCGGCCGAACTGGCCGACGACAGCGTCGGTTGCCTGATTCCGGCCACGGACACCGCGAACGTTACCGCGCGGCTTGCCGCCGCGCTCGCTTCCGTGGTTGCCGATCCAACCGGCTGGGCCGCCCGGGGCCGTCGAGGTCGACTGCGGGTGGAAGCCGAATTCGACTGGGAAAGCAAGGTTTCAGCTGCGGAGGCAATCTATGCGAAGGTAATAGGCGCGGCATCCGAAGAGTTTGCACTTGCGTCACAAACCGGCGGTGCAGGCGCGTTCCAATGACGACATCGCCAACCGGAGAGTCCGCATGTCCAACAGCACCCCAGCACCGCGCATCGCCTATCTGGCCAGCGAGTACCCGGCCACCTCTCACACCTTCATCCTGCGCGAGGTGATCGGCCTGCGTGAGCATGGTTTCGACATCGCCACCGCCAGCATCAACCCCGACCGTCGGCCCGCCACCCGCATCACCCCAGAGGAACGTGCCGAGCGCGACAGCACCTATGTCGTCAAGCGTCAGGGCCTGCCTGGAGCGATCGCCGCCCACGCCTGGGCGCTGGTCCGTCACTCATCAGGATATTGGCGCGGCCTCGGCGCGGCGATCGGTCGGTCGTCCTCGCCGCGTACGCTGGCCTGGAGCATTTTCCACTTCACCGAGGCACTGATCCTCGGGCGTTGGATGAGCGGTCGGGGAATCACCCATCTGCACGTGCATTTCGCTACCGCCGCAGCGTCGGTCGCCTCTCTGGCCCGACGCACGCTGCCGATCACGTTGTCGATGACCGTGCACGGCCCGGACGAATTCGCCAACGTTCGCGCCGAGCACTTTTCCGAAAAAGTTGCCGCAGCCGACTTCGTCGTCTGTATCAGCCACTTCGCCCGCGGCCAGGCGATGAACCATAGTGCTGCCACTCACTGGAACAAGCTGTCGGTCGTTCGGCTCGGCATCATTCCGGCCGACCACGCGGCGGCATCCCGGTGCGACACAGCAGACGGACGCTTCACGTTGCTTTGCGTCGGCCGCCTGACGCCGGCCAAGGGCCAGCACCTGCTGATCGAGGCGATGCGCCGCATCGTCGCCGCAGGCCGCGACGATATTGAACTCATCCTTGCCGGAGATGGACCCGATGCCGATTCACTGCGCACCCAATCCGCAGCCTGCGGGCTCGCCAAACATGTCCGCTTCACGGGGGCACTCAACCGCGACGAAGTGCGGGATCTCTACGCCAACGCTGATGCCTTCGTCCTGCCCAGCTTCGCCGAGGGAATCCCGGTCGTTCTCATGGAAGCAATGGCCAGCGGACTTCCCTGCCTCACGACACGCATCGCCGGCATACCTGAACTCATCGAGGACGGCCGCGACGGCATGCTGGTTCCCGCGTCCGACGTTGACGCTCTTGTCGAGCGCATCCTCGCGCTGGCCGACGATGCACCACTGCGCGCCCGTCTCGGCGAAGCTGCCCGGCGCCGCGTCGCCGCCGAGTACGACCTCGACCAAAACATCGGCCGCCTGGCCACACTCTTCCGCAACCGCCTGACAGGAGTCGCTGCATGATCCGTTCCCTGATCGCCCGCGCCGTACGCGCCATCGCCATCAAGAGCGGCCGGCTGGCCGGTGCCTACCGCCACTTTTGCCAACCCGCCGGACGGGAGTGGGCACTCTTCCTTGCACGCCACGGTCGCCTGCACGCCATCGGCCGTGATTGCTCGATCCAGACCAACGTCACCATCACCGACCCGGGTTATGTGCGCCTCGGCAACAACGTGCACCTCAGCGGCTGCACCCTGTTCGGCCACGATGGTGCTGTAAACATGCTGACGACCGCAAAATCCCGAATCCTCGACAGCGTCGGCAAGATCGATGTTCGCGACAACGTCTTCATCGGCCATCAGGCCATCGTGATGCCCGGCGTCACCGTCGGCCCGATGGCCATTGTCGCGGCTGGTGCCGTGGTCACCCATGACGTTCCTCCCGGCAGCATCGTGGGCGGAGTCCCGGCCAAGGTCATTGGCCGCGTCGATGACTACCTGGACCGCATCGAGGCTCAGACGGGGCGCCTGCCGTGGTACGGTGACCTTGCTGAACGCAGCGACCATCTTGCCCCGGCCAACGCTGCGCTTGACCGTGCGCGTATCGCCCATTTTTTTGGTAATGCCGGCGGAGCCCAGTCATGTCCGGCCTGCTGAGTGCCGCGGGAGGAATCGTCGCTGCCGCCAGCCTGCCTGGATCACTGGTGCTCGCCCTGCTTTCCGGAGCCGCGTTGCTTCCGGCCCGCCGGTCACTCGCACTGCCCCCGGAAACTGGCCGCATCGCCATCGTTGTCCCGGCCCACGACGAAGCGGCGAGCATCGGGGCTACGGCTGGCGCGCTCGCTGCTGCCTGTGCTGCTGACGGTGCCGCCGACCTTTGGGTGATTGCCGACAACTGCAGCGATGCCACGGCGGAACTGGCCACCGCGTCCGGTGCTCGGGTCATCGTCCGCGACGAACCGCAGCGGCGCGGCAAGGGCCCCGCACTGGCCCATGCCTTTGACAGCCTTGCCGGGGCCGGCTACGCCTGGTACATCGTCATCGACGCCGACAGCGAGGTCGCGCCCGGCTTCCTGGATGCCATGCGCCGGGCCATGACCCCGCAACGCGACGCGCTACAAGCCTGCTACCTGTCGCGGCCCGCGACAACGCGGCGCGGACGCCTCGCCCGCCTCGCACAGATCGGCTACAACCTGGTTCGTCCCCGTGGGCGAAGCCGCATCGGTTGCTCGGTCGGCATCTTGGGGAACGGCTTCGCGCTGCGCGCCAACTTGCTTGAGCGTATCCCCTACGCGGCCGATTCCGTCGTCGAGGACCTCGAGTACCACCTGCTGCTGGTCGCGGCCGGCATTGAAGTCGCCTACGTGCCCGACGCCCTGGTCCTCGGCGAGATTGCCGAGTCCGCCAACGGCTCACGCCAGCAGCGCACGCGTTGGGAAGGCGGCCGCCTGCGCATGCTCGCCACGCGCTTCCCGGGAATCGCCGCCGCTGTTGCCCAGGGCCGCTGGCGCCAGCTCGAAACGCTGGCCGACCTCCTGCTCCTGCCGCTGGGCCTTCACCTGCTGCTTGTCGCTGGCGGACTTCTGGCACCGGCACCGCTTGCCATGACCGCCGCCTCCGTCTTCATCGTGGCGATTGCCGCCTACCTGCTCGCGATCTTCCGTCGGGGCCCGGTCACGGCCGGCGACCTTGCCGCCCTCCTGGCCGCCCCGGGCTACCTCGCCTGGAAAATCGCCCTTCTTCCCGCAACGCTGGCGCGTAGCCGCCGCAATGCGGCCTGGATCCGCGCCGAACGCGCGATCGAATGCCAAGGACAGTCATGAAAACCTGCTCTTCCGCCACCCCCGACCTCAGCATCATTGTCGTCTCCTTCAATACCCGCGACATCCTGCGGCGCAGCTTGCGCGCAGTTGCCGCTGCGGCGGACGGAATCGCCCACGAGATCATCGTCGTCGATAATGCGTCGCACGACGGCTCGGCCGACATGGTCGTGGCCGAGTTCCCTGCTGTGAAGCTGTTGCGCGCGCCGCACAACCTTGGCTTTGCCGCTGCCAACAACCTCGGGTACCGGGCTGCCGCCGGCGAATTCCTGGTGCTCGTCAATCCCGATGCCTTCCCGGAACCCGGTGCCCTGCAGGCCGGACTCGAGCGCATGCGGGCGCGCCCCGGCGTCGCACTCGCCGGCGGTCTGCTGATCGGCAAGCATGGCGAACCTGAGCCGTCCGCCCGCCTGTTCCCGTCACCGCTCAACGATTTCCTTTCACTTTCCGGACTTGCTGCGCGTTTTCCACGATCCCGACTGTTCGGCCGCTTTGACCGCACCTGGGCCGACCCGGCGGAGCCGGCTGCGGTTGACTGGGTTCCCGGCGCCTTTTGCCTGATTCGCAAGGCCGTGCTCGACCGACTCGGCTTCTTCGACGAGCGTTTCTTCCTTTATTACGAGGAAGTCGACCTCTGCCGGCGGCTGCGCGCCGCCGGCCACGGCATCGAATACTGGCCCGACCTGCGCGCTACGCACTGGGGTGGGGAATCATCCAAGACGGTGACCACGCAGCGCATTTCGCGCAACGGAAGCCAGCTCACGCTGTGGCGCATGCGCAGCGCACTGCTCTACTACCGCAAGCACCACGGCTGGGCAGTCGCCCGCCTGGCGGCCGCCATCGAACTGGGATGGCATGCGCTGCGTCGCTGGCGAAATACTGGTAGTGCGGACAAGCGTGCCGACTCTGCTGAAGTCATGGCGACCATGCGCCAGGCCTGGCGGGAAACGCTGGGTGGCCGGGTAGCCCCGCCGACCCCGTGGTGAGCGCCATGTTTCACTTGTTGCGCGAAGACTGGCGAACCTACGAGCGGGATATCTGGCGCCAGGGCCTGTGGGCGATGGCGGTCTACCGCTTCGGGCGCTGGCGCTACGGCCTTCCTGGCCTGCTGCGCAAGCCGATGTCCTTCCTCTACCGGCTGCTCAAGATCGCCAGCCAGATCCTGACCGGCATCGACCTGCCGTGCGAAGCCCGGGTCGGCCGCCGCCTGCGCATCGAACATTTCGGCGGCATCATAATTTCCGGCGATGCAACGATCGGCGATGACGTCGTCCTGCGCAACGGCGTCACGATCGGCCTGCGCCGCACCGGCGAACGCGGCGCGCCGGAAATTGGAAACGGCGTCGACATCGGCGCCGGGGCCAAGCTGCTCGGGCCGATCCGCATCGGGGACGGCGCCGTGATCGGAGCCAACGCGGTCGTCCTGTGCGATGTGCCGGCCGGCGCCCTCGCCGTCGGCATACCCGCGCGCATCATCGAACGTTGCAGTAGCGCGACTGGCGCCGAGCATCCCGCGCCACTACGTCTTGTTGCCAGTCAGGACTTGGCCGGTGCCGAATCCGGGCTTTCCAGGCGGTATCCGTAACCGTACACCGGGACCAGTTGCCAGCCGTGCTCGCCGTTCAACTTGAGCTTGCGGCGAAGGCGGCTGACATGGGTATCCACTGTGCGCGTGTCGATCGCAGCGTTTATGCCCCAGATCTTGTCGAGCAGATGGTTGCGCGAAAACAGTTTGCCCGGATTGGCGAACAGGTAATAGGCAAGGTCGAGTTCCTTCTGCGTCATTTCGACCGAATTCCCGGTTAGCCGGCACTGCCGGCGCTCCGTGTCGATCTCGTAATCGCCGGCGTGGAGCACGGTCTGGCGCCGCGCCTTGAGCCGGCGGGCGACGGTCTCGATGCGCGCCAGCAACTCGAGGCTCTTCAACGGCTTGACCAGATAGTCATCCGCACCGACACGCAGTCCGCCGACGATATCTTCCTCGGCATCACGGACGGTGGTTACGAGGATCGGAACTTCCCAGCCAACCGTGCTGCGTATCCACTCGATGACCTTGCCCCCGTCGTAGTCGGGCAACACCCAGTCCACCAGAAGCAGTTCGTAGGTCTTGCGCGCCGCAGCCTCCATGAAGTCGCGACCGTTGGCGAAGGCGTCGACAGCATGTCCTGCCGATTCAAGCCACAGCTTGAGGACTGCGGCCTGGTCCGGATCGTCTTCGACGAAAGCGATATGCATCTTGTTCTCCCTGTTCACTTCGATGATCAGCGCTAGAGCGTGGGGCCGCTCACGCGATGCCCGGCCGCCGGAAAGAGGTCAGTTTGCTTCGCAGTTCCTCGAGCCGGAATGGCTTGCCGAGGAAGTCGTCCATCCCGGCCTGCAGGCAGCGCTCGCGGTCGGTATCGTAGGCGCTCGCCGTAAGGGCAACGATCAGCGGTTGTACCGGCAGGTCGAGCCCGCGGATCCGCCGGGTCGCTTCAAGGCCGTCCATGACCGGCATCTGAAGGTCCATCAGGACCAAGTCATAGGCCTTTGCGCGCACCCGATCCACGGCCTCAGCTCCATTGCTGGCAAGGTCCGCAGCGATCCCTAGCTTGGCCAGAAGGGCGACGGTCAGCTTCTGGTTGACCGGGTGATCCTCGACAACCAGGACCTGGGGATTTGCGCTGGCAGAAGCGGGCTCGCCGACCGCGGCGACGACGTCCTGCGTTTCCTCTGCAAGCTCGAAGCACACGTCGAAGCGGAATGTCGAACCTTTCCCTTCGGCGCTGCCGACTGTGATCGATCCGCCCATCGCCCGGCACAGGCGGTCGCAGATCGCCAGTCCGAGGCCGGTACCACCGTATTTGCGGGTGGTCGAGGCGTCGATCTGCGAAAAGGACTTGAACAGCCGGTCGAGGCGATCCGCCGGGATGCCGATGCCGCTGTCGTTCACCGAACATCGCACCCGGAGCAATGACGCACCTTCGCGCTCCCCGGACACCCGGACTTTGATCGAACCGTCGTGGGTGAATTTGCGTGCATTCGAAAGCAGGTTGCCGAGGACCTGCTGCAGGCGCATGCTGTCGCCCCTCACGGCGACGGGCAGACCGTCCGCCAGTTCGATCTCGAGACGCAGACCCTTCTGCTCGATCTCCGGGCGATAGAGAGCCAGGCTGGCCTCGATCGTGCGCCGCAAGTCGAAATCGCGTGTTTCCAACTCAAGGCGCCCGGCCTCGATCTTGGAGAAGTCGAGAATGTCGTTGATCAGCGCCAGCAAGGCATCGCCGCTGCTGCGCACGATCGCCAAGTAGCCTTTCTGTTCCGCATCAAGCGTCGTCATTTCGAGCAGCTGCGCCATGCCGAGGATCCCGTTCATCGGCGTGCGTATCTCATGGCTCATCATGGCGAGAAACTCGCCTTTGGCGCGCACTGCGGCTTCCGCCCGCTCAAGCGCCTGCCTTAGTTCCGCGGTACGTGCTGCCACGTCGCGCTCGAGATTGGTGGCCAAGGACTGGAGTCCTCGGTTGGCGTGATAAAGCTGAAGGCTACGTTCCTCGAGCAGGCGTTCTGCTTCCTTGCGGGAGGCCTTCTCCCGCGCCAGACGCCGCGTCAGCCGGGTGACTTCGTCGCTCTGCGGGGTGTCGGACATGGGCGTGTCAGGCGCTGCGACTCATCGTAAAGCGCTCGCGCCTGCCGTCCCCGGCACCGATGGTTTCGCGCCGTATGTCGACGCGTTCCTGGAAGTGGGCTGCACAGCCGCGAATGAGGCCTTCGGCAAGGTCCTCGAAATGGCGTCCTGATTCGTAGAGCAGGACAAGACGGTGGTCATCCCGCGCCTCGACGACGAAGCGTGGCAGTTCCGCGTCCGGATAGAGCTTTAGCACCTCGGCGTGGATGACCTCCTCGATCCCCGCCATGAAGGTGAAAGAATCGGGAATCCCCTCGAAAAAACCAGGGTAGACCACAGCGAAGCGGCCGAACAGGTGTTCCCCGAAAGCACGCAGGAGTTCCGGAAGAGACAAGCCAGAGCGCTGCGCCAGCGCAACCCCCAGCGCCACCATTTCCGCGTGGGGGTAGGTACCGACAGCGGTATACGCCCCGCCCGAAGGGAGCTGGGCATCGTCGATGATGTCATCAACCATGTCGGCGGAAAACTTGGCCTCGACCATGTCGAGGAACTCCGTGAATACAATGCCCTTCATGCTACGTCCACCTGCGCTCCAGCGTCGCCCTGCCTCATTTCGAGCCGAGTTCCCTGACCAGGCGAAGCACTTCCATCGCGTGGCCCTTGTAATTGACGTTGTACAAGGCATGGCGGATCACACCGGCCTTGTCGA
>ERZ1645185.1028-NODE-1028-length-11588-cov-5.843579_pt1 | contig 11588 bp, 14 predicted proteins | sample MGYA00575351_ERZ1645185 | MGnify/ENA primary metagenome ERZ1645185 (study PRJEB40838, sample SAMN11284767) | freshwater sediment metagenome | isolation source: river sediment | host: Sediment | place: India: Jana village, Kanpur | collected 2015-12-17 ... | reverse complement strand
CCGGCCCACGATTCGTCTGGCTGCGCGCCACCGGCTCAACCGCCGTTTCGCAGCTGGTCGACAGCTTCGTGGTCATTTACATCGCATTTGTGCTCGGGCCGCAGAAATGGGGGTATGATTTGTTTCTGGCCGTGGCGACGGTCAATTACGGGTATAAAATGTTGGCCGCCGTCGCCCTGATTCCTTTGCTGTACCTGGTCCGCAAGGGCATTCACCTGTATCTCGGCAACAGCCAGGCCGAACAGCTCCGCTTACTGGCCCACCATTGATTCCACGAGGACACTTCATGAACCTACGACCGCTCGCCATCGCCATCACCCTTGCCGTCGGCCTCAGTGCCTGCAACAGTTCCAACGCGCCCACCGCTGCCGACGCGCCGACCGTGCAGGTGGATCCGGCGGAAACCGCCAAGCAGCTCGACAAGCTGTATGCCGACTACTGGGAAGCGAACCTCAAGCTCAACCCGATTACAGCCACGTTTATGGGAGATGCCCGCTACAACGACCAGATGCCGAACTTCCTGACCGCCGAATACCGCAAGCAGGTCCACGACCTCAACCAGTCCTGGCTGGACAAGGCCCTGGCCATCGACGGCAGCAAGCTCGACGGTTCGGCGCGGATCAGCTATGACATCTTCGTGCGCGAACGCCGCCTGGCTCTGGAGGGCGAGCGTTACCCGGGCTGGATGCAGCCGATCGACCAGTTCACAAACATCGCCGCCTTCGTGCCGATGCTCGGATCCGGCAGCAGCGCGCAGCCGTTCAAGACCGTCGAGGATTACGATAACTGGCTGAAACGCGCCGGTGCCGTGCCGGCCATCTACGACCAGGCCATCGCCAACATGCGCGAAGGCATCAAAGCCGGCGTGGTGCAGCCGAAGGCGCTGATGGCCAAGGTCCTGCCGCAGATGGACGGCATCATCAACGAGGACCCGACCAAGACCACTTTCTGGGGCCCGGTCGCCAACATGCCGAAGGAGTTCAGCGAGGCCGACAGGAAGCGCCTGACCGAAGCCTACCGGGTGATGATCGCGGATTCCATGATGCCGGCCTATAAGCGCCTGCGCACGTTCATCGCCGATGAATACCTGCCGGCCGCCCGCGACAGCGTATCGCTGACCGCACTGCCGGATGGCGAAGCCTGGTACGCCTTCAACGCCAAGACCCAGACCACCACCGACCTGACACCGGCGCAGATCCACGACATCGGCCTGGCTGAGGTCGCACGCATCCATGGCGAGATGCGCCAGGTCATGCAGCAGGTCGGCTTCAAGGGCGACCTGCAGGCTTTCTTCAAGTTCATGACCACCGACAAGCAGTTCGAGTTCAAGAGCGAGAAAGAGCTTCTTGAAGCCTATAACGCCCTGCGCACGAAGGTCGACGCCAAGATTCCGGAGCAGTTCTCGCTGTTGCCGAAGGCCGGTTTCGAAATCCGCCCGGTAGAGCCTTACCGCGCCGAATCGATGGCCGGTGGCCAGTACTTCCCGCCCAGCGAAGACGGTACCCGTCCGGGCATTTTCTACGTGAACACCTTCGACCTGCCGAGCCGCAAGAAATGGGACGCCGAAGACCTGTACCTGCATGAGGCGATTCCGGGCCATCACTTCCAGATCGCCATCCAGCAGGAGCTGAAGGACGTGCCGGCGTTCCGCCGTTTCGGCGGCGAGACCGCGTTCGCCGAAGGCTGGGGCCTGTATGCCGAGTCGCTGGGCAAGGATCTCGGCGTGTACACCGATCCCTACCAGTACTTCGGCCGCCTGCAGGGCGAGCTGTGGCGCGCCATCCGTCTGGTGGTCGACACCGGCCTGCACAGCAAGGGTTGGACCCGCGAACAGGTCATCGATTACATGAAAGCCAATTCCGCGGTCGAGAACACCGATGCCGTGGCCGAGGCCGAGCGCTACATCGCCATTCCCGGCCAGGCCCTGGCCTACAAAATCGGCGAGCTGGAAATCCAAAAGCAGAAAAAGAAGGCACAGGCCGCATTGGGCGATAAATTCGATCCGCGCGCGTTCCATGCCGAAGTGCTGAAGGACGGCAGCGTGCCACTGCAGGTACTGGATGCGAAGATCGACCGCTGGATCAAATCGCAGCAGTAATTGACGTTTCCATGGCCTAGAGAAGGCGCCGCAAGGCGCCTTCTTCCGTTCAGTGCTTGGGAAGATACAGCAGCGGATCGACCGGCTTGCCGTTCCGGCGGATTTCGAAATGCAACATGTCGCGATCCGCGCCGGTCCGTCCCATGTCGGCGATGTGCTGGCCGGCTTTCACCTTGACGCCCTCGGCGACCAGGCGCCTGTCGTTGTGCGCGTACGCCGAAATCCACTCGCTGCTGTGCTTGATGATCAGCAGCTCGCCGTAACCGATCAGGCCGGCGCCGGAATAGACCACCACGCCGTCGGCGGCCGAAACCACTTTCTGCCCGGACTTTCCGGCGATGTTGATGCCTTGGCTGGTTTTGTCGTCGGCCACGAACCTGCCGATCAGCTCGCCCTTGGCCGGCCATTGCCAGGGCACCTCGGATACCGCAGGCGCCGGATCGTTTCTGGGCTTTGCTGGTGCGGTGACCACCACCGGTTTGCCCAGTGCGGGTTTCGCATTGGGCGACGGCCCCGATTTCCGGTCGCCAACGGCCGGCTTGGCCGGTGACAGCCGAAGTTTCTGGCCGGAGCGGATGGTGTACGGCTCTTCGATGCCGTTCCAGACCGCCACGTCCCGGTAATTGAGGCCGGCGCGGAAAGAAATGCCGTACAGGGTATCGCCCGGCTTGACCGTGTAGGTTCCGCCGGATTGCTTGTCCGAAACGGTCGATTTCGGCGCCGTGGCGGCCTTGGCGTTTTTTGTGGTCTGGTAGCCTGACTGGCAGGCCGTCAAAGCCAACAGGGAGCCCAGGGCCGCCAGACGGGACAACTGGGTGATGCCCGGCTTCATGGCTTGAGCATCAGGTACGCGACAAGGCCGGCGAACAGGACCAAAGCGGTCCAGCCGATCGGCTCGATGTACTGCCGCAGTTTGGCTTCGGCCTTCTCGCCGCCCATGGCGATGGCGCCGGCGACCAGATACACCCGCTTGCCGCGGCCGATGAACGCGCCGAAGAAAAACGGCAGCAAGGGCATGCCAACCGCGCCGGACGCCAAGGTGAAGATCTTGAATGGAATCGGCGTGAACCCGGCCAACAGCAGCAGCCAGAAGCCGTTGTCGGCCGCCTGCTGCTTGATGTCCTCGAACTGCGCGGCATAGCCCATTTTGCCGATGAACGGCATCGCGATATCGATGAAATAATGCCCGATGGCATAGCCGATGAACATGCCAGTCATCGAGCCGAGCAGGCTGAGACTGGCGAACCAGAAGGCTTTCTTCGGGCGCGCCAGGGACATCGGCGCCAGCATGACCTCGGGCGGCACCGGGAAGAAGATGGCTTCGATGAAACTGATGAAGGTCAGGTAATAGCTGGCTCTGGGATGCGCCGCCCACAGAATGGCGCGCTCGTACAGGTTCTTGAACACCGCCATCAGAGCACGCCCGGCAGCAACGGCACGAAACTGACCGGACCGAGATCCTGCTCGATCAACTGCCCGTCGGTTTTTTCGACGCGGACCAGCTTCTGCTTGGCGGCATCCACGCCGACCGGCGAGATCAACACGCCCGAATCGGCCAGCTGGGCCAGCAGCGGCCGTACCAGGGCCGGCGCCGCGCAGGTCAGCAGGATGGCGTCGAACGGGCCGTTCTCGGCCCAGCCGAGATTGCCGTCGTCGTGCTTGGAACGGATCAGTTCGTGCAGCTTGAGCTGCCGGAAACGCGGCCGCGCCGTGCGCAGCAGCTCGTCGATGCGTTCGACGGTGAATACGGGGATGCCGAGCGATGCCAATACCGCGGTCTGGTAGCCCGAGCCGGTGCCGATTTCCAGCACCTTGGCCGGCATGCGCTTTTCAATCAGCGCTTCGGTCATCCTGGCGACCACCCAGGGCTGCGAGATGGTCTGGCCTTTGCCGATCGGCAGCGCGGTGTCTTCATAGGCGCGCGAAGCCAGCGCTTCGTCCAGGAAGGCATGCCGCGGCAGGGCGCGCATCACGTTCAGCACGCGCTCATCACGGATGCCCTGGTCGCGCAGACGCTCGATCAGGCGGTCGCGGGCGCGCTGCGAGGTCATGCCCAGGCCTTTGCTTTCCGGGCGGCTTTGCAATCGATGGATCATGCGGCGGTTTCTTTGCTCAGGTCGAAGACCCAACCCGACACTTTTTCCAGCGCTTGGTAGCGGGTCAGGTCGACATGGATCGGGGTGATGGATACGAAGCCGTTCTTGATGGCGTGGAAATCGGTGCCCGGACCGCCGTCCATTTCCGGCCCGGCCGGACCGATCCACCACATCGGACGGCCGCGCGGATCGAGCTGCTGCACGCAGGGTTCGGCACGGTGGCGGTGGCCCAGACGGGTCACTTCGAAGCCCTTGATCTCGTTCCAGGGCAGATCGGGGACATTCACGTTCAGGATGGTGTCGGCCGGCAGCGGGTCGTTCAGCAGCCGTTCGACCATCACCCGGGCGACGTGCACGCTGCTGGCGTAATGCCTGGGCTTGTGGTCTCCGCTGGCGCAGGACAGCGCGATGGCCGGCAGGCCGAGGCAGCGCCCTTCCATGGCGGCGGCCACGGTGCCCGAGTAGATCACGTCATCGCCCAGGTTGGCGGTGTTGTTGATGCCCGACAGCACGATGTCCGGATCTTCCGGCAGCAGACCGGCCAAGGCCAGATGCACGCAGTCGGTGGGGGTGCCGGTCACGCTGATGCGGTTTTCGGCCAGGTGCTTGGCGCGGATGGGCGAACCCAGGGTCAGCGAATTGGAAGCGCCGGAGCGGTCGCGGTCGGGGGCGACGATGAACAGCTGGTGTCCGGCGGCTGCCAGGCCGTCGGCCAGGGCGATGATGCCGGGGGCTTCGATGCCGTCGTCGTTGCTGATCAATATGCGCATGGAAATATGATAACCGCATTCAAGCCGGAATCGGTATAAAACACGGTTGCCATGAATTACAGCAGGATATCGACTGCCATGCTGAACGGCGAACGATTTTCAGGTAAATTACCCATGTGGCGGAACCACCCCGCCGACGGCGGATCGACATACAGGAAAATGCATGCAGCCAAAATCAACCGCCGTGTTTTTGTTGTTGGCGCTCGCCCAGTCGGGCGGCGCTGACGCAGGTTCATTCGACGACTACGGCGGTTTCTCGAAATACAGGCAAAGCCTTGCTGACGGCGGCGGCTGCATCAGCGGCATGGTTGGCACGACCCTCCCCGGAAAGAACTTCAACGTCACCGTCAATTTCGCGGGACATCAGTACTCCGAAAAGGCGCAGTTCAACAAAGCCTATTTCGGATTCAGCACCTTGGACAAAAAGCACGACATCGATGACGGCAGACTGCGCGCCAGCGCCTTCATGATGTGCCTTGAGCCCGGGGACTACGACATCATCGGCATCGAAATGAGGCGTATGGACAGCACGCAGCACATCCGCATGCCGTTCAAAGTCGAAGCCGGCACGAACCGGTATCTGGGCAGCCTGATTTTCCACAGCGACCCGATACGCACCGCATCCTGTGGCCGAATCAACCCGGATGCCGTCGAAATACAGGACAATTATGCACGCGACCTGCCCTTCATCATGAAACGCAAGGGTGCCATTACGCCGGAATCCCGCATTCTGGATGCGAAGCAGGGCACCCCCTATTTTTTCAGCTGCCCGGAATAAAGTTAAACTCCCGATGCGCCAGAAAACCCTTGCCTTGGCACTGGCCATTTCCTGCTCAGCCTGCGTGGAGAAGCCCGCGTATTCCCAGACAGCCACGTTGCCCGCAAAACCGGATCCGAAATGGCTGCAATGCCAAGTCCATGCCGACTGCGTTGCTTCGTTCGGTCCCTGCGGTGAGTGGCTAGCCGTCAACCGGAAGTCCATCAAGCAGGAGCAGGAATGGGCCATCCGGGAAGGCCGGGCGCTGAGCTGTGAAACAAACCGCAACCTCGAGCCGAAAACCTTCTGCCGTAAGCGGATCTGCACAATCCTGCCATGAATCCCGATTGGCATTGATCGTAGCGGTCACCCTGCCCCAGCGGATCGAAGATCCGTCAAAACAACGGTGCCGCCGTGGGCAGGCGCCGGCCGCGCTTTGCTATCATAGGGCCATGAGCAAAAAACCCGGCCCGCCGCCCATCGCCCCCGAAGACAGCGAACTGTTCCGCGAAGCCATCGGCCCGGTCATTGTGCACCGGCACACCGAAAGCCGCCTGGGCAAAGCCAAGCCGAAGCCGCGCGCGCGCATGTTCGAGCGCGACGAGATCGAGGCCCTGGAACAGTCCAAGCGCGTGTCGGCGCTGGACGCGCAGCTGCATGGCAACGAACCGCTGTTCTACCAAGGCCCGAAGATCAACAACCGGATGATGCGCCAGCTGAAATCCGGTGGCATCCGCATCGATGCCGAATTCGACCTGCATGGCATGCTGGCCGCGCCGGCCGAGCGCCATCTGAAGCAGTTCCTGGCCGATGTATACAAGGAGCGCCTGCATTGCATCCGCATCATCCACGGCAAAGGCACCCGTTCCGAAGCCGGCCCGGTTCTGCATAACGTGGTCGACCGGATACTGCGCCAGCAGGGACGCGTGCTGGCCTATTGCTCGGCGCCGCAGAACCAGGGCGGCAGCGGCGCCGTGTTAGCATTGCTTGAATAATCCAGGAGAGCGATATGCCCCACCGTCAGCCCGAACGCCACAAAACCGAACACATCAGCTGGCTGCGCGCCGCCGTACTCGGCGCCAACGACGGCATCGTATCCACCGCCAGCCTGATCCTCGGCGTGGCCGCCGCAGGCGGCGGACAGAAAGCCATCATGGTCGCCGGCGTGGCCGGTCTGGTGGCAGGTGCGATGTCGATGGCGGCCGGGGAATACGTGTCTGTGCATTCGCAGGCCGATACCGAAAAAGCCGATATCGCCAAGGAAACGCATGAACTGGAGAACGATCCGGACGGCGAACTCAAGGAACTGACCGCGATTTACGTGCACCGTGGCCTGGCACCGGACCTGGCCAAGCAGGTTGCCGTGCAGCTGACCGCGCACGATGCGCTCGGCACGCATGCCCGCGACGAACTCGGCATCAATCCGAACTTCAGCGCACGCCCGGTGCAGGCGGCGCTGTCTTCCGCCGCCAGCTTCGCGGTCGGCGCCCTGCTTCCGCTGACTGTAGCCTGGTTGATGCCGTCGGACCGGATGATCTGGGCCGTCGCCGGCAGCACCGCGTTGTTCCTGGCCGTGCTCGGCGGCGTGGCGGCGCGGACCGGCGGCGCCAACGTGTTCACCGGCGCCTCGCGGGTGCTGTTCTGGGGAATTTTGGCGATGGCGGCGACCTATCTGGTCGGCAGCCTGTTCGGTGTCTCAACCGCTTAAACGAACTCGCCGAGCTCGGCCAGGATGGACGTGGCGTAAGCGCCCGGCGGCAATTCAAAGCGCAATTGCAGCACGTCGTCGGCCGGAAACTGCCAGGACAGGTTTTTCGCCAGCAGGCGCAAGGCCCGGCGTTCCTGGCGCAGGTCGGCCTTCTCCAATCCCTTGCACAGCTCCAGCTGCCGGACCGGCAGCTGCGATTCCAGCGCCAACACGGCACCTTGGCTGCGCAGGCCGCCGGCACCCCACATCGGTCCGGTCGGGTGGATATCCAAGGCGGCGCAGCGCGCGCGGATGTCGTCGTTCAGCGGCTCCGGCCCGAAGATGCTTTTGGTTCCCTCCAGCATCCATACGTCGCCATCCATCGGCACGTTCCAGCTGCCCTGCGTCACGCGCTCGGACAGCAGCAGGTTGAACAGATAGGAACGCGCCGCGGACAGATAGATCGAGCGCTTGGCACGGTCGACCCGCCGGCCTTCGAACATGCCGAGCGCCTTGCCGACATTGGCCTGTTCCATGCCGAAGCGCTGCTCGCCGAAATAATTCGGCACACCCTGCGCCTGGATGCCATGCAAGGCCTGTTCGAGCGCGTCACGCGTGCCGACCAGCCCGCGCAGGGTCAGCGTGAAACGGTTGCCGGCCAAGGCGCCGCGCGCCAGTTTGCGGTTGTGCCAGACGGCTTCCAGCACCTGGCATTCCGCGTCGTTCAGCAACGCCACGTCCGGTGAGGTCTTTTTCGGCAGACGCACCGAGAAACGCTGGGTGGTCAGCGCATGCCGGTCTTTCATGCCGGCGTAGGACACGTCGCGTTCGTCGATGCCGGCCCAACGCGCGATGTTCTGCGCGCAGAACGCTGTGTTCATGCCACGTTTGCGGACGGTCAGCAGCAGGTGCTCGCCCTCCCCGGTCGCTTCGAAGCCGGGCAGCTCCTCAACCACGAAATCTTCAGGGACGCTGCGGATGCGCCCGCTGAAAAGCGGCGCGTTCAAGGCACGGGGAAGGTTCATTTTTTTTCCAGAAGGACCGTAGCCTGGGCGGCTATGCCCTCGCCACGGCCGGTGAAGCCGAGTTTTTCGGTGGTGGTGGCCTTGACCGACAGCCGGTCGATGTCGACCTGTATGACCGCGGCCAGCCGCGCGCGCATGGCCGGCACGTGCGGATTGATCTTAGGGGCTTCGCAGACCACGGTCATGTCGGCATTGCCGAGTTCGTAGCCGTTGCCGCGCACCAGCCGCATGCACTGCGCCAGCAGGTCGGCGCTGTCGGCGTCTTTCCAGCGCAGGTCGTCGGGCGGGAAATGCACGCCGATGTCGCCGAGCGCCAGCGCGCCCAGCAAGGCGTCGCACAGCGCATGGATCAGCACATCGCCGTCGGAATGCGCCAGCAGGCCATGGCTGTGCGCGATGCGAACGCCGCCGAGCGTCACGGCATCGCCTTCGGTGAAGGCGTGTACGTCGAATCCGCAGCCGATGCGCATCACAGGCCGAGCCTGGCGCGCAGGATGGCTTCGGCGAACGCGAAGTCCTCCGGCACGGTCACTTTGATGTTGTCGTCGGCGCCATCCACCAGCAGAGGCGACAGGCCGAGACGCTCCATGGCACTGCTTTCGTCGGTGATTTCGGCGTTCTCCTGCAGGGCGTGTTGCAGGGCGCGTTTCAGGCTGCGGGCCGGAAACAGCTGCGGCGTGAACGCGCGCCACAATGCGCTGCGGTCGAGCGTGCCTTCCACCTGATGGTCGGCGTCGCCGCGCTTGACGGTATCCTTCATGTGCCCGGCCAGCAGACCGCCGACCGGATGCACGCAGGCGGCCTCGATCAGGCGGTTCAGGTCTTCGGCGCGCAGGCAGGGCCTGGCCGCATCGTGCACCAGCAGCCAGGTGTCGTTATGCACCACGTCGTCCAAGGCGTTGATGGCAGCCAAAACGCTGTCACTGCGCCGCATGCCGCCGACACAGCTGCGCAGCGGGGTGTTGCGCCATTGGCTGATGCGCTGCCAGCGGGCGTCATCCTCGGCCAAGGCCAGGATGATGCCGTCGATGTCGGGGTGCTGCGCCAGCACATCCAGGCTGTATTCGATCATCGGCTTGCCGAGCAGCGGCCGGTATTGCTTGGGGATCCCGGCGCCGGAACGCGAGCCGTTGCCGGCGGCAGGAATGATGGCCCAGATCATGGCGATTCTCCGTTCCCGGCGGGTTCGACGCTCAGCTTGCGTTCGGCATCGACGACCCGGTAGAAGGTTTCGCCGGGCTTGATCATGCCCATTTCATTGCGTGCGCGCTCTTCCACCGCCTCGACGCCGGACTTGAGGTCCTTGACTTCGGCCGCCAGCGCCTTGTTGCGGCGCAGCAGTTCGTCGTTTTCCTTTTTCTGGGCGGCGACCTGCGCGCGCAGGTCTTCGACCTGCCGCCAGTTGCCTTGCCCGAACCAGAGCTTGGTCAGCAGCACCGCCATCAGGACGATGAGCAGCGCATAAGGCCAAAGGCGTCGGGTCAGGCTGTCCACGGATTACTTGTTGATGCTCACAAACGCGCCGCGGCCGGCATAGCGCGACTTGGCGCCCAGGGCCTGCTCGATGCGCAGCAGTTGGTTGTACTTGGCCACGCGGTCGGAACGGCACAGCGAGCCGGTCTTGATCTGGGTGGCGGTGGTGGCCACCGCGATGTCGGCGATGGTGGTGTCTTCGGTTTCCCCCGACCGGTGCGAGACGATCGCGGCATAGCGGTTGGCGTCGGCCATGGCGATGGCCCGCAGGGTCTCGCTGAGTGTGCCGATCTGGTTGACCTTGATCAGGATGGCGTTGGCGACCTGCTGGTCGATGCCATCCTGGAAGATCTTCGGATTGGTCACGAACAGGTCGTCGCCGACCAGCTGCACTTTGCCGCCGAGCGACTGCGTCAGCATTTTCCAGCCCGCCCAATCGTCTTCGGCCATGCCGTCTTCGATGGTGATGATCGGGTATTGGCGCGCCCAGCCGGTCAGGAATTCGGCGAACTGCTCGGAGTTCAGGCGCTTGCCTTCGCCGACCAGGTTGTATTTGCCGTTCTCGAAAAACTCGGTGCTGGCCACATCGAGGCCGAGCAGGATGTCGTCTCCGGCGGTGTAACCGGCCTTGGCGACAGCTTCCAGGATGGTTTCCAGCGCTTCCTCGTTGGAACGCAGGTCCGGCGCGAAGCCGCCCTCATCGCCGACCGATGTTCCCAGGCCGCGGCCCTTCAGCACCGACTTCAGGCTGTGGAAGATTTCGGTGCCGGCACGCAGCGATTCCGCGAAGGAATCGAAACCGACCGGCAAGATCATGAATTCCTGCATATCGACGTTGTTGTCGGCGTGCGCACCGCCGTTGATGATGTTCATCATCGGCACCGGCAGCGACACCTCGCGGCCATCGGCCAGATACTGCCACAAGGCCTGGCCTTTGGCGGCGGCGGCGGCATGGGCGTTGGCCAGCGAGACGCCTAGCAGGGCATTGGCGCCGAGGCGCGCCTTGTTCTCTGTGCCGTCCAGATTGATCAGTCGCTGGTCGAGGCCGGCCTGGTCGAACACATCGAAACCCTGCAGGGCCTTGGCGATTTCGCCGTTGACGTGCTCAACGGCTTTTTTCACGCCTTTGCCCATGTAGCGGGTCTTGTCGCCGTCGCGCAGCTCGATGGCTTCTTTCGACCCGGTGGACGCACCCGAAGGCACCGCGGCGCGGCCGACATGGCCGCTGGCCAAGGTCACTTCGGCTTCAAGCGTCGGGTTGCCGCGGCTGTCAAGGATTTCGCGGGCGATGATTCTGCTGATTTGACTCATGTCGGTTCTCAAGTGGTTAAAGTTGGTCTTCGATGAACCCGCCGCGCTTGGCGGCTTCGTCGAAGGCGATCAGGTTTTCCAGCAAGGCCTGCATTTTACCCAAGGGCCAGGCATTCGGGCCGTCGGACAGGGCTTTGTCGGGATCCGGGTGGGTTTCCATGAAGATGCCGGCGATGCCGACCGCCATCGCCGCGCGCGACAGCACCGGCACGAACTGGCGTTGGCCGCCGGATTTGCCGTCCATGCCGCCGGGCAGCTGCACCGAATGGGTGGCGTCGAACACCACCGGGCAGCCGGTGTCGCGCATCACGCTCAACGAGCGCATGTCGGACACCAGGTTGTTGTAGCCGAAGCTGGCGCCGCGTTCGCAG
>ERZ1645185.1027-NODE-1027-length-11611-cov-4.901436_pt1 | contig 11611 bp, 7 predicted proteins | sample MGYA00575351_ERZ1645185 | MGnify/ENA primary metagenome ERZ1645185 (study PRJEB40838, sample SAMN11284767) | freshwater sediment metagenome | isolation source: river sediment | host: Sediment | place: India: Jana village, Kanpur | collected 2015-12-17 ... | reverse complement strand
CGGGCTGTCGTTGCCCGGCACCATGCCGGCGGCGCCGTAGCCGAGGAGGACCATCGGGCGGATGTAGCACTCGCGGATGGCGTTGCGGCGCACCGTCTCGCGGGTCGCCTCGTACAGCTCCTCCGGCGTCCACTTGGGGAGCATCCGGTAGATCTTGCACGAGTTGTACATCCGCTTGAGGTGCTCGCGGAGCCGGAACACGGCCGGGCCCTTGGGGGTGTCGTAGCAGCGGATGCCCTCGAACACCGCGGAGCCGAACTGCACCGAGTGCGCGAGGACATGGACGGTGGCGTCCTGCCAGCGGACGAACTCGCCGTCGCGCCAGATCCACTCGGTCTCGCTGATCTTGGCCATTGCGTGGAGACGAAAGAGGGAGGGGGGAGAAGGGGGCGGGGCGCCCGGCCTTCGTGTCGATGCCAACAAGCTAGCCCGAACCGGGGCCCGCTGACACCACGCCGGGGGTGGGGCCGTACGTGCATATGCAGTCCCCCACACGGCCGCCACCGGGCGGCGAGGTCCTCCATATGGAAGAGTTCAAGGTCACCGGCGGCAAGCTCATCGCCAAGCTGAAGGAGCTGATCCACGAGGGGAACGTCCGCCGCATCATCCTGCGGAACCCCGAGGGACGCACCCTCCTCGACATGCCGCTCAACGCCGGCATCGCCGGCGCGGCGCTGCTGCCGTTCTGGGCCGCCGTCGGCGCGGTCGCGGTGCTCGCCACCGACTACTCCGTGCTCGTCGAGCGCGACCCGCAGGTGCCGAGCGCGCCCGCGAGCACGCCCCCGAGCGCCTGACTCCGCTGAAACCGCGGCACCGGGCGCGCAGGTAGTCGAGCGCGTGGCCCGCCAAACCCTTCGCGGGCCCGCGCTGTCCAACGACGGGCTGAGAGTCCCTCCGCGTCGTTCCCCTCGACCCCGTTGCCGATGCAGAACCTGAAGCTCGCCGCGCGCATGCTGCTCAAGACGCCGTTCGTCACGGCGATCGCGGTCCTCTCCCTCGCGCTCGGCATCGGCGCCAACTCGGCGATCTTCTCGCTGTTCGACCAGATGCTGCTGAGCCCGCTGCCGGTGCCCGCGCCGCGCGAGCTCATCAACCTCGGCGCGCCGGGCCCCAAGCCGGGCTCGACCTCGTGCTCGCAGGCCGGCGACTGCGACGTGGTGCTCAGCTACCCGATGTACCGCGACCTCGAGCGCGGGCAGCAGGTGCTCACCGGCCTCGCCGCGCACCGCAACTTCGGCGCGAGCCTCTCCATCGACAACGAGCCCACGACCGGCGGCGGCATGATGGTCTCCGGTTCGTACTTCCCGACGCTGCAGGTGCAGCCCGCGCTCGGCCGGCTCCTCACGCCGAACGACGACCAGGTGATCGGCGCGCACTTCGTCACGGTCCTCGCGCACCACTTCTGGCGCGACAAGTTCGGCAGCGACCCCGCGGTGCTCGGCCGCACCATCGTCATCAACGGCCGCACCTACACCATCGTCGGCGTCGCGCCCAAGGGCTTCACCGGCACCACGATGGGCTCGCGGCCCGACGTCTTCGTGCCCATCACCATGCGCGCCGAGATCCAGCAGGGGCCCGGCGCGATGCGCGACTTCGAGCGCCGCAACGCCTACTGGGTCTACGCCTTCGGCCGCCTCAAGCCCGGCGTGACGCTCGCCCAGGCCGAGGCCTCGCTCAACGCGCTCTATTCGCCGATCATCAACGACCAGGAAGCCGCCCTGCAGACGGGGATGAGCGACCAGACGATGACGCGCTTCCGCGCCAAGAAGCTCACGGTGGAGCCCGGTCCGCAGGGGCAGAGCCAGATCCATTCCGAGGCGCGCACGCCGCTCTACCTCCTCTTCGGCGTGACGGGCGTCGTGCTGCTCATCGCCTGCGCCAACATCGCCAACCTGCTGCTCGCGCGCGGCGCCGGCCGCGCCGCGGAGATGGGCGTGCGCCTCGCGCTCGGCGCGTCGCGCCGCCAGCTGCTCACCCTGCTGCTCACCGAGTCGGTGCTGCTCGCGCTGCTCGGCGGCGCCGCGAGCCTGCTCGTCGCCAAGTGGACGCTGAGCTTCATCGGCGCGCTGCTGCCGCCCGACGCCTCGCAGACGCTCGCGTTCGAGCTGCAGCCGAGCGTGGTGCTGTTCGCGGCGGGGCTCTCGCTGCTCACCGGCGTGCTGTTCGGGATGTTCCCCGCGCTGCACAGCACGCGGAGCGACCTGATCTCGGTGATCCGCGCCGGGGCAGGGCAGCTCACCGGCGGACGCGCGGCGGCGCGGTTCCGCGCCGCGCTCGTCACCGTGCAGATCACCCTCTCGATGGCGCTGCTCGTCTCGGCCGGCCTCTTCCTCAAGAGCCTGCTCAACGTGAGCCGCGTGGACCTGGGGCTCGAGCTCGACCAGTTCTCGACGTTCGCGCTCTCGCCCATCCGCGCCGGCTACGACACCACGCGGTCGATGGTCTACTTCGGGCGCGTGGAGGAGGAGCTGCGCGCCATCCCCGGCGTGACCGGCGTGACCTCCGCGATGGTGCCGCTGCTCGCCGGCAGCAACTGGGGCACCGACGTGCGCGTGCAGGGCTTCCAGTCGGGCCCCGACATCGACAGCAACTCGCGCCTCAACAACGTCGGCGCCGGCTACTTCACCACGCTCGGCGTGCCGCTGCTCGCCGGCCGCGACTTCACGGTGTCCGACGCCGTGGGCGCGACCAAGGTGGCGATCGTCAACGAGACCTTCGCGAAGAAGTTCGGCCTCGGCCGCGACGCGGTGGGGAAGTTCATGAGCACCCGCGGCAACGACTCGCTCGACGTGATGATCGTCGGGCTGATCCCCGACGTGAAGTACAGCGACGTGAAGGACACCATCCCGCCGGTCTTCTACGCGCCCTGGCGCCAGGAGACGCGGCAGGGGGAGCTGGCCTTCTACGTGAAGTCGTCACTCGCCCCCGAGGCCGTGATGGCGTCGATCCGCGAGGCGATCAAGCGCATCGACCCGACCGTGCCGGTGGAGGACCTGAAGACGATGCCGCAGCAGATCCGCGAGAACGTCTTCATGGACCGGATGATCAGCATCCTCTCGGCGGCCTTCGCGGTGCTCGCGACGCTGCTGGCGGGCATCGGGCTCTACGGCGTGCTGGCCTACACCGTGGCGCAGCGCACGCGCGAGATCGGCGTGCGGATGGCGCTCGGCGCGGACGGGGCCAAGGTGCGCGGCATGGTGATGAAGCAGGTGGGGCTGATGACGGTCATCGGCGGCCTGCTCGGCATCGCGGCGGCGTTCGGGCTGGGGAAGGCGGCGCGGTCGCTGCTCTTCGGCCTCGAGGGGCACGACGCGATGGTCTTCTCGATGAGCGTGCTGCTGCTCTCGCTGGTGGCGCTCGCGGCGGGCTTCGTGCCCGCCCGGCGCGCCGCGCAGGTGGACCCCATGCATGCCCTCCGCTATGACTGACGCCGTCACGCCCCCCACGCGGTCGTCCGCGCTCCTCTCGCCGGCCGCGCTCGCGCAGGACCTGCGCTTCGCCGGCCGGATGCTGCTGAAGAACCCGCTCTTCACGACGATCGTCGTGGTGACGCTGGCGCTCGGCATCGGCCTCAACACGGCGGTCTTCGCCGCGGTGGAGGCGCTGCTGCTGCGCCCGCTCGCCGGCGTGCGCGAGAGCGGGCAGCTCGTGCAGCTCTACCGCACCTGGCCGGGCCCCGACCCGTACGGCTCGAGCTCCATCCCGCACTTCATGGACGTGCGCGCGCGCACCGGCACGGTCTTCTCGGGCGTGACCACGTGGACCTGGCAGCAGGTGGCCGTCACGGCGCAGGGGCGCCCGACGATCGTCTTCGCGCAGATGGTCTCGGCCGACTACTTCGACGTGCTCGGCGTGCCGGTGACGCGCGGCCGCGGCTTCCTCCCCGAGGAGGACGTGGGGCGCGGCGCGCACCCGGTGGTCGTGCTCTCGCACGAGGGGTGGCGCAGCGTCTTCGGCGGCGACCCCGACATCATCGGCAAGGAGTTCCCGCTCAACGGGCGCAACGTCACCGTCGTCGGCATCGCGCCGCCGGGCTTCAAGGGCGTCATGCCGATGGTGCAGCCCGTGCTCTGGGTGCCGCTGATGCAGCTGGCGCAGGTGCGCACCGACGGCGAGGCGGGCTTCGAGCAGCGCGGCAACAACTACATGAACATCGTCGCGCGGCTCGCGCCGGGCGTCACGGCCGACCAGGCGCGCTCGCGCCTCGACGCCCTGCTCGAGGAGCTGCGCGACGAGCATCCCGATGACTACGCGAAGAACCGCATCACGCTCGTGCCGCAGGACGAGGCGGGGATCCACCCCAGCCTCCGCGGCGCGCAGGTGGGGCTGTCGGTCGTCGTGCTCGCGGTCGTCGCGATCCTCCTGCTGATCGCCTGCGTGAACGTGGCGAACCTCTTCCTCGCCCGGGCGCGCGACCGCGCCCGCGAGATGGCGATCCGGCTCGCGCTCGGCGCGCGCCGCGCGGCCCTCGTGCGCCAGCTGCTCGTGGAGAGCCTCGTCTTCTCCACGGTCGCCGGCCTGGTGGGCCTGCTCGTCGCGGTGTGGGCGATCGGCCTCGCCAACGGCATCTCGCTGCCGATGGACATCGACTTCGCGCCCGACCTGCGGCTGAGCGCGCCGGTGCTGCTCTTCGCGCTCGGCGCCTCGGTGGCGACCGGCGCGCTCTTCGGGCTCGTGCCGGCGCTGCAGGCCACGCGGCCGTCGCTCATCCCCGCGCTCAAGGGCGAGGCGCCCGCGGGCGAGGGGCGCTCGCGCGTGGGCCGCGGCCTCGTCGTGGCGCAGATGGCCCTCTCGATCGTGCTGCTCGTCTGCGCCGGCCTCTTCCTCGGCAACCTCCGCGCGGCGACGGCGCTCGACAAGGGCTTCGACGCGACCGGCCTGCTCGTCGCCGACTTCGACCCCGCGCTCAACGGCTACACGCGCGGCGGCACCTCCACACTGCAGCGCGAGCTCGTCACGCGCCTCGCCGCCCTGCCGGGCGTCAAGGCGGTCTCGCTCACCGAGCAGGTGCCGCTGGGGCTCAACAACAGCGACCGCGGCGTCGAGATCCCCGGCTACGTGCCGGCGAAGGACGAGCCGATGTCGATCAGCTACTCGGCCACCACGCCGGGCTACTTCGCCGCGATGGGGATCCCGGTGCAGCGGGGCCGCGAGTTCACCGCGCAGGACGACAGCGCCGCGATGCCGGTGCTGGTGGTCAACGAGCGCTTCGTCGAGCGCTTCTGGCCCGGCGAGGACGCGGTGGGCAAGACCGTGCGCACCGGCGGCAAGGAGCGCGTGATCGTCGGCGTGGTGCCCACCGGCAAGTACCAGCGCCTGGGCGAGGAGCCGCGCGCCTTCATGTGGTTCCCGCAGGAGCAGCTCTGGCGCTCGGGGATGTCGCTCATCGTGCGGTCGGCGGGGGAGCCGGCGGCGATGATCCCGACGCTGCGGCAGGTGGTCGCCGACCTCGACCCGAATCTTCCCCTCACGAACGTGCGTACCATGGAGCAGCACCTCAGCCTCTCGCTGCTGCCGGCCCGCGTGACGGGGCTCGCGCTCGGCGTGTTCGGCCTGCTGGGCCTGCTGCTCGCGTCGGTGGGGATGTACGGCGTGATGGCGTACTCGGTCTCGCAGCGCACCCGCGAGATCGGCATCCGGATGGCGATCGGCGCCGCGGCGTCGGACGTGATCGCGCTGGTGATGCGGCAGGGGATGACGCTGGTGGGGGTCGGGCTCGCGATCGGCCTCGCCGGCGCGCTGGGCGCGGCGCGCCTGCTCGCCAGCGTGCTGTACGGCGGCAACGCGCTCGACCCGATGACGTTCACGCTGGTCCCGCTGGTCTTGCTGGCCGTCGCCGCGGTGGCGACGTTTGCTCCCGCTCGCCGGGCCGCCACGGTGGACCCCGCGATCACCCTCAGGGCGGATTGACGATGGACATCGCACGTGCCCCGCAGAAGAAGACCGGCCGCAACGTCGCCATCGGCGCCGGCGCGGCGGTCGTGATCCTCGCCACGATCGCGCTCTCGAGCCTCGATCCCGCCGCGCCCACCGTGCAGCGCGTCGCGATCCTCGTCGACTCGGTGCGCCGCGGCGACGTGGTGCGCGAGGTGCGCGGCCCCGGCACGCTCGTCCCCGAGCAGATCCGCTTCATCACCGCGCAGGCCTCGGCCCGCGTGGACCGCAAGTCGGTGGAGTCGGGCGACCGCGTGGGGGCCGGCCAGGTGCTGCTGGAGATGAGCAACCCCGACCTGCAGATCCAGACGATGCAGGCCGAGCAGCAGGTGCGGCAGGCGCAGATCGAGCTGCTCAACCTCAAGACGAACCTGCGCTCGAGCATCCTCACGCAGGAGGGCGTCGTCGCGACGGCCCGCACGTCGTGGATCAGCGCCACGCAGGAGGCGCAGGCCGCCGACTCGCTCGTGAAGCTCAAGCTCATCTCGCCGTTCGAGTCGAACAACCGCAAGGCGCAGGCGGAGGAGGCCGAGACGCGGCTGCGCGTGGAGCGCGAGCGCCTCGCGCTGCAGAAGGCGGCGATCGACTCGCAGATCGCGACGCAGACGGGGCAGGTGGCGCAGCTCGAGGCGATCGCCGAGCGGCAGCGCAACCGGCTCGGCTCGCTGAGCGTGCGCGCGCCCGAGGGGGGCGTGCTGCAGGACCTCACGCTTCAGCTGGGCCAGTGGGTGCCCGAGGGCACGACGCTGGCGAAGGTGGTGCAGCCGGGGAAGCTGAAGGCCGTGCTGCGCATCCCCGAGTCGCAGGCGAAGGACGTGGTGCTCGGGCAGTCGGCGACGGTGGACACGCGCAACGGGATCGTGAAGGGGCGCGTGATCCGCAAGGACCCGTCCGCGATCCAGGGCACGGTGACGGTGGACGTGTCGCTCGAGGGGGCGTTGCCGGCTGGCGCGGTGCCGGACCTCTCGGTGGACGGCACCATCCAGATCGAGAAGCTGGTGAACGTGACCTACACCGGGCGGCCGGCCTTCGGGGCGGCGAGCGGCCAGGTGGGCCTCTTCAAGCTGGTGGACGGCGGCTCGGCCGCGATCCGCGTGCCGGTGACGCTCGGCCGCACGTCGGTGAACACGGTGGAGATCCTGAACGGCCTGCAGGTGGGCGACCAGGTGATCCTGAGCGACATGACGCAGTACGCCGCGGTGGACCGCGTGCGGATCAAGTGACCCTCTCCCCCCACCCAGACCCTTCGGAGCCGGTGATGACCAACGCGAACGCGACGCCCCTGATCAAGATGTCGGGGATCAAGAAGGTGTTCTACACGGACGAGGTGGAGACGCACGCGCTGCAGGACATCCACTTCGAGATCAAGAAGGGCGAGTACGTGGCGATCTCGGGCCCGTCGGGCTGCGGCAAGACGACGCTGCTCTCGATCCTCGGGCTGCTCGACACGCCGAGCGACGGGCAGTACCTGCTCGAGGGGCAGCAGGTGTCGGGGCTGGCGCCGATCGAGCGTGCGCGGGTCCGCAACCGGCAGATCGGCTTCATCTTCCAGGCGTTCAACCTGATCGGCGACCTGACGGTGGCGGAGAACGTCGAGCTGCCGCTGACGTACCGCGACATGCCGGCGAGCGAGCGGCGCGACCGCGTGGCGGCGGCGCTGGAGCGGGTGGGGATGAGCCACCGCACGAAGCACTACCCGACGCAGCTCTCGGGCGGCCAGCAGCAGCGCGTGGCGGTGGCGCGCGCGGTGGCGGGCGACCCGGCGATCCTGCTCGCCGATGAGCCGACCGGCAACCTCGACTCGAAGAACGGCGAGGCGGTGATGGAGCTGCTGCGCGAGCTCAACCGCAACGGCTCGACGATCTGCATGGTGACGCACGACTCGCGGTACGCGAGCCATGCGGACCGCGAGGTGCACCTGTTCGACGGCAAGGTGGCGGACGCGGCGCAGGTGGCGGTGGCGTGAGTGCGGTGGTCCGTCAGCCGGGCGGCAGCTCGATGGCCGCCCTACTGACGCCGCCGAAGATCCCCCTCGCCCCGCGCACCCCGGAGGCATGTCGTGTCGTGTCGGTCACCATCGCGTGCACGTTCGCGTCGAGGGCGATCACGGTCGCACGAAGCGTCGGCGGCCGTTGCGATGCTGGACGGTCGCGACGCAGCGTGTAGGTCGTGTCCGTCGTCAGCACGGCGCCGAGCTGCTCCGTGTCCGCCACGAGAACGTAGGCTGCCGCAAGGGCAGCTCGAGGCCACACGATCGTCTGGGTCATGCCAGTGACCTGCAGTTGTGGCTGGGGCACGCCAGGAAGCGTGGCGGTGCCCTCGATGAGTCGGCCCTCGGATACCACGCGGAGCTCGTAGGTCTCACCGGCCAGCAGCGAGTCGCGACCGAGCCCCGTGCCGGTGGTCGTCCATGGCAATACGACGTTTCCGACGACTGGCCCATCCAGCGAGCCGTTGACGGTCGGCACCAGACCGGTGGCCGGCTCTATGCGCCAATCGAAGTTCGCACCGTCTCGACTGCGCCGAAGCGCGAACGACTCGACCTCGCGATACGACGGTGACTGCGGCCCTGCCGACGTCACCACGAGCGCTCGAAGCCCGCTGTCCGTCGGCGGGGCTCCATCCGGCGCTGGCTGCGGGGCGCGCTCGAGGACAAGGTAGATCGCTGGCTCGTCGCTCGACCCGATCAGCGCGCGCTCTCCTGCGCAGCCAAGGACCGCGAGCAGCGCGGCAGCCGCGGCCCATACGTGCCGCCACGGATGATTCGAGTGCCTCACCAGTGCACCTCAAGGCCGATGGAGGGGATCAGCGGGGTCGCGCTGCGGCTGGCACGCGGCCGGCCGCCGAACTCGAGTTGCCGGAGGTACTGGTTCCAGTCGTAGGCGAGCACGTTCTCGCGCGCGAGAACGTTCACGGCCTGCAGCGCGATCGTGACCTGGGCGCGGCCTGGCGACCACGTTCGGCGCAGGGCGATATCCAGGCGGTGGTATGCCGGCAGCCGCGCGGAGTTCGGCGCTCCCAGGACCAGTCGTCGATCGAGCCGGCCCGGCGACGTTGATGATGGCACCCACACCGCGGTCTCCACCGGCGTCACGGGGGTGCCCGAGCGGTACTGCAGCGCCGTCGTGAGCGTGATCCGACCTGGCACCGGTATCGAGACGAGCGCCGCGAGCTGATGGGGCGCATCCCAGTCAGCAGGGATCCAACGGTCGGCGGGACGCTCCTGGGTCCGTGCATGCGTGTACTGGGCCTGGAGTCGCACCCCGCCGCCCGTCGTCGCGGTCGTCCCGATGCTGAGCCCGACCGCCCGTCCGTCCCGGCGATCGAACTCGATCGCATCGCGCAGCACCGAGTCGCGCGGCGCTGCGAGCGCGACACTCCGGCCCGAGAACGTGCGCGCGAACCCGGTCACGCTGAGATGGAGTTGCGTGGAGGCGAACGGCCGTGACGTCCGTTCCAGGATGACCCCGAGCCCATCCGATCGTCGCGGCCGTTCCCGGAGGAAGAACGGCGGCGGCACTTCGCCGTCGAGAGGCGCTCCTGCCTGAGAGTCGAACTGATAGCGGCGATCGAGCGCGAACTGCCACGTCGTGCCGCCAGGGCCGGCCGCGCCGACCTGGAAACGTGGTGCGAGGAACGCACGCCCTCCCGTCGAGGAGACCAGAGCGCCGAGCGAGGCCGTGGTGGAGCGCGCGGTGAATCGCAGCTCGTGTGCGGTCGTGAGCAGCGTCTGACGGTCGCTCGCGCGGAAGCGCACGGGAAGCTCGGGTGCGGCGAGGTCGGCCGAAGAGGACCAGCGGTGCCGGTGCACGCGCGAGTCGGCGCCCATCAGGCTGGACCACGCGAGCGCGCCGGTGAGGTCGCGATCATAGGTGATCGCGGCCGATGCCCAGTGCTGGTCGAGCGCGAGCGCGTCGGCCGGATCGACGGTCGCGCTCGCGCGCGCGACGAGCATGCGGTCGAGCGACGCTCGGGCGGACAGCCGCGAGTGCTGCCGCTCCCGGACGAAGCGCGCTCCCACGAGTCCCTCGCCGCTCGAGATCGCGCGCGCCCCTCCACGCTCGCGCTGTCCGATCCAGTCCCGCGAGAAGTAGGAGAGCAGTTCCGCGCGCCCCTCCGCGAGTTCACCGCCCAAGCGGATCATCGCGTCCCCGTAGGACGGAATCGGGTCCCGTGCTGCCGACGTCTCCCCGAAGAGGCGCCGGGACAGCGCGTCGAGGTACGTGAGGCGCCCGCTGGCGAGGACGTCGACGCCACGGTGTGCAGTCGACGTCGTCACGCCGCTCGACAGCATGGAGGCCACGGCCTCGCCGCCGATGGCGCCCCGTTCACGCGTCTCGAGCAGAAGCGTTCCGCCCAGACGGCTGGGGGTCGTCACCGGGACGTGATGCAGCAGAAGCTCCGCCCGGTCGACCGCGGCGACGTTGAAGCCCCCGATCACGCCGGAGAGATGACCGAGCGACTGGATCGGATGCCCGTCGAGGAGGATGAGCGACTCGTCGGCGGAGGCGCCCGCGAAGTGCAGGCGGTTGAGGAGGTCGTTCGGCTGGCTCACGCCAGCGACGAAGGGAAGCGCTCGCATCACGTCGGGCTCGCCCAGAGGCGGCACCTGCCGGACGGACTGGCGCGTGACCGTCTGGCCGAGCGGCACGGATCGCTCGCCGGGGATGACGAGGCCTGCGAGCGGGAGGGGAGTGGCATGGAGCGTGAGTCTGATCGGGTCGTCTTGCCCGCCCTCGTCGGGTCGAAGGGGTCGAGTCAGCCCCAGGAACCCGATCTTTCGTATCTGAAGTTCAATGTTGCCGGTTCGAGGAGCGTTGAGGATGAATCGACCACGCGCATCGGTCGTGGCGGTGAAGGCGGAGCCGATGGCCGCGACACGGGCATCGGGCAGCGGCTGGCCGGTCGTGTCGGTGACGACGCCGTGTACCAGACGTGCTCCTCCCTGCGGGGCTACCTGACGCGGCGTCATGGACAGGAGCACGACGCACATCATCACGAGGAGTGCTCGGTGGCCTCTGGCGATTCGGATCTGAGCCAATGTTCGTCGCGGTCGTTCGGGGTGGGGAGTCCTGGCGTGCGGCGGGCGTGGGGGCGAGTGCGGAAGGACGCGGGTCTCTCAGCCCCCACGCCGCAGAGCGTCAACGGGTCGGGCGGCGCACCGGTCTGGCGTCACGGCGATGCGAAGGCGGCGCGGCGCGCAGGGATTCGTAGCAGTTGGGGTCCCCTGGCTGGCACTGACCGGTATTGACCGAGATCATGGTCGATGCCTGTTGCCAATAGCCGTAGCCATCCGTCACGTCCACCAGCAGCGAGTGCAGTGTCGCAGGGTCGCTGATCGAACCGGTGAACGTAGCCCCGGTGCCCACGAGGACTCCATCAAGGTACCACTCGTAGGAGTACGGTGGCGTCCCCCCGAGGTTCGTCACTCCCCAGGTGTTCTCCTGACTCGGCATGATGACGCCGGGGCCGTCGACGGCGGGAAGGACCGGCGGCGGCGAATACGGCTCCCATGCGAGGTTGAAGCTGACTTCAGCCCAGTAGAAGGCTCCATACGACGTGATGTGGGGGCACGCGAACGCGCCGTTCGGGGTTACGGCCCCACAGCGCGCCCCTCCGCCGCCGAAGTACGGCTCGAGCGGCGTCGTCCTGAGGAGCTTGCGCGCGAGTTTCATGC
>ERZ1645185.1026-NODE-1026-length-11622-cov-4.090084_pt1 | contig 11622 bp, 16 predicted proteins | sample MGYA00575351_ERZ1645185 | MGnify/ENA primary metagenome ERZ1645185 (study PRJEB40838, sample SAMN11284767) | freshwater sediment metagenome | isolation source: river sediment | host: Sediment | place: India: Jana village, Kanpur | collected 2015-12-17 ... | reverse complement strand
GCGCGTCAGCTTCAGCACATAGCTGATAATCTCCGCCACGGCGGCATAATGCTCCACCTTGATCGGTTGGTCGATCTCGACACTGGCATAGAGCGCACGTGCGAGCGGCGGGCTTTCGACAATCGGCACATTATGCTCCCCCGCCAGTTCGCGGATCTTGAGCGCAATCCGGTCCGCGCCCTTTGCCACCACAATCGGTGCGCGCATCGCGCCATGGTCATAGCGCAGCGCAACGGCATAGTGCGTCGGGTTGGTGATGATGACGCTCGCCTGCGGCACGGCAGACATCATGCGTCGCCGCGCCCGCGCCATGCCGATTGCCCGGATGTGCGCCTTGATCTGTGGATCACCCTCGCTCTGCTTGTGCTCGTCGCGGACCTCCTGATGGCTCATACGCAGCCGCGCCCACCACTGGCGGCGCTGATAGACGAGATCGCCTGCCGCCAGCACCGCGACCAGCAGCGCCACGCTGTGCAGCATGTCGGTCACGATCGCGGCGGACATCCGCCCCACCGCTCCCGCGTCAGCGCCGGTCATCCGGTCCAGCCCCTTCATCGCGGGCCATGCGATGCTACCCGCCACAAGGGCAACGAACGCGAACTTCGCCAGCGTCTTGCCGAATTCCACCCATGCCTGCTTGCCGAATAGCCGCTTCACCCCTGCGAATGGAGACAGCCGGTCCCATTTGAGCTTGAGGCGGCTCAAGGAAAGCGCGGGCATACCCTGCAACAACAGCCCCATGATCGCGCCCACCAGCGTCAGCGCCCACAGCGGACCGATAGCGAGCAGCAATCCGCCGAGCAGCGTCCGCGCAAGGCGCTGTGCATCGCCGCTGGTCAAGGCCGCGTCGCCCGCACCCGCCCACAAGCCGGAGGCCAGCGCTGCAAGCCGCTCTGCCATATACAAGCCCAGCAACATGACACCCGCGAGCGCCGCGACGAACATCGCCGCATGGCGCATCTCCGGCGCGCTTGGCACATCGCCGCGCTTGCGCGCATCCTCCAGCTTCTTGGGCGTAGGGTCGAGTGTCTTTTGATCTGTATCGGCCATTATACTAATGCCCGCGCCCAGTCCGCCATGCGCGCGACAAAGCCGGAGAGCAGCGCCGCGATCACGGTGGCGGTGATCGCCAGCCCCAGCGCAATCGACAAGGGCTGCGCGATGAAGAAAATCTGGAGCTGCGGCGCGAGGCGAGCTGCTAGGCCCAGCGCGACGTTAAAGACAATGCCGAATATCACCAGCGGCGCGGCAAGGCTCAGCCCCAGCGCCAACCCCTCCCGCGCGGCGTGGATGGCAAGCTGGGCGAAATCGGCCGCGGCGGGTATCGCGCCCACCGGAAACACGCGGTAACTCTCCGCCAGCGCACCGATCCAGAGGTGATGCACGCCCGTCGCCATACAGAGCAGCAGCGCGGCGATGCTTATGAAGCGCGCCAGTAGCGGCACCTGCCCGCCGGCGGAGGGGTCTTGCACCAAGGCGGTCGTCAGGCCGACCTGCAGGCTGATGATCGCGCCCGCAATGGTGATGGCGAGGAACATCAGCCGCACCACCGCACCCAGCATCATGCCGGTGAGCAACTCGGTGAGCAAAAGATAGGCGAGCGCCGCGTTGCCGGTAAGCGCATGGTCCACCGCCGCGCCGAGCCGAGCCGCCACCAGCCCCTGCATCCCCGCCGCCGTTCCCAGCGCCACGAGCAGACGCATCCGCCCCGGCACGGCATCATCGGAAAAGCCGGGCAGCAGCATCAGCATCGCCCCCATGCGCGCGAACAGCATCGCATAGAGCGTGACGATGCGCGGCAAATCCGACATAATCGCTTCCATGCCCTCAAGGCCCGGTGATGCGCGCGGACAGCTCCGCCATGAAATGCGCCAGCGCCGCACCGATCATCGGCAGCGAGAGGAGCAGCACGATGCCGATAGCGATCAGCTTCGGCACGAAGGTCAGCGTCATTTCCTGAATCTGCGTCAGCGCCTGAACGAGTCCGATCACGACGCCGATGATGAGCGACGCGATCAGCATCGGCCCGGCGATAGTCAGCAAAAGTATCAACGCCGCGCGCGCGAGGGCGAGCATGTCTGCGGCGTCAAGACTATGCATTTGTCTGTCCTTCAGCTGAGTGTAATTCGGTTAGGCTGAGGCGAAAATGGTGTTTTGGACGAACCCGGAGCGCAGCGTACTTCAAGGGTACGTGAGCACCGGAAGTCGGCCGAAGCGCCATTTGCAGCCCAGCATCACCGGATTGCTCAAATCTGGAGCCGCATGATTTCATTATAGGCATTCACCACCCGATCCCGCACCGCGACCATCGTGTCGAGCGCGGTTTCGGCGGCGCCTATGGCGGTCGCGACATCAATGAGGTCACCCTTGCCCGCGACCTGGCGCAGGCTTGCGCTCTCCGCCTTTCCAAGCGCATCGCCGACCTGCCCGACCGCGCCCGCGACCAGCGATCCGAAATCGCCTTGGCCTGCCTCCGCGCCACCCGTAGCTGGCGCAGCTCCCGGCCCGCCCGGCGCAATGCCGCGCGCCCTGCCATAGGCCGAGAGCGCATCGAGCGCGCTAACCGAATTCATCATCACCGCGCTCCTATTTCAGCAAATCGATCGTGCGCGCGGTGAGGTTGCGCGCCGCCTCTATGGCGTTGAGGTTGGCCTCATAGCCGCGCTGGGCCGCCTTCATGTCCGCCGCTTCCGTGAGCGAATTGACATTGGGCATCAGCACATAGCCCTTGGCATCCGCCGCGGGATTGCCGGGCTGATAGACGCGCGGAAAGGCGCTCTTGTCGCCCTTGATCGATGGCACATCGACCTCCGTCGCGCCGCTTACCCTGTCCATCTCGGCGCGGAAGGTGGGGATGCGACGGCGATAGGGCTGGCCGCCCGGCGTCTGCGCCACTGAATCCGCGTTGGCGAGATTCTCCGCGATCACGCGCATCCTCAGCGCCTGCGCGCGCAATCCGCTGGCCGATACCTGCACCGAATTTTCGAGATCCATCGCAACACCCTCCTCTCCCCCCATGATAGGAAATTTTTTCCCGGCTCCGGCGGGCGGGCGGCAAGTTTTTCCTATCATGGAAAGAGAAGGAGCCGCGCATGTCCGCGATAAACGATGTCGAGGTGGAACTGTCGATCGTGCTGGGTGCGACGCGCCTGCCCGTGCGCGAGATTCTCGCCATGAGCCGGGGCGCGATGATCCCCCTGGATTGCACGCAGGACGAGCCGAGTCTCGTCATCGTCAACGGCCATGTCGTCGCGCGCGGGCAGATACTGGTGGAGGAGGACCGCATGTCGCTCGAAATCACCGATATATTGAAGAGGAAGCGCTGAGATGGATATCGCAGGCCTCCTCCGCGCGCTGGGTGCGCTATGCGCCGTGCTGGCGCTGCTTGGCGGCGCGCTCTGGGCGGTGCGGCGCTATGACCTCGCGCTGCCGGGCCGCATCGGCGGCAGGAGGGCGGCGCGGCTCGCCATAACGGAGCGGCTGAGCATCGACCCCAAACGCAGCATCGCGCTGATCCGCAATGGCGCCGCCGAACATCTGCTCCTGCTCGCGCCGGAAGGAAACATGCTGCTCGCCGCGGACGACAGGGATACCGGCCCGCTCGCAATAGACCTTGCGCTTTGCCGAGCGCTGGCCGGAGCGGTGCCGATCCCGCCGACACCTCCGCCCGCCTTGTGGCCCATGCCGCCCCGATTACCGGCACGCCCCGCCAATCCGCGCCATGACCCCCTGCCCGCCCGCCCCGCATGACCCTCGACCCCACCCAGCTCGTCATGAGCCGCCATCTGGTTCAGCTCGTCATCGGGCTGACCGTGCTGAGCCTCGCGCCGGGCATATTGATGACGGTGACGAGCTTCACCCGCATCGTCGTCGCGCTCTCCCTCCTCCGCACCGGCATCGGCGCACCCGGCGTGCCGCCCAACCCCGTCATCATCAGCCTCGCGCTGTTCCTCTCCTTCTTCGTGATGCAGCCGACCTTCGAAAAGGCATGGGACGCAGGGGTAGCGCCCTATGCGGACGGCAGGATCGACGAGCGGCAAGCGCTGGAACGCGCATCCGCGCCGTTGCGGAGCTTCATGCTGGCACAGGCCCGGCCGGAGGATCTGGCGCTGTTCGTCCAACTTTCCGGCAAGCCCGCGCCGGAGCGCGCGAGCGTGCCGATGGGCGTGCTCATCCCCGCCTTCATGATTTCCGAGCTGCGCCGCGCGTTCGAGATCGGCTTTCTGCTGCTGCTGCCCTTTCTGGTGATCGACCTCGCCGTCTCCGCCGTGCTGATGGCGATGGGCATGATGATGCTGCCGCCGACCAGCATTGCTTTGCCGATGAAGATCATCTTCTTCGTGCTGGTCGATGGCTGGTCGCTGGTCGCGGGATCGCTGGTCAAGAGCTTTGGTGCAGGGGGATAAGTCGCCTTGATTTGCATCAAGGTGTGGTTCGGCATGTTCGCTTAAAGCGCGCGGCGGAGTGGTGACTGAAACGCTGTCCATTGATTGCACCGCGAAAAGCTGACATGGGCTGTCGCGGTTCAGATAGTTGAGGTCTCCGATGGTTCGTTTGTCTCCTCTGCTGCTCGCTGCTGTAGCGGGTTTCACGTTCTCCGCCCACGCCCACGCGGCAGACGCCGTTAAAGGCAAGGCCGTGTTTCAGGCACAATGCGCTATGTGTCATCAGGTAAAGCCCAAGGCTTTGGGCATCGGCCCCAGCCTCTCCGGCATCGTCGGGCGCAAGGCGGGCGCCCTGCCCGGCTTCGCTTACTCGCCCGCGATGAAGAAATTCGCGAAGCCGTGGACGCCCGCTTTGCTGAATGCCTATGTCACAGCACCGATGAAAGCCGTTCCAGGTAGCCGTATGCCATATGCCGGATTGTCGGATGCCACAAAGCGCGCGGATCTGGTCGCCTATCTCGCGACGCTGAAATAGCGGGCGTTTGATCCGAAACAGGCCGCTACGCGGCGTTTCGAATGATCGGTTCCAGCCCTCTCCCCCTCCCAACCACCCGATATGGTATCCTAATGGGAGGTTGGGAGGGGGAGAGGGCCGGTGCGGTTCCCAAACAAGAGCTTATACCGGCCGCGCCGCCGTCACGATCACACGCCTGACGGCACCCTTGCCCAGCGCCTCGGTTGCGGCACTGTCCACCACCCGCGCAAAGGCGCGCATATCGGGCAGAATATGGTCCGGCCCGGCGGCCATGGGCGTCGCCCATGTTCGCAGGTTGACGGCATTCAGCAAGAGCGGGAGCTTTTCCGTCACTTCCACCTCATGTTCAGCGCTCACCTCAAGCTGCACGTCAAAATTGACATAGCCTGAGAGCCTGCCGTCCGATGCGACGATCGGCGCGAGGATCGTCCCGGCCGCAACAAACACCGTGCCCGCCTCTTCATGGTTAGTGGCCTTGGGCGGCGGCGGACCAAGCAGCTGCGCCACGCCGAACGCCGCGCCTCCCCCCAGCGCGAGGCCGAGGATCAGCAGCACGAGCAGCGAGAGCAGCTTCTTCATGATTCAGTTGAGGAAGCTGCCGTCGGCGGGCAGGGCGGTCTTGTCCGCCAGCAGCACGACGGTAATGCGCCGGTTTTCCGGCCGGTCGGGCTGATCGGGATAGACGGGTCGCGTCGCCGCCATCGCCACCACCTGCATGAAGCGATCCGCCGACACGCCATTGGCAATGAGCGCATTGCGGGCTGCGAGCGCCCGCGCGCCGGAAAGTTGCCAGTTCGCATCGCTATTGCCGCCCGCGCCATCGGTATGGCCCTCGATCGCGAGATTGACCTGAAACGCCTTCAGCTTCGCCGCCAGCCGCGCGAGCACATTGCGGCCATAGGCGTTCAACGTCGCGCTGTTGCCCTGAAACATCGATTGCCGGTCTGTATCGGTCAGGCTGACGCGCAATTCGTCGCGCCCCTTGTCTGTCATGAAGCTGGTCGGGGCGAGATGATCCTGCGGCACGGCATCGAGCGCGACCTTCAGCTCCTGCGCCAATACACGCAAAGCCGCGCTCGGCACATCGGCGCTGCCGCCACGCGCGACACCGGGGCTTGCGGCGGTCATCGCGGGAACCCCGCTGGGTGATCGGCTGTCAGACTGGTTGCGCTGTGTGTTGCCGCCTGTGCCGGGAGCGCTGCTCGCGCCCGAAGTGGTTCCAGTTGCCTGCGGAGCGCTGGGCGGGCCGGGAGTGAAATACTCCGCCAAGCCTTTAAGCTGCTCCTTATCCGGGCTGGAAATGAGCCACAGCAAAAGGAAAAACGCCATCATCGCAGTCACGAAATCCGCATAGGCGACCTTCCACGCCCCGCCATGATGCCCGCCGCCCACCACCTTCTTGACGCGGCGGATGACGATAGGTGCTTGCTGTTTGTCGGAACCCGCCATGGCGCGTTCAGCTCATCTCGCCGAGCGCCTGACTCAACCGCTGTTGCATCAGATCCAGCCGCACCAGCGCGAGCGCATCCGCAGAACACATCCCCTCGGACAGGCGATCGAGCATCACCGCGCTCTCATCCGCCTGCTGCGCCAGCGCATCAAACAGTTGCAGGCTGTCGATATGGCGCGACGCGAAATGATCGTCCGCGCACAGGCGGGCGGCGAGATTCTCCAGATGATGCCGCATCTCGCGCCATTCGTTCGCCATAGCGGTGCAGAGCGGATAAACGGAGGGGTGAAAAGCCATGTGTCACCATGTGTAGGAGAGAAAGGGAGCACGACGCATCAGCCGAACAGCTCGACATCGTTGCCTGCGGGTGGGCGCGGCGGGATGACGGCGCGCACCGGCGGCGCCTGTGCGACGAGGGCGCAGGTGGCTATGCCCTCCCACGCGCGAAACTCCACCTTGCGGGCCTGTGTGCCGCCGACATTGGTCTGACCGACGGGGATGCCTTCCGTCTTCAAGAAGCGCAGCGCGAACTCGGCATTCTTGGTCCCGATCGGCCCGAACGCGGCCTGGATGTTGCCGCCACCGAATACCTGAGCGGTGAGGCGCAGGCGCGACGCGCCCTTCTGCATCATCGCGTTGATGAGCAGCTCCATCGCGTGCAGGCCATAGCGGTTCATGTCTGCCGCCGCGACGCTCTGGCCGGGGCTTGGCTCGCCGAGCAGGAAATGGTTCATCCCACCAATGTGGCTCACCGGATCATGCAGGCACACCGCGATGCATGAACCAAGCAATGTCGTGATGACCGTATCCGGCTGGTTCACGACCGCATGTTCGCCCTGTATGATCGCGACGCGTCTGGTGGGCTGCATGAATGCCACAGGGTCAGAACCCGCTAATTGCATGAGCCGTGGTGGCCCGATGCGGGATGAGATGCGAGGAGAACCGTGAAAAGCGGGGCATGCACCCCGGTCGAGCGGTTCGACGAAGCAGATTGCCCGTATCGGACCATCCTGCGGACTTGGCCGGAAAGGCCCGCAACTTTGTCACTCTCTCGTTAAATAGCACCACTATTCTCCTCGTTCGTTCCGCGTTGCGGGCCTTTCCGGCGCAAGCCACGACCATGCAATTAGCGGGTTCTGACCCTAGCTCAGCTCCCCAAAGACCCGTTCGATCTTTTCCTTGAGGGCAGCCGGCGCGAAAGGCTTCACGACATAATTGTTGACGCCCAGCTCCGCCGCTTTCTGCACCACGGATTTCTCCGAACTGCCGGTGAGCATGATGAACACGGTCTTGCCGATAACGGGATCGGCGCGCACGGCCTTCAGAAACTCCAGCCCATCCATGTCGGGCATATTGTAATCCGAGATGATGAGGTGCACCCGGTCGTTCTGCACGGCGGGCAGGGCTTCCAGTGCGGACGGCTTGTCGCGCACATCACGGAAGCCCAGATCCTGCAGTGTGCGGCGGATCATCGCGCGCATACTCGTCTGGTCATCGTCCACCATCACCTTGATCGCGGCTGCAGCAGGCATATCAGTTGACCCCCAAAGCTTCCCGGCCCATCGGCTCACGGCACGCGCGCAGCAGCATCTTGGGCAGGGCATCCAGACTCACCTCGCGGGTGACGGCGCCCATCAGTTTCGCCGCGCGCGGCATGCCATAGATGACGCAGCTTCCCTCATCCTGCCCCAAAGTCAGCGCACCAGCCTTGTGCATGGCGTGCAAACCCTGCGCGCCATCCTTGCCCATGCCGGTCATGATGACGCCGATCGCCTTTCGCCCAAGGCCCGCGCAGCTCTTGAACAGCACGTCCGCGGACGGGCGATGGCCGGATACCGGCGCGGTAGGGCGCAGGCGGATATGCCCGTGCCTCCCGCCAGACAGCTCCATATGCGTGTCCGATCCCGGCGCGATATAGACGGTCCCTGCGCTGAGCTTCTCTCCATTGCGGGCCTCCGTCACCCGCATCGGGCAGGAGCGATCGAGCCGCGCCGCGAACCCGCGCGTGAACATGCCGGGCATGTGCTGCACCACCAGGGTCGGCGGAATATCGGGCGGCAGCGCGGAAAGCAGCGCGAACAAGGCCTCCACCCCGCCGGTCGAGGCGCCGATGGCGATGACCAGGTCGGGATCGCATCCCCCCGGCGTGGCAGCAGAAGGGCGCGGCAGATCATGGCTGATCGACCGCATGGTTGAACGCGCGGCAGCCTTCACCGCCTCGCGCAGTGTCTTTGCCTCGCGCAGCAGCGCTTCCGCGCCGCCTCTGGGCTTGCCGATGCACTCGACCGCGCCCAGCCGCATTGCCTCGATCGTGGTTTCCGTGCCTCTGGCGGTGAGCGAGGAGCACATCACCACCGGCATGGGGCGCAGGCGCATGATCTTCTCTAGGAAGGTGATCCCGTCCGTACCCGGCATCTCGACATCGAGCAGCAGCACATCGGGGTTCAGCTCTTTCAGCATCCGCCGCGCGATCTCCGCGTCCGCCGCCGCACCGACGACATCAATGCGCGGATCGGCCTGCAAGATCTTCTTGAGGATAGCGCGCATCGCCGCGCTGTCATCCACGATCAGCACGCGCGTTCTCTGCCCGACAGGGATATTCTCTCTCACCGCATATCCTCCGGCTTGCGATACATGGTGTGGCCGCAGGGGATCATGAAATCCTTGGCCTTGCTCAAGAGCCGCTCGCTATGGCCGATATAGAGCGCGCCGCCGGGCGCGAGCTGGCCCACCAGCCGCATCTCTAGCTCCGCTTTCGCCTCCTCGTTGAAATAGATCATCACGTTGCGGCAAAAGATCGCCTCGAACGGGTGCCGCCACGGCCAGCGCTCGAACAGGTTGAGCTGGCTCGCCGTGACGAGGTTGCGCGCCTCCTGCGCTATGGTGAAGCCATCGCGCGTTTCCTTGGTCCACAGCTTGCGCCACGGCTGCGGGATCTGCTCATGATGCCCCTTGGGATATTCGGCCCGGCGCACCGCCGCGACCATCTCGCTGGAGATGTCGGTGGCGAAAAGCTGCACATTCGCGCCGCGCGCCCATTGCGCCTCGCGCACATCCTGCCCCAGCAGCGTCATGGCGATGGTATAGACCTCTTCACCCGACGAACTGGCCGATGACCATATCCGCACTGGCTCCCGGCTGCTTCGCCCGCGCCACAGCGGCATCATCTCGTTCTTCATATGATTGAAATGATGCTGCTCTCGGAAGAAATGCGTGTGGTTGGTCGTCAAAAGATCAACCATCTGCCGCCGCTCGCCTGCATCGCGGCGCACCAGCGCGATATAGTCGCCAAAGTTCGCGAGCGCCTTCTCCCGCAGCCTGCGCGACAGGCGCGAGCGCACCAGCGTCACCTTCTGCGGAGCGAGGGTGATGCGCGCCTCCTGATGCAACAGGGCGGCGATCTCACGAAACTCTGCATCGCTCAGGGCGGCACCGCCCCAGAGGGCATCGCGGTCGAAGGGCGTCAGCTGATTCATGCGGCGGCATCCAGATGGCGGGTGAGGCTGAGTTCAGGCACATCGATCAGCAGCACCATCTCGCCATTCGCCGAGCGCCCGGTTTCAGCGGCGGCGGCGGCGGCCTCGCCGCGCTCCACCACACGCACCAGCCCGGCGATCATGCTCGTATCCGCGCCATCCAGCGCCGGGGGCGGCTGGATTTCGGCCATGTTGACGGTGACGATGTCGTTCATCTCGTCGACGAGGAACCCGGCCTGCTTGCCGTCCAGATTGACGACAAGGATACAGGAGCGCGGGTGCGTCACGCTGGGCGGCCAGCCGAGCCGTTCCGACAAGCCCACCACCGGCACGACATTGCCGCGCAGATTTGTAACACCCCTTACATAATGTGGCACGCCGGGCAGGGGGGTTGGCTCTTCCCACTCGCGGATTTCGAGCAGCGCCGTCATCGCGATACCGAACATATGCCCGCACAGAGTGAAGGTGACGATCTTCATGTCCTGCGACGCGGCGGTTTCTTCCACTTGCTCGCTCATGCTGCCATTCCTTTCAGGGTAAAGCGCGCGCCCGACGAGTTTGCGGAAAGCACGAGCGCGTCGATGTCGAGAATGAGCGCGATCGAGCCATCGCCAAGGATGGTCGCGCCCGAAAGCCCGTTGATGGGGTAGAGATTCTGGTCGAGGCTTTTCACCACCAGCTCGCGCCGGTCGTCGATGGTGTCGACCATCAGGCCGATGCAGCCCGCCATGTCGCTCTCGGCGATGATGACGAGGCTCTCCTCCGGGCTGCGCCGGTCATTGGCGCACACGCCGAAGATGTCGCTCACGCGCCGCACCGGCACATAGCTGCCCCGAAGATCGATCACCTCGGACGTGGGCGACAATGCCTTCACTTGGCCGGGCACAGGGCGGATCGACTCCACCACATGTGCCAGCGGCACAACATAACGCTGGCCGTCAATCCGCACGATCATGCCATCGAGGATGGCGAGCGTGAGCGGCAGGATCATCGTGAAGCTGGTGCCCTGACCCGGCGTGGAGCTGATCTCGATCCGCCCGCCCAGCGCCTCGACATTGGTGCGGACCACATCCATGCCGACACCCCGGCCGGAGATGTTGGAGATGACCTCCGCCGTGGAAAAGCCCGGCGCGCAGATGAGATTGTCGATATCCTCGTCGGAAAGTGGCGTATCGGGCGCGATGATGCCTTTCTCGATCGCCTTGTTGCGGACGCGCTCGCGGTCGATGCCGCGCCCGTCGTCCGACACGCGGATGACGATGCGCGCGCCCTTCTGCTCGGCGGAAAGCCGCACCGTGCCGACCGGATCCTTGCCCGCGGCCACCCGCTCCTCCGGCGATTCAAGCCCGTGGTCGATCGCGTTGCGGATCATGTGGGTCAGCGGCTCGCCGATCTTCTCGATCACGCTCTTGTCGACTTCGGTCGCCTCGCCCTGCACCTCCAGATTGACCTGCTTGTGTGTGGCGCCGCACAGTTCACGCACGATGCGCGGCACGCGGCTGAACGCCTGCCGGATCGGCTGGGCGCGCAGCGACATGACATTGTCCTGAATCTCGCGCGTGAGGCGCGCGAGCTGCGGCAGCTCGACCCGCTCATGATCCTCAGGCGAAAGCCGATCGTTGAGGATCGAATTGCGGATCACCAGCTCACCCACCAGGTTGAGCAGCATATCGAGCCGGGTGACGTCGATGCGGATCGTCTGCGAGGCAGTGTCGAGCGCCTTGGCCTCGCCTGTGCTACCCGCCGCAGCAGGGGCGGGGGCTGGGACCGAGGGAG
>ERZ1645185.1025-NODE-1025-length-11628-cov-5.572280_pt1 | contig 11628 bp, 15 predicted proteins | sample MGYA00575351_ERZ1645185 | MGnify/ENA primary metagenome ERZ1645185 (study PRJEB40838, sample SAMN11284767) | freshwater sediment metagenome | isolation source: river sediment | host: Sediment | place: India: Jana village, Kanpur | collected 2015-12-17 ... | reverse complement strand
TGTCGAAGTCGATGCGCACCACTTTGTAGGGCGCGAGAAAGCCGTCTTCGATGCCTTGTTTGAGGGTGTAGCTGTACACCGGATCACCAAAGTAGGTGATGCTGGATACGTCTTTGGTTTCCTTCGGCGTGGCGGTAAGGCCGACATGGGTAGCGCTGGAGAAGTACTCCAGAATCTCGCGCCAGGCAGAATCCTCGGCGGCGCTGCCACGGTGGCATTCGTCGATCACCACCAGATCGAAGAAGTCCGGGCTGAACTGTTTGTAGACGTTCTGCTCTTCTTCGCTGCCGGTGACGGCCTGGTACAGCGACAGGTAGATCTCGTAGGAGGTATCAATCTGGCGCTTGCTGATCTTGGTCATCGCCTGACCGAGCGGCTTGAAGTCGTTGTTCTTGGTCTGGTCGACCAGGATATTGCGGTCGGCCAAAAACAGGATGCGTTTCTTCTGTTTCGACTTCCACAGGCGCCAGATGATCTGGAAAGCGGTGTAGGTTTTGCCGGTCCCCGTGGCCATTACCAGCAGGATGCGATCCTGCCCCCGCGCCACGGCCTCGATGGTGCGATTGATGGCGTTGATCTGGTAATAGCGCGGCGTGCGCCCGGAGCCGTCGTCGTAATACGGTGCTTCGATGTTCTTTTGTGCCGCACCGAGAAGCCCTTTCCATTGGCAATAGCGCTGCCAAAGTTCAGCTGGACTGGGGAACTGATCCAGCGTCAGTTGAGTTTCAATTTGCGCGCCGGTGCCGGTGCGGTCATGGAACAGAAAGCCGTCGCCATTGCTGGAGAACACGAAGGGCACGTCGAGGGTATCGGCATAGCCGAGCGCCTGCTGCATGCCGGCGCCGAGCGAGTGCGTGTTGTCCTTGGCTTCGATCACCGCGAGCGGCAAATTCTTGTGGTAACTGAGCAGGTAATCGGCACGCTTGCGTTCGCCACGGCTGTGCAACTTGCCGCGCACCATGATGCGCCCGGCGGTAAAACCGAACTCTTCCAGCACCTGCTTCTGGATATCCCAACCCGCCTGCGCAATGGCGGGGGTTATGAATTTGGTACAGATATCGCGTTCGCTAAGGGATTTCTTATCCACTGTGCACAATCTCTTTCAAGCCGGCAGCGCCAGATCCGTTCCAGCAGGCGGGTCATTCTTGTTGCCCGCAAATGTACCTCATCTCCAGGTGCGTCAAGCGCTAAACATAAAATGTTGATCGCCAACACTAGCCAAGACCTGCGTAGCAAGTAGCCTGGGCAACCACGGTGGAAAATCGCTTCGCGAGTTTTCCACCCTACGCGGTATGCGTTCTGCAGGATGGACCGGGCGGCGTTCCGCAACGCGACGCTTGTCCACCATCGTTGCATTAGTCACACACTGCTCAAGGATGAGCTGCCATGTCGAACTACCGCCGCGCCCGCGTTCCGGGGGCCACCTACTTCTTTACCGTGAACCTGCGCGACCGCTCCAGTGACCTGCTGGTACACGAGATCGCCCTGTTGCGCGATTGTGTGCGGGCAACCCGACAACGCCACCCCTTCCACATTGATGCCTGGGTGGTGCTGCCCGAACACATGCATTGCCTGTGGACACTGCCGCCAGGTGATGCCGACTTTGCACGACGCTGGAAGGTAATCAAATTCGCCTTCGTCAGACGCCTGCCTCGTACGGAACCGCTCACCGCTTCACAAACCAAACGCGGTGAGCGCGGTATCTGGCAACGGCGCTATTGGGAGCACCTGATTCGCGATGAGCAGGATTACCAGCGCCATTTCGACTACATCCATTTCAACCCGCTGAAACACGGGTATGTGCAACGGTTGGCGGACTGGCCCTATTCGAGTTTCCACCGCGCCGTGGCCATGGGCATGTATCCGCGGGATTGGTGCAGCGATGTGCTACCGGCGCCCGGGGAGTTCGGGGAGTAAGCGAATAACCCTGACCTCTGCGGTGGAAAAGGCTGCGCCGTTTTCCACCCTACGGGGGATACGAATTGTGTCGGATAGCTGTTAGCCCGGCCGTCACGATGGAAAATCGCTTCGCTTTTTTCACCCTTCAGTCGCTTGCTTTCAACGACCACTTCGCTAAGGTGCGCACCGGCATAGTGAAAATGCCGTCAATCGACACCACTCAGGAACGAGTAAATGATCAATAAGAAAATGATGATGTGTTCTGCAGCGCTGGGCATTGCGCTGCTTTCTGGCTGCGCTTCGGTACCGATGGAGTCCCCTGAAAAGGATAAGGAACTCAAAGCGTTCACAGCCCCCCCCGCAGGATAAATCCGGCTTGTACATCTTCCGCGACTCGTCCTTTGGCGCAGCGCTGAAAAAGACCGTCACACTGGATGGCCAGGTGCTTGGCGAAACAGCGGCGAACACCTATTTTTACCGCCAGATCAACCCGGGCACGCACACGCTGGCAACAGAATCAGAGTTCAGCGATAACGCCCTTACTGTCAACGCAGAAGCAGGCAAAAACCTCTATGTGCGGCAGTACATCAAACTTGGTGTCTTTGTCGGCGGAGCGGGTCTTGAGCAAGTCTCCGAGTCCGAAGGCAAGCAAGGGGTAACCGAGACCGAACTGGCGCGCTAAACCCGGCGCCAAAGCAAAACATCCTCAGGGTAAACGCCCCACAGTCGCCAACCCTGGGGACATGCGCGAAACACCACGCCGCACAATTGCTGCGAACACACCATCCAATGCACGCACGGCGCCCAATCGCTGCGTGAGTTGACCACCCAGGCATCTGGGGACGCATAGACAGAGCAACGACGCGCAAGCCGGATCCCACCCTGCTGCCATCCGACATAACTGTCATCAACTGAAAAGTGCTTGGCGTTGAATGCGAAACGTCCTGCCCGAGCTTTCTGTAAGGTCTGCATCGCCCGCTCCGGCTGGTCTTTCTCATCACCTGCAAAAACTGGTTTTTCAATGCTGTTAGCTTGTTACGCGGTAGCCCTGTTCAGGCCTGCCGGAAAGTTGTTTGAGTGGATTCTGCGACGATGGTGCGAAGGCCTTGGCCTGGCATGTGTACTGGCTTGTCTGGCCAGTGCCGCTCATGCACAAAGCATGGTGATTTGCATCAACGATGAGGAGTTTTCCCCTTTTACTTCCCCCAATCATGAGGGTGAAAGCCAGCTGCTTATCCGGCGTGCGGCGGAGCGCCTGGACTGGCAGATATCATTCGTCTCCGTGCCTTGGCGTCGCTGTCTGGCGGGTGTCGGTAAGGGCCACTATGACGCTGTCATTGGCGTTTCGGCCAGTCCGGAATATCAGAGTACGCTGGTATTCCCGCACGCTGCCCGCGTGGTTGATCAAACCCGTTCGCTAGGCATATCGCGCTGGGTGGTCTACCGGGCAGTGGGCAGTCAGGCCAGTTGGGATGGTCAGCACTTCAGCCAGCTGAGCAAGCCCGTGCTGTATCCGGCCGGGCGTGCAACGCTGAAAGTGGCACTGCAGCGGTTCGCAGTACCCGTCGATGACACGGCGAAAAACTCGACGTTGCTGGCGCGCATGCTGCTCAAGGGACGTGGCAGCCTGGTTATCGATCACAGTTATCAAGTTGAGCAGTTACTGGCATTGCCTGAGTTCAAAGGCCGCCTTGAAGTTTTGCCTGAGGTGTTCGGCTATGGAGCGATTCATCTGGCCGTCAGTCAGCAACTCTATGCGCGCCACAGTCAGCAGGTCGAAGCCTTGTGGGACGAAATCGGAGCCTTGCGCCGGGTTGCCATACGCAGCACGAGTGCGCGGAAAAAGCACAGCACAGCCATTTACCGCCCCGATTGACGGCGCTGTTTTGACGCCGCAGAACAGTAGCAACCGGTCGTTAAAGGCTGACACCGTACTTGGCGTAGATTTTCTCGATGGTGCCGGATTTCTTCAGCTGCAGGATGGCCTCGTCCAGCTCGGGCAACCAGGCTTCGTGCCTGGGATTGACGCGCATGCTGACATCATAGGAATTCATCACGTCGCCCACTTCGAAATAGCGATACTCCGGCACGTTGAAGATGCTGTACTGGGCAACGGCCTTGTTGATGATGATCTGATCGAAACGCCCCGCCGCCATCATTTTCAGCAGCAACGCTTCATTGAGGGCATCACGGCGATCGAGCAGGCCTTCTGCAATCAGGCTCTTCAGGTCCGGGTAGGCATAGCCGCGGACCATACCCACTGAGCGCCCGCGCAGATCGTTTGGGGAGTTGACCGCGAAGGCCTTGCCCGGACTGAATACCAGGGCATCATCGACCTTGCCAAACACAATGGAAAACACGCCGGGGACTGGCTGACTCTTCACCCAGCCAGGATAAACACCCGGCTCTATATCCAGCTTGCCCTGATTGAATAACAGACTGATCCGCGGATAGGGGTAATAGCGCACATTGAAGGTGTCCCCGGTCAGCTTGCTGATTTCATCCAGAATGTCCTGAAAATACCGCTGCCATCGCTTTCGATCATCATCGGCGGGTAATCATAAAAACCGACGTCGAAGGTTTCCGCGAGCGCAGCACGGGGTATGCCTGCAAGCAGGCAAAGGCCGCTCAGAACCAGCGCCGTTAATCGCCACATCAGAAACCCCTCCGTGTCTCTTCCCCGTCGGGACAGTTGCCCGTTGCGCATCCAATCAGCATCTTAGACCAAGGGTCGGCAGGCACCAGTGAACGCCAAAGCGATCGAGGCGGACACCCCGGCCTTCGAGGTCCTGTCTCCCGGGCGCATTATTGATCGGGCTCTGTAATGTCTTGATTTTCGCAGGGTGGGCTTCAGCCCACGGAGCCGCTCCAATGCTGGGCTGAAGCCCACCCTGCAGTCGGAACTGCAGCGGACCGGACCAATAGTGACGCACAGCACAGGCGCTCCCTTGTTGTTGCCAAGGTATCTGGCTACCCTGCTTGTACGGTGTTTGCCCTGCCCCTTCCTCTGCTGTGAGTACATGAATTTGCAATCGATGAATTACCCGCATCGCGTCCTGGCGTTGATGCTGACCCTTGCCGCCGGCCTGCCGGCGTTGTCTCAGGCAGCCTCCCTGCAAGAGCTGGAGCAGCGCTGCCAGCAGGCACGAGAGGCCAAAATCGCCCCGCTGCGCGAGGCGGCAATCAGGGAATGCAGCACCGCGCAGCGCTCCTCGCGCAGTCTAGCCGACTGCCAGCGTATCCATGCGAATTTCGGCCAGGGCGGTGGGGTTATTGGCGGCGGAGTGCGCCCGCCGATGTTCATCGAACTGCCTGAGTGTGTCGCGTATTTCGAGGCGCAGGACCAACAGAATCGCGACAGCTCCCGGCGCTGAGCGCCGTCCAACCGGTTGGTGAGACTCGCTCATGTTGAATCGCATCAGGCAGTTTTTTGATCAGCATCTGGCCGCGCAACCCATGGCCAGGAATCAGGAGCAGGCACTGCGGCTTGCAGTTGGCGCCCTGTTGCTGGAAATGACGCACATGGACAACCAGCGCTGGCCGCAGGAATGCGCAGCCGTGCAACGCGCGGTGCAGTCAGGCTTCGGCCTTGACCTGGCGGCGAGCAATGAGCTGATCGAGCTCGCCCAAGCCGAGCGCGCGCAATCCATTGATTACTTCCAGTTCACCTCGCTGATCAACGCCTCCTACACCCCGCAGCAGAAGGTGCAGCTGGTGGAAACCCTGTGGCGCATTGCGTATGCAGACGCCGAGCTGCACAAGTACGAGGAACATTTCGTGCGCCGGATCGCGGACCTGTTGTATGTGCCTCACGGCGCCTTTATTGCAGCCAAGCACCGGGCCCAGAGCGATTCAGATCAAGCCTGACCTGGGCCACTGGTTGAGCGCTAACCGGCTTCAGAACGGTCTGCCGAGGTAGAAATACAGGCTCTGATTGCCTTCCTGCGAGCGGCCGTAACCGAAATAGAGCGGCCCCACCGGGCTGTCGGTGCCAATAAACACGCTGTTGGAAATAATCCAGCCATCATCTTTCTGCTCTACCAGCGGATTGCCGACCCGCCCGGTTTCCAGCGATATGCCACCGAACGCACCTTCAAGCAAAGTGCTGTCGACCAGGCGCTTGTAATAGATCACCCGGCCGAACTGCAGGTTTTCCCCGAGCAATTGACCGGGAACGTAACCCGACTGCTGCAGAAAGCCGCCCCACTGGAAATACTCGTAGTCCGGAAGCGGCTGCGAGCCGTACTTGTCCGCGGCTTTCAGGGAAAAATTGAAGGTATGTTCGCCAAAGGAGACGGCGCTGGAAACCGAACCCGAGATCTTGCCGAACTCGTCATCGGCGCCCAACTCATCGCGCGAGTCGAACAGGTCGTAGGAGGCCATCCAGCCAGAGCGCGGGAAGTAGACACTGTCCATCTGGTCCAGCACCATCCGGCTGGTCAGGCGCCCGACCTGCACCCGGTCACTGACGGGCTCAAGATCAACGGTACCGGAATCCAGACTGGGGCGCAGCTGCCCTACCTCGACACCAAAGCGGATTTCGCCATAGCGGTTGAACTGACTGCCGACATCAATGCCGGTGAGGCCGGTCAACACGTCGTAGGTACCGATCCGGTTGTCATCCTGATAAAGATCGGTCGAGCGCTGACGCAGCAGTGCATGCGGGGCATAGAAGAAGCGGCTGCCGGCACTCAGGGGCTGAAACCACTCGCTGTAGATACCGGATGTCTCGCCGATCTGCACATCGTTGCGCCACTCCGCGCCACGCTCATTGAGCCAGGTCTGGCGATGACTGGCGAGAATATTGAAGGCCGAATCGCCGTCAAAGTCGCTGGACAAGCCCAGACCGAAACGCATGTAGTCCGGCCCCCAGCTCTTTTCGCTGGCGTTGATGGCCAGTACCCGCTTGCCGTCCTCATCGAGCACCCGGTAGCTGACATGTTCGAAGTCACCGGTACCAAACAGGCGGCGGATGTCCTTGTCCAGCGTGGGCTGGTCGATGGGTTGGCCGACCTGGGTATCCACCAGATCCGTCAGCGACTGCGGATTGACGCGCTTGAGGTTCTCGAACCGGATCTCATCAACCACCTGCAGATCGGGCTCGGCATTGAACTGCTGGGTTTCACGCCATGCCGCATATTCATCAGCCGGCATGGAGTACTTGCGCAGCGCACGCTCCATTTTGCGGGCCGCCACCTCGCCCAGCGGGGCGATGGCCGGCAGATGATCGAAGTCGCCGGTGGAGTAGTCGCCCAGCTCTGGCGAAATGAGGATGTCGTCCGGTCCGAGACTGGCCAGCGATTCCTTTACATTCTGCTCGGTGAGGATGCTGAGCATTTGCCCGGACACCCCGAAAATACTGTTCAGCTGTTCACGCTTGAGCAGCGGCGTGCCGACATTGACCGCAATCACCACGTCCGCGCCCATTTCGCGCGCCGTCTGTACCGGCAGGTTGCTGGTCAGCATGCCGTCGACCAGCAGCATGCCGTCGAACTCTGCCGGTGCTACGGCACCGGGAACCGACATGCTGGCACGCATCACGTTGGCCAATTCACCTTCCTTGAAGATCACCGCCTTGCCTGTCACCAGATCGGTCGCCACCGCCCGGTAGGGAATCGGCAACTCGTCAAACTCATAAAAGCCCTTGGCTTTGCTCAACTGCCGCAGCACGGTTTCCAGCTGTACGCCGGTGACGATGCCCTTGCCGAAGGACAGCGAGCCATTATCCAGACCCACTTCCGGTGTCGAGAGAATGGTGTAGTCATCGGTCTTGCGCCGCAGCGCCAGCTCCTGTCGCGGCGGGGTTTCGCGGAACAGCAACTCGGTGGAGATGCTGCCCAGGATCACATCCATCTCATCCAGGGTCATGCCCGAGGCGTAGGCCGCGCCCACCAGCGAGCCCATACTGGTGCCGGCAATGCAGTCCACCGGCACCCGGTACTCTTCGAGCACCTTGAGCACACCAACATGCGCCGCGCCGCGGGCACCGCCGCCGGACAGCACCAGACAGATGCGCGGGCGGGCCTGGCCCCCGGCCGCTGCTGCGGCTTGCGCCTTTTCACTGGCCACAGCGGCACCCGGGGTCAGCGCCAACAGGGATAACAGCGCGCCCGTCATCAGGGTGATAAATCGGCTCATGTCGTTCATAGGGCTCATGTTCATGGCTGGCGGATGAGGGTCGAAAATTCTTCAGTGATCCCCGCCGCGTGCGCCTTGTCATTGATCAGCGCTTTTTGCTGCAGCGTGGCAAATGATTCGGAACCGGCGGCCAGGCGTCCGCTTTCGTAGAGGTATTGCGGCACATAACCGCTGGCCAGAATACGCCAGTCAAACGGCAGATGCGGCTGATTGACCCGCGAACTGGTCCAGATGGTGGTGGTGCAATTGGTCGTCAGCGTGTTGTAGAACTCGGGAGCGGCTTTGAGCTCATTGATGCGCGACAGGTATTCCAGAAACAGCTTGCGCGCCTGCTCCCGGGTACCGGATATGCGGTACAGATAGACATCCTCGGGTGGCGTGTTGCGGTAATTGGTGCGCAAACCGATCACATCGCGTTCATCGGCGACCACATAGTAGAGTTCGTACTGACGGAAAAAGCCCCGAAGGGTCGAGTAGCCCTCGCCTTTCTCCTTGCGCGTTTCGATCGAAATGGCCAGATGCTGGCCATCGGAAAAATCGAAACTCAGAAACACATGGGCAATCGCCGGTCCCATCCAGTACACGGAAACCAGGTCGATGCCTTGCAGCTGGTCCAGATCGAAGGTTCTGTCGTAGTAGGCCGGGGTGTAGTCGAACTCACTGCGGTAGGTGAAGTTACGGATGTTGTGCAGGGTCACCTGATTGCCATTGATCGTGGCATGGGGCAACACGGCCACATCCTCCTGCCAGTCGCGGTCATTGGACGGTTCCAGCGAACTCCACCAGATCAAGCTGCCCGCCGCCATCAGCAGATACGCCGACAGCAGGAGCCGCCGCCCGCGCCTCAGGTAAAGACTGCCCAGCGCGGCCAGCGTCAGGCCGCCGACGCCAATGGCCAGTGCCAGCGAAAAAACCTCGGACACGGGCTGCACAATCAGCAGGGCCAGCCCTGCCCAAACGGCAAACAGCGTTAAAACCAGCGTGATCAGAAGGTAGCCAAAAGCGTTAAACAAGCGTTGCACAGTCATGGATCGATAGGTCCCGGCATTCAGCCCGCATAAGGCTGAATCAGTAGTGATAGCGAAGTTGTGCAATCAGCAAGCAATCGGCGTCCACCCTGTAGACCATGCGATGCTCGTCGTTGATGCGCCGTGACCAGTATCCGGCCAGAGCATGCTTGAGTCCTTCGGGTTTGCCGACACCCTCAAACGGCGTCCGGCAACACTCCTTGATCAGGCTGTTGATCCTTAGCTGGATCTTCTTGTCGGTTTCCTGCCAGTGCAGGTAATCCTCCCAAGCCTGTTCGGCAAAGACCAGCTTCATTGCGTAAGGCTCCGCTCCTTGCCCTGGCCGCTTTCCAGACTGCTGATGGCCTCCAGAAGGCGCTTGGCATTTTTGGGGGCCCGCAACAGGTAGGCGGTTTCCTCCAGGGCTTTGAAATCCTCGAGCGACATCATCACCACGGACTGCTGACCGTTGCGGGTAATAATCAGTGGCTCATGATCGTCACACACGCGATCCATGGTATGAGCCAGGTTGGCACGCGCGGCGGTGTAGGTAACAGCGTCCACAGTAAACCTCCATATATGTACGCAATACTGTACATGTCAAAGCGTATTTGTGTCCAGCACCAATGCTTCATGGTGATGGCTTTCCGAGCAACCCAATCCGGGCTGTTGCTTGCAATTCCGATCGCTACCCGCGCGCCGATCAACCGCCGAACTCAGCGGCCAGTGCGCCGCGCGGCAGAGCAGCGATGGCCATGTTCTCGGCCAGGCTGTAGATGCGCCGCAGCTTGTCGAGAATCTCGAACTGAACGCGGTGCTTGAGCAACCGATCCGGATCGTCCTGAGCCAGTTTTGCCGACTGCAGGCGGTTCAGCTCGGTGGTCATTTCCAGCACCGTGCCACGACTGGCAAGCACGCCCTGCGCAGCCCTTTCATCGCCATTGAGCAGCGCCAGCAGCGCGCCATGGGCGGCAGCCTGGACCTTCTGGAACAACTGACCAAGTAGCTGTGCCGTCTCTGGCGAGGGGGTGATATTCACCTCCTTGAGCGCGCGCGCCAAAGGCGCCAGATCGCGGCTGATTGCAGCACTCAGGTGGGTGATCTCGCCGGCGGCAGTCACCAGATGGGCCAGTTCGTCGGCTTCGGCATCGCTCAGCTCACCGCGCCCGACGCGCTGCAGATAAGCCATCACCGCCTCGCGCAGCACCGCTATCTGCTCATACTGCTGGGACAGCTCACTCAGATCCCGGGATACGAAGGCCGACTGAACCCTGGTCAGCATCGCCTCGGTCAGTTCACTCATGTGGCCCAGCTCCATCCGCGCCCGCTCCAGGGCCATCGCCGGCACCTGAATCAGTTCGTCATCAAGAAAGCGCGGACGGATGATGGCCTTGTCGTCGACCGCGCGCTGCGGCAGCAACCTGATCGCCATCTGTGCAAACAGCCCGGCGAACGGCAGGAAGATCAGGGTATTGGCCACGGCCCAGAGGGTGGCGGCATTGGCGATCTGCCGCGGTACTTCCTCGGCCAGACGCTCGACTCCCTGCAGATGTTCGGCAAGCGGCGAAACCAGTACCGCCAGATCAGCCAGCTGCGGGATGAACGGCAGCCAGATCAGCGCGCCCAGCACATTGAACAGCACATGCACGGCCGCCGCCCGCTGGGCATCCAGTGGCTTGCCGATGGCGGCCAGAACGGCCGTGATGCCGGTGCCGATCTTGGCGCCGAACAGGATGGCAATCCCCGCCGGCAAGGAGAGCAGCCCCTGCGTCGCCATCACCACGGCCAGCCCGATGGTGGCCGAAGACGACTGCACCAGCGCAGTAAACAGCGCGCCGGCGAGCATCCCCAGGAACGGGTTCTGCAGCGATTGCAGCAGCGCGGCAAAGCCTTCATGGGTGCGCAACGGCGACATGGCAGCGCCCATCACCGCCATCCCGTAAAACACCAGCCCCAGCCCCAGCAGCATGCTGCCGTAGTGACGGGCAACGCCCTGTTTGGAGACGAAGGTCAGCACAAAGCCGACGGCAATCAGCGGGTAGGCCAGCGCGGTGGTGTTGAACGCGACGATCTGCGCCGTCATCGTCGTGCCCACGTTGGCCCCGAAGATCACCCCGACCGACTGCACCAGGGTCATCAGCCCGGCACTCACAAACCCCACCACCAGTACCGTGGTCACCGACGAGGACTGGATCACCGCCGTGATCACCGCCCCGGTGATGGCGCCGAGAAAACGGTTACCGGTGAGTTTGGCCAGCAGTGTGTTCATCTGCTGGCCGGCGGCGGCTTTCAAACCGTCGGTCATCTTGTCCATGCCGTAGAGAAACAACGCCAGCCCGCCGAGCAGCTGCATCATCATGGAAAGGGGATCGAGCTCGGTCATGATCAGTGTCTCAGTGACTGAAGAAGGGTAAAGCGGCGGCAGTCCATCAGGGCTGGCCAGTATAAAGAGTGCCTGAGCGCGTTTCTATGACGGGCGCAGACCAACAGGCTGGTTAGCGTGGGCCGGGCGGCCTGTGCTGCAAAGCCACTCACCTCGATTCTGACAATAGGAGTATGTGCCATGACCTATACCGGGCAATGC
>ERZ1645185.1024-NODE-1024-length-11629-cov-4.131588_pt1 | contig 11629 bp, 14 predicted proteins | sample MGYA00575351_ERZ1645185 | MGnify/ENA primary metagenome ERZ1645185 (study PRJEB40838, sample SAMN11284767) | freshwater sediment metagenome | isolation source: river sediment | host: Sediment | place: India: Jana village, Kanpur | collected 2015-12-17 ... | reverse complement strand
GTGCTGCAGAAATGGAGGTGCTGGAATGGCCGGTGCCAAAAGCGTCGTAATTGCTTTCTTCCCGGCGCGGAAAACCGGCAATGCCGCCGCCCTGACGCAGGGTTTTCATGGCTTCGCGCCGTCCGGTCAAAATCTTGTGCGGGTAGGTCTGGTGGCCTACATCCCAGACAATCTTGTCTGCAGGAGTGTCGTACACGTAATGCAGGGCAATCGTGAGTTCAACCGCACCAAGATTGGAGGCCAGGTGTCCGCCGGTTTCTGCAACCGAGGAGAGAACAAAAGTGCGCAACTCATCCGCAAGCTGCTTGAGCTGTCTGTTATCCAGCGGCTTGAGGTCGGCAGGGGACTGTATGGATTCGAGCAGGTTCAAGAAATACTCTGTCAGTAATTACGGGTCACGATGTAATCGGCCAGCTGGCGCAGGCGATCGGCTTCGCGGCCAAAGGATGACAGGCTTTGATGTGCATCATTGCGCAGTGTTTCCGCCAGTTCTTTGGCCTGTGCGAGCCCCATCAGGCTGACATACGTAGGTTTGTTGTCTGCGGCGTCCTTGCCGGCGGTTTTGCCAAGCGTGGCGGTGGAGGCCTCAGTGTCCAGCACATCGTCCACAACCTGAAACGCCAGGCCGATACATTTTGCGTAGTGATCCAGCTGTTTGGTCGACTTTTCATCCAGCGCCTGACCGCACAACGCGCCAAGGTTGACCGAGGCGCGGATCAGCGCGCCAGTTTTCAGGATATGCATGAACTCCAGTTCGGGCAGCGAGAGTGGCTTGCCCACGCTCTCAAGATCAATTGCCTGACCGCCCGCCATACCTAGTGAGCCGGAGGCATGGGCGAGCACATTCAGCATACGCATCTGGTTTGCCGCGGATATCCCCAGTGGTGCCGCCGATAAAATATCAAATGCCAGGGTTTGCAGCGCATCGCCCGCCAGCAATGCTGTGGCTTCGTCAAACTCCACATGTACAGTCGGTTTGCCGCGCCGCAGCACGTCGTTATCCATAGCGGGCATGTCGTCATGCACCAGCGAATAGGCATGGATGCACTCCACGGCGGCGGCGGTTCGCTCTACATGCGCAGGCTCGGCCTGGGTCAGCTCTCCGGCAGCAAAAACCAGCAGCGGGCGCACGCGCTTGCCGCCGTCGAGTACGGCATAGCGCATGGCATCGTGCAGACGGCGCGGGGTGTGATCAGCGGAGGGTAACAGGGCGGCCAGTACCTGCTCCATGCGCGCCTGGCATTCTGTAACCCAGGAAGAGAATTCAGTCATCTTTGTTCAGGAATGGCTTGAGTACGCCACTTTCCAGCATTTGCACCTGTTGCTCGGCCTTGCTGATGGCTTCGCGGCAGAAATTCAAAAGTTCTGCACCACGGCCATAGGCGGCGAGTGAGTCTTCCAAGCCGAGTTTGCCGGACTCCATCTGGGCGACGATTTTTTCCAGCTCGGCAAGGGCGGATTCAAAATCCTTGGGGGTAGTGGCTTTAGCCATGGAAGAAGTTGATACACATCCTAAAGCTGTAACTTTAACAAAAGCGCATTGGCGCGTCTCAATGTCTGGAATTATTTGGTCGAGACTGTGGGCGGGTAAGTCAAAAAAATCCTTTGTCATCAATGCATAAGCGTGGTATCGTTGCGTCAGTTCGTGCTGCGATAGATGCGCGAATAGGAACCTCCGGTTCATTGGGCAAGCGAAAACAGTTTGCCAGGTGTCGGGGGTTTTTGTTTTCTGTACGATTTCTTCTCAAAATCGGTACTGGACCAGGGTGGGTAGGGATGAGCAATCTCGCTGATTCTGTTTCGGCGCTGTCCAAAACAACGCCTCAACTGCCGGTGTCATGGTATTTCGACCCGGAAATTTTTGAACTCGAAAAAAAGCTGCTGTTCGACAACGGCCCGGGCTATGTTGGCCACGCGCTGATGGTGCCTGAACAGGGCAACTATCACGCCCTTGAGCGCCTCGAGGGCGGCAAGGTGCTGGTCAATAACGCCAACGGCATCGAAATGCTGTCCAACGTCTGCCGCCACCGTCAGGCCATTATGCTGAAAGGGCGCGGCAAGCTGCCTTCAGACAACATCGTCTGCCCCTTGCATCGCTGGACTTACAACGCGCAGGGTGAGTTGCTGGGTGCGCCGTATTTTCCCGGCAACCCGTGCATGAATTTGTCCAAATCGCTGCTACAAAATTGGAACGGCCTGCTGTTCAACGGAAAGCGCGATGTGCGCGCAGACCTGGCGAATGTGGGTGTGGCGGGTGATCTCGATTTTTCCGGTTACATGCTCGACCGTGTTGTGGTTGAACATGCGCCGTACAACTGGAAGACCTTTATCGAGGTCTATCTGGAGGATTACCACGTCGAACCTTTCCACCCCGGCCTCGGCAATTTTGTCACTTGCGATGACCTTTCCTGGGAATACGGCGAGTGGTATTCGGTGCAGACCGTGGGGGTGGCCAGTGGTTTTGGGAAACGCTTTGGCTCAGATACCTACCGCAAGTGGCAGGAACAGGTGCTGAACTACCGCAATGGCGAAAAGCCGCGCCATGGTGCAATCTGGTTGACTTATTACCCCAACGTCATGGTCGAGTGGTATCCGCATGTGCTGGTGGTGTCCAGCGTATGGCCGACGGGGATTGAGTCCATGATGAATGTCGTTGAGTTTTATTATCCCGAAGACATTGCGCTGTTCGAGCGCGAATTCGTCGAAGCCGAACAGGCGGCGTATATGGAAACTGCGGTTGAAGATCACGAAATTGCGCAACGCATGCACGATGGCCGCCGCACCTTGTACAAACAAGGCATCAGCGAAGAAGGCCCGTATCAGTCGCCGATGGAAGACGGGCTGGTGCACTTCCACGAATTCATGCGCAGGCAGATTCAGCCGCATTGCCCATAGAAGCGGGGCAGCGGGCGCATGAAATCCACCTGGATGCTGGTCGCATCCTTCCTGTTTGCGCTCATGGGCGCGTTGGTGAAATACGCCGCCGAGCGTTTTTCTGCCCCCGAACTGGTGTTTTACCGTTCTTTGTTTGGCCTGGTTTCAATTTATGCCGTCATCCTGGTCAGCACGCGCCAGTGGCTTGCTCCGCTTGTCACGAATCAGGCGCACAGCCATTTCAAGCGTGGCTTATCCGGTTTTGTCGCGCTGGTCATGTTTTTTCATGCCATTGCCCACCTGCCATTACCCACGGCTATTACGCTTAACTACACTTCGCCCCTTTTTTTGGCAGCGCTGACAACCTGGTGGCTGGGCGAGCGCAGTGGCAGGGGGCTGTACGCGGCCTTGCTACTGGGGTTTGTGGGGGTGGTGCTGTTGCTGCAGCCAGGTTGGGGTGAACAAAACGTTCTGGATGGATTGATTGGCCTGGCATCTGGTGTGCTGGCTGGCGTGGCCTATCTGAATGTGCGTACGCTTGGACGGCAGGGCGAGCCGGAATGGCGGGTGGTGTTTTATTTTGCGCTGATGTCCACATTGGGCGGCGGCGTGTGGATGGGGGCTGCCGGATTTACCATGCCAGGGGCAGAAGATTTTCCGCTGCTGCTGGCAATGGGGGCAACTGCGACGATGGCGCAACTGGCGATGACGCGCGCCTATCGCCTGGGCAATACTTTGACAGTGGGGGCACTGGCCTATTCGACAGTGGGCTTTGCCGCCCTCTATGGTGTGCTGCTGTTTGGCGACCGCCTGCCGCTGGAGGCCTGGCTGGGTATGGCGCTCATCGTTCTGGCAGGGATGATCAGCGTGTGGTGCAGCCGCCGTGTGCCGACGCCCGAATGAGGCTATATTGACCAGAGGATTTCCAATCCGTTTTCTGGAGGATACAAATGATTGCCATCAACGTCAGGGACAACGTCATCAGCATGTCGGTGCTGGGCCGGTTTACGCTGGAAGATTACAAGGAGTTCGAGGAAGCGGTGATGTATGGCATCAAGTTTCAGGGAGTGGTGAACCTGTTGATTGATCTTCGCGACATGCTTGCATTCAGCATGGATGTGGCGTGGGAGGAAATTAAATTCTCGCGCGAGCATGCCAATGACTTTGACCGGGTGGCCGTGCTGACCAGCAACGAGTGGGTGGCCTGGAGCGCGTGGGTCAACCGCCTGTTTGTGAATGCGGACATTCGCCTGTTTGACGAATTCGTCGAGGCGGAAAGCTGGGTCAGAGAAACCGCAACGGCTGACGCCAGTTGAGCAGGCTTCTTTTTTTATTGCCCGCGCTAATCGCTGTCAGCAATACCCCTGCAGCAGAGGCCTGGATGCCTGCATTTGAAGACGGGCAGCTTGCCGTATTTGTTGATACGGCAAGTTTTGTCCATCAAAAACCAGGCATCCGGTTCAGGGAGCGTGAGGTATTCCATGCGCCGCGCACCGATTTGAATTCCCTGCGCAAAATTGTTGAAGTGCAATATCGCAAGCTGGTGGATTGTTCATCCATGCAGTTCGCAATACTCTCGCGAGCAGCATTTTCACAAAACAACGGCCTGGTCAGCTACGAGGCCATTCAACCCGAGAAAGCCATCTGGCAAAAACCCGCATCGCAACGCGAAACCAGTGTGTTGCTCAGGGTATGCGGTTTGGTCTGAATATCTGCGTGTCCAGATAGACCTCACGCCGATTGTTGTCGCTCCAGCCCGGAATCCCCTGAATTGGCAGCGGTGGCAATGTCAGCACTCCACTCTCAGCAAGCGTGGCAGCGGCCAGTTTGTCCAAAGCCTGCGGGGTGGTTTCAGACGTATGCAGAAAAAGGCACTTTGCCGTCATGCCAGGAAAGGGTGCCATGCATTTTTCCAGCAAGCCATGACCCACGACCAGAAACTGCATGTGTTGTTCGACGTCGTCGCGTGCTTCCCAGAATAAAGTCAGCCATTGCTTTTCCTGTAATAAATCCAGCAACTCGCGGCGCGGCGAAGCAACCAGCATCCCGCTTTCGTCAAGCAGGGTCAAGCGATCGCGTGTTCTTCCGCGTTGCCTGCGTTCATGATCGGAATGCGCCAGCAATTCGCAGTGTTGATGATTGATGTCTGATTTAAGTTGCGGGAAGCGCAGCCAGACCAGTGCGTTCAAGTAGTCATGCAGATTATCTGCACGCGTGGGTACGATGCCGGTAGAGGCGATACCCTGCTCATATTCACAGGCTGAGGCAGGAATGGTTTGGGCAGAGAACCGGATGCACCTGCCGCTACGTGCATGACGCAGTTCCAGCTTCTCGGCGTAGTCGCTTAGCTGTTGCGCAGAGCGAGCACCAGCAGTTTGCGCAATAAGCGCCCGGTAGGGCGCAAAGGCAGGATGGAAGAAAGTGTTCAACAGCGCTCCGGACTCATTCCCGCATGGCTGAGTTCTCGTGTGGAATGTGCCAGGTTCTCAGGCATGATGTCGAATACGCAGGGGAGGGAGATATGGCGTTAAGCTGGAACAGGCTTTGGGTGTGTGATTGGCTTCATCAGAGCATATCCCTGAACGCGTTGGTTGCGCCCACCAGTGCGGCGGCAATACCAGATTCAAAGGCAGAGTGCCCTGCATCAGGCACGATTTCATAAAACGCTTCAGGCCATGCGCGCGCCAGCTCATCGGCAGTGACAATGGGGCATACGCTGTCATAGCGTCCTTGCACAATGACGCAGGGCAGGTGACGGATCTTGTGCAGGTTGTCGAGCAGGCTGTTTTCCGGCAGAAAAATGTTGTGCATGAAGTAATGCGCTTCAATGCGCGCAAGTGACAGCGCAACCGCGTCTGATTCGAAATTTGCAATGAGTGGAGCGCTGGGAAGCAAGGTAGAACAGGCCGCCTCGTAATGCGCCCAGGTACGTGCAGCAGGCAGGTGTATGGCGGGATCCGGGTCGGTCAGACGGCGGTAATAGGCCAGGAGCAGATTGTCTTGCTCGCTCTTGGGGATGAGTTCAGAAAATGTGCGCCAGGCCTCAGGGAATATCGTGCGCAGGCCATACAAAAACCAGTCAATTTCAGACTTTCGGCAGAGGAATATCCCGCGCAACACAAAGCCCAGACATGCCTCAGGGTGGGTTTCACCATAGGCCAGCGCAAGGGTTGACCCCCACGAGCCACCGAACACCAGCCACTGGTCAACACCAAGCTGCAGGCGCAGCTGCTCAATATCGCCAATCAAATGCGGTGTAGTATTGTTTTCAAGGCTGGCATAAGGCGTGGATTTCCCCGACCCGCGCTGATCAAACAATATGATGCGGTAGTGATCGGGGTCAAAAAAACACCGCTGCAACGGTGAAGTGCCTGACCCGGGACCACCATGTAGAAACAATACCGGCACCCCATCCGGGTTGCCGCTTTCTTCCCAATAAATTCGATGCAGGTCGTCATGCTCAAGGTAGCCTTGCCGATGGGGAAAGATTTCAGGGTAAAGTCTGGCCACAGGGGTTCTCAGGGGCGAATTGACTGACCAGTATTATCGCGTAAATGGCGCAATCAGGCTTTGTCAGTGCAACGCGGCAGGGTTTGTATAATTTTTTTGCAACCGGAGTAAACTGCGGCTCAATAGAAAGAAAAAGGGGCGGATATGACAGTACATGCAATGGAAGAGGGCGAGGTGAGCCTGTTGCGTCGGGAGATCGAAATCCTGATGGGCGAACGGCAAAGGCTTTTGCAGGTGGTCGGCGCCGCAGCAGTACTGGTGGCTAATCTCGATAGTGACACCTTGCCGGACGACGAAGACACCATTGATGCGGCAGAAATGCTGGCTGAGCAGCTCAATGCCCTGCAGGAAGAAACACTCAAGGACGCGCTGGAATCTGTGCGGGCAGAATTCGATACCCGATCCGGGGCGTGACCCGGCGCTACTAGCCCAGGCCGACTACTGATTCACAATGTCATCCGGATCGTATTCAGCAAAACACGCAGCATTGATCGTGCTGGGCACAGCGCTTGCTTATTTCATGGCAGGGCGTCTGGGGCTGTTCATTGGCACCTACGTCGGAGTCGTGTCCGTGTTCTGGCCGGCGGCAGGCGTGGCAGCGGCAGCGGCGGTGCGGTTTGGCCTTACCGGGGTGTTGGGCGTGTTTGTTGGTGCGTTCCTGACTAATTACGGCCAGGTAGAAATGCTGCCGTTGTTGTTGGCTTCCTCGGGCACAACGCTTGCTGCCTGGCTGGTCTATCGCCTGTCTTTCAATTATCAGCGTGGCGAGTTTCTGTTTGGAAACATAGTCTGCGTGGCCAGGTTTTTTCTGCTGGCCATTCCCGTGGCGGCAGTTGCCGCAGCGTCCATCGGCGTTGGCAGTCTGCTGTATTTTGGAGGGGTGTCTGAGGCGGAATTCTGGACGGCGCTCTGGGCATGGTGGTCGGGGGATGTGCTGGGGGCCGTAGTGGTGGCTCCATTACTGCTGACAGCGAATCGTGCAGCATGGAGACTGGAGCGCAAGGTTTTCAGGCTGGAATGGCTGGTGGTGCTGTGTGCCATCGCATTGATGACCTGGGTGCTATTCATGCCGCGTGCCCAATTGGGTGAACTCGGTGGGTTCCTGTTGTTTCCTCTGGTGTTGTGGGTCGCGTTACGCTTTACGGCGGGTGCGGTTGCGGCGGTGATTCTGTTTGCTGCAACTGCGCGCGTGTTCAGTGAAATCATTCAGCTTGGACTGATAGGTGATCAGTCAGTCCTGCAGGTTCTCAATCTGCAGGTGACTTTGGCAACAGCGGCAGTGGGCGGATATCTGGTGGTAGCAGCGCTGTCTGAGCGCCGTGAATCAGAACAACGCCTGGACAAGCTGGCTAACCATGATCCATTGACCAGCCTGGCAAACAGGTCCTACTTCCAGCTTTATCTGGAACAGTCGATTGCCATGTGTCAGCGCAACGGCGGGCAGGTTTCGCTGCTTTTCATAGATCTGGATCGCTTCAAAAACATCAACGACTCGCGCGGGCATGAAGTGGGTGATGAAGTGTTGCGGATTGTGGCCAATCGGCTAAGCGACGCGCTACGCAGTGAGGATTTTGTTGCTCGTCTTGGTGGGGATGAGTTTGCGGTGGTCATGAGTCACCCCAGAACGCAGCGTGCCGCGCGCAGGGTGGCGCTTAAATTGATTGAGTCGCTTTCTGCGCCGTTTGAGATTGAAGGCAACCGCTATTCCATCTCGGCCAGCATCGGGATCAGTGTTTGCCCGGATGACGGCACAGATGCCAATACCCTGCTGCGGCAGGCTGATCTGGCCATGTACCAGGCCAAGCAGCATCGCAGCGGGTTTGAGTTTTTCAGCGATGAAATGAATGCGCAGGCGCACGAGCAGCTGCATATCGAGAGCGGATTGCGTCACGCCATCCAGAACGAAGACTTTGCCTTGCTCTACCAGCCAAAAGTTGATTTGCGTACCGGAAAAGTCTGTGGCATGGAAGCGCTGATTCGCTGGTTTGGCGAAGAAGGAAAAGGGATAGTCAGCCCGGATAAATTCATTCCGGTCGCTGAGGAAACTGGCCTGATTGTGCCGATTGGGCACTGGGTTGTTAAAACTGCCTGCAAACATTGGGTGGAGTGGCACACAGCCGGTCTGAATCCCCCCGCAGTATCAGTAAACCTGTCGCCACGCCAGTTTTCGCATGGTGGGCTGGCGCAGGATATTCTCGGCGTTGTTGCGGATACTGGTATGAGCCCGGAATTTCTTGGGCTGGAAATTACCGAGAGTACGGCGATGGAAAACCCGGTTGTTACCCTGCAGGTGTTGGCCGAAATGGGTGGCAGCGGCATCGAGATGATGATTGACGATTTTGGTACCGGGCATTCCAATTTGCGCCAACTCAAGCGGCTGCCCATCAGTGTCCTGAAAATCGACAAGAGTTTTGTGCGCGACATTCTGTCCGACAAGGAAGATGCCGAGATCACACTGGCCATTATTCGCCTTGCGCACTCGCTGGGTTTGCGCGTGGTCGCTGAAGGCGTGGAAACCGCGGAAGTCGCAAAATTCCTGAGGGAGCGCAAATGCGACGAAATCCAGGGTTACCTCATCGGCAAACCCATGCCGCCGGAAGCGATCAAAGAGTTATTCGACAAAACCTACGCGTTTTGACGGAAAGCACGCTTATCGCAGGTTTTCCTGTTCCATGAGCAGGTAAGTGTTGTAGGCGTTTGGGCGGTTCGCCTCCTCAAACGCTGGCATGTGCCGGTATTTCGACCAGTCGGTGCGGGCGTAGGCTTCTTCGAACGTGACCAGTTCATCTACGGCCTTGCCCATTTCCTGGCGGACAAAATTCAGATAATCGCGCGTCAGTGTCAAATCTCTTAGTGGGGTAGTACTGGCTGTGCCGTGACCGGGTACCAGCACGCGGGGTTTGAGCGCAATCAGTTTGTCGAGCGAATTCAGCCAGGCTCTTGAATCAGCTTCGCCGACAAAAGGAACGCGTCCCTTGAACACCAGATCGCCTGCAAACAGCACCCGATCCTGCTTGACCAGCAGAGCCAGGTCTTCGTCGCTATGTGCGGGCCCCACGTGGCGAATATTGAAATGCACGCCGCCGAGTGCAAAGTCCGTATCGCCTTCAAGAAACCTGTCGGCTTCGGTGAGTACCGTGTTTTCATTAACCCAGGGCGATAGCACTTCCTTGCGTTGCTCGAAACGCAATGCGGCATTCTCCGTGCGGGTCTGCCCCTCGGCGTTGCGGTGCGCCCAGATCTCGGCGCCTTGCGCCTTGAATACCTGCGCCCCGTAATAGTGGTCGGCGTGGTAGTGGCTGATGATGACAATCTTGATGGGCTGGCGGGTGATCTTGCGAATCGTGGTCAGCATGTTTTCTGCCAGTGCCGGAGTCCCCAGCGTATCAAAAACCACTACCCCGGCACGGGTGACAACAAACCCCGCATTGGACATGAAGCCCTGGTTCTCGTTGGAGGCGGCACCTGACAAACCCTGAATGTAGTAGCTGTAAGTCCCGACACGCTTGGCTTTCATTGGCATAGTTGCAGCGCTATCGGCGGCATGGCTGAGGGTAAACGTCAATAGCAGACAGAACAGGGTTAGCAGGCGCAACATTTTTTATCTCCGCATTCATGCATGGAGTCATTATAAACGGCAGGCATAACAGGCTCGCCGGTCTATGCTATCTTCGCTGAAACGCAGAGGGAGATGATTTTGTTCAGGGATTTTGTCAGGACGCAGTGGAAGCCGTTCTTGCTGGCTTTTGTCTTGCCCATCGTAGGGGTGTACTGGTGGTGGGGGGGATTCAACGCTGCCGAAATCAGCGAGAGCGAATCCGGTCCGCATGTATTTGCCTACCTCGAACACCAGGGAGACCTGGGAAAATTACCCAAGACCCAGGGCAAAGTGTTTGCGCTGTTGAATGAAGCTGGCATTACGCCCGGCGATACCGTCACGCTGTTGTTGAGCGATCCGCGAAAAGCAGTCAAACCTGAGCAGCGTGCCAAAACCGGATACCGGGTACCTGCGGATGCGAAATTGCCAGAAGGTCTGCAACTTGAAATCATTCCGCGCAGGAAGGTGCTGGCCGCACGTGTCCATGCGGGCGTCATGCTGGCGCCCGGCAAGGCGTATCAAGCGCTGAGCGATCACCTGCAAGCGCAGGGGCGCGAGCTGACCATGCCTGCGCTGGAAATCTACCGGCCTTCTGGCACACCGTCGCAGGTTGGAGAACTAGTCGTCGAGGTGGCTGCTGAATGAGCTTTTTCAGCCTGTTGACGGTCTTTGCCCTTGAGCACTGGCGTCCACTCAGGTCGCCGCTGGGGATCTATCAAAGGTTCTCCAGACTGGCAGAATTGCTGCGCGAAAAACTGGATGGCGGAGAACCTTCTCATGGTCTGCTGGCTTGGGTCATGGCGGTACTGTTGCCGGCAGTACTGACTGCCTTGGTTGGATACTGGCTAGATGAGATGTGGTCGCTGCTGGCCTGGGCCTGGTCGGTGCTCGTTCTGTATGCCACCGCAGGTTTCAAGTATTACACCCTGCGGGCAGAAGAAATCGCTGCACTTTTGCGCGCCGGGGATGTGCAGACGGCCCAAACCAGACTGGAACAATGGCGTGGCTCCCCCGCTATTGATCAAACGGCGCAGACCATTGCCGCAGAGGCCATCACGCGGCTGTTTGTTCACAGCTTGCGCCAGACCTTTGGCGTGTTGTGCTGGTTTGTAGTGCTGGGGCCAGCAGGGGCGGTGCTGTATCGCTTGTCTTCCGTGCTGGCGCGGCGCTTTGGCAGTGCCAGCGAAGGATTCCGTAAAATCCCTGAGCGACTCTTTCATATCCTGAACTGGGTGCCTGCCAGACTTGCGGCCATGACCTATGCCATTGCGGGCAATTTTGAAGATGCCATGTACTGCTGGCGTAGCCACTCTTCGTTGTGGCTAGAACAGGAAGAAGGGGTTGTGCTGGCTGCAGGTGCTGGCGCCATGGGGGTCAGGCTTGGGGATGACAGGATCGAAATTGGTTTGGGCGACTCGCCGGATGCCGATCAGATCGATAGCGCGGTCAGCATGATCTGGCGCGGGCTGATGGTGTGGCTGATTGCAGGGTTGTTGCTAACAGTATCGGGCTGGGTCAATGCTTAACGCCATCTGGGTCGGATTTTTCCTGACGGCATTTGTTATCGCACTCTTTCAGTTTTTTGTTGGCGGCAACAGCGAGATTTTTGCTGGCTTGATGAAAGCGGTGTTCGACAGCAGCAAGACC
>ERZ1645185.1023-NODE-1023-length-11629-cov-6.286331_pt1 | contig 11629 bp, 12 predicted proteins | sample MGYA00575351_ERZ1645185 | MGnify/ENA primary metagenome ERZ1645185 (study PRJEB40838, sample SAMN11284767) | freshwater sediment metagenome | isolation source: river sediment | host: Sediment | place: India: Jana village, Kanpur | collected 2015-12-17 ... | reverse complement strand
CAACGGCTTCGCGCTCGGCGGCGGTCTGGAGCTGGCCATGGCCTGCGCCATCCGCGTGGCCGGCGAGAATGCCAAGATGGGCCAGCCGGAAGTGAACCTCGGCCTGATTCCGGGCTTCGGCGGCAGCCAACGCCTGGTGCGCCTGTGCGGCAAGGCGGTCGCGCTCGACCTGTGCCTGAGCGGCCAGCCGATCGACGCTGCGCGCGCGTTGGCGGTGAATCTGGTGACCCGTACCTTCCCGGCCGACAGCCTGCGCGCGGAAACCGCGAAGCTGGCCGAGCACATCGCCGGGCTGGCGCCGCTGGCCCTGCGCGGCGTGCTCGACTGCGTGCGCTACGGCGCCGAATCCCCGCTGGACGCCGGCCTGGATTACGAAAGCCAGAGCTTCGGCCTGCTGTTCGCCAGCGACGACATGCGCGCCGGCACTGCGGCCTTCCTGGAGCGCAAACCGGCGGTGTTCCAAGGCCGATGAGCGACGACGCGCTCGCCCGCGCCAAGGCCCTGTTGCCGCCGGAACGCCTGGCCAAGGCCGAGGTCCTGCGCCTGCGCCATCAGCGCCGGCAGCAGCGCCTGCGCCGGCTGGAGGCCGAATCGGCGGCCAAACGCGCCGCCGCGCTGGCCGATCCGGTCGCACGCGCCTTGGCCAAAGCCAAGGCCATCGCCGCGCACGGCGGAGCCGAGGGATGAAGCTCGCCGACCGCATCGAGTTCTTCCGCCGCCTGCGCGAACTCAATCCGCACCCAAAAACCGAACTGCTTTACGACAGCGTGTTCGAGCTGCTGGTCGCGGTCATGCTGTCGGCGCAGTCGACCGACGTCGGCGTCAACAAGGTCACCCGCCGCCTGTATCCGCGCGCCAACACGCCGCAGGCGATGCTGGCGCTCGGCCTGCCGGAACTGCGCAAGGCCATCAGTACGCTCGGGCTGTACAACGCCAAAGCCGCCAACCTGTTCGAGACCTGCCGGATTCTGATTGAGCGCCACGGCGGCGAAGTGCCGCGCGCGCGCGCCGAACTCGAGGCCCTGCCCGGCGTCGGCCGCAAGACCGCCAACGTGGTGCTGAACACCGCCTTCGGCGAACCGACCATGGCGGTCGACACCCACATCTTCCGGCTCGCCAACCGCACCGGGCTGGCGCCCGGCAAGACCGTACGCCAGGTCGAGGACAAACTGCTGAAGGCGGTCCCGACGGAATTCCTGGTCGACGCCCACCACTGGCTGATCCTGCACGGCCGCTACGTCTGCAAGGCGCGCAAGCCCGATTGCCCGAACTGCGTGGTGCGCGACCTCTGCCGCTACCGGGACAAGACCGTCTAGCCGCGCGCGGCGGCCGGCTGTCTGAAATAGCGTTCGTATTTCTGCGGCTTCATGCCGTGGATGTCGAGCTCGATCAGACCGTCGAGGGAGTTGTTGAAATCCGGATCGACGCCGAAGGCCAGGAAGCGCACCGCCTCCGGCTCGCACAGTTCGGTGTACTGCTTGTACAGGGTCGGGATCTTGACGTCCATCGCCAGCAGTTCCGCGCGCATCTCGCGGAAGGCGTCTTCGCGCGGCAATGCGCTCCAGGCTTCCGACAGGAAGCGGAACGGCCGTTTGGCCGTGGCCGCGCCTTGGCTGCCGCCGTGGAACTGGCGGTAGAAGCCGACCAAGCGTTCGCGCGCGGCAATCGGCATGTCGGCGCTGATCGACACCGGCCCGAACAGGTAGCGCACCTCGGGATGCCGCGCCAGGAACGCGCCGACGCCGTGCCACAGGTTGTCCAGGCTGCGGCTGTTCCAGTACTTCGGGAGCACGAAGCTGCGGCCGAGTTCGGCACCCTGCACCAGACGCGCCAGCGTGCCGCAGGCGTAATCGAACAGGGTGGCGCTGTAGAAGCCGGCCAGGCCGTGGTCGGCGTATACCTGTTCGCCGATGGCCAACCGGTAGGCACCGACGATTTCCAGCTCATCCGGATTCCACAGCACGATATGGTGGTACCAGGTGTCGTAGCGGTCGATGTCGAGCCGGCGGCCGGTGCCCTCGCCGACCGCGCGGAAGGTGATTTCGCGCAGACGCCCGAGCTCCATCAGCAGCGGCGAGCCGGAGGCGATGCGGCCGGCGTAGATGTGCTTGCCGTCCGGCGTTTCGCCCAAGCGCTCCAGGGCCTTCAGCTCGGCGCGCACGCTGCGCGCATCGACCGCCGCGATGACCGGCTCCGGGCCGGCGGCGCGCGATTTCCGGCGCGTGCCGATGGCGTACAGGCTCTGCCGGATCGCGGCCAGGCTGGGCTTGGGCGGCGCCGTGGCGGGCACATGGTGCGGGCGTCCGACCCGCATCTCGATACGGCTGCCGCGGCGGGCGGTGATCTCGCGCGGCAGCATCAGCGTGCCGAGCGGTTTGTACACCGCCGACAGGCCATAGAACAGCGCCGAGTTGCGGGCCTTGATGCGCACCGGCAGCACCGGCGCGCCGTGCTTGGCCGCCAGACGCACGAACCCGCCGCGCCAGGGCGTGTCGCGGATGCCGTTCGGGCGCAGGCGCGAGACTTCGCCGGCCGGGAAGATGATCACGCATTCTTCGCGCTCGAGCGCGGCGTGCACCGCATCCAGGCTGCGGCGGCGCGGCCCGGCGCCGAACACATCGACCGGAATCAGCAGCTCGTCGAGCAGGCCGAGCGAAGTCAACGCCTCGTTGGCCAGGATGCGCACATCGCTGCGCACCGAACCGACCAGGTGCAGCAGGGCCAAGGCATCGACGATGCCGGCCGGATGGTTGGCGACCACGATGCAGCGGCCGCTGGCCGGAATGTAGCTTTTCTCGACCTGGTCGACCGCATAGCGGATGTCCAGATATTCCAGCGCCTGGCCGACCAGCAGCTGGCCTTTGAGATGGCCGTGTTCGGCCAGGAAGCGCTCGATTTCGCCGAAGCGGCAGAACTTGCCGTAGCCGCGCACCAGCGCCTTGCCGATGCGGGCTTTCGGCCCGTCGAACCAGTCGGGGAAACGGCGGATGATCTCACGCTCGATGGTTTGCATGGCAAGGCTCCGGGTCCGCGCCGGCGGCGCGTGTTGGGTTCGGGAACAGATTGCGCGCGAACTGGCGCGTGGTGGCCTGCCAGCTGTGGCGTCGGGCATGCGCCAGGGCATGCACCGGGTCGAGCTCGAGCGCGGTCAGGCAGGCCTCCAGCAGGTCATGGCGCAGGGCGGCGGCCTCGCAGTCGGCCAGCACGTCCAGCGGCCCGGCGACCGGATAGGCCGCCACGGTCAGGCCCGAGGCCAGCGCCTCCAGTAGCACCAGGCCGAAGGTGTCGGTCTTGCTGGGGAATACGAAGACATCGGCCTGCCGGTAGATCGCGGCCAGCTCGGCATGGGTCTTGGCGCCCAAGAAGCGGGCGTCGGGATAGCGCGCCGACAGCTCCGGCAAGGCCGGACCGTCGCCGACCAGCCATTTCTCGCCGGGCAGCTGCAGGCGCAGGAAGTCTTCGAGGTTCTTCTCCACCGCGATGCGCCCGACGTACAGGAACACCGGCGGCGCGTCCGTTTCGGGATCGCGCCGGCGCCGGCCGCTGCCGTCGAACAGGGCCGTATCGACGCCGCGGCCCCACGTCGCCAGATTGGCGAAGCCGGCCGCACGCAGTTCGGCGGCGACGCTGGCGGTCGACACCATCACCGCCTTGGCCGGACGATGGAAGCGGCGCATCAGCGGATAGAACACGCGCGCCGGAATGCCGGTGCGCGCCTGCAGGTATTCCGGGAATTTGGTGTGGTAGGCGGTGGTGAAGTTCAGGCCGCGGCGCTGCGCGTAACGGCGGCCGGCCAGGCCCAAGGGCCCTTCGGTGGCCACGTGCAGCGCGTCCGGCGCGAACGCGTCGACCAGCGCCGCCAGGCGCCGGTACGGGAACAGCGACAGCCGGATCTCCGGATAGCTCGGGCACGGCACGCTGCGGAAGCGCTCGGGCGCGACCACCAGCACCTCGTGGCCGTCGGCGCGCAGGCAATCGATGGTCTGCTCCAGGGTCTTGACCACGCCGTTGACCTGCGGCGCCCAGGCGTCGGTGACGATGCAGACCTTCATCCGTCCACCGTCAGCGTCTCGCGCACGCGCACCTCGACCGACACTTCGCGCGTCAGCAGCGCCACCGGCTGCGGGTTGCCGCGGATGTGGTTCCAGTGCAGGATCTCCAGGCGGCCGTCGGCGTGCTCGGCCAGCGCGGTCAGGCTTTCGACCCAATCGCCGTCGTTGCAGTACAGCACGCCGTCGATGTCCTTGATCTCGGCCTTGTGGATGTGGCCGCAGACCACGCCGTCGCAGCCGCGCCGGTGGGTCTCGCGCGCCATCATGGTCTCGAAGCTGCTGATGAAGCTGACCGCGTTCTTGACGCTGTGCTTGAGGTACTGCGACAGCGACCAGTACGGATAGCCCATGCGCACGCGCAGCTTGTTGAACCAGCGGTTGAGCACCAGGATCACGCTGTACAGCCAGTCGCCCAGGTGCGCCAGCCATTTGGCGTACTGCATCACGCCGTCGAACAGGTCGCCGTGCACCACCCACAGGCGACGGCCGTCGGCGGTCACGTGCACGGCGTCCGGGCGGATCTTGATGCGCCCGAACGACATGCCGGCGAACTGGCGGCCGGCCTCGTCGTGGTTGCCCGGCACATACACCACCTTGCAGCCCTTGCGCGCCTTCTTCAGCAGCTTCTGCAGCACGTCGTTGTGCTCCTGCGGCCAGTACCAGCTTTTCTTCAGGCGCCAGCCGTCGATGATGTCGCCGACCAGATACAGGGTCTCGGCGTCGTTGTGACGCAGGAAGTCCAGCAGATACGCGGCCTGGCAGCCGGGCGTGCCCAAATGGACATCGGAGATGAAGAGCGTACGATATCGGTTCATGCCGCCATTTAGCCACGGCATTGTGAAGCTTTTATGGCAGCGCTCCGCGCCCGGCAGGGCGTGAAAAAACCCCGCCCGCCGTAACATTAATGAAATATTTACCGCTTAGGATGGCCGTGTTGTCCATCTCCCCTCCCCTAAGGAATCCGCCATGAAACTCCGTCACACCCTGCTCGCCAGCGCCGTGCTCGCCTCCTTGGCCGGCACCGCCAACGCCGAAATCACCATCGACATGATCGGCGGTTCGGAAGTCTCCTTCGAAGGCCTGGTCCAGGCCGACGCCAACTGGTACGACAGCGACGTCAAGAACCTGAACGCCGATGCCGCGGACGGCGCCGACGCCGACTTCCAGATGCGCCGCGCCGAACTGATCCTGAAAGGCAAGGGTCCGGGCATGTGGAGCTGGGTGCTGGGCTACGACGCCCGCTCCGACAAGTTCCTGGACGCCAACGTGCAGTACAAGTTCAACGCCGAGACCTCGGTGACCGTCGGCCAATACAAGCAGCCGAACAGCCTGGAAGAACTGTCCAGCACCAAGAACAACGACTTCATCTCCAAAGCCATGACCACCAACCTGCAGGGCATGAGCCGCCGCGTCGGCGTCAAGGTCGAAACCGACCACGGCAACTGGGGCGGTACCGCCAGCTACTTCGGCAACGAACTCACCAACAACGAATCGCCTTCGCTCGGCACCGGCAACGGCTTCGGCCTGCGCGGCTTCTTCGCCCCGATCAAGGGTGACGGCCAACTGCTGCACCTGGGCCTGTCCTACATCGACCTGGAAGCCCGCGACAGCGCCGACAACCCGAGCGTGCGCCTGCGCGTGCGTCCGGACGCCGACCTGGCCAGCCAGCGCCTGATCGACAGCGGCACCCTGTCGGACGCCGACCGCCTGAAGACCACCGGCTTCGAAGCCGCCTACGTCAACGGCCCGCTCAAGATCCAGGCCGAACACATGAGCACCACCGTCAGCCGCGACCTGAACCCGGACTTCACCGCCGACAGCTGGTACGTCTACGGCGTCTACAACCTGACCGGCGAGACCTGGGGCTATAAGGGCGGCGTGTTCACCACCGGCCTGCCGGACGATCCGTCCAAGGGCATGTGGCAGCTGGCCGTGCGCTACGACACCGCCGACCTGAACGACGGCGCCGTGACCGGCGGCAAGGAAAGCAACTGGACCGTGGGCGTGAACTGGTATGCCCGCTCCAACTTCAAGCTGTCCGCCAACTACGTGATGGTCGAGAGCGAAAAGCGCGCCAACCTGGCCGCTCCGCTGATCAAAGACAACCCGAACATCTTCGAGATGCGCGCCCAGTTCTTCTGGTAAGCCGTTGTCACAATCCTGTCACATTCATCATCCATCATACGCCAAGCCCAACCCGGGCTTGGCTTTGGAGCACACCTCATGTTGAAACACGCCAAACGTTCCCTGCTCGCCCTGGCCCTGGCCGCCGGCAGCCTGGCCGCCCACGCCGCCGAAATCACCGGCGCCGGCGCCTCCTTCGTCTACCCGGCCATGTCCAAGTGGTCGGCGGACTACAACAAAGCCACCCAGAACAAGGTCAACTACCAGTCGATCGGTTCCGGCGGCGGCATCGCCCAGATCAAGGCCGGCACGGTCGATTTCGGCTCTTCCGACGCGCCGCTGAAGAGCGGTGACCTGGCCGCTTCGGGCCTGGCCCAGTTCCCGTCGGTGATGGGCGCCGTGGTGCCGGTGGTCAACATCCCGGGCGTGAAAGCGGGCAGCGTCAAGCTGACCGGCCCGATCCTGGCCGACATCTTCCTCGGCAAGGTCACCCAGTGGAACGATCCGGTCATCGCCGCCGTCAACCCGGGCGTGGCCTTCCCGAGCCTGAAAATCACCGTCGTGCACCGCTCGGACGGCTCCGGCACCACCTTCAACTTCGTCAACTACCTGTCGAAAGTCAGCCTGGACTGGCGCGGCAAGGTCGGTGAAGGCACCTCGGTCAAATGGCCGGTCGGCATCGGCGGCAAGGGCAACGAAGGCGTGGCCGCCTACACCAAGCAGATCAAGGGCGCCATCGGCTACGTCGAACTGTCGTACGCGATCACCAACAAGCTGAACTACACCGCGGTCCGCAACCGCGCCGGCAACTTCATCGTGCCGAGCAAGGAATCGATCAAGGCCGCCGCGGCCTCGGCCGAATGGGGCGACGTGAAGGACTTCTCGCTGGTGATCACCGATGCCCCGGGCGCGCAAGCCTACCCGATCTCGGCCACCAACTTCATCCTGGTCTACAAGAACCCGAAGAACGCGCAACGCAGCAAAGACACGCTGGCGTTCTTCAACTGGGTGTACGCCAACGGCGATGCCGCGGCCGAATCCCTGGGTTACGTGGCCCTGCCGGGCGAACTGACCCAGCAGATCAAGGCCTACTGGTCCGCCAACATCAAGTAAGCGCAGCACACCGGCCCGGCGCGCACGCGCCGGGCCACCGCCGCATCCCCACCCGCGAGTCCCCATGACGATTTCCCTCAGCCAGCGCCAGACCCAGAACGACAGCCGGAACGACCGGCTGTTCAAGGGCGCGGTCACCGTCGCCGGCCTGTTCGTGCTGGTCTCCCTGTTCGCCGCCGCCGCCATGATGTTCAAGGGCGGCTGGCAGGCGTTCGACACCTTCGGCCTGAAGTTCCTGACCACCGCCGACTGGGACGTGGCGCAAGGCCGCTTCGGCGCGCTGGTGCCCATCTACGGCACCGTGGTCACCTCGCTGATCGCCCTGATCATCGCCGTGCCGGTCAGCTTCGGCATCGCCATCTTCCTCACCGAACTCGCGCCCAACTGGCTGCGTCTGCCGGTGACCTCGGCCATCGAGCTGCTGGCCGGCATCCCCTCGATCATCTACGGCATGTGGGGCCTGTTCGTGCTGGTGCCGTTCCTGGGCGAGCATGTGTTCCCCTGGCTGTCCGAACACTGGGGCGCGTTGCCCCTGATCGGCCTGCTGTTCCAAGGTCCGCCGCTGGGCATCGGCGTCGGCACCGCCGGCCTGGTGCTGGCGATCATGATCACCCCGTTCATCTCCTCGGTCATGCGCGAAGTGTTCCTGACCGTACCGACCCAACTCAAGGAGTCGGCCTACGCGCTCGGCTCGACCACCACCGAGGTGGTCTGGAGCATCGTGCTGCCGTACACCCGCTCGGCGGTCATCGGCGGCATCTTCCTCGGCCTCGGGCGCGCGCTCGGCGAGACCATGGCGGTCACCTTCGTCATCGGCAACGCCTACGAACTCAGCGCCGGCCTGCTGAACCCCGGCACCTCGATCGCCTCGGGCATCGCCAACGAATTCGGCGAAGCGGTCGACCCGCTGCAGAAGTCCTCGCTGCTGGCGCTCGGCTTCGTGCTGTTCCTGCTCACCTTCGTCGTGCTCAGCCTGGCGCGCCTGATGCTGCGCCGCATGGCCAAAAAGGACGGCAACTGATGGCCACCACGCACTCCATCTACCGCAAGCGCCGCTTCGTCAACGCCCTGACCATGGTGCTGTCCGGCGTGGCCACCGCCTTCGGCCTGCTGTTCCTGGGCTGGATCCTGTGGGTCACGGTCAGCAAGGGCTTCGACGCCTTCGGCCTGCACCTGTTCACCCAGATGACCCCGCCGCCCGGCGAAGAGACCGGCGGCCTGCTCAACGCCCTGGCCGGCAGCCTGATCATGTGCACCCTGGCCGTGCTGATGGCGGCGCCGATCGGCATCGCCGCCGGCACCTACCTCTCGGAGTACGTCAACCACCACTGGCTGGGCGACGCCATCCGCTTCGTCAACGACATCCTGCTGTCGGCGCCCTCGATCGTGCTCGGCCTGTTCGTGTTCACCCTGGTGGTGCAGCCCAGCGGGGGCTTCTCCGGCTGGGCCGGCGCCATCGCGCTCGGCTTCATCGTGCTGCCGGTGGTGGTGCGGACCACCGACGAGATGATCCGCCTGGTGCCGACCCAGATGCGCGAAGCCGCGCTGTCGCTCGGCATCCCGCAGTGGAAGGTCAACACCCAGATCCTGTACCGCGCCGCCCTGCCCGGCATCCTGACCGGCGTGCTGCTGGCGCTGGCGCGCATCAGCGGCGAGACCGCGCCGTTGCTGTTCACCGCGCTCAACAACCAATACTGGAGCACCGACCTGAGCGCGCCGATGGCCAGCGTGCCCGGCGTGGTCTACCAGTTCGCCATGAGTCCGTTCGAATACTGGAACACCCTGGCGTGGGCCGGCGCCCTGATCGTCACCCTGTTCGTGCTCACCATCAGCCTCATCGCCCGCGTCGTGCTGGCCCGGAAGAAACTATGACCTCTCTGCATCTCAATGTCGCCCATTCCAACGAACCCGCCACTGCCACCCCGGTGAAGCTGGCGGCCCGTGACCTCGCCTTCTATTACGGCGACTTCAAGGCGATCAAGGAACTCTCGCTGGACGTGCCGGAGAACAAGGTCATCGCCCTGATCGGTCCGTCAGGCTGCGGCAAATCGACCCTGCTGCGCATCTTCAACCGCATCTACAGCCTGTACCCGAAACAGCGGGCCACCGGCAGCGTGATGCTGGACGGCGAGAACGTCATCGACCCGGCCTACCCGCTCAACCGCCTGCGCAGCAAGGTCGGCATGGTGTTCCAGAAGCCGGTTCCGTTCCCCATGTCGATCTACGACAACATCGCCTACGGCATCGGCCACTACGAGAAGCTGTCGAAGTCCGACATGGACGACCGCGTCGAGCAGGCCCTGCGCCAGGGCGCGCTGTGGGAGGAGGTGCGCGACAAGCTCAAGCAGAGCGCGCTCGGCCTGTCCGGCGGCCAGCAGCAGCGCCTGTGCATCGCGCGTGCGGTGGCGCTGAAGCCGGAGGTCATCCTGTTCGACGAACCGACCTCGGCGCTCGATCCGATCGCCACCGGCAAGATCGAGCAGCTGATCTCCGAGCTCAAGCAGCAGTTCACCATCCTGATCGTGACCCACAACATGCAGCAGGCCGCGCGCGTGTCCGATTTCACCGCCTTCATGTACCTGGGCGAACTGATCGAACACGGCGTCACCGAGACCATCTTCACCAAACCCGCCAAGAAGCAGACCGAAGACTACATCACCGGCCGCTTCGGCTGAGGACCCCGCCATGACCGACCATATCCTGAAAAGCTTCGACACCGAACTCGACCGCCTGTACGACGAGATCAAGCGCATGGGCGAACTGGCCATGGCGCAGCTGGACGCCGCCGTCGACGTGCTCGGCCGCCGCGACAGCAACGCCGCCGCGCGCGTGGTGGCCAACGACGACGCCATCGACGCCATGGAAAGCGCCGTCAGCATGGACGTGCTGAAGCTGCTGGCCCTGCGCCAGCCGATGGCGCGCGACCTGCGCGAGGTCTACGCCGCGCTGCGCATCTCGGCCGACATCGAGCGCATCGGCGACTACGCCACCAACGTCGCCAAGCGCTCGATCGTGCTCAACAACACCCCGGCGCTGCCGATCGCCGGCCGCATCGCGCGCCTGGCCAAGATCGCCAACCAGCTGCTGGCCGACGCGCTCAAGGCCTACGCCGAAGGCGACGCCGAGCTGGCCGCCAAGGTGCGCGACGCCGACGTCGAGCTCGACGCCATGTACACCAGCTTCTTCCGCGAACTGGTGACCTACATGATGGAAGACCCGCGCACCATCGGCGCCTGCACCCATCTGATGTTCATGGCCAAGAACATCGAGCGCATCGGCGACCACGCCACCAACATCGCCGAGAACACCTGGTTCGTGGTGCACGGCGACATGCCGGAAGGCGAGCGCCGGAAGGAAGACCGCACCAGCGAATGACGGCGGACCTTCGCCGTGCATATAGGGGCGGACCTCGAGTCCGCCCTTTTCATTGCGCCCGGGCCTTAAGCCCGCGTTTTTGGCAGCACGCCCGGTCCGCCGCTACGGTATCATGGGCGCATGTCCGACACGCCTCCGAAATTCCCCCTGAACGACCGTTTCCGCGGCTATCTGCCGGTGGTGGTCGATGTCGAAACCGGCGGTTTCGACTGCAACCGCCATGCCCTGCTGGAGATCGCGGCGGCCCCGATCGAATTCGACGGGGACGGCCGCCTGGCGGTCGGCGAGATCTTCTCCAGCCACGTCATCCCGTACGAAGGCTCCGAGATCGACCCGAAATCGCTGGAGGTGACCGGCATCGACGTCTCGCATCCGTTCCGCGACGCCAAGGCCGAGCGCGAGGCGCTCGACCACATCTTCGCGCCGGTGCGCAAGGCCGTGCGTCGCAACAACTGCACGCGCGCCATCCTGGTCGGGCACAACGCCTCGTTCGACCTCGGCTTCCTGAACGCGGCGGTCGCGCGCGTCGGCCACAAGCGCAATCCCTTCCATCCGTTCAGCACGCTCGACACGGTGACGCTGGCGGCGGTGGCCTACGGGCAGACCGTGCTGAGCAAGGCGGTGCTGGCGGCCGGGCTGGAATGGAACAACGGCGAGGCTCACTCGGCGGTGTACGACACCGAACGCACCGCGCAACTGTTCTGCCGGATCGTCAACGCCTGGGGCGCGCCGCGCTGAACACCCGCCGCGGCCTCAGCCGTGGCGCTGGCGCACCGCCTCGAACAACGCGATGCCGGTGGCGACCGACACGTTCAGGCTTTCCATCTCGCCCGGCATCGGAATCTTGACCAAGCCGTCGCAGTGTTCGCGGGTCAAGCGGCGCATGCCCTCGCCTTCGCCGCCCATCACCAGGGCGACGTTGCCGGTGAAGTCGGTCTGGTAGATCAGGCCGGGCGCCTCGCCGT
>ERZ1645185.1022-NODE-1022-length-11632-cov-4.665112_pt1 | contig 11632 bp, 8 predicted proteins | sample MGYA00575351_ERZ1645185 | MGnify/ENA primary metagenome ERZ1645185 (study PRJEB40838, sample SAMN11284767) | freshwater sediment metagenome | isolation source: river sediment | host: Sediment | place: India: Jana village, Kanpur | collected 2015-12-17 ... | reverse complement strand
TAAGGAACTTACTGCTGATAGCCAGCACCGCCGCCGCGGCCGATACGGCAAGGTCATTCGTGCGGAGGAGCAGGCAGAGTGAGAGCGACGAGATGAGGGCGCTCTTGGGATCGAATGTCGGGAGACCGACGAGGCGCGTTGCGGCGTACTGCACCAGCAGAGCGGTCCCGATGGTGACCACGATGTGTGGGAAGGAGACCTCGAACTGCAGCCAGACGAGCCCGTACGTCAGGAGCGTCCCGAGGCTGACGATCTGATACAGGCGGGGATCGCGCCGATTGATTAAGAAGCCTGGTTTGGACATGCCGTGAATCTGCTCCATGATGCCTCCCTTCACAGGAGGATATGGTGCGAGAAGACAAATCCTTTCAGGCGGGGAAATGAGCAAGGCGGGGAGCTATACTCTTTGCTCGCGGAACGCGCGGCTTCAGAAAGCCCTCGTTCGACGCGCGCAGTAGAGCACAGCTCCCCGCCTCGCTGAAATGAGGTAATGAGGGTGGGTTTAAGAAATCGTGAGGTGACCTGTGACATGATAGGCTCACCGGCTCGCCGGCGTGCGCCAACGTGACGCTCGTTCTTCCTCGCGTCGCGCACCTCGCGGAACGGCCGGCTTGAGACAGCTCTCGTTCGACGTGCGCAATAGAGCAGAGACCCCCGGCTCGCTGAATTGAGAGAGCATCGGTTAGATTGGGGGGCGATGTTCGGTCAATGCTTGCAGAAACGAGCCACCTCGCCGAGGCCGTCAGCAGGAATGGCCGGAAGTCGGCATTGATGAGCGGAACGCATCCTGCTCCCTCTTCGCGGCCTAGTGTTGACTTCAGCAGCTAGGGACATCCCCCATTGAACAGCAGATAGCTCATGCGTAACATTGAGAGGACAATGGAGACGGTGCGAGATGCCAATGCGTCGTGTTTGGTTCGTGGTGCTCTTCGTCATGGGACTCGGAGGTTGCTCGCTGGAGCAAGAGTTGTCCCGAACGCCGCGAACGGCGGTGGAACAGGTGCTGCTGACGCAGGCGCTGACCCATGCGCTCAAGAATCTCACCCTTCAACTGCCAGGCGGCGTCAACGTGGAAGTGGATGCGACCGGGTTGGAAAGCGACCGATCCCGGCTTCGCATGACGAACTCGGACCTGGGTTCGTTGAACAGTCCGGCCCGCGATATCCTCTACATTCGAGACTTGGTCGCGGCGGAATTGGGGCGTCGAGGATATCTGGTGCGGGCGCGTGACACGGAATCGCCGTACCTGGTGCGCGTGATGGCCGAGTCATTCGGCACGATGCAGGGCATTACCTTTTTCGGCATGCCGCCGGTGCAGAGTGTGCTGATTCCCTTTGCGCTGCCGGAACTGACGCTCTACAAACAGCAGAATCAGAGCGGGTATGCGCGGCTGCACCTGGACATCTATGACAATCGCACCGGTGAATTTCTCGGGTCGTCCGCCACACTGGTGGGCCGTACGTTTTACAATCAGTACACGCTGCTATTCTTTCTCACCTGGAATCGGACCGATATCGACGCACCGCCGTGAGGGTGCCGCCCGCGCTGATCACCTGCCATCTTGTCCACGGTACAGGCGGGATTCTGCCCTCCCTGCCCGGTCTCCGGTATACTCACGCCCATGCTCGAATTGCTGATTGTGTTGGGAAGTCTGGTACTGATCGGGTTGACCGGCCTGCTGACGGTCGTGGTGACGCCGCCCCTCATGGTGGAGTTTGGGATCTGGGTCCTGGCCGCCGGCCTGTTGATGGGCATTCCGGCCGGCTGGTGGTATCACGTCATACTGTATCGGACGCTGGCTGCCAGGATGTCCCTGCCTTCGCTGTGGTGGCGGAAGCCGGTGGACCTGCATTCTCTCCTGACGCCGAGCGAGTATCGCCGGATGCGACCGTGGTTCGTCGGCGGGGCCGTGGGGTTTGTGTTGTGTGTCATCGGGGGGATGGCGGCGATTGCCGGGATGTTGGTGTTGCGGTTCTCTTCCTGATCTGAAGGTGCGGCAGCGGCGCCCGTTATCGGCTCACGGGAATGTCGACGGCGATTTGAGCAGCGGGTGACGCGTCAGAATTCATCACATACGTCGCAAACTCCCGGGCTCCGGTGGTTCCGTCGGGGGAGACGGTCTCGATCAGCAGATTGCCGGAAAACCGGTCGAGCATGCCGACCTCTTGCATTGTGAGCGGGCCGAAGGGCTTCGGTGAAAACCGGAGGACGAGATCGAGCAAGCCGCTCTCTGCCGGGGGAGGCATGGGAATCTCGACCCGTGTCCTCGCGACGGCCTTCAGCGAAATTTTCCCGGTTTCCTGCGGGGGCCACCAGAGTCTGGTCCCGGCCGATCCGAGATTCTGCAGGAGTTGCAGATATCCGTCATGGGTGGTCTCCACCAGTAACCGCACGGGCCCTGTACTTCTGGAGGCAGTCGCGGCACTGACCTCCTGATTCTGTCCGTCGCTTCCTCGAATCACAAAGCTGTAGCGCAACCCCAACAATGTCACCGATGCGGCGGCGCCTGTGTTCCCTTCCGTCCTCGTTCCGGCTCCTGTGGATGGAGAGACGCCTCCGAAGTAGAGCGCCCGGGCGCTGTTGACGGGCGCCGGGGCAGCAGCTCCGGATAAAGCGGAGGGGGCAGGCTTGAGCATGGGTGCCGCGGCCGGGGCAGGTGGGCGCGGTGTCTCCGTCACGCGTGCGCGGTCTTCCGAGACGCGTGCGTGCTCGGCGGGTTGGCTCGATTCTCCCGCGGGAGCTTGATCGGTCGCATCGGTGCGTGGTCGTGCGGCTCGTGTTTCGCGGCTCGCCGCCTGCTTGGCGCGTTGGCTCTGAGGCGTGCCGTTCGCGTTGGCGTTCGTCGCCGGCTCTGACGCCAATGGCGCCGGCGGTGGGGCGCTTGATGGTGAGGAGCTCATGGCTGAGGGGGACACCGGCTCCTCGGTGACGACCGAGCGGGTGTGGCGATCGAGACCTTCTTGAAAGATCCTCGTGCCGAAGGTGAGGGCGATGAGCGCGACCGCGAGACCTCCGGTCACGGCCAGTCCGGCCGGTTTTCGAAACCAGGCCCACCAGGGGCTGGTCTGTTCAGCCGCCTGCGTAACCGGTTGCTGTAACGCTTCGAGCAGTCGGCGACGCACGGCCGGATCCGCGAGCAATTCTTTCAGCGCTTGTTCATCGGCCAGGGCATCGAACAGTCGCTGGTCTTGCAGGGCCGCTGCATAGAGACGCTGTTGTTCGTCTGGCGTCAGCGTGTCGGCCGCAAAGCCACCCAACAGGTGTTCTAGCTCGTGTTCAGACATAGTTGGTCGTTGTTCCTGGCACGTCGATCATGAAGCGCAGCACGACTCGCTCAGCACTCAGTCACGTGCCACACTTATTCCCACGTTCCGCCCATGAGACTCAACAACTGTTTCCGACAGCGGAGATCCCACGTGTAAATGGTGTTGATGGAAGTCTGGCCCATGATTTTCCGGATCTCGGGGAAGCTGTGTCCTTCCAATTTCCATCTGAAGAGGTCCCGGCAGCGCCCTCCCAGTTGACCGACGGCGGCCAAGAGCCGATCCACACGTTGCTTTTGATCCAGTTGTGTGGCCGGATCATCGCCGGGATCCGCCAGTGGGAGATCTTCGATCGCGTCCTGATGATACTCGCCACGCCGCAACGATTTGCGGTGGGCATCCAACATCTGAAACCGGAGGATCTGAAACGCCAGCGGGACCAGTTCGGTCAGGTCTGTGACCCGTGCATATTTTTCGTGCAGCAGGACCAGGACCTCTTGGGTGAGGTCTTCGGCGAGATCCCTCGAGACACGTGATGTCGCGAAGGCCAGAATCCTTTCGCGCAAGCTGGTCAACATGAGGTCTCGCTGCATGGCCAATCTGGTCATCCTCGAAGCGACGTCGATGCGGGTGGCAGGAGGTCGCCGAATGAACGAAACCCCAGTTTCAGGCCCCGGCAGACTTCCACCTGCCGATCGAAGCGGTTCGTGGTCTTGATGATCCTGCGTAACGTACCGAGTGTCACGCGGCCCCAGGCTGCCGCATGGAAGACGGACAGCGGATAATCCGTGCCGAAGAGCAGGCGTTCGTGCAACTCCGGGTATCGTCTCAAGTGCAACAGCATCCGCATCCGGTTCGGGAGCGTGAGGGCGGAAATATCCGCATGGAAACGGGGGTATCGTTGCACAAGATCGCGCAGCGTCGGCAGGAACTTTTCGTACAGGATCAGGCCGTAGCTGCAGGCATGGGCGGCAATGACGGTGGCGCCCTCATCCAACGCCAGACGCAGGCGGTCTGGGTCGCCCACGGATTGGTCCTTGCCCATCAAGCTGAACTCGTAGCCGACATGGCTCAGAAATGGCAGCTTGCGTTCAGCCAGTGCGCGATAAAAAGCGGTGTATCGACGGTTCGCCGGATCGAATTGTTTCGCGTTGGGGAGCACCTTCACCAGGACGGCTCCTGCATCCGCGCAACGGTGCACCTCGTCGATGGCGTCGCGCCGTTGCGGATTGATCGACACCCCGGCCAGCAATAAGTCTGGATGGGCTCGAGCGGTGTTTAACACATAGTCATTGCCGATAAGAAAATCGGTATGGGCCTGGTTGAGCCGGCCATTGTGATCATAGACGCCGTCCATGGCCAACAGCACGGCTTTCCCTACATGGCGTGACGCCCGCAATTCGCTCACGAGATCGGCGAGATATTTGTGATTCGCCTCGCGCGGCTTGTCCGGCGAGAGGTTGTGCTTCCAGAGCAGGAACCGGAACAGCGGACTGCGGAGCGTCTTGGGGGAGATGTAGCACCCGTTGTCGCCGTCCGGGAGCGCTGCAAGATGCACATGGCAATCGATGAGCGTCTTTGTGGCCGGGTTCGTCATAGCGTTGGCGGCAGTCCAGTGTCCGTCTGTCGCACCGGACGTGTCACGAAGAACGTTTCATGGTTCACGCTTCCCCAGCCGTTCCATCGCGATCCGTTTCAGCGCCCGAAGATCCAGCTTGCCGGTTCCCAGGATCGGAAGTGACTCGACTTTGAGGCAATGGGTATGCGAGGGGAGAAAGAGGTTCGGAAGGCCGGCAGCGGCAGCCTTCGCCAGGATCTGCGGAATCCTTTCTTCCGGGAGTGTGTGCAGGACGGCCAACTGTTCACCCTTCCGCTCATCCGGAACGCCGGTGACGGCACAGACTTGCATCTCCTCTCCTGACGCCAACTGGAGGGCCTCCTCCACACGTCGATGCGGGACCATTTCACCGCCGATCTTGGAAAACCGCGACAACCGATCCGTGATGGTCAGGAATCCATCGTCGTCGAGCGTGGCGATGTCACCGGTAATATACCATCCGTCGCGGATCGCCTGGGCGGTCAAGTCTTCCCGGCCGAGGTAGCCGTTCATCACATTCGGTCCCTTCACGAGCAACATGCCGGCTGTGCCGGGTGGGAGCAGGGCAAAGCTGTCGGGATCGACGATGCGAACGGATACACCGGGAAGCGGTTGCCCGACCGTCCCGCGCCGGGAGGCCGGCTGGAAAAACCCGGCCGCGCGGAAGTCCGGGCAATTGACCGCGATCACGGGAGCACATTCGGTCACGCCATACCCCTCAATCGGCCCGATGCCGAACCGGTCCAGGAAGGATTGGCAGAGGCGCAGGGGGAGTTTTTCAGCCCCGGTGAGGACGACCCGTAATGTGCTGAATTGCTCAGGGGTGCAGCGACGCTGATAGAGCTGCAGAAACGTCGGCGTGCACACGAGAAACGTCAGGCGGTGTTTGGCGCAGAGCTCGCCGATGGCCGTCACATCGAGCGGAGAGGGATGGAAGACGGTGGCCGCTCCATTGAGCGTGACATACCAGAACACCAGATAGCCGAACGAATGAAACAGCGGGAGGACGCCAAGGATGCGGTCGTGCCGATCCAACGGAAGCACCTGTGAGACTGCCTGGACGTTGGCATCGATGCTGAAATGAGTCAGCATGACGCCTTTCGGTTCTCCGGTGCTGCCGCTGCTGAAGATGATCGTGGCGAGATCGTCCATCGAGACCGGCTTGGTCTGACCGCAGGCCGATTCGATCAGCCTGAGCGGGGCCAGCAGCGCGAGGAGTGCGGCGAGGGCTTTCTGCCGCGGGCCGATGGTGGCGCCGATGTCTTCCAGCCAGATGATGGTCGGCCCCTCAGGCAGGTCGATTTTGGCTTTCTCGATAAATATGCGGCTCGTGACGATCGTGCGCAGCCGGGCTTGCCGAACGGCGGATTCCAGTCCCGCCTTGCCCACCGTGTAGTTGAGGTTGACGCAGGTCCGGCCGGCCAGCGAGGCGGCAACGGTGGTGAGCGCGCCTGCGACGGTCGGCGGCAGCAACAACCCCACATAGGGTTGATCCGTCCAGTGAACGCGGAGTGCACGTGCGAGGGCGATGGCACCGATCAGGGCTTGGAGCGAGGACACGTGCGGCTTGTTCATATCGGCCATGGCCAGCCGGAAGGGATGCCGGCGCATCGCGTGCACAAAGGCGGCGTGTAGGGGGCGCCTGGTGGGTTTCCTCAGGTGCCAGGCCGTCTCGCCGAGCTCACGCACCAGCCGGCGGAGTTCGTGCGCGGGTGTGTCGGCGCCGACCGGGGTGCCAAACGACACGGTGACCGGATAGGGCAGGCGCTCCGGCCATTTGGTCACAAAGCGCCCCCCGACAAAACTAAAAATGCTGCCCCACACCCGATCCAGGTGTACCGGCACGACGGGCACGTCACGCCCCTTCACAATGCGCTCGAAACCGCGGCGGAACGGCAAGAGATTTCCGGTGCGGGTGATCTGGCCTTCCGGAAAAATGCAGACGAGATCGCCGGCATCGAGCGCCTGGCCCGCGTCCCGCAGGGCGCGCAGGATGACCCGAGGACCGCCGTCGGACGCGATCGGAATCACCTGCAAGGCCTTCATGAAGGGCTTGAAGAGCGGGTGGTTGACGTATTGAGCGTCGACGACGAAGCGAATGGGGCGATCCAGGCTGGCGATCAGCAGAAAGCCGTCGATAAAAGAAATGTGGTTAGGCACGAGTAAGGCGCCGCCGGTGACGGGTACATGCGACGGCCCGACAATGCGGAGTCGGTAGAGGGTGTGCGTCAACAGGACGAGGATCAGACGCAAGAAGGTGTCGGGCATGAGCCACATGGCCCAGGCCGTTCCGATTGTGGTGCCGAGCGCGGTCGCCAGGAAAATGCCGACGGTCGAGAGGCCTGCGTTGGCAAGGATGCCGCCGCTCAGCGAGCCCAGGAGAATGCCGGTGAAGACACAAATATTTTCCAGGGCGATGACCGACCCTCGCCGGTCGTGCGGGGCGCGCCATTGCACCAGCGCGTTGATGGGGATGAAGATCAATGCACTCGAGATGCCCAAGGCCATCATCAACAGGAGGGTGCCGCTGAATGCCGGAGTGGCCCACCCAAGCACCAACAGGAAGGTCGCGACGCCGGCTGCGCCCAGCGGAACCAGACCGTATTCCACGCGGGAGCGGGAGAGTCGACTGACCAGGAGAGCGCCCAGCCCGATACCCACGGAGATCAACGCCGAGGGAACGGTCGCCAGGGCATCCGACAGGCCCAACACCGCTTTGGCGTAGACCAACACGTTTTGGACGACCAGGCTGGCAATGGTCCAGAAAAACACCGCGCCGATAATGGCCAAGCGTAAGAGCCGATCCGCCTGCAGCGCAGAGAAGGCACCACGCAGGGTGTCGAACAGGCCGCCTGTGGCACGCGCTGCGGGAACCGGCGGAACAGTCCATGCCGCCACGAAACCGGCCAGGGCGAGCAGGGTCAAGGCGAGGGGCGCAAGCCAGGCCTGGTTGCCGGCACCCGCCAGCAGAAACCCTCCCGCCGTGGTGCCCGTCAAAATCGCCAGGAAGGTGAAGAGCTCCAGCAGGCTATTGCCGCGGGCGAGCTGTTCGTGCGGGAGCAATTCGGGAAGAATGCCGTACTTGGCGGGGCTGAAGATCGCACTATGGACTCCCATGCAAGCGAGCACCACGAGCGCCCAGTAGCCGCCGGTGGGATGAGAGAAGAGGGCAAGGGTGGCGCCGGCCATGAGCAACACTTCCACGGCTTTCATCGTGATGATGACGGTGCGCTTGCTGAGCCGATCAGCAAACCATCCGGCCACGAAGGAGGTCAGGACCAGCGGGAGGGTGAAGACCACCATCGCAAGGGTGGTTTGGGTCTGTGATGCCGTTTCAAGGTCCTGCCCTGGCGTGAGGGCTGCCGTGACCGACCGGATTCCCAGGAGGGCCACCATGAATTTCCAGGCGTTGTCGTTAAAGGCCCCGCAGAACTGCGCGAAGAGCAGCCCGCGCAACGGGTGTGTAGTTCGTTGTGAGGGATCCGGCTGCGGGTCGATAGGGGCCTCCCGTATCTAGCTGGTGAATGGTGGCGTTGCCTGTGCGCTTCAGTCTGCCGAAACGGCCGGAATGATGCAATTCCTGATCATAAAGACGGATCAGGGGCGTCCACCGGCAATCCTTCGAGGGCCATGATGCGGAGGGCGTTCGTCGTCGGGCAGGGACCTGGTTTGAGCCGATAGTCAAACTGCAAGGTACCCTGGGCGACCGTTTCCTGAAAGTGCACATTGGTGACGGTGGGGAGTTGTCGCTCCAATTCTGACAGTTCCAGGTCGTGTGTCGTCACCAGGCCGAAGCCGTTTCCCCCTGCGAGTGCCGTGATGAGGGCGCGCCCGCCGATCAGCCGCTCCCGGTTATTGGTGCCTTTGAAGACCTCATCGATCAACCAGAGCACCGGGGGAGCCTGTTCGTTCCGCGTGTCGTCCAGAATCATCTTCAGGCGTTTGACCTCGGCATAAAAAAACGAGAGGCCGCCGTCGAGCGAGTCATCCACGCGGATGCAGCTGCCGATGCGGACCGGCAACCACCTGAACGAGGTGGCGCACACCGGGCCTCCCGCCTGTGCCAGGCAGGTGTTGATGCCGATGGTGCGGAGAAACGTGCTCTTCCCGGACATGTTGGAGCCGGTCACCAGAAAGATACAGCCCCGGCCTGTGAAGCGGATGTCATTGGCGACACGCAGGGTCGATGGAATCAGTGGGTGCGCCAGGCCCTCGGCAGCGAGCATCGGCACGTCACCGCCTCGTCGTCCATCCGCGCCCGGTTCGAGCAAGGTCGGCCAGAGATATTCCGGATGGAGATGGGCGAAGGTGGCGAGGGAGGATGCCGCATCCAATTCGGCCAGCAATTCGAACCAACCGGGGGCAATGGTGGCGATCCGGTCCTGCAGTTGCTGGAGCCGATAGGTGTGGTAGAGGTCCCAGGGACCGAAGGCATTGATGAGGTAATGCACGAGCGGGTGGGCTCGCACGCTGAGGCGGTTCATGACGGAGGCCGCCTGCTTCAGCGAGCGCGATGGACGGCTCTGCTGCTCCAGGATCGGCCGGCAAAGCTGTGCCAGGTGGGGGGTGAGCCGGTAGGATCGCCGCTCCAGATAGCCGAGCACCGCGCTGAGCCGCTCTAATTGAAGATGCAGTGATTGGGCATGGTCGAAAATTTCCTCCGACCGGCTACGCACCGAGAGGAAGAGAAATGCGTACAGTCCGAACGACAGCATCCAATAGTTGCCGAGTCCGTACAGCAGGTCCGCGAACAGCAGCACGCCCGTCGTGAGGGTCAGTGCGGTCTCGGTCAGTAACATGGGGATAAGCCCGGAGTCGTCGACCCGCTTCTGTAGCACGGCCAGGAGCCGGCGGCCGTCGATATCCGCGTCCTCCACGGCTTGCGCCTCCAGGGTCAACCGGTCGCGGAGAAGCGTCAGGGGGGTCAGTTCGCGGATGAGGGTTTGGCGGCTCCGCCATGGCGCGGTGGGAGGCGGTTGGTCCAGAAGCCATGATGCGAGGCGCTGTCGGCCTTGTGATGAAATCGTGTTGTCGATCAGATGGAGGAGAGAATGCGGGCCTGCGAGGTCGAGGTCCCTGGCATATCCATGCCGTTCCGGTACCGTGATGGGACGAAGCGGAATCTCTGACCAGGTCAGGTGCAACCGGGCGAGATGGACCTGTTTGATCCCCTGCCAGCGGTGGAGTCGATGCAAGCGGTCTTCGAGCCTGTTATGATACCAGGCCACCGTCAGGAACAGGGCGACGCTGAACGCCAGCGCCATGTTGCCGGAGGTCGTCCATCCCATTTTATGCGGTATGATCGAGCCGAACAGCCCAAAGGCGAAAATGGCCAGGCGTCCGGTGGTGAATCGCGCGCTGATGCGTCGACCCTTGGCCTCCAGCCGCGCGACGCGACGGAGCCCGCGCAGCAGGCTTGCTTCGCGGGTGGGGCAGGATCGTGTGTGTGAGGCTGAAACCGGCTGCACAATAATGCAGACGATACTGGGAGTCTGAGATGGCGTCAACCTCCAAGACAGATCATGTTTCGACGGACCACGCCGCTTCGGGCCACACGCAGGACTGGGTGCAAGTCGATGTACGGACCTCGATCGATGCCGGTGAACTCCTGGGGCTGTTAAACGATCCTGCCGTCACCGGTGCCTGGCAGGAAGACGAACAGGTGCATCTCTACTGGCCGGGGCATCGCTGCGGGCCGGATACGTGGCAGGGGCTCAAGCTGGCGTTGGCGCAACTTGGGCATGCGGACCCGGAGCGTGCCATCACCATTAATCGGCTGCCGAATGAGGATTGGAATGCCCAGTGGTCGCGTTTGGTGGAACCGATCAGGATCGGGCGGGTGATCATCAGGCCGAGCTGGAAGGAGGTCCCGCTGCACGATCATGACATCGAGCTGGTCATCGATCCCAAGCAGGCGTTCGGAACGGGCCATCACGCGACGACGCACCTCTTGATCGAGTGGCTCCAGCAATGTGTGACGCCGACCGACCGGGTGTTGGATGTGGGAACCGGCAGTGGCGTGCTGGCGATGGTGGCATTGCGGCTTGGGGCTGTAACGGCGGTGGGGGAAGATTTTGACCCGGTAGCCATCGACTGCGCCCGCGACTATGCAGAGACGAACGGATTCGATGGGCGATTGACGCTCGTTGTGCGTGATGCACAGGCAGGGCCGGAACAGGACCGGTTCGAGCCTACTCTGGTGCTGGCGAATTTGGATCGGCAGACGTTGCTGCTGGCTGCGGACACCTTGTGTCAGTATGCCTCCGGCGGCGCGCGATTGTTGCTGTCGGGCCTGCTGGTCGAGCAGCGGGCCGAGATTGAAGCCGCGTATGCCGCGCGCGGGGTCTATGTGAAGGCGGTGCGGGAACGTGAGGGGTGGCTCGCGTTGGAGGCGACAGGGATGGAATCGTGTGAGGGGGGACTGTGCTCCTGACATCATGGTGACGCGCGCATCTCTTCCGCACATCCATCAGGTGAGCCTGTCCGATGGCGGTGTGCCAAAGTTGGCCGTCACTACGGCGCTGGTTACCGTTCATGGATTAGCCGGTGACCGTCAACGGAACCGGAAGTATCACGGCGGGGCTGATCGGGCGGTCTGTCTCTATTCTCTGGAGGTGATAGAGGCCTTACGGGAAGAAGGCCATTCGATCGGGCCCGGTTCTTCCGGAGAGAACTTGACCGTAGCGGGACTCGAGTGGTCGCAGGTGAAACCGGGAGCCCGACTCACGATCGGTGGAACGGTGCAAGTGGAGGTCATGAGTTATACGACTCC
>ERZ1645185.1021-NODE-1021-length-11648-cov-19.734064_pt1 | contig 11648 bp, 9 predicted proteins | sample MGYA00575351_ERZ1645185 | MGnify/ENA primary metagenome ERZ1645185 (study PRJEB40838, sample SAMN11284767) | freshwater sediment metagenome | isolation source: river sediment | host: Sediment | place: India: Jana village, Kanpur | collected 2015-12-17 ... | reverse complement strand
CGAGCGGACATGGAGAAGGCCTGAAAAATCAAAGGCGTGATTCTATCACCGCATGCTGCGCCGCAACATCCCCAACGGCAAATTCGACGCCGTCAGGAAGTGCATCGAGACGACATCCTCCCGCCACGGTGGCAGGCCGCGAGGCCACCCAGTATGATCCAGCCACGAAATCAACCATTGCCGGATTACGATGCCCCCCGAACCCGCGCTTCAGAAGCACCATCCACCCGGCGGTTTTGGGGATCGCGCCGCGCTGGCCCTGGTCAAGTTCCTGCGCTTCTTCGCCGATGTTTTTTTCGCCCGGCGCTACGGTCACCGCGCGGTGGTGCTCGAAACCGTCGCTGCCGTTCCGGGCATGGTCGGCGGCACGCTCCAGCACCTGCGCGCCTTGCGCCGGATGGAAAGCGATCACGGCTGGATACGCGCGTTGCTCGACGAAGCCGAGAACGAGCGCATGCACCTGATGACCTTCATCGAGATCGCCCAGCCATCGCGCCTGGAGCGCCTTCTGATCGTGCTGGTGCAAGGCGCCTTCTACAACTTCTTCTTCCTGCTTTATCTGGTCTCGCCGGAAACGGCGCACCGCATCGTCGGCTATCTGGAGGAGGAAGCGGTCTTCAGCTACACCGAGTACCTGGCCGGTGTCGACGACGGCACCTACGCCAACGTGCCGGCGCCCAGGGTCGCGCTCGATTACTGGAAATTGCCCCCGGATGCGCGTTTGCGCGACGTGATCCTGGTCGTGCGTGCCGACGAGGCCGCTCACCGCGACCTCAATCACCGCTTTGCCGACGAACTTGCCGCAAACCAGCGTTGATCCGGAGCCGGATCAGCCCTCCGTGTTGCTCATGAAATCCGCTGTCAGGCCATCCGGAGTCGCTGAATGGTCTCCTCGGGCAATGCCGCGATCACTTCCTGTGCATGCCGGTATCCGGCCTCGATCGTCTGATCGAAGGCACGCCAGTTGAGCATGCCGATGCGCCCGAGATCCGGGGAGAAGCAGATGTCGGCCTGGGCACGCGCCGCCTTCAGCCGCGACTGGCTGTGCATGATGCTGACGTTGAGGATGATCGAGGACAGCGCCGGCAGCCGGTAGCGGCGGCTGCGGCGGGGCCGCAGGCGATCCAGGGCAAGTTGCCAGGCGCTCGGCACATCGTCCATTTCGAGCTTGCGCACCGCGCCCTTCGACAGGTCGCAACCGATGATGAACCCGACGCGCTGTCCCGCCATCACGTCGGTCGGGAAATTGTTGAAGGTGCCGCCGTCGATCACCAGGTCGCCCTCCATCACCACCGGAGGCAAGGCGGCCGGGATCGAGACGCTGGCGCGGACGGACTTGGCCAGCGGTCCACGGCGTATCACCATCTCGGAAGCACGCGAATAGTTGGAGGCGATGCAGAAAAGCGGCTTCCAGGCATCCTCGACATTGGCATCGAAACCGGCGAGCGCCTGAATGCCCTCGTCGATCACGCCACGCATGCGTTTGCCGCCGATCAGGGAAATCAGCGGAAAGATGTTGAAGTCGGAGGTCGGATTCCGCGCGAAGGCCCGCCGCGCGTGCTCGATGGCCTCCGCAGCCGGAACGTCGAACGCGGCATAGGTCGCCATGACCGAGCCAATGCTCGTGCCACCGACGAAATCGACCGGAATTCCGGCCTCCTCGAGGGCCTTCATGACCCCGAGGTGCGCAAAGCCGCGCGCCCCGCCGCCACCGAAAACGAGTCCGATCGCGGCACCGAAGAGGGTTCGGGCAATGCGGCGGTAATCGCCGCCATGTCCCAGGCGCAGGTGAAGGTGCGAGTCGACCGGGACACGATCGAGCCAGACCGACGTTTCCCGTGAATAGGACGCGCCTTCCGGATGCACCAATACCAGCGTTCGATGGGCCCGGATCGGAATGCCACCGACGGCCAGTCTGGCCGGGGGCGGCACCTCGATGACATCGCTCGCCGCAGCGGTCGCATCGGCAACGAGCAACACCTCGTCGGCATGGCGCTGGCAATAGTGGGACCACGGCGTCGCGTCGTCTTCGCCGACGAAAACCACCATTTCATGCTCTGCCTCCACCCGGTCCAGCCAATGCGAAATGGTATGCGCGGCCTCATCGGAGCGCCCTTCCACGGCATCGTCGAAGACCTGGTCGCCCAGTGCGGCCCGTGCCGCAGCGGCATCGATCCGGATGACGCTGCCGTAGCGCTCGAGATCGGGGAAAAGACGCCCGACCAGCGTCTTCACCTGGATCCCGCGGGTCGCCGGAAGAACGGCGACGACGCCCGGCCGCGCCCACAGGCGGCGCTTCGACAACGACGGACGGATACGTTCGATGATGAAGCGGGCGACCTGAATCGATACCAGCGGATAACGGCTGATGACCTCCTCGTAACTGCTCCGCGAGAGCGCCACGAGGACACTGTCGCGAACGGCGACGATGGTTGCCGTCCGCGGTTCGCCGGTGATCAGCGCCATCTCGCCCACGGTCTCCCCGCGCCGCATGTCGCCCAGCACCGCCGGCTCCCCGAGTTCATCGTGCCGGATCACGCGCAAACGGCCGCTGACCACGATGTACATGGTCTGGTCGATGTCGCCCTGCTGGAAAAGTACGCTGCCCCCCTTGATGTGCACCCAGCGCAGGTGCGACAGCATCAACAACAGGAAGGCATCGTCAAAATCACCGAAAGCCGAGCGCAACGCGTCCCCAAGCCAGGTCAGCGCCGTGATCCGTTCGACATCAAGCTCCTGATTCGTGGTCATACGATCTCTCCGTTGGTCGATTTGGTTTTATTTGGTCATGCCAGCTCTTAGACCCGCCCTGCGGGTCTTTCGACAACAATGCCACCACTCATTGCCCCGCCCTGCCCTAGCGGCCAATCGCCGCATCAGCCGCGCGCGAGCCGGACCCTGGCCATCTCCGACACGTGCGCTTCCAGATCCTTGTCCTTTGCCAGAAACTCGTCGAAATGCCGGGCGTTCATCACCAGCAGCTCGCCGAATCCCAGGGCGGTCACGTCGGCCGTGCGCGGCCCCCGGGTCAACAGCGCCAGTTCGCCGAAATAATCGCCTGAGCCGAGGCGCAGGGAATGGCCGGGGGCGGCCACCTCGAGCGCCCCCGAAAGGATGAAAAACATCGCGTCCCCCTTCTCTCCCTTGCGGATCACCTTTTCGCCGGGCATCACATAACGGGGTTTGAGGACCTGGCCAAGCGACCGGAGGGTCTCCGGCTTCAGGCTCTGGAACAGGGGAACCCTGAGCAGCAGCGCCTCATGGCTCAGCGTCAGGTCCAGTGCCGGCCGCCGATTGGCATTTCGCCAGCGTTTCCCGAGATCGCCGAGCAATCCGCGCAGGACCTCGCGGCTGATGACCGCCTCGTTGAACAAGCGGAGATATTCCGCATGCTCGATGCGCAGCGCTGCGCGCTCGAGGTAATGGCGCTGCATGCTTTCGACGAACTCGCTGTACTGCAGGCGAAGCGCGGACAGCGCATCCTCGATGGTATCCAGCCGTTGCTGGAGCACCTCGACCAGCGCGTCGGCTGCCTCCTGCCCGAGCATTTCCGGAATCCGCTCCGTGGCGAAAGCCAATAGGCTATGCACTGTCGCACGGCCGACCAGCAACGACTCCAGCCGGTCCGCCAGCGCCCCGGCAAGCCAGACCCCGACGCCGAAGGTGCGCTGGACCGCGACCGAGAGCCGGAACTCGAGCGTGAAATCGAGGCCCCGCTGGGCCGCCCGGGCGTAGCCGTCGCGCCCCTTCGAACGCGCCCCGTCCTCGAGGTTATGGGTTTGCGCGACCAGGTTGCGGACGATCCTCCCGGACACGATGCGTTCGCGGTAATGGTGCAGATGGAGTGCCTGTTCGTGGCGCGCCGCAGCCACCAGGGCGGCGCGCAGACGTTGCTCCTCCGACAGGACGACATCTGCCTCCAGCGACGACTCGGATTCCTTGAGCTGCTGCGCATACTGCTCGGAAAGCTTGCGCCGGGCGAATTCGTCGATCCGGTATTGATCGGCCGCTGAATTAAGGCGGTGCCTGACGGCGCCCAGGCTATGGGTCATCGCCCGCGAGCGCAGGAATTGATCGACCGGCGACAGGCGATCGATGCCGAGTGCGCGAATCAGCGGGCGCAGCGTCAGCCCGTTGAAGAACAGCGTGAACAGCACGAAGGCGGTGACCAGGGTCGCGACCAGCCGCTTGACCTCCGGAGGTACGGCCGGATGCTCGACGACGGCCAGGGCCAGGGCGAGAGAAATGGCTCCCCGCAAGGCGCCCCACAGGACGACCAGGCGCAGCCCGAACTCCACCTTCTGCGCGAGCTTCATCATGCTCATCAATGGCAGCAGCCCGAACAGGACCGTCGCCCGCGCGACGAGGGCGCTCAACAACAGCACCCCGAGCAACAGCAACTCGGCCAGACCGAGATCCGACAGCAAGGACGGAATGCGCAGTGCCGCCAGCAGGAAGATCAGCGAACTGGCCCAGTAGCCCAGTTGCTTCCAGATCCGGACCAGGAAAGACCATGTCTCCGGGGAAACGCGCGTCCGCCCGTCGTAGGCGAAGACGAGCGCCGCCGAGACGACGGAGACGACGCCCGAGACATGGAAGCCGAGTTCCCCGATGACGAAGGCGAGGTAGGCGACCGTGACCGTGACCGTCACTTCCGCCGTACGCATGCCCTGCAGCCTGGCCAACAGGTGCGTGGCGAGTATGGCGAGCACGAAACCGACGACGACCCCGCCGGAAAACCCGCGCAGGAAGGCCCATACCGCGTCGTCCCAAGATCCTGATCCGCTGGTCAGCATGGCCATCATGACCGCGAAGATTGCGATCGCGGCGGCATCGTTGAACAGGCTTTCGCCCTCGACCAGGAGGGTCAGTCGATGCGGAACGCTGAGATCCTTGAACAGCGCGACGACGGCGACCGGATCGGTGGTCGAGACGATGGCTGCCAGAAGCAGGCAGGCGACCAGTCCATAGCTGGACACTGCCGCCAGCGAGAAACCGATCACGAAGGTCGAGGCCAGTACCGCGATGACGGCAAGCAGCATGATCGGCCCGATATCGGCCAGCAGCCGGCGCACATCGATCTCGATCGCCGTCTCGAACAGCAGGATGGGAAGAAACAGATAGAGAAAGGCTTCGCTGGAAATCGCCAGCGTATTGTTCAGCGGAAACCCGTCGACCTGCATCACGAAACCCAGCCCGGTCCCGACGATGACCAGCATGATCGAAAGCGGCAGACCGAATCGCTTGGCGAACGGCTCGGTGGCCACGACTGTCGTGAGCAACAAGGCCACGCCGAGCACGGACATCGAAACGCTAGCCAAACGCCACCTCGCATTCGTCGACCGGTTCGACAGGACGTTCTGCCGACACGGTCTCAGGCCGGGAAACTACGGTCCCGGGACGTATAACACACTACCAACCGACACGCGGCAATTCCCGACCGGCCGCACCGTTCAGGCCAGCGCTCCGATCCATTGGGTGGCACGCCTGAGACTCTCCGCCAAGCCTCGTGAAATGTTCTCGAGCAACGCGATTTTAAGTTGGGGGAAATCGCCTGCCAAGCGATTGATGTCGTCGACTTTCAGCACCCAGCACTGAACCGGGCAATCGGCAACCACGGTCGCGCTGCGCGTCGTCTGGCCGAGGAGCACCATCTCGCCGAAATTCATGCCCGGCCCCAGGGAAGCAATGCGCTGATGCGCCCCGTCGCCGAGAGGAACAAGGATGCTGACACGGCCCTTGCCGATGAAATAGACGCCGCCGTCGGCGGCCTCGCCGGACTTGAGGATGGCCTCACCGGGGGCAAAGCGCAGTTCGCGCGCCAGCCGCTCCACCTGTTCCAGCAAAGCTCCGGACAATCCGTCGAGCAACAGGCAGTCCGCGAACCTTGCCTGACGTGTGCTGGACTGCTCCCCATCTCCCAACAACCGGTTCTCGCACCACTCGACAGCCAGGTCGTTGTCCTCGAAGCTCAGAAAGCCCCGGTCTCCCTTGGGCGACGTCGTACTGAGCGGGTTCTCGATCGCCGGACGGGCGTGAATCCGTGAAAAGACGACCCCGATGTTTTCCCCCGCGAAGCGCAGGCGTGCATCGTTGAGCAAGCGGGCCGCATTCTCGGAGAGTCCGTCGACCTGATGCATGTCGAGTATGAAACAGGCGCTTTCGCTGGCCATCTCGATCATCCGGCGAATGATGTATTCAACCCCGTCGACCGCCAGGTAGCCGTGCAGGCAGAGGTACTTGATCCGGTGCGCGTGCTCGTCGAGATAGCTGCGCATCTCCGGAGAGGGCTGGCGCCGCGAAGGTGCTTCGGCAGCCGTGTAGACCCTTCCCAGGGCCATGCTCGGCAGCCCGCCGCGCTTGAACACATGGAGCCCGAAATCCCGCGACAGGTGCCTGCAGACCTCGATGCCGCGAACGCTGTTGCCCTTGGCATCGAGCGGTGGCGAGAAGATGCCGATCCCGAACCTTCCCGGAAGCACCGAGATGATGCCGCCGCCCACGCCGCTCTTGGCCGGCATGCCGATTTCGTAAAGCCAGCTCCCGGCAAAATCGTACATGCCGCAGGTCGCCATCACGCTGAGCACGCGCTCGACCTGTTCGCCGGCCAGTGCCCGCCGTCGGGTGACCGGATGGACGCCGCCGTTGGCCAGGGTCGCCGCCATCAAGGCCAGATCCCGGCAGTCGACCAGCAGGGAGCACTGGCGGAAATAGTTCTCCAGGGACCCCATCGGATCGCCGTCGATGATCCCGAAATTCTTGAGCATCCAGGCGATGGCACGATTGCGATGACCCGTCCCGCTTTCCGAGCGATAGACATCGACATCGAGGGCAAGATCGCGACCGGCGAACGCGCTCAGGGAGGAATGAATCCGCGACCACTGCGCTTCCGGGGAGTCGCCATCGACGAGACTGGCCGCGGCGATTGCACCAGCATTGATCATGGGATTGAGCGGCGCACCAGTCTTGGGATTGAGGCTGATCGAGTTGAAGGCATCACCGCTCGGCTCGACCCCCACCCTTCCGGTCACGAATTCGAGGCCACGGTCGGCCAGGGCAGTCGCAAAAACGAAGGGCTTCGATATCGACTGGATGGTGAACTGTTGCGCGAAATCCCCGGTGGAGTAGATCTCGCCGTCCATCGTGGCCAGCGAAATGGCGAACGACGATGGATTCGCCTTCGCGAGTTCGGGGATATAGCTCGCAAGCTCACCCTCCTCAACGGAGGCCAGCTTCGAGTGAAGCCTGTTCAGGTACGCCTGGATAGGGGATTCCATGCCAATTCCGGTCGAGTTGGTGACCGGTGTAACCAGCACTAAGCGTGCCAAGGAGCGGGTTTCACCTTCCGGAAGCAATCGCATTTTTATCCAGGCAAACGCATGCACCGAAGTCAAACCAACGATGCTAGACTGCGCCTCACGACAAGCTGATTTCCCGCCGGGTGGCTTTCGTCCTTCTGCAAATCGTCATGGTTCGGAGGCAAAAATGATCAACGGATCTTCGCGTAGCCTGCTGTTTGCCTTTGCTGTCGCCGGCCTGGTTTCCGGGTGCGCGAGCACGAAATCGGTTATCGGAACCGATAGCGGCCGAGTGGGTGGCAACCCGGGCGGCCTCTCTCCGCAGGCGGTCTACGAACCCCCGGCTTTCAAGAATATCGTCTGGTGGAACGTCGGCTCGTTCCAGAGCGTCCCGGAGTCCATGGAGGCAGCTGGCAGGGAGTTCTGCGGCTGCCAGGACACCGACTCGACCAAGCACGTCGCCATCGGCTACCACCCGTTCGCCCGCGGAACGGACGGCCTTCCGATCAAAGGTGGCGGCTTTCTCTGCGTGGCCGAGGCAAACCGGTAACTGCCCGGTTTTCCTGACCTGCCGAACGCGAGGTCCGCTCGCCTAGCGGCGGACCTCCAAGTCCGCCAACCTAGCGTACCGAGATTTCCACGCGTCGGTTTTTCGGCTCGAACTTATTGTCTTGCGTGGGAATCGCCGGATTCCGCTTGCCGCGCGACTCGACGGTGATCGAGTCGGCCTTGAGGCCGCGCTCCCTGAGCAATTCGGCAACCCGGTTCGCGCGCTTCAATCCCAGCCGGTCGTTGAATTCGAGAGACTGCAGCGTATCGGTATGCCCGATGATGGTGACATCCACCGCCGGACGGTCCCTGGCCTCGGCAACGATCCGGGAAATTTCCGCATCGGAGGCGGGATCGAGTTTGACGCCATCGGAGAAATAAAGCACATGGCGAACCGGCACCCTGGGCAAGGCCGCCATCGCCGCGCCAAAATCGTCCTTGATCCGCTTCTCGTCGACCTGGAATGCCTGGCCGCCGGTCGTTGCGGCCTGGCCCGCCTTGCCGAGGGCCTGCTCGCCCTTGTCGCCCGTAACCACGACCTTGCCGACCGAGCCGTCGGGACTCGGTATCAGTACCACGTAGGAATCGGGAGCGCACGGCGCGGGACATCCGACGCGATCCACGTAGTATTTCGGCGCGCATCCCGCCAGCACCAGCGAGGCCGCGACGACGAATGCGCCACGAAACAAGCCTGCGGGCATCCCCTTGAGTGTCGGAAGGGCGTTGTTCATTCTGCCACCGTCACCAGGAATTGGGTGCCGCGGACACCGATGGTGCCACTGGGTGTCCCGACCGTCACCGCTTCGGGCTTCAGCTTTCCGATTGCGCCGGACACATAGTTGAGGCTGCCCTTGGCCAGCTTGCTGCCGAACTTGAGTTTCCCGTCGGCAGGCGAATAAACGTAGTCGCTGACCGTGAACACTGTATTGGCGCCGAACGAGACCATCGTCTCGTCCTTGAAGGTGATTCCGAGGCTGCTGTTCTTGCCGGTCTCGATGAGACTGCCCTGATAAACGGGCGATCCCACCTCTGCCTTGGCCTTCTTGCCGGTCGTGGTGACGAAGGCTTCGCCGGTCACGGTCTTCACACGACCGACGGGGTCGTCAGCGAACACGCTGGCGGACAAGAAAAAAAGCGCGATTGCGAGGAATTTATGCATTTTGCACTCCAATACGAAGAATCGACGAAACAAGCTCTCATCCACTTTCGATAGCCCCGGCTTGATCGCTCACCCCTGCCGCCGGTTGAAATGCTGCTTTGCGAACTCTACATCACTCGGAGCTTCTTCGGCAGTCCCGAAAAAAATATACCGGGCCATTTCCTCCCGACCTGCTTGCCGGCTGTTCCGGCAGTCGAAGTTCAACCTGCAGCGTCTTTTTCCACCAGCGCCAGATCGCCCCGGACACGGTCCACAACCCACCCGGGATGCGCCGTCTCGCGCGGCGTTCGCGCCAAGGCCTGCCAGGGTTCGGCGAGGCAGGTGCCGTCGAGGGCCGCCAGCGCCAGACGGGCGTGGGCCACATGGCCGGACAGATAAAGCATGGCGGCGAACAGGTTGTTCAGTTCGTCGCGCCAGGTTTCCTCGCGGAACGCGGGCGACGCCACCGAGCGCCGCCAGCCGGCCTCGATATCGGCCGCCACCGCCGGATCGTGGAAAAAGGATTCGGCCGCCCCGTCCGCAGTGGCACGCTGGCGGAGGTAGCGACTGAACTGCGCACGGGCTGCGAGAGCGCACAGCGGGTGCCCGTCGGGTGCAGCCGCGGCACGTTCCCGCGCGAAGCCGAGCTGCGCGCCATCGCTGCCACCCCAGCGTGGATCCAGGTTCTCGAGCATGGCGTGATGCCCGGGTACGTGCAGCGGCGCCACGGCGCACAGGCGGCCGAAGCGCTCGGCGGAAACCGCGACGGGCTCGCCGCAGGTCCGCGCAACGGTGAGCGACAGGCAGAGCAGCCCGGCGTTGTCCGGCTGTTCGGCCAGCGCCTCGTCGAGCAGGCGGGCGGCGTCGATGCAGGCATCCCGGCAATCCTCGCCGCAGTGCGCGGGAACCCGGCCGCCTTCGTCGCGACCGCGCTTTTGCCACGCATAGCGCACCAGACCGTGGAGGCAGGCCGTGGTCGCGTGAAATTCCCGGCTTTCCCGGTACCACGCCCGCAAGCGTTCGATCCAGCGGTCACAGCGTTCGCCGGCGTCGAGGATGTCGAGCATGGCCTCGATCGCACCCGGCCGCGCATCCGGATGCAGATGCTTGATCGTGAAGCGCAGGGTATCGTGATCGCCGGCGAGCAACATGGAGGCCATGCGCCCGGCAACCGGCGGCACGAAGGGCGCGCGCAGGCGTGTCCGCGGACGCACGCCGGCCAATGCCGCCAAGCGATGACCCAGAACCTCGGCCTTGAAGCGGAGCGGGTGCAAGGCGCCGCCTCAGCCGGCCTGGTTGCGCATGAAGTCGGCCGTATTGAAGAAGTTTTGCAGCAGCCTGGCGCGGACGGATTCCTCGATCCCGACTTCCTCCATCGCCAGTACCATGCAGGCGACCCACTGGTCGCGCTCCTTGACGCCGATCGCGAATGGCATGTGCCGGGCGCGCAGGCGCGGGTGGCCGAATTTCTCGACGAACAGGTCGGGGCCGCCGAACCAGCCGGAGAGGAACATGTAGAGCTTGTCGCGCGAACCCTGCAGGTCGGCCGGGTGCAGCGCGCGCAGTTCGGCGAACTGCGGCACGCTGTCCATCAGCGCGTAGAAGCGGTCGCACAGGCGGGCGACGGCGGCATCGCCGCCGATCTTGTCGTAGGTGGTCTGTTCGTCCATCGGGGTCACTGTTTCAACGAGGGGTTCTTGCCTTGCGCGCGCCGCCCTGGCGGCTGCCGGCGCTGGCGGGACGTGTGGCCGGGCCACGGGCATTCCCGGGGGCCGGGCGGCCAGTTGCGGTCGACCGCGAAAAACCGGCATTTTTCGCGGCAGCGGCCGCCTTGAGCCCGGTGCCGGCCGGCTGCCAGGCCGGGATCAGCTGCTTCTTGCCATTGCCGATCAGGTCGGCGCGGCCCATTTCCTTCAGCGCCTCACGCAGCAGCGGCCAGTTTTCCGGGTCGTGGTAGCGCAGGAAGGCCTTGTGCAGCTTGCGCTGGCGACCGTTACGCACGGCCCCGACGACTTCCCCGTCCTGGCGCTGCAGCTTCCTGAGCGGGTTTCTTTCGGTGTGGTACATCGTCGTCGCCAGCGCCATCGGCGTCGGCAGGAAGGTCTGCACCTGGTCGAGGCGGAAGTTGTTCTTCTTCAGCCACAGCGCGAGGTGGAGCATGTCCTCGTCGGTCGTCCCCGGGTGGGCGGCGATGAAGTACGGGATCAGGTACTGTTCCTTGCCGGCCTCGCGCGAGAAGCGGTCGAACAGCTGCTTGAAGCGGTCGTAGGCGCCCATGCCCGGCTTCATCATCTTCGACAGCGGGCCCTCTTCCGTATGCTCCGGCGCGATCTTCAGGTAGCCGCCGACGTGGTGGGTGACCAGTTCCTTGATGTACTCCGGCGAACGGACCGCGAGGTCGTAGCGCAGGCCGGAGCCGATCAGCACCTTCTTGACCCCCTTCAGGGCGCGTGCCTTGCGGTAGAGCGAGATCAGCGGCGTGTGGTCGGTGCCGAGGTTCTCGCAGATGTCGGGATAGACGCAGGACAGGCGGCGACAGGCCGATTCGATCTTCTCGTCCTTGCACTTGAGGTGGTACATGTTGGCGGTGGGCCCGCCGAGGTCGGAGACGATGCCGGTGAAGCCCGGGGTCTTGTCGCGCATTTCCTCGATTTCGCGCAGCA
>ERZ1645185.1018-NODE-1018-length-11677-cov-8.256668_pt1 | contig 11677 bp, 10 predicted proteins | sample MGYA00575351_ERZ1645185 | MGnify/ENA primary metagenome ERZ1645185 (study PRJEB40838, sample SAMN11284767) | freshwater sediment metagenome | isolation source: river sediment | host: Sediment | place: India: Jana village, Kanpur | collected 2015-12-17 ... | reverse complement strand
CGCTTGAAATGAGCGAGCTCGATGAGGAGCTGCTGGATATTTTCACCGAGGAAGCTAAGGACCTGCTCGATCAAAGCGACAACCTTCTGGTTCAATTGAAGGCATCGCCCGAAGACCCGGAACCGCTTTACGGCCTGCAGCGCCATTTGCATACCATCAAAGGCGGCGCGCGCATGGCCGGGCTGTTCAGCATCGGCGAGCTCAGCCACAGCCTGGAAAGCTTCATCACCGCAGAAGTCGAACACGGCGAAACGCCGAATGCGGCCCAGATCGCCACCATCGAACAATGCCTCGATGCCTTGCACAGGATGTCGCACCAGGTTGAGGAGCGTACCGCACCGGATGCGCCGGACGAACTAATCCGGAAGCTGGAAGGCGGTCAAACCGAAGTGGCTGCCGAAGCCGAAGAATCGGCGGCCGAGCAGGCGGCAGCGTCCGCCGCTGCTCCGAAGCGCGAGTTCAAACCGCTGTCCGGACCGATCGAGCTGCCGGATATGGATCTCGATGAAGGGCTGCGGACTCCGACCGAAGTGGTGCGTATCCGTGCCGACCTCCTCGATCAGCTGGTCAACTTCGCCGGCGAGGTCGCCATCTACCGCGCACGTCTCGAACAGCAGCTCGGCCAGTTCAAAACCAACCTGGTCGAACTGGACCAGACCACCTCGCGCCTACGCGAACAGCTGCGCAGGCTCGATATCGAAACCGAAGCGCAGATCGCCGCCCGCAACATCCGTGAGGTCGACGAGGGCGTCAAGGATTTCGATCCGCTCGAACTCGACCGTTTCACCAACCAGCAGCAGCTGTCGCGCTCGCTGGCCGAGTCATCCAACGACCTGATGAACCTGCAGTCGACGCTCGATGACCTGACCCGTCACCATGAAACCCTGCTGCTGCAGCAGTCGCGGGTCAGTTCGGAGCTGCAGGAAGGGCTGATGCGTACGCGCATGCTGCCGTTCGAATCGCTGCTGCCGCGCCTTCGCCGCGTGCTGCGCCAGGCCGCCCAGGACTCCGGCAAGAAAGTCCAGCTCCGCGTCGACGGTGCCCACGGCGAAATGGACCGGACCGTGCTGGACAGGATGGTCGCTCCGCTCGAGCACCTGCTGCGCAATGCGGTGGCGCATGGCATTGAATCGCCCAAGGAACGCAGGAAATCGGGCAAGGACGAAACCGGCAACGTGATCATCAGCGTCGCCCATGAAGGTACCGAAGTCGTGCTTTCGATCCGTGACGACGGGCGCGGCATGGATTCCAAGCTGATCCGCGCCAAGGCCGTCGAGCGCGGACTGATTGCCGCGGATGCGCAGCTGGATGAAAACCAGATCTTCGGCCTGATCACCCATACCGGTTTCACCACGGCCGAAAGCGTCACCCGTCTGGCCGGACGAGGCATCGGCATGGACGTGGTCAGCAACGAGATCAAGAACCTGAGCGGCAACCTGAACATCCAGTCAACCCTCGGCAAAGGCGTTGAATTCATCGTTCGCCTGCCGTTGAACCTGGCGGTGACCAAAGCCGTGTTCGTCAAGATCGGCGAAAGCCAGTTCGCGATTCCGATCGCCTCGGTCGATGGTGTCGGCCGGATCGGCCGGGAAGAGCTGGATGAAAAGCTGCAGCTGGAAACGCCGGAATTCAACTACGCCGGCAATCGCCACAAGATCTACGATCTCGGCAACCTGCTCGAGCTGCCGCAGGCCAAGGCGCTGGGCAGCATGCAGATGCCGATGCTGTTGTCGCGCTCCGGCCAGGACCGTATCGCCATCTGCGTCGACCAGGTGCTGGGCAGCCAGGAAATCGTGGTCAAGCCGGTAGGGCCGCAGGTCACCTCGATTCCCGGCGTTTACGGCGCAAGCATCATGCCGGACGGCGGCGTGGTGGTGATTCTCGACCTGGCGCCGTTGGTCAGGCACAACGCCGAGCGTGTGGCGCCGCAGAAAGCCGAGGTTGTCAACGCCGATATCCGTTCGATGCCGCTGGTCATGGTCGTCGACGATTCGATCACCATGCGGAAAGTCACCTCGCGGATTCTGGAACGCCACAACTACGAGGTGATGACCGCGCGTGACGGCGTCGAAGCCATCGAAAAAATGGCCGTCCAGGTACCTGATCTGGTTCTTCTCGACATCGAAATGCCGCGCATGGACGGTTACGAAGTGGCGCAGAACATGAAAGCCGATCCGCGCCTGCAGCATGTTCCGATCATGATGATCACTTCCAGAACGGGCGACAAGCACCGCCAGCGTGCGTTCGACCTCGGGGTGGAACGCTATCTCGGCAAGCCTTACCAGGAACCGGAACTGATGCGGCAGGTAAACGAGATCCTGCGCAGCTAGCCGCATGAGGACCGAAACCGCACAACGTGTCGTGGTTCTGGGCCGTGAAGGTCCGGCCCGCGACCAACTGGTCGATGCCCTGGGGAACTTCGGCGTCGAACCGTTGTGGGTCGGCAGGCCCGGGCAGAACAACCCGGAATCCCTGTTATCGCTCAACCCCAACAAGATCGTCGTCAGCCTGGAACCGGCAATCGAGTACGAGCTTGAGCCGTACGGGGATATTCTCGGGCAGCCGGGCATTTCCGTCGTGTACGATGATGCCGAATCCAGCAAAGGCCTGCATGGCTGGGATCTGAACCGCTGGGCTCGCCATTTCGCGGCGAAGCTGCTCGGCCGCAGCCCGCTGCCACCCGTGCCGGGAAGGCCGGCCGATACGGTTCCGGAACCGTCGCCTGTCACGCAGGCCGTCATGGAGGATTTTCCGCATGTTCCGGTGGCGCTTGATTTTGCCGCCGATTCCGAAGCCCCCGCAGAATCGCGGTGGCAGGATGACAGCCACTACGAAGAACTGGAAATCGACCAGAGTGAACTTCAGCAGGCGCTTGAACAGTTGAACCGTAACCTCAGCGAAGGCTACAGCCCGGACGCCGTTCTGGAGTTCAGCTTCGAGCAGCTGACCCCGTTGAGCGACGATGAAAACAGGCTTCTGCCCGAATCCGGAAACGAATCGTTGCCGGCGTTCACCGTAGCCGAGCCGGAACCGGAATGGCATGGACATCAGCCGGTGGCGGCTTCCGTCGAAGCAATCGACGACTCCGCCGTGGTTTCGGATGACGACGAGCTGCGTGCGTTTCTGTCGGCGAATGCCGCGACGGTCGAGCAGGCCGGCAAGCAGGAGTACGCGCTGGAGCTGGCTTCGGAGGATGCGACGTTCGCGGACGAGGTCAATCCGCAACCGGTGGCGGCTCCGGTTTTCGATCTGTCGAAGTTCGCGCTAGTCGAGCATGAACCGGAACAGGACGGCAAATCAGATGGGGGCGATGGCCCGAAGTCGGCATTGGCCGAACCCGAACCCAGGGTCCGCGACGGCGGCAAAAGCGGTCTGTTCATGGTGATTTCCGGGGTAGGCAGTCCGGGCGCGCTGCGTTCGCTGCTGGCCCAGGTTCCTGCTGAGTTCCAAGGCGTGATTGCGCTCTCCCATCAGATCGATCCAACCCAGATTCCGGCATTCCGCGGGCAACTGCAGAAAGTGTCGAAGCTGCCGTTGGAAGTCATCGAAGACAATGAATACGTGAAGAACGGCAATGTCTACCTGCTGCCGCCGAACAGTACGCTGTTCAAGACGCCGTTGGGTTACCAGTGCATCCAGGGCAGATTGGATAAATTCATCGGCGAGATCGACCACGACGCCGAAATACTCATCCTCAGCGGCGCAGATGCCTCGCTGTCGCAGGCCCTGATCCAGGTTAGCGCGGTGTCGAACAACGTCCATGTCCAGAATCCGGATGAGTGCTATGAGTCCGGCCTGGTCCGGCAGCTGGTCAATGCCGGCGCGCCGATGCTGGACCGGAACATCATCGACCAATGGTTCAATTAATACGGAATACTCTATGGACAGCCAGAACGAACAAATGCGGGGAATTCTGATCACGGTGCCGGGCGGCAAGCTGTTGCTGCCGAATGCCACGGTATCCGAAATCATCACCTTCGCAGCGCCGGAAAGCGTGGAAGACAAGCCGGCATGGTATCTGGGAGCGCTGCGCTGGAAAGGGTACCGCCTGCCGCTAATCTCCTTCTCGGCGATGGCCGGATGGTCACAGGGCGAAAGCCACGGCGGATCGAAAGTGGCCATCCTCAAGGGCCTTTCCGGCGACGCCAAACTGCCCTACATCGCCCTGCTGACGCAAGGCTTCCCGCGCCTGGTCAATATCACGTCAGAGCATCTGATCGACGATCCGGAACATACCAACGCGCTGTTTTTCACCGCCTATCTCGATAACGATGCGGTAACCGTGCCGAATCTGGAAACCTTCGAACGGCAAATCCGCGAGCACCTTTGATCAGCAGTCCCCGAAATGCGATTGCAGGGCGGCGATGCCCGCGATGCCGGCGGTTTCGGTGCGCAGTATGCGCGGACCCACTGACAGGCCCTTGAATCCCGCGCTTTGCAGCTGCATGATGTCGCGTTCGCTGAAACCGCCCTCGGGCCCGACCGCCAAGGCGATTTCCGATGACGGAACGGGGTCGAGTCCGGCAATCCGCTGATCGGCGCCAGGCTGCAGATAGAAGCCCTGCTGCTGGCCGCCGCCCACTCGGTGGATATTGGCCGGTGCATGCAGGACCGGAATCCGTGCCCTTCCGGATTGTTCGCAGGCCGAACGGATGACGCCGAGCCAATGTGCCATGCGTTTGTCGGCACGCTCCTGATCGAGCTTGACCTCGGTACGTTCGGAGATCATCGGTGTGATTGCCGAAACGCCGAGTTCCGTGGCTTTCTGCAGAATCCAGTCCATTTTTTCGCCACGTGCGATGCCCTGGTACAGATGGATGCGCAGCGGGGACTCATTGTCGATTCCGGTACAGGAAACGATCCGCGCTTTGGCTCCGCGCTTTTCCAAACTCAGTATTTCCGTCGGGTAATCCTGGCCGTCGCCGTTGAACAGGTGGAAAATATCGCCGGGCTCCAGCCTCAGCACGCGCAAGACATGGGTGCTGATGGTTTCGGGCAATGCCAGTTCGAGCCCGGGAGCGAGCCGGCAATCGATGAAACAGCGAATGATCCTCATGTGCAGGCTTCCTCGATAGCGGCGGCAGTGGCATTGAACAGGTGTTCCTGTTCTTCGGGACTGATGCAGTAGGGCGGCATCCAGTACAGGGTGTCACCCAGTGGTCGAAGAACCGCGCCATGGCGCAGGCCGGCGCGATAGGCTGCCAGACCGCGCCGCTGTTCGGCGGGAAACGGTGTATCCGGGTCGAGGCCGAGGTCGAACGCCGCGATCATGCCGGTTTGCCGGACCTGCCGGATATTCGGGTTGCCGGCCAGGCGTCCGGCCAGCTCCGCCATTCTGGCCGCCCTGTCGCGGTTGCGACTGATGACATCGTCGCTGTCGAATATGGACAGGCTGGCCAATGCCGCGGCGCAACCGAGCGGGTTGCCGGTGTAGCTGTGCGAGTGCAGGAAAGCGCGGCTGCGGTCCGCGGACAGGAAGCGCGAGAACACGGTCTCGGTGGTAAGCACCGCCGACATCGGCAGGAAGCCGCCGGTCAGTCCTTTCGACAGGCACAGGAAATCTGGGCTGATGGCGGCCTGTTCACAGGCGAAAAAACTACCGGTGCGGCCGAATCCGACGGCGATTTCATCGGCAATCAGGTGGATGCCGTATTCGTCACAGATCCGGCGCGCTTCGCCGAGGTAGGCCGGATGGTACATACGCATGCCGCCGGCGCATTGCACCAGGGGTTCCACGATCAGGGCGCACAGTTCGTGCCGGTGTTTCTCGACCAGGCGCCGAAGATCGTCGGCGCAGCGCAGTGCGCAATCGGCCGCACTCTCGCCCGGCTGCCTGTTGCCGTAATCCGGCGAGGGTGCGAACAGCGGATCCAGCAGCAGCGGAGCATACACCTGACGGTACAGCGGGATGTCGGCCATCGACAATGCGCCCAAGGTCTCGCCGTGGTAGCTGTTGGTCAGCGCGATGAACCGGTTGCGGCCTTGAATTCCGCGGTTGGCGAAGCTGTGGAAGCTCATCTTCAGCGCGATCTCGACAGCTGCCGAGCCGTTATCGGCGTAAAACACGCGTCCGAGGCCCTTCGGCGCGCGTGCGATCAGGCGCTCGGCCAGTTCCAGACCGGGGCCGTGCGAGAAGCCCGCGAATATCACGTGCTCAAGGGTCTGCGCCTGTTCGGCGATGGCCTTGGCGATGCGCGCTTCGGCGTGTCCGAACAGGTTCGTCCACCAGCTGCTGACGGCATCCAGATAGCGGTTGCCATCGATGTCCTGCAGCCAGACGCCGCTTCCCGAACGGATCGCCAGCAGGGGCAGGGTATCGGGGTGTTCGGCCATCTGCGTGCACGGATGCCAGAGCACCGACAGATCGCGGCCTTGCCATTCCGCCGTGTTGCGAGGCGGGAGGTATGGGGACATATTTCGCCTGCCTATCTAGTCAGTACCGGTGAAAAAAGCGACAATGAATCATGAATTCCCTGCCTATTATCCATTCCCGGCAAGCGCTTGAAAACAGCCATGGTGTCCGGGAAGTGCTGGATCTCGAATTTTCCAACGGCGAACGCCGCCGTTATGAACGTACTGTACAGCAGGGCCACGGTGCGGTGATGATTGCCGCGATGCCGGATCCCGAAACCGTGCTGATGATCAAGGAGTACGCGGCAGGAACCCACCGTTATGAACTGTGCCTGCCGAAAGGCCGGATCGACAAAGGCGAATCGGTGCTGGAAGCGGCGAACCGCGAACTCAAGGAGGAGGCTGGGTTCGGCGCCCATAAGCTCACGCGGCTGCGATCGATCACCCTCGCACCGACCTACATGACCCACGCCATCGAACTGGTTCTGGCCGAGCAGCTCTACCCGGAAAGGCTGGTCGGCGATGAACCCGAGCTCCTGGAAGTGGTGCCTTGGCGGCTGGACCGTCTGCACGAGCTGGTGCTGCGCGAAGAGTTTTCCGAAGGCCGCAGCCTGGCGGCCCTGTTGATCATCAAGGAACTGCTCGGAGCGCGTGTTTGAAAGACTGGGCCGATGCCATCAGCGCGATTGCACGCGCCGCCGGCGAGGAAATCATGGCGGTGTACGCACGGGATTTCGAGGTCACCGAAAAAGCCGATGCCTCGCCGTTGACCCAGGCCGACCTGGCTGCCCATCGCCGCATCGTCTCGAGCCTGCCGGCATTGGGCGGCGGTCTGCCGGTGCTGTCCGAAGAATCGGCCGACATCGCCTGGTCCGAACGCCGTGCCTGGTCGCGGTATTGGCTGGTCGATCCGCTCGACGGCACCCGCGAGTTCATCAAGAAAAACGGCGAGTTCACCGTCAACATCGCCTTGATCGAGAACGGTGAACCGGTACTGGGCGTGGTCTATGCGCCGGTCATGGATTGGCTGTTGGTCGGCGGGCGCGGCCTCGGCGCGCAATGGCAGCGTGGAGGCGCGCACGGAATGGCCGCTGTCGCCCGGGCCGGGAACCCGTTGCGGGTCGCCGCCAGCCGATCGCACCGCGATGAAAAAACCCAGGGCTACCTGGACCGCATCGGCGCGGTGGATACCTTCGGTCTCGGTTCTTCGCTCAAGTTCTGCAAGATAGCCACCGGCGAGATCGATCTGTATCCGCGCTTCGGGCCGACTTCCGAATGGGACACCGCGGCGGCACAAGCCGTGCTGGAAGCGGCCGGCGGAGGCGTGTATACGCTCGATGGTGAGCCGCTGCGCTACAACGGCAAGGAATCCCTGCTCAATCCGCACTTCATCGCCGTCGGTGACCGCGATATCGGCTGGCGGGACTGGCTTTGAGCGCGCCGATCGAGCGCCTGCTCGGCATCATGCGTTCCCTGCGGGACAAGGACAGCGGTTGCCCTTGGGATGTCGAACAGGATTTCCGCTCTCTGGCGCCGTATGCGATCGAGGAAGCCTACGAAGTCGCCGATGCCATCGAGCGCGGGGATTTCGACGGACTGAAGCACGAGCTGGGCGATCTGCTGCTGCAGGTCGTGTTCCATGCCCGGATGGCCGAAGAACAAGGCCTGTTCGATTTCAACGCGGTCGCGACGGCCATCAGCGACAAGATGGTCAGCCGGCATCCGCATGTGTTTGATGCACAGGGGCGTGCGAATGCTGCGGGAGGCAGGATGCCGGGAGCGGCCGGCGATGCCAGCCTAACCGATGCCGAGGCGCAGACCGTGGCATGGGAGGCGATGAAGCAGGCGGAACGCGAACTCGCTGGCGATGCCGATTCCAGTGCGCTGGCCGGAATCACCAGGGGCCTGCCGGAATGGCAGCGGGCGCTCAAGCTGCAGAAGCGCGCGGCGGCGGTCGGATTCGATTGGCCTGAGGTGGAAAGCGTGTTCGGCAAATTGCAGGAGGAGATCGGCGAAGTGCGCGAGCAGTTGCGGCACGGGCGCGGACACGCGGCGCTGGAAGACGAAATCGGCGATATCCTGTTCGTCTGCGTCAACCTGTCGCGTCACGCCAAAGTCGATTTCGGGTCGGCGTTGCGCCGTGCCAACGCCAAATTCGAGCGTCGTTTCCGGGAAATGGAGCGCTTGGCCGCGGCCGACGGCCGGCGACTGCCGCAGATGGACCTGGCTGAGCAGGAATCCCTGTGGCAGGCGGCCAAACAACAGGAGCAGTCAAATGAGCCGCTTTGATTCACTCGCCGAATTTTATCCCTTCTATCTCAGCGAGCATCAGAACCAGACATGCCGGCGTCTGCATTTCGCCGGCAGTTCCCTGGCATTGGGTTGTCTGGCCGCGTTCGTGCTGACCGGCCAGTGGTTCTGGCTGCCCTCGGCCTTTCTGTGCGGATACGGTTTCGCCTGGTTCGGACATTTCGCATTCGAGAAAAACCGGCCTGCGTCGTTCAAGCAGCCGCTGTATTCATTCGTTTCCGACTGGATCATGTACAAGGACCTATTGACCGGGAAAATCCCGTTCTGAGGCGGTTTCACACCCCAATCACCCGGAATCGGGCATTCTCTTCACAAAGCTGAAGCAGGAGTCTGTCATGAAACGTGAAAACCAGTCGGGTCTGATTTTGTTGGTCGAAGATAACCGCAGCCTTTCCGAAGTGGTCGGTGAGTTCTTCGAAAACAAGGGGTTCGGAGTCGATTATGCCGGTGATGGCATGGACGGTTACCGGCTGGCAAGCCAGAACAGCTACGATGTCATCGTGCTGGATTTGAACCTTCCCAGGATGGATGGCCTGCAGGTCTGCAGAAAACTGCGCGAAGAGGCGAAAGTCAAGACGCCGGTACTGATGCTGACCGCGCGTGACGCCGTCACCGACAAGGTTCTCGGTTTGGAGGCCGGAGCCGACGATTACCTGATCAAGCCGTTCGCGATCCAGGAACTGGAAGCGCGCATCCGCGCCCTGATCCGCCGCGAGCGACGGCAGGTCAGCAATGAGGTCTATAAGGTCGCCGATCTGGTGCTGGATACAGGCAGTCTGCGCGCGACCCGCGGCGGCCGCGACCTGATCCTGTCGCCGATCGCGCTGCGCCTGCTCGGCATCCTGATGCGGGAATCGCCGAGGGTGGTCAGCCGACGCGATATCGAGCGCGAAATCTGGGGCGACGAACTGCCGGAATCCGACACCCTGCGCAGCCATCTGTACAACCTGCGCAAGGCGATAGACCGCGATTTCGAGAAACAACTGCTGCATACGGTGCAGACCGCCGGCTACCGCATCGTCGATCTGGACGAACAGCCGAAAGCATGAGCGCAAGGCACGGCCTGCGCAGGAAGTTCTGGTCGGCGTTCGTGCTGCAGATCGCCGCGATCTGCTTTGCGGCCATCATCGGCGTGTATGGTGCTTCCGTGGTGATCAAGGACATCCTGATCAAACAGGCGCTGCAGGATGAAGCCAAGCATTTCTGGAACCTGCACGACAAAAATCCCGATTTCCAGGTGCCGGACACCTTCAACATGAAGGGATTTCTTCTGGATATGAGCCAGAACCGGGAGCTGCCTGAAAAATACCGGAATCTCGGCGCCGGTTACCACAGCATCCCCAGGCAAATCGGCGGCGAACTGGTCTGGGTGGAAGTTCAAGGAAAGGAAAAGCTGGTCCTGATATTCAAGCAGGAACAGGTCGATGCCTTGGCATTCTGGTTCGGCATCGTGCCCCTGGTGCTGCTGTTGGTGGTGGTCTATGCCATGGTCCTGCTCAGCTACAGAACATCCAAGCGCCTGGTCTCGCCGGTGATATGGCTGTCCAACCAGGTCCGCTCCTGGGATCTGAAAAAGCCCGACGTATCCAATCTGGCGCCAGCCAAACTGCCGCAGGATATGGACAGCGAAGCCTTGGTGCTGGCCGAGGCGCTGCACGATTTCGGACAGCGCATCGGTCAGTTCGTCGAGCGTGAACAGAACTTCACCGCCAATGCCTCGCATGAGCTGCGCACGCCGCTGACCGTCATCCGCGTCGCCAGCGACATGGTTTCCGCCGAAGCCGGCATGTCGCCGTCGGCGCAGCGATTGATCAGCCGGATACAAAAAGCCAGCAGGGAAATGGAATCGCTGGTCGAAGGCTTCCTGCTGCTGGCGCGCGAAAACGATTTCGGGCACAGCGAACACCCGTATCCGGTTTCCGAAGCGGTATCCGAAGAGGTCGAGAAAGCCCGCCTGCTGCTGTCGAACAAGCCGGTCGAGCTGGCTTTGCGGGTCGAACAGGATTTCAAAATCGAGGCGCCGTATTACGTGCTCTCCACCGTGGTCGGCAACCTGATCCGCAATGCCTGCCATTACACCGATGAAGGCCGCATCGACGTCAGCATCGGGCAGGGCAGCATTACGGTCAGGGATACCGGCATCGGCATGGGCCGCGAACAGCTTGCCAAAGTATTCAACATGTTCTACCGCGGCGAAAACAGCAACCCGAGCGGCAAGGGCATCGGCATGTCGCTGGTCAAGCGCTTCTGCGAACGCTTTGGCTGGAGCATCGAGCTCTCCAGCGACCTTGGGCGCGGCACGGTCGCAACACTGCGGATCACGGAAGCGGCTACGGGCAAGGCCACGGACTCTTGAAACGGTGTGCTTGACGGGGGTAGGACACTTGCCGCGTAAAGGTCTGTCGGTATGGTCCCAACAGGGGTAAAATCACAGGGCATACCGCTCCAGCCGGATACACACGATGCCGTCCAATCAACCGAACAATTCCCGCACAGCGCTGGTCATCCACGGCGGCGCAGGGGTCATAAGCCGCGCCGATATGGATCCGGAACAGCAAGCCGACTACGAGGCCGCCTTGAACCAGGCGCTGGATGCCGGAGAGGCCGTGCTGCAGCGCGGAGGAAGTGCCCGCGCTGCGGTCATCGCGAGCGTCCTGGTGCTGGAGGACTGCCCGTTGTTCAATGCCGGCAAAGGCTCGGTTTTCAATGCCGATGGCGGGCATGAACTCGATGCTTCGATCATGGAAGGCCACACCGGCAAAGCAGGCGCCGTGGCCGGCGTGCGTACCGTCAAAAACCCGATACGATTGGCCGAAGCAGTCATGGAGCATTCGCCGCATGTGATGCTGGCAATAGACGGCGCGGAAGCTTTTGCCGATACGCAGCCGGATATCGAGCGCGTGGCTCCGGAGTATTTCGATACAACGCATCGCCTCGAGCAATTGCATGCCACCCAGGCGGAAGAACGGCTCTCCGCATCAAGGAATCTGAAAGGCCGGTATTTCGGCACCGTCGG
>ERZ1645185.1017-NODE-1017-length-11678-cov-3.547191_pt1 | contig 11678 bp, 1 predicted proteins | sample MGYA00575351_ERZ1645185 | MGnify/ENA primary metagenome ERZ1645185 (study PRJEB40838, sample SAMN11284767) | freshwater sediment metagenome | isolation source: river sediment | host: Sediment | place: India: Jana village, Kanpur | collected 2015-12-17 ... | reverse complement strand
AGGTAACCGGTGTCGTCGCGGGTCATGTACAGGCCATGGCTGTCGCGGTAAGCGTCCAGACGCGACAGCAACGCCTCGCGCTCATGCCAGCGGCGACACCAGGCGGGACATTCCCCGGCCTGGAACGGACCGTCGTAATACAGGCGAATATCATCGATGACGATCACGCTGTGGCTAAGGTCAGCCCCTTTCAGCGCGTCCAGCTCATCCAGCAACGGGTAGCTGGCGTCATCCTTGGCCGATTCGGCATAGCTGGTCAGGCCGAAATCCGCGCCGCCCAGAAAATGCGCATCCAGGAAGTACAGGGTCGGCGCAGCGGGCAGCGCGGCCATGTCGCGCAGAAACGAAACACTGTCGCCGCAGCGTAATGCGACGTTGTCCTGGCCGGCGAAACGTTGCCGCGCAAGATCGAACATTTCCGGCGTGTGCTCCACCGAATGCAGTTCGGCAAAGCCGCTTCGGAGCGCCCAGTTAAGCGAATCCCCACGACCAGTGCCGGTTTCCACCAGACGCTTGAGACCAAAAATTTGTTGCAGATGGCGCAGGTTGAATCGCAGCAACGTACCCATGCAGGTTTCCTTAGAGGTTGAGTTGGCCCGTGGCAGCGGCCAGGTCACCGGCAAGGCGCCGGATGGGGTCTGCCCAGTCGCCGCGCGCGCGCTGTCGATACAAGCGCATGTCTGGGTACCAGGGCGTGGTGTCTTGCGCGGTTGGCGCCGGACCCCATAGCCAGCGCCAATCCGGAATGAAGGGCAGCAGCAGGCGCACGGGCCGGCCCAGTGCGCCGGCGAGATGCGCCACGGCCGTATCAACGCTGACCAACTCATCCAGCTCGGTCAGCACGGCTGCGGTGTCTTCAAAGCTTTCCAGACGCGGCCCCAGCGACAGCACTGGCTCGAAAGCCTCGGCCTGGGCTGCCGCCGGGCCTTTCTGCAGCCCCACCCACTCGATGCCGGGCAGATCGAGCAATGGCTGTAATAGAGACAAGGAGAGCGATCGGTTGGCATCGTTGCCATGCGTGGGGCGACCGGCCCACACCAGACCGACGCGGTAACGCCGGGTTTTGCCGAATTCTTTCTGCAACCGTTTGGCCCAAGCGTCACGCAGCTCGGGCAACGCGGCGAGATACGCGCCTGCCGCCGGAATCGTCTCGACGCGGGTCGCCAGAGCGTGCGGCAGGCTGAGCAGCGGGCAGTGATAGTCGACCTCGGGCAACGCTGCGCCGCTGGCAAGGTGCTCTGCTTCGGGCGCAATGCGCGCCGCCAGGCTGGTCAGCTCCGGCTGCACCATCAAGCTCACTTGCGCACCGAGTTGCGTTAACTGCGGCACAAATCGCACGAATTGGAGGGTGTCGCCAAAGCCTTGCTCGGCATGCACGAACAGCCGCTTTCCGGCGAGCGGTTCGCCCAGCCATTGCGGCATCGAAAACTCGCGTTTTTCCTTGCAGTCCGGCTGCGCCCAGCGGCTCTCGTAATGCGCCCAGCCGTGCGCAAAATCGCCCGTCAGCAACTCAACCATGGCTTCATGCAACGCCGCCTTCACATGCCCGGCAGGCTGTAACTGGGCCTGACGCAACGCAATCAAAGCCTCCTGGAAGCGCGCGTTTTCCTTGAGGGCGATCCCCAGGTTGTATTGAAAGTCGGCGACCTTCGGCATGTGGCGCACCGCCTGCTGCGCGGGCGGCAGGGCGGCTTCCCAGCGGCCCAAGGCCCCCAGGGTGTTGGACAGATTGGACAGCGCGCTGGCGCTCGCCGGTGCCAGTTGAACCGCGCGTTCCTGGCAATCCAGCGCAGCCTGCAAACGACCGGCCGCTTTGTAATACGCCCCCAGATTGGAACAGACCTCGGCGCTTTCCGGCGCCAGGCGCTCTGCACGCTCACCCCAGACAATGGCCTGCTCCGCCCTGCCCTGCTGGTATAGCGCCACGGCCAAGGCGCTGGCGGCTTCTGCATGGGTCGGGCAATGCCGCAGGAGCTGCCAGAACGCCAGTCTGGCCTGATCTGGACGCCCGCTGGCCAGGGCTTGCCGGCCAGCCGAGAGCGGGGCTTCCGCCGCCACGCGCAGGGCCTTGCCGGCAGCACTGTGCGGGTGCATGACGGCCTTGAGCGCTGCGCTCAGGGCGGCGATGACGCTGGCCCAGTCTCCTGCGCGTGGTTGCCGGAACAGGCGCAGGCTGGGGTACCAGGGACTGTCGTCGCGCTGCAGCAGCCAACGCCAGTCGGGCATCCACGGCAGCATGAGCCACACCGGCAGCCCCAGCCCCCCGGCGAGGTGCGCGATTGAGGTATCCACGCAGATCAGCAGATCGAGTTGCTGTAATGCCGCCGCAGTATCGCCAAAATCATGAATGCCCGGGCTGAGATCAATCATCTTCTGGTTCAAGCCCTGCGTTGCAATATCCGCCCCGCGCAGCCCCATTTGCAGGCTGTAGGCCGCCAGCCCATCGAGTTCAATAAGGGGCGCAAGTTGCGCCAACGAGAGGCTGCGGTTGTGGTCATTCTTGTGCGAGGGGTTGCCAGCCCAGACAAAGCCGACGCGCAGTCTGGGCGAAGGCGTCGCCGGCGGCGGCAGCGCCGGGGCGCTTGACCATACCGCCCGCAGATAGGGCGTTTCAGCAGGCACTTCAGCCAGAGAGGTTTCAAACAGATGCGGCAGACTGAGGAGCGGGCACACCAGATCAAAGGCCGGCATGGCCTGCCCCTCCGCCAGCACCGTGACGGTGGGCGGCAGCGCCAGCAAGGGCTTGAGTGGTTCCTGGATCAGCAACAACACCTGTTTGACCCGCCCCGCCGCGCGCGGCACATAACGCACGAACTGCAGGCTGTCGCCGAGGCCCTGCTCGGCGTGCAGCAGCAAGGTTTTATCCGGCTGCGGCGTACCATCCCACAGGGGTTTCGCCGTTTTGTAACGCTTGGAGGGGAAATCCGGCACCTCGAAGCGGCTTTCGTAATCAGCAAAACCGCCCCGCAAATCCCCTGCCAGCAAGCGCGCCAAACCGCGGTTGTAGCGCAGGCCGGGGTAATCGGGCTTGAGCGTCAGGCCGTGTTCAAAGCAGGCCAGCGCGGCGTCTACCTGCCCCGCCGCTTTGAGATAGGCTCCCTGGTTTGAAAACACCTCGGGGTCACGTGGGTTAAAGCGGCTCGCGCGCTCACCCTGGCAGACAGCGGCATCGGCATCGCCGCGCCGGAAGGCCGTGATGGCAAGCGCGCTGTTGGCCTTGGGATGGTTCGGCACAAGCCTTTGCGCCTTTCGGAATAGAGATTCCGCCAAACCGATATGGCTTTCCCCCAGGAAAGATTTTCCCTCTTCCACCAACAGATCAGACTCAGTCCACAGACGCCGGCCTTCAGCGCTGCGCGGGTGCAAGAGGGCCTTGAGCGTGCCCCGCACCATTTCGATAACGCTCGCCCAATCTCCGGCGCGCGGTTGCCGGAACAGGCGGAGGCTCGGATACCACGGACTGTCATCACGCGCCAGGAGCCAGCGCCAGTCTGGCATCCAGGGCAGCAACAACCACACCGGCACGCCAAGCCCACCCGCAAGGTGGGCAATCGAGGTATCGACACAGATCAACAAATCCAACTCTTGCAGCACTGCGGCCGTATCGCCGAAATCCTCGACGCCCGGACTGAGGTCAATCACCTTGTCGGCCAGGCCTTGTGCAGCAAGATCGCCCGCACGAGGGCCCATCTGCAAGCTGAAGGCAAGCACGCCGTCCAGCTCGATCAGCGGCGCCAGTTGCACCAGTGGCAGGCTGCGATTGTGGTCATTCTGGTGCTCAGGATTGCCCGCCCATACAAAACCGACGCGGAGCCCCCGGCGTGACTGGAAACGATCTTGCATCCACGCGTCATTGGCGCGAGGCGGCATGCGCAGGTAGGGCGTACGCGCAGGTACTGCATCCAGCGTTGTCCCTAAAAGATACGGCAGGCTCAGCAATGGGCACAGGCAGTCATATGACGGGTAGGCCTCGCCTTCGCGCAGCAGGACAACGTTTTCGGGCAGGTTGACCACTGGTTTGATCGGGGCCTGAATCAGCAGCAACACCTTGCCAACCCGAGCCGCGGCTTCCGGTACGTAACGCAGCATCTGCAAGGTATCGCCCAGCCCTTGCTCGGCATGCAGCAACAGCGTTTGATTGGGTTTGTGCGTGCCATCCCACAACGGTTTTTGGCTGGGTATCCGCTTGGCGGGAAAATCCGGCACGTCGAAACGATTTTCGTAATCTGCGAACCCACCGCGTAAATCGCCGGCGAGCAGCCGGGCCAGACCGCGGTTGTAACGCAGGCCCGCGTAATGCGGCTGCGCGCGCAGCCCCGCATCGAAACAGGCTTGTGCTTCTACCGGGCAATGCCGTTCGCCCCATACCCGGGCCAGGGTACCCCAAGCATCGGCATGGTCGGAGTCTTGCGCCAACACCCTGCGAAGCTCGGCCTCGGCGCGATCGGGGCGCTGCGTTTCGATCAATGTCTTGGCGAGCATGAAGCGGTAATCGACCGCGTTCGGAAGTAAGGTGCAGGCGGCCTCGAAGGCCTGCTGCGCCTCGGCATAAGCACCCCGGTTGTAAAGCAGGTTGCCAAGATTGTTGTGCGCCGCATGAAAATCCGGCGCGAGGGCAATGGCCTGACGATAGGCCGCTTCCGCGTCCTCCAGCCGTCCAAGCGTTTTCAGCGCCACGCCGCGATTGGCGTGCGCGCGCGGGAGGTTCGGCTCGATTTCAGCCAGTCGTTCGAAGCAGGCCAGCGCGGCGGCGGGCTTGTTCTGGCCATTGAGCAGTACACCGAGGTTGTTGTGTGCATCCGCATGGTCTGGGGCCTGCGCGATGACCTGCCGGTAGCCTTGCTCGGCTTCAAGCAAACGGCCCTCGCGATGGTGCGCGAGGGCCGTTTCAAACTGAGCTTGGACTGGGGCCGTCATGAGGCCGGAGTATTGCCCAGATGCGCGCCGTTAAAAAGACGCAAGCCGGGGAAGACCCGGCTTGCGGTGCGCATCAGTTCACTGTCAACACGCGATCAAGACCAATCGAAGTCTGTTTCACTGATGCCCGGGCTACCCAGCAGGATCAGTTTCATATCACCCGCACCATCCCCGTTGGTGTCCACCGTCAGGGTATTGGTACCGCTATTCCAGACTGCCTGGGATTCACCAGAGTTGGTCAGACTCGTAACCAGGCTGAAGTTACCGCTCAACAGTCCTTCGAAGACGAGCAGATCCTCACCCACGGTGAAATCGCTGATGGTGTCGTTCACGGTCATGTTCGACTGCGCAGCATTGTTGTAGAAGAACACATCATTACCGGAACCGCCGACCAGCGTATCGGCACCGCTGCCTCCGATCAGGGTGTCGTTGCCGCCACCGCCCTCGATGCGGCCAGTGGTCAAGGCGCCTAGGGCGATGGTGTCATTACCGGCGCCACCCACCGTGGTTTCTACCGCAGACACCGTGACGCTGTTGTTGCCATCATCCGACAGGATCAGCTTGTCGGTGCCCGCACCCAGGTTGACCGTGTAACTGGTGACCACGTTGCCCAGGGTGATGGTGTCGTTGGCGCCACCACCGGTGACAGTTTCCACATTGAGCACCGTGAGGGTGTTCGTCCCCGTGCCGGCCAAGGTAAGACGGTCAGTGCCGCCCCCCAGGTCGATGGTGCCGCTCGCCTGCGCAATCGAGTAAGTGATGGTGTCGTTACCGCTACTGCCATTGATGGTTTCGATCCCAGACACCGTCAGGGTATTGGCGCCGGAAGCCAGGTTCAACGTATCGGTGCCGGCGGCCAGGTCGATATTGCCGTTAGACAGGGTCGTGCCCAAGGTCACGGTATCCGCGCCAGAGTGGCCAACGATGGTTTCCACCCCGGTGGTGGTCAGGTCATTGACGCCGTTGGCGAGATTCAGGCGATCGACCCCTGCCGCCAGGTCATAACGGGTACCGGACACTGCTGCCGTCAGGGTGATGATGTCTGCGCCGGAATTGCCTGTGATGGTTTCCACCGAGGCACCCACCGAGAAAGTATTGGCAATACTGGCCAGGATCATCGTATCGGTGCCCGCACCGAGGTCGTAGCTGCCTGCGCCTACCGCTGCGGTGAAAGTGATGACGTCATCACCCGTACCGCCGACGATCGATTCGACGCCGTTGACCGTGACCGCATTGCCGCCATTGGTCAGCACCAGCTTGTCGCCCGTACCCGCGCCCAGATTGAACACCGCGCCGGCGAGGTCATCGGTCGCCGTGACCGTGTCATTGAGCGAGCCGCCCGTCACGGTTTCGACGCCCGACACAGTGATGCTGTTGGCCGCCAGGCTGGACAACACGATGCGGTCGACCCCGTCACCGAGGTTGAGCACCGCACCGGTGATGGCCGCACCCAGGGTGACCACGTCGTTGCCGGTGCCGCCCACCACGGTTTCCACCGCCGTTGCGGTGAGGGTGTTGTTGGCATCGGTCAGGGTGACCTTGTCGCCCGTACCCGCGCCCAGGTTGTAGATGCCGTTGGTGATCTGCGTGGTCAGGGTCACGACATCGTTGCCTGTCCCACCCGTCAGGGTTTCCAGATTGGCCACGGAGAGCGTGTTTGAGCCATTCGCGAGGATCAAGGTGTCCAGGCCCGCGTTCAGGTCGTAGAAATTGCCGGACACCGCCGCAGTCAGGGTGACGGTGGAAGCGCCCGTGCCACCAACCACGGTTTCGACATCCGCGCCTACCCGCACGGCATTCGCCAGATTGGACAGGATCAGCTTGTCGGTACCGGCACCCAGGTTGATGCTGATTGCCGTCGTGGTGGCTGTACTGAAGGTCACCGTGTCATCGCCGGTGCCGCCCACCAGGGTTTCCAGGTTGGCTACGGTCAGTGTGTTGCTGCCGTTGGCCAAGGTGAGTTTGTCCGTACCCGCATTGAGGTCGATCACCACACCCGACACTGCACCGCCCATGGTCACGGTGGAGTTGCCCGTGCCACCAATCACCGTTTCCACGTTGTTAACCGTGAGGGTGTTGGCGAAATTACCCAGCACCAGTTTGTCCGCGCCATCGCCCAAGTCAAAGTTACCGCTAGTGACGGCAGTGAGGAAGGTCACCGTGTCGTTCGCGGAATTGCCAGTCAACGTTTCCACATTGCTCACGGTGATCACGTTGCTGCCACTAGTCGCGGCCAGGATCAGCGTATCGGTGCCCGCACCCAGATTAATGACCGCGCCTGAGATGGCAGTGGATACCGTAATGGTGTCGGCGCCTGTACCGCCGGTCACGCTTTCGATATTCGTCACCGTCAGCGTGTTGGCACCATTGGCAAGGATCAAGGCATCGGTACCCGCACCCAGATTCAAGGTACGGCCATCCGAAATCGCGGTGCTGAAGGTGATGGTATCGGCCAGGGTGCCGCCGACGAGGGTTTCGATGGTGTCATCGAAGGTGAAGATGTTGGCGCCGTTGGCGAGGTAAAGCGTATCCGTCCCCGCGCCCAAGCTGACGTTACCGGTGAGGGCAGTGGTCAGCGTCACGGTATCGTCGTCGGTGCCACCCACCACGGTTTCGGTATTGACCAGGGTGAGGGTGTTGGCCCCGGCGCTCGACAGAATGACCTTGTCCGTACCCAGGCCGAGGTTGAAGCTGCCGCTGGTCACCGCCGTGCCGAAGGTGATGGTGTCGTTGTTGCCGCCGCCCACCAGGGTTTCGACATTGGATACCGTGAGGGTGTTGACCCCCAATCCCAGTGTCAGCGTATCGGTGCCGGCGCCCAGGTTGATGGTGGCCCCCGTAATTGCCGCATTCAGGGTGATGACATCGTTCAGGGTGCCACCCACCAGGGTCTCCACCGAGGCATTCAGGGTCACGGTGTTGTTGGCATCTGCAAGAGTCAGGCTGTCGCTGCCCAGGCCAAGGTCGATGCTGGCGCCGCTGATACCGGTGGTCAGAGTGATGACATCCGCCCCCGAATTACCCACCACGGTTTCCACGTCGGTCAGGGTAAGGGTGTTGCCGCCAGCTGCCAGGACAACCTTGTCGGCGCCGCCCCCCAGTGAATAGGTGGCGCCGCTGATGGCAGAAGTCAGCGTCAGCGTATCGATGCCTAACCCGCCCGTCACCGATTCCACGCCGCTCAGGCTCAGCGTGTTGACGCCGTTGGTCAATGTCAGGCTATCCGCGCCGGCCCCGAGGTTCACGACACCACTGGCTTGCGCCGCACCCAGGGTAATCACATCCGCGCCCGTGCCGCCAACAATCGTTTCGATATTGCTTGCAGTCAGGGTATTTGCGCCATCTGCCAGTGTCAGCTTATCTACCCCGCCGGCCAGGTCATACACATTTCCGCTCACTGCGGCGGACAAGGTCAGCGTGGAAGCGCCGGCTCCACCGACGACGGTTTCGACATCCGCGCCCAGGGTCATCGTGTTGGTAGTGGCCGCTGCCAGGATGAGCTTGTCGGTGCCCGCGCCCAGGTTGATGCTGTTGGCGGTGGTGACTGCCGTGTTCAATGTCACCGTGTCATTGCCGGAATCACCAGTAATGGTTTCGGTGTTGCTGACGGTGAGCGTGTTGTTGAAATTGCCCAGCACCAGCTGATCCGTCCCCGCGCCCAGATCAATCGAGCCGCTGGTGATCTGCGCATCCAGGGTGACCACATCCGCCAGCGTGCCGCCGGTTACGGTCTCGACATTGGAGACAGTCACGGTATTTGCACCACTGAACAGCGTGAGCTTGTCGGCGCCAGCACCGAGATCAATTTCCATACCCGACACGGCCGCCGTGAGGGTAATGGTGTCCACCCCAGTGCCGCCCGTGAGGGTTTCCACGCTGGCGTTGAGCGAAAGCGTGTTGACGCCATCCGCCAGCGTGAGGCTGTCGGTACCGGCGCCAAGGTCGATCGAACCGCCCACCAGGGCGGTGGCAAGGGTGATGGTGTCATCGCCCGTGCCGCCCACCACGGTTTCGATATTCGACAACGTGACGTCGTTGGTGCCATTGGCCAGTACCAGCTTGTCGCTGCCCACACCCAGGTCGTAGCTCCGGCCCGAAACCGCAGCGGACAGGGTGATCGTATCCACCAGCGAGCCGCCCACCAGGGTTTCGATATCGGTGTTCAGCGTCAGCGTATTGGCTGCACTGGCCAGGATCAGCTTGTCCGTCCCCGCACCCAGGCTGATGTTGCCGGCGGTGACGCCCGCGCCCAGGGTGATGGTGTCGTTCAAGGTGCCGCCGGTCAGGGTTTCAACGTTGGTCGCCGTGAAGGTGTTGTTGAAATCGCCGAGCACCAGGGTGTCGGTGCCCGCACCAAGGTCGAATACGCCCGCCGTGACCTGCGTGGCCAGGGTGACCGTATCCGCACCGGTGCCGCCAGTCACAGTTTCGATGTTGGACACCGTGATGTTGTTCGTACCGTTGGCCAGCACCAGCTTGTCGCTGCCCGCACCCAGGTCGTATTCCGTGCCGGAGGCCACGGCGGTGAGGGTGATGGTGTCCGCCAGCGTGCCGCCGGTCAGAGTTTCGATACTGGCGTTGATCGACAGGGTATTGGCGCCATCGGCCAGGGTCAGCGTATCCGTACCCGTACCCAGGTCAACAGAACCGCCGGAGATCGCCGTGCTCAAGGTCACCGTATCGTCGCCAGTACCGCCAACCACCGTCTCCACATTGGACAGAGTCACCTCGTTGGTACCGTTGGCCAGCACCAGTTTGTCGCTGCCGGCGGCCAGATCGACCACCGCGCCGCTGATCGCCGCGCCGAAGGTCACCGTATCCACGCCGGAATGTCCGGTCACGCTTTCCACGTTGGTCAGCGTCAGGGTGTTGATGCCATTGGCCAGGGTGACACTGTCATCACCCGCGCCGAGGTTGTAGACGTGACCAGAGACGGCAGCCGTCAGAGTGATGCTGTCATCACCGGTGCCGCCGGTAATGGTTTCAACGCTGCCATTGATGCTGAGGCTGTTGGCGCCGTCTTCCAGAATCAGGGTATCGCTGCCTGCGCCCAGGTTGAAACTGCCGCTGGTCACCACGCTGGCCAGAGTGACCACATCCGCCCCGGAATTGCCGACCAGAGTTTCGATGTTGTTCAGGGTGAGCGTGTTGTTGGCATTGGCCAGGGTCAGGGTATCGGTACCCGCACCGAAATCAAAGTCGCCAGCCGTAACCTGGCCATTCATGGTGATGGTGTCGTTGCCGGTACCGCCGGTGATGGTTTCAACCGTATTGCTGACGGTTAGGGTATTGGCACCATCGGCCAGGATCAGAGTGTCATCGCCTGCACCGAGCACGATCGCGCCACTGGTGATGACCGTGGCCAGGGTGATGGTGTCGTCGCCCGTGCCCCCTGTCACGCTTTCCACGTTGGAGAGCGTCAGAGTATTGGCACCATCATCAAGCACCAGTCGATCCGTACCCGCGCCCAGGTTGATACTGCCCGCCGTCATGACGTTACCAAGCGTAATCACATCCGCACCGGATTCGCCCACCAGGGTTTCCACGTTGCTGACGGTGAGTGTGTTGCCGCCATTAGCGAGTTCGAGGGTGTCGGTACCCGCACCCAGATCAATATCCCCACCCGACTGGCTGACCACCAAGGTCACATTGTCGTTGCCGGTGCCGCCGGTGATGGTTTCCACGGCATTGGTCTGAATCGTGTTGTTGCCATCCGCCAGGATCAGCGTGTCGCTGCCCACGCCGAGGTTGTACAGGCCATTGGTGACCACCGTGCCCAGAGTGACAGTGTCTGCGGCCGTACCGCCGACCACGGTTTCGATGTTGTCCACGGTCAGGGTGTTAGCTCCGGCGCTGGAGAGATTCAGCCGATCCATGCCCGCATCCAGATCGAAGCTGCCCGAGGTGACCGCGCTGCCAAAGGTGACGGTATCTACTCCGGTGCCGCCCACCAGGGTCTCGACATCGGTGGCGGTGACGGTGTTTGCACCATCGCTCAGGGTCAGGGTGTCAGCGCCCGCGCCCAGACTATAGACATTGCCGGAAGCAGCTTCGCTCAGGGTGATGCTGTCATCCGCCGTGCCACCGGTGACGGTTTCGGTATCCGCATCCAGGGTCAGGGTGTTGTTACCTGCGCTGGACAGGATGATCTTGTCAGCCGAGCCATCTCCCAAGGCGAAGCTGCCGCTGGTGAGCGCCACGCCAAAGGTGATGACATCGTTGCCGGTGCCACCGGTGATCGTTTCGATATTGCTGGCGGTGAGGCTGTTGGCGAAGTTGCCCAGAGCCAGGGTATCCGTGCCGGCCCCCAGATCCACCACACCGCTGGTGATGGCCGTGGCGACTGTCACGACATCATTGCCGGTGCCGCCGGTGATCGTTTCAACGTTGCTGGCTGTCACCGTATTGGCACCGTCTGCCAGGATCAGTTTGTCGCCTGTGCCCGCGCCGAGATTGATGGCCGCACCGGAAATCACCGCGCCCAAAGTCACCACATCATTGCCCGTGCCGCCGACCACAGTTTCCACGTCAGTAGCGGTAACCGTATTGCTACCGCTGAACAGGGTCAGGGTATCCGTGCCCGCGCCCAGGCTGTACACCGAGCCGGACACGGCGGCGGACAGGGTAATGGCATCGTTGCCGGTGCCGCCGGTCACGCTTTCCACGCCCGAGCCGAGGCTCAGCGTATTGCTGCCATCCGCCAGGGTAATGCTGTCAGCGCCCGCGCCCAGGGTGATGCTGATGCCGGAGACGGCGGTGCT
>ERZ1645185.1016-NODE-1016-length-11694-cov-3.802474_pt1 | contig 11694 bp, 6 predicted proteins | sample MGYA00575351_ERZ1645185 | MGnify/ENA primary metagenome ERZ1645185 (study PRJEB40838, sample SAMN11284767) | freshwater sediment metagenome | isolation source: river sediment | host: Sediment | place: India: Jana village, Kanpur | collected 2015-12-17 ... | reverse complement strand
GGCTGTGCCAGTCACCCGCATTCGGTACGTCAGAAACATGGCAGACGACCTGCCAGCCGGGGCGGAAAATGCGGTCGATTTCGAGCTGTGCGAATTCGGGATCGTTATAGGTCCATGCGGGAAGGCTCCAGCCATCCAGAGAATCCTGACCTATGTCGAGAGTGTGTATACTTGCCATGACGCGCTAGTTGTTATACGAGCGTATAACAATATGCAACCCATCCGAAGCCCCTTCACGCGCGAAAGTGCCGATACCCGCCGAGACGCGCTGATCACGGCCTGTGCGGCTTCGCTTGCCAAAAATGGCGTGCAGGGCACGTCGGTGCGGGTGATCTGTACCGAGGCGGGGGTCTCACCCGGGTTGCTCCGCCATTATTATGACGGTATCGATGCGCTGATCGCGGCAACCTATCGCTGGACGGGGGGGAGGGTGCAGACAGCGCTGGCCGACGCGGTCGCCGCTGCCCCGCAGACCCCGCGCGACCGGTTGCTCGCCTATCTGACCGCCAGCTTCTCGCCGCCGATTGCCGATCCCGAACTGCTCGCCACCTGGCTTGCCTTCTGGGCGTTGACCAAAACAGATCCGCTGATTGCAGCACTGCATGGCGAAATCTATCGCGACTACCGGGCCGACCTGGAAATGCTGCTTGCGGCGTGCCAACCCGGCGACCACCGGCTGACCGCCATCGCACTGACTGCGTTGGTCGATGGCCTGTGGCTCGAACTCAGCCTGGGCGATGCCCCGTTCAGCCGGGAAGAGGCCGGTATGCTCGTTGCAATGTGGCTGGATGCGCTCCTCTAACCCCTCCCGCCGGTGGGCGAGGGGCTGATGTCCTGAAAACATCTCTTCACCCGCTCATTATCGGTCGACGCGGATCGGTTGTATCTCGCCGCGCATAGCCACCATCTGTGGTCCGATGCATCGCGGGTGATGGCGGCAACCTTGCCTGCAAAGCGCATGATTTCGACCGCTCTACTCTCCACTTGTCAGGCAGGTTTTTATAGTACACTATAAATATTAGCCGCACTATGACTGGCAGGAGAGAATTTATGGCAGCACGCGAACAGATCGTCGGTGGGCAACTGCTCGCCAAAACTCTCAAAGCCGCAGGCGTTTCGCGGGCTTTTGCGCTGCATGGCGGGCATCTGGAGGCGCTGCTCAAAGGCTGTATCGAAGAGGGGATCGCGCTCACCGATTTTCGCCACGAATCGGCGGCGGGCCATGCGGCGGACGGTTATGCGCGTGTCACCGGGCAGCTTGGCGTGTGCATCGTGACGTCGGGACCGGGTTTCACCAATGCGATCAGCGCCATGGCCAATGCCCAGCTTGACGGGTCGCCGGTGCTCTTCATCGTCGGCGCACCGCCGCTGCGCGAGATCGAGACCAATTCGTTACAGGGCGGCATCGATCAGGTTGCAATGGCGCGACCGGCGGTGAAATGGGCCTTTTCTATCCCGTCTACCGAGCGCATCGCCGATCTGACGGCGATGGCGATCCGCAAGGCGATGACATTGCCGCGCGGGGCAGTTTTGCTCGAAGTGCCGATCGACATTCTCCATATGGCGGTGCCTGCCGATCGCGCTACTGGCCCCGCCGGGGTCAATGTCCGCCCACATCCGGCGCCGTCGCAGGAAGAGGTTGCGGGGTTGGCCGACATGTTGCTGGTGGCCAAGCGCCCGGTGTTGATTGCCGGAACCGAGGCAGCGAATACAGCAACCGCCGATGCCTTGCGCGCGCTGGTTGAAACGTTGCCAATTCCCGTCTTCACCAAGTCGCTTGCTTCCGGACTGCTGCCTGCCGGTCATCGTTGCGACGGTGGCGCGGCGGGCAATCTTGCGATCCTGCCCGAAATGGGTATATCAGCGCCGGACCTCGTCATTCTGCTCGGCGGTAAGCTCGGGTTGTTGCTCGGTGGGCGATCGGGCGCGATTGTTCCCGACGCGGCAAAGCTTGTTCAAATCCATGGCGATGCGGCGGAGATCGGGCGTATCCGCGATGTCGATCTGGGAATCTGCGCCGACAGCGCCGAAGCTGTGAAAGCACTGGCCCGTGCGCTTGCCGGTCGCGCGCCTGACGGGTTGGAGCAATGGCGTGCGCAGGCGACATCGGCCTTGCCGGTTTTTGCCAGTATGTTTCCCGACGGTGAAACGGAGAGCGGCATCCACCCCTTCCATGCAGCAATGGCCGTAGCCGAGGCGGCGGGGCCCAATGCGCTTTACGTCTTTGATGGCGGAGAAGCCGCGTCATGGGGCGGGGCGGCGACGCCGGTCAACCGCCCGGCGAGTGTGCTGAGCCATGGCTATCTTGGCTGTCTCGGCATCGGCCCCGGCTTTGCGATTGGCGGACAATTCGCCGATCCGGCACGGCGTGTGGTGCATTTGACTGGCGATGGTGCGCTCGGCTTTCACATTCAGGAACTTGACACGATGGTCCGCCACGGCCTGCCTATCGTCAATGTCGTGCTCAACAATCAGGTATGGGGCATGTCCATCCACGGCCAGCAGATCATGTTCGGCGGCAATTACCATGTCATCTCCAAGCTGGAGGGCACGCAATATGCCGATATTGCTGCAGCTTTTGGCTGCCATAGCGAGCGGGTGACGCGGCTTGCCGATCTGGCTTCTGCTATCGACCGCGCCTTCGCCAGCGGCAAGACTGCCTTCATCGAGGTGATGACCGACGCCGATGTCGTCCATCCGGTTACAGTGTCGATGCTGGGGCAGGTGGAGGAAGGCAGCAACGATGTGCTGATTCCTTACTACGAAAATATTCGCGTCGACTAAGGGACTTGGATGGCTCTTTCGAACGAACTGCGCGAGGCGCGCTGCCGCAATCTTGTCGATGCCGCACATGCACTGATCCGCGAAACCGGCAGCACCGGCTTTTCGATGGTGCAGTTGGCGAGCAAAGCAGGGGTCAGCCCGGCGACGCCGTATAACCTGCTGGGCAGCAAGGGTGAGGTTCTACGCCGTGTGATCCGCGACGAGTTTGAAAGTTTCGAAGCGCGGCTGGCGGCAGAGCCCGAACGCCCGCCGCTCGACCGGTTGCTCCATGCGGTTGACCTGGTTGCCGTCCATTATGGCGCGGAGCCTGATTTTTACCGCGGGCTATTCAACGCTGTGCTCGGCGCCCAGGCCACCCCGTCGCGCGCGATGATGCAGGAGGAAGGGCTGGTGCTTTGGGGGCAGTTGGTTCGTGCTGCAATGGCTTCGGGCGAACTGGAAACGATGCTCGATCCAGCAGCGTTGACCGGACTGGTGCTGCGCACGATCGGATCGACGGTCGAAGCATGGCTGGTTGAGGATTGGCCGCATGTACGATTTGCAAAGGAACTTTCGATGACCGTGCGGCTGCTGCTGCTTGGGCTTGTGTCGAAAGAACGCTTCAATGCCATCCGCCACGAGGTGGAGGCACTGGCTTAAGGTTTCGGGGCAATCAGACTGGCATAGTTTCATTTGAAACTGTATCAATTGGCGATGACCGACATGACTTACGCCCGCTATCTGGCGCTTGATGACCTCCTCGCCTGCCAGCATCCGCAATCCGAACTGGATGACGAGATGCTGTTCATCATCATCCACCAGACCAAGGAACTCTGGCTGAAACAGATCATCCGCGAGATGCATCTGGCAAAGGCGCAGGTGCAGGCAGACGCGTTGGTGCCTGCTTACAAGGCGCTGGCGCGCGTCAGCCGGATTCAGGCGGTGATGACGCTGAGCTGGGATGTGCTGTCGACGATGACACCGTCCGATTATACGCGCTTCCGCCACGTTCTCGGGCCAAGCTCCGGCTTCCAGTCGGATCAGTTCCGCACGGTCGAATTTCTGCTGGGCCTAAAGGATGGCGGCTTCCTGAAATATCAGGCGGACAGGCCAGAGGCGCAATCCGCGATGCGGGCCGCGCTACAGACACCCAGTATCTGGGATGATGCCATTGCTGCTGCCGCACGGGCGGGGCTGCCCATTCCGGCAGAGGTTCTGCACCGCGATGTCAGCCAGCCCTATGTCGCTAACCCGCAAGTGGAGGGCGCCTTCCTGACCGTCTACCGCGAACCCGAACGCTATTGGGAGCTTTATCAACTCGCCGAGAAACTGGTCGACCTTGATGACGCCATGGCGACCTGGCGGCACAAACATGTGGTCACGGTCGAACGGATCATCGGCGGCAAACGCGGGACTGGCGGCACGGCGGGCGTGAGCTATTTGCAGAGTACATTGACCAAGCGGGCCTTTCCCGAGCTTTGGTCGTTGAGGACGGAATTGTGATAGCCCAATCCCGTTCGCGTCGAGCGAAGTCGAGATGCCCTTCGATAGCGCAGCAACGCCTGGTGTCTCGACTTCGCTCGACACGAACGGAAAAGAGCCAATCATGACGCCCTACAAGCACCTCTTTTCTCGCTCGCTTTCCGCCAACGCAGGCCGCCTGCATTTCGCCGCGCACAGCCACCATCTTTGGCCCGATGCCAGCTTTGAAGGCCAGATGGAGGCGTGGGAAGATGCCGCCCGTTTGGCCGACCGCAAATGGGGCCGCATCATGGGGCCGGTGTGGGCCGAGGCGCAGCGACATATCGCCCGTGAGTTGAACCTGCCTGATCCATCCACAATCGCTTTCTCCCCCAATACCCACGACTTCCTTGTCCGTATTTTCTCCACCATCCCGAAGCGCCCGGTGCGGGTATTGGCCACTGATGGCGAGTTTCACAGCTTTCGCCGCCAGATGGCACGCTGGGTCGAAGCGGGGGAGGTTGTGCTTGCCAATGCGCCTGCTGAGGATTTCGCCGCGACCGCCGAGGCTGGTTCCTACGATCTGATTTTTGCAAGCCATGTGTTGTTCAATTCGGGTTCGATCGTCGGCGGCCTCGACAGACTGGCGGCGCTCGCGCGCCCGGGGGGGCCATGGGTCGTCATCGATGGCTATCACGGCTTCATGGCGCTGGAGACGGATCTGTCTGCGGTTGCCGACCGCATCTTTTACCTCTCCGGCGGATATAAATATGCGATGGCAGGCGAAGGGGTGTGCTTCCTCCACGCGCCACCGGGATTTGCGCCGAGGCCGGTCATTACCGGCTGGTATGCAGCCTTTGACGATCTTTCGCTGCCGCCCGGTGCGGTCGGCTATGCGCAGGATGGAGGCCGGTTCCTCGGCAGCACGTTTGACCCTTCAGGTCTGTACCGGTTCAATGCCGTGCGCCGGATGCTCGATTCCAACGGATTGGGCACGGCCGAAATCTCCGCGCACGTCCTTGCCTTGCAACACCGTTTTGTCGCGGCCGGTGCATTGCCCGATTTCGCGCTTCTCAATCCGCTGGATGCCGGACCGCACGCCCGTTTCCTCGCCTATCGCGGAAAGGATGCCCCGGCCTTGCATGCTGCGCTGGAGGCGCGCAATGTGATCACCGATGTGCGCGGCGATGTGCTGCGCATCGGTTTCGGCCTGTATCAGGATGCGGAAGATGTCGACCGGTTGGTCAGCATCCTCCAAGCGCTCTGATTATTTTTGTTTCCGCGCGTCCTCAACCATATCCTCGGCGAGTTCCAGGCCCCGTGCACCGCCATGGGTCGTGCGTGCGGGGGCATGCGGGTGCTCGACAAATTCGGGCTCCTCGACCTCCAGCATGCCTTCCCATTTGGTGATCACCGAGGTCGCGACGGCGTTGCCAACGACGTTGGTCGCGGTACGCCCCATGTCGAGGAACTGGTCGATGGCAAGGATGATCGCAACGCCCTCAACCGGCAGGCCGAACATCGCGAGCGTGCCGGTGATGACGACCAAGGATGCGCGCGGAACCGCAGCGATGCCTTTTGACGAAATCATCAGCGTCAGCAGGATCATGATCTGCGTGCCGATCGACAGGTCGATACCATAAGCCTGCGCGATAAAGATCGTCGCGAAGCTCATATACATCATCGAACCGTCCAGGTTGAAACTGTAGCCCAATGGCAGGATGAAGCCGGAGATACGGCGCGGGACGCCAAAGCGATCAAGCTGTTCGAACATCTTGGGCAGCGCAGCCTCCGATGATGCAGTCGAAAAGGCTATCATCAGTGGCTGGCGGATATAACGGATCAGCGTCCAGATACGGCCCCGCAGGAAAAGCGCCCCCACGCTGAGCAGGATGATCCAGAGCAGCACCAGCGAAAGATAGAATTCGACCAGCAGTTCCAGATAGGTGCCGAGGATATCGAGCCCGCTGGCAGCGACGACATTGGCAATTGCGCCGAACACCGCGACGGGCGCGTAACGCATGACATAGCCGGTTACCTGCAGCATCATTTCGGCGAGGGCATCGGCCCCGCGGACCAGCGATGCGCCCTTTTCGCCGATCGCCGAGAGAGCGACCCCGGCGAAAATGGAGAAGACCAGTATTTGCAGGATGTTGTTGGTGGCCATCGCCTCCAGCGCGTTTTTGGGGAAGATCGACAGGATGAACTCGGTCGCCTTCAATTCCTTGACTTCGCCTACCGCCTTTGCCGCCTCTGCAGCTTCGGGGATGGGGGCGCCAACGCCCGGTTGGAACAGGTTGACCATGATCAGGCCAAGGCCGATCGAGATCAGGCTGGCGATGATGAACCAGGTTACCGCGCGAAAACCGATGCGGCCCAGCGCGCTGCTATCCCCCATATTCGCAATGCCGACAACAATGGTCGAAAGCACCAGCGGTGCAACAAGCAGCTTGATGAGATTCAGGAAGATATCGGAGAGCAGCTTCAGCCATGGCGCAACCGATTCCTTGATCGCCGCCGGTTCGAAATAGACGTGCAACACCTGCCCGACGATCACGCCCAGGACCATCCCCGCCAATATGTACCATGTCAGCCGACGGTCCATTGCCGCTTCCCCTTCACTTATGTTGTTCGGGCGGTGTCGTAACCGAGCAGTCCCGGCTCGGCAAGCGCATCCGTTTTTGCAGCGTAAATTTCGTTTCAAGTGCAACTATCTGGTTGTTTGGTCGTCCTATCGGGGGCATAGCAATGGAAAATGGCGAGGACGCGAAGTCCCTGAAAAAGTGGAGTGAACGAAATGGCGAGTGCCGATTCCAAATTGGCGAAACCCTTGGCCGCGGCGATTTTGGTGAGTGCACTGCCGGGCGAGGTCGATGGTCTGGACGCCGAAGCATTGGGCAACGCTGCGGATTTCATGCTCGCTACCGCAGCCAAGAGGACGGCCGGCAAGCCCAATATTTCGGTCGACACTTTTGCCGATACGGGCGGCCGTCTGGCGATGCGCCTGGCGATCATCAATGACGATATGCCCTTCCTTGTCGATTCGGTCGCGGCGGCGCTGGGCAGCGCCAATGTTGCTATTGAACGGCTGATCCACCCTGTTCTTGATGTGGAGCGCGATGATGCGGGGAATCTCGTCAAATTCGGCGAAAGGCACAGCGCGTCGGCCAAGCGCGAGAGCTTTATCTATGTGGAAACGTCGCGCATCGATGCGAAGGAAAGGCGCGCACTGGCGGACAGTCTTGCCGCGGTGCTGGAGGATGTCCGCTGTGCGGTGACCGATTGGCGCAAGATGCAGGGCGCAATGTCCGAAGATGCCGACAGCCTGCCCGAAAGCGAAGGTTCGGCGTTGATGCGCTGGTTCATGGACGGAGCAATGACCGTGCTTGCGCATGAACGCATCATGGGCGACGGCGAACGCGAGATGCGCCTTGGCCTTGCCCGGTCGAGCGACGTCGCATTGCTTTCCGATGAGAGCGTCGTCCGCGCCCGCCGCTTTTTTGCCGAGGGTGGCCAGGCACCCCTGATCCTGAAATCGAGCCGCGTGTCGACGGTGCACCGGGCGGTGCAACTTGACATATTGGTGGTGCCGGTGCGCGATGGCGACAAGCTGATGGGGCTGTCTGTAACCGGCGGTCTGTGGACCAGCGCGGCGCTGGCGACCCCGCCCGAACGGATTCCCCTGCTACGCACGCAGCTTTCCGACCTTCTCACGCGCTATGGCTTCGATCCCTCAGGCCATGCCGGTAAGGCGATGTCGCACGCGTTGACCTCTTTGCCGCATGACCTGTTGGTTTCATTCAGCCGTGCCGACCTTGAACGCGTGACGCTGACTGCAATGTCGCTTACCGACAGGCCGCGGCCGAAGCTGCTGGCGGTGCGTTCGGCGCTGGGGCGGCATGTGTTCGTATTCGTCTGGCTGCCGCGCGACGATATTTCGACAGGGCTGCGCCGCGCGATCGGTGCGATGCTGACCGAAACCAAAGGCGCGAGCGTGCTAGGCTGGTCGATCAGCCTTGAAGATGGCGGTATCGGGCTGGTGCGCTATCTGCTCGATCTTGACGACCGGTCGGTGGAGGTTGACGAAGCCGCGCTCGACCGCCGCTTGCAGCTGATGGTGCGTGGCTGGGAGCCTGCCGTCGAAGCCGAACTTGCGCGCGTAACCGATGAGAAACGCGCTGCGGCGTTGATGGAGCGCTATGCCGTTGCCTTCCCGCAATCGCATCGTATGGCGTACAGCATCGAGGAGGCGGCGCAGGACATGATCGGCCTGCTGGCGATGGAACGTGACCATAGCCGCATTTCGCGCCTCATCGAAGACACCGACAAGGATGCAAGCACACTTAGCCTGAAGGTATATAATGCGGGTGGCGCGATGCCGCTGTCCGATGTCGTGCCGGTGCTGGAAAATTTCGGTTTCAATGTCATCGAACAGGTGCCGACCCCGTTGGGCGAACTTGCCTATATCCACGATTTCCATCTTGGCCTGCGCGGCGGCGCGGCGACCGATCCGCTGTTTGCACGCAAGGACGTCATCGAAACCGCGTTGACGCAGGTGATCGATGGCAAGGCGGAAAATGATGCCTTCAACCAGCTCATCACCATCGCCGGGCTCGATCCGCAGGCAGTTGTCTGGTTGCGTGCCTGGCATCGTTACCTTCGCCAGACAGGCCTCAACTACAGCGTGCCGACAGTGGTCGCGGCGCTTGGCAACAATGCCGGCATTGCACATGCGATCGTCTCGCTGTTCATCGCGCTTCACGATCCCGCCTTTGCCGATGATCGCGCGGCGGCATCGGCGAAGCTTGATGACGAAATCAAAGCGGGTCTTGCCAAGGTCGCTGCGGCCGATGAGGACCGCATCCTGCGCCTGATGCATGCCGTTGTGGGGGCGACCCTGCGGACCAACGCCTTTGCCCCGGCGGCAAAAGAGGCGCTGGCGTTCAAGCTGGACAGTGTCCGCATACCGGGCTTGCCGGCACCGCTGCCCTGGCGCGAGGTTTTCGTGTACAGCCCGCGGGTGGAAGGTATCCACCTGCGCGCCGGGCCGGTTGCGCGCGGCGGCCTGCGCTGGTCCGACCGGCGCGACGATTTCCGCACCGAGATTCTCGGCCTGATGAAGGCGCAGCGCGTGAAAAATGCGGTGATCGTGCCGACAGGGGCAAAGGGCGGCTTTTATCCGAAACGCCTTCCCGATCCGCGCATCGACCGCGATGCCTGGCTGGCCGAGGGTACCGAAAGCTATCGCATCTTCATCCGTACCTTGCTGTCGATCACGGACAATCTGGTCGACAACCGGGTTGTGCATCCCGACCATGTGGTCATCCGCGATGGCGACGATCCCTATTTCGTTGTTGCCGCCGACAAGGGCACTGCAAGTTTTTCGGATGTCGCCAATGCCATTGCGCTTGAACGCGGCTTCTGGCTGGGCGATGCTTTCGCCAGTGGCGGCTCGGTCGGCTATGACCACAAGGCGATGGGAATCACTGCCCGGGGTGCCTGGGTGTCGGTTCAGCGCCACTTTGCCGAAATGGGCATTGACGTGCAGTCCGAACCGGTCACCGTTGCCGGGGTTGGCGACATGTCGGGCGACGTATTCGGCAACGGCATGTTGCTTTCGAAAGCGATCAAGCTTGTCGCGGCTTTCGATCACCGCCATATTTTCCTCGATCCCGATCCCGATCCGGCAGCAAGCTGGAAGGAACGGCAACGGCTGTTCAAACTGCCCCGTTCAAGCTGGGCGGATTATGATGCCAAGCTGATTTCAAAGGGCGGCGGCGTCTTCGCGCGCAGCGAAAAAGAGATCAAGCTGTCGCCCGAAATCCGTGCATTGCTGGGCGTTGAAGAAACTGCCGTGGATCCGGCCACGCTGATGAAGGCGATATTGCGGTCAGAGGTCGACCTCATCTGGTTCGGCGGCATCGGAACCTATCTGAAAGATGCGAGCGAGGCCAATGTCGAGGTTGGCGACCCGGCCAATGACGCTATTCGCGTCAACGCGCAGGATCTGCGCGCAAAAGTGATCGGCGAGGGCGCGAACCTTGGCGTTACCCAGGCAGCGCGCATTGCCTTTGGCTTGAAGGGCGGGCGCATCAATACCGACTTCATCGACAATAGCGCAGGCGTCGATTGCTCCGACAATGAAGTAAACATCAAGATTGCGCTCAATGCCGAACTGACGGCGGGACGGCTCCAGATTGAGGCGCGCAACACATTGCTCGCCAGCATGACCGATGATGTAGCGGGATTGGTGCTGGAGGATAACCGGCTTCAAACGCTCGCTTTGTCGATCTCCGAAAGCGGCGGGGCAGGCGATTTGCCGGCCTATGTCCGCCTCATGGAAATCTTCGAAAGCCAGGGGCGCCTGGACCGCGCTGTCGAAGGGCTGGAAGGCAATGACGAATATTTGCGTCGTGAGGCCGACGGCAAGGGGCTGACCCGCCCCGAGCTAGCGATCCTGCTTTCGACGGCAAAGCTCGCCGCGCAGGATGCGGCCGAGCACAGTCCGCTCGTCCATGACAGCGCGATGGATGGCGAATTGCTGGCTGCATTCCCTGTCCCGATGGCGCAGGCGCATCGCGATGCGATCTTGTCGCACCGGCTGCGGCCGCAAATCATCGCGACAAAGCTTGCCAATCGCATGATCAATCGCATGGGCATGCTGCATCCCTTCGAACTCGCAGAAGAGGAAGGCTGCACGCTCAGCATCGTTGTCGAGGCCTTTGCAATAGCCGAACGTCTGTTCGATTTGCCAGCGCTCTGGGCGGAAATTGACGCGGCCAAAATCCCCGAAGCGACCCGCATCATGCTGTTCCAGCAAGTTGCGGTCGAAACCCGTGCCCACATGGCCGATATGATCCGCAACGGCAAGGAAGGTCGCAACGTCGGCGCCGCCATTGCCGATTACGCACCGATCGTCGAAGAGCTGTCAGCCGCGCGCAAGGATCTGTTGACTCCCGATGTGACAGCACAGACCGAAGCCTATGGTGAAAAGCTGTCGGCTGCTGGTGCCCCGCCGAAACTGGCGGCAAAGCTGGTACGGATGGTGCAGCTGGATGGTGCGATCGGGCTGGCGGCCCTTGCCAGCGAACGCGATGGCGATGCCAAGCAATTGACCAAGGCATTTGTGCTGATCGGCGACGCGCTTGGTCTGGGCTGGGCGCAGAATTGCGCGATGCAGATGGATCCAAAGGATCCTTGGGAGCGCCTGCTTGTAGCTGGCCTTGCCCGCGACTTTCAGGCGATGCGGCTTGACTTCCTGCGTCGTCAAAAGGTTGCCGATGCTGATGCGGTTACTGCCTGGCTTGGCAAGCATCAGGATCGGGTCGTGATGTTCCGTTCGATGATTGACCGGGCACGGCGGGGTGGTTTGCCAACCCCTGCCATGCTTGCGCAGATCGCCGGGCAGGCGCGGACGTTGTTGGGGCGGTAATTCTCCCCGCTTGCAGGGAGGGGGACCATGCGCAGCAT
>ERZ1645185.1015-NODE-1015-length-11696-cov-4.876213_pt1 | contig 11696 bp, 16 predicted proteins | sample MGYA00575351_ERZ1645185 | MGnify/ENA primary metagenome ERZ1645185 (study PRJEB40838, sample SAMN11284767) | freshwater sediment metagenome | isolation source: river sediment | host: Sediment | place: India: Jana village, Kanpur | collected 2015-12-17 ... | reverse complement strand
CTTCTCCTTCAACACATCGTGATAATGCTCGATGGACCCCAGCCCGCCGATACCTGACCCGATGTACACACCGACTATCGTCGCCTCTTCCGGCGACACGGTGAGATTCGCGTCGTCCACCGCAAGCTGGCTGGCGCCAACCGCATAGTGGATAAAGGTATCCATCTTCTTGATTTCTTTTTTCTCGATGAACTGGGCCGGATCGAAGTCTTTGACCTGGCCGGCAATTTGCGCATCGTAACCAGTCGGGTCGAATCGCGTGATTCGGCCGATACCCGACTCACCGGCGCACAGCGCCTTCCAAGTCTTGTCTACTCCGGTGCCGAGCGGAGTCACCAGTCCGAGACCGGTTATCACGACACGTCTGACGGGTCGATCCTGCATAGATGCCGTCCGCTAGGCTTTCTCTTTAATGTAATCCAGCGCTTTGCCGACCGTGAGAATTTTCTCTGCATCCTCATCGGGAATTTCGATTTCAAACTCTTCCTCAAGCGCCATCACTAGCTCCACCGTGTCGAGGGAATCCGCGCCCAAATCTTCGACGAAGTGCGCTTCCGGCGTCACCTCTTCTTCTTCAACGCCTAACTGTTCAGCAATAATCTTCTTCACCCGTTCATCTACTGTTGCCATGGACTTGCCCACCTCCTTCCCCAATCGTACGTTGCGGCCATATTCTCCGCCGGGACACCCCGAACCCACCGAAATCGATCCGGCTGCCCGACCCGACTACCTTATACCATGAGCATGCCGCCATTCACGTGCAACACCTGCCCCGTGATGTATGACGCGGCATCAGACACCAGAAATCGCACTGCCGCGGCAATATCGGAGGGAAGACCCAGGCGCCCCAACGGAATCTGCTTCTGCAGGGCTTCCTTCACCTCCGCCGGCAATCCCTGGGTCATCGCCGTATCGATAAAGCCCGGCGCCACCGCATTGACCGTCACCGCACGACTCGCATATTCGCGTGCTACGGTTTTGGTAAACCCCATCACCGCCGCCTTGGAGGCCGAGTAATTCGCCTGGCCCACATTACCCATCGCCCCAACGATCGACGCGATATTGACGATACGTCCAAACCGCTGCTTCGTCATTGGGAGCAGCACGGCCTTCGTGCAATGGAAGGTCCCATTCAAGTTGACCTGCAGGACCAAATTCCAGTCCTCTTCCTTCATGCGTAGCAACAAGCCGTCACGCGTAATGCCGGCGTTGTTCACCAGAATATCGATCCGCCCCCACTCTTTCATCACCTGGTCGGCCATGGCCTTGGCATCGTTCCAATCGGCCACATTCACCTTCACGCTCAAAGCCCGCCGCCCCAGTTTCTGAATCGCGGCGACAGCATCTTCCGAGCGCGCGGGATCAAGATCCGCCACCACAATGTCGGCACCATCCTCCGCCAAGCCTTCTGCAATGGCGCGTCCGATACCCTGGGCCCCACCGGTCACGATCGCGACTTTTCCCTGTAATGACATCAGTCTCTTCTCCGCAGTCCCTACCGTACTACCCTTGCCCCTTCACGCCCAACGTGACCAGCGCGGCGTCCAGTGATTTCGAGTCATGGACGTTCGCCGTCACCGCGCCCGGAAGGATCCGTTTCACCAATCCGGTCAGGACAGTCCCCGGTCCGATTTCCACGAAGGTGGTGACGCCTAATTGCACCATCTTGTGCACTGACTCTTCCCATCGCACGGACGAGGGCAGTTGTCGGACCAACGATGCCCGAATGTCCTCAGCTCGTTGCAACGCCACCGCCTCAGCATTATTCACCAGCGGCACCCGCAGATCATGCCAGGCGACCCCACCGAATTCCGCAGCCAGGCGGTCAGCCGCGCCCTGCATCAGCGGAGTATGCACCGGCACACTCACCGGAAGTGGAATCGCTTTTTTGCAACCCTTACCCTTGGCGATTTCAATGGCCCGTTCGACCGCGGATTTTTCCCCGGCAATCACAACCTGTCCGGGAGAATTGAAATTCGCAGCGGCGACAACCCCCACAGAGGCAGCCTCCTGACACGCATCCTTGACGACCTCTGCCGACAAACCCAACAACGCAGCGACTAAGCCGGTACCAGGCTGGACGGCCTCGGACATATACCGGCCCCGTTTCTGGACGAGCGCGACTGCGTCGCGGAACGACAACCCGCCTGCGGCATACAAGGCCGAATACTCGCCCAGACTATGACCCGCAACCGCCAACGGCACCAGACCCGCCGGTTCCAAAGCTGTCAGCGCCGCCGCGCTGCTCACGAACAAAGCCGGTTGGGTATGCTCCGTCAGATTCAACCGTTCGGCAGGCCCTTCAAAACAGAGCTGCGCAATATCGTACCCCAGAACCAAGGAGGCTTCGTCATACAGGGCCTTCACCGCAGGGGACGCGTCATAAAATCCGCGTCCCATGCCCACCGACTGCGACCCCTGTCCGGGAAACACAAATCCGATTCCTGAAACTGTCATAGCCGCGTAAGGTATCGTAGAAACCATGCTCAATGTCAACGGGAAAAAGCTGCACGGGCGATGTGGGTCGCCCTCGCCTCACCGGTCTCCTGCCGGACCTCTCGTCGCTACCAGCGCAGCAGCGTCGACGCCCAGGTAAGCCCAGCGCCAAATGCCCCGAACATCACCAATTGTCCCACCTTGACCCGTCCATCACGCACCGCTTCGTCCAGCGCGATGGGGATAGAAGCGGCGGACGTGTTGCCGTACCGATCCATGTTCAACACCACTTTTTCAAGCGGCAAACCCAGGCGATCGGCCACTGCCTTGATAATGCGCAGGTTGGCTTGGTGCGGAATGTACAGGTCGAGATCATCTACCGACAGATTGTGCGCCGCGAGGGTCTCCCGTGCCACCTCCTCAAGCGTCCGCACCGCAACCTTGAAGGTTTCATTGCCCTTCATTTTAATGTACTGGGCTCGGTCGTTCATCATCGGTTCGGAAGGTGGAATCCGCGTCCCGCCGCCCGGCACCACGATCAAGTCGGAAAGACTTCCGTCCGAATGCAAATGCGTGGACAGAATTCCTCGATCACCCTCGGACGCGCTCACGACCGCCGCGCCCGCGCCATCCCCGAACAAAATGCAGGTGTTGCGGTCGGTCCAATCGGTGATCGTTGACATCACCTCCGATCCCACGACCAACACGTGTCGCATCCCCGTCCTGACATAGGCATCGGCGACCCCCAACGCGTAGACGAACCCGCAACAGGCCGCAGAAAGATCGCAGGCAGCCGCGCGCGTCGCACCCAATCGATGTTGGAGCAAGCAGGCCGTCGAGGGCAACGGCATATCCCCCGTGCAGGTCGCCAGGAGGATCATGTCCAGTTCGCCGGCGGACACACCCGCCGCCTTCAAAGCCCGCTCTGCCGCAATCATTGCCAGGTCTGAGCAGGCTTGCCCCTTCGCCGCAATCCGCCGTTCCCGAATGCCGGTGCGCTCACGAATCCACTCGTCGGATGTCGCAACCAATTGCTCCAACTCGGCATTGGTCATCACCCGTTCGGGGGCATAGGAGCCGGTTCCGGTAATTCGTGCGCGTCTCACGCCTGCGTTCCTTCCGACCGTTCATCTTGATGCCGCCGCAGACTTTCTTCGATGTCACGCTGAATCAACTCGTCCAGCCTGGTCTCCGCCAAGCCCTTCGCACGACGAATCGCATTCTTGATTGCTTTCGCTGACGACCGCCCATGACAGATCATCGTGGTCCCGTTTACGCCTAACAGAGGCGCACCGCCGAACTCGGCATAGTCGATTTTTCGTTTCAGATTCAGCAGCGGCTTCGCGATGAGCGGGTAGGCCAAGCGACCAAGCCACGAACCCGAGAGTTCCTTCATCAACAATTTTTTGATGACGTCCGCCACCCCCTCGGAAATCTTTAAGGCCACGTTCCCGATGAATCCGTCACACACCACCACATCTGCGCTTCCACTGTAGACCTCCCGCCCCTCGATGTTGCCGATAAAATTCAGCGGGCTGGCCTTCAACAACTTAAACGCTTCCTTGGTGACTTCGTTACCCTTGCTGTCTTCCTCTCCGATACTGAGCAGCCCGACCCGTGGGTTGGGTTTGGCATACACGTGTTTGGCAAACTCGTTGCCCATCAACGCGAACTGCTCCAAATGCTGAGCCGTGCAGTCGACGTTTGCTCCGACATCCAGCATCACGGCGCTGCCCGTCAAGGTGGGAAGCATGGTGGCGATTGCCGGGCGTTCGACGCCCTTGATCAACCCCAGAACAAAAAACGACGAGACCATGCTGGCGCCTGTGTTGCCGGGGCTCACCACGGCATCTGCATCCCCCGACTTCACCAACTCCGTCGCAATCCAGATGGACGAGTCCCGCTTTTTCCGCGCCACTGCAGCCGGTGACTCGTGCATCTCGACCACCTGCGGCGCATGGTGGATCGTAATCCGCTCGTCATGACAGTTGAGCTTGCGGCAGGCGGCGGACAGTTCGTCCTCTTTGCCGACGAGGATGATGCCGACACCCAGCTCCTGCGCGGCTTGCATCGCGCCTTCAATGACCGGGGCCGGCCCGTGGTCTCCGCCCATCGCATCGACGGCAATCTTCATGTGCGGTTAACGGTCCACGGATAGAGAGGTGAAGAGTCGTGTAGAGACGCCCTGCCGGCCAAGACCATGAACGGCCTCACGCATGACATGGCGTCGGATCGTGATCACGGTGGAGGATTGTACCCGAATCACGTCAGGAAAATAAAATTCAGCTAGCTTTCCTCGACGACGATCACGGCCTTGCCCTTGTACGTACCGCAGTTCATGCATGTATGATGCGGCAACTTCAATTCGTGGCACTGCGGACAGAGCGAGAACCCAGGGGGAACCAGCCGCATCTTGGCCGTTCTCCGCATATCTCGACGGGATCGTGAATGTTTATGTTTTGGATTTGCCATAACGACTCCTTCAACGGGCACATGACCCGGTTAGCAAACTATGCGTTTCCACTCTTGGATTGGCGCCCCCGCAACACACGGAACGGACTGGGCGCCTGCTCAGGCGGGCAGCCACAGCGGCGCTCGTTGAGATTCTGTCCACATTGGGAACAGAGACCTAAGCACTCCTCTCGACACAACGGCTGCATCGGAGCGGCCAGGATCACCTGCTCGCGCAACATCGGGGCCAAATCGAGATGGTCCCCTTGATACCAATACAGCTCGTCTTCTTCGTCCGCTTCTTCAGTCGGCTCGACCGGTTGAGCGGAACGTCTCGCGCCCTTCCGTCCCTGCTCTGCGGGAGCTGATTTGGCAGCTGCGCCAGCCTGCGGCAAATACTCCGCATAGAGACTGACATACAGGGGATCGGAATAGTCCGCGAGGCAGCGGACGCATTGCCGGATTGCGGTACCTTCCAACGTCCCGGTCACAGCGATCGGACCGTCCTGCTGCACGAGCTCCACGTGAATCTCAAGCGGCCCCTCAAACTTGTCCTCCGACTCAGTCAGGCCCAGCTGTGCTCCTGTCGCCGTGCATGACACAGACAAGCCTTCCGGGCCAATATCCACGATCGCTGGATTGAGCGTATCCATAGGAGCCGCCATAGAAGAATGCCCTGCCGCTGAATAGGACAGAAGACCAACTGCTTCGCCCAGTGAGCCAAGACGAACCAACACCAACCCCTTGAGTTATCGCTCTTCGGCGAAGCTGACCAAGGCGATCTGGCGCGCCCGCTTTACCGCCACTGTCAACACGCGTTGGTGCTGCAAGCAATTGCCGGAAATGCGGCGTGGCACGATTCGCCCCCGTTCGGTGAGAAAATTCCGCAACAAGCCGATATCCTTAAAATCAATCGGGGCTTTATCAACGCAAAACCGGCACGGCTTCCGGCGCTGAAAAAACCGACCGCCGCCCCCTCCGCTGTTTCCACGATCTCCTCGTTCCATGATCGCCTCCGTCTCCTACAACTGTTCGTCTTCGTATGAAGGTGGTTCTTCGTGAAAGCCGCCACCCTCACCTCCGGCCTCGCCACGCTTCGGCAAAAAGGTCACGCCTTGGGCCACGACTTCATGTTTGCTCCGCTTCTGGCCGTCTTCCGTCTCCCATCGACGCTGCTGAAGGCGCCCGTCGATGATCACCCCGTTACCTTTGCTCAGGTATTGCCCGCAATGTTCGGCCTGTTTGCCGAACACGACGATGTCGATGAAGCAAACCTCTTCCTTCAGCTCATCGCCTTGTTTGAAGCGTCGACTCGTCGCCAAGCCGAAGCTGGCGACCGGCGTCCCGCTGGGCGTATACCGCAGCTCAGGATTCCGGGTCAGATTTCCGACCAGGATAACTTTATTGAACCCCGCCAACGGTGGCTCCTTGTGCGGCTGGTGTGGCCACGGGGGCGCCTCTAGGCGGAGCAGGCTCCTGCTCCAATTTCACAGTGAGGAACTTGATGATGGAGTCTTCAAGCCGATAGGCACGTTCCAGTTCAGCAATGGTCGAGCCAGGCCCCTGGAAATAAAAATATACGTAGGTGCCCTTCCGCTCACGCTTGATCTCATAAGCGAGCTTCTTACGGCCCCAATTTTCGGCCCGCACAAGGTTGGCGCCGTGTTTCGTCACGGTGCCTTTCATCTTTTCAATCAGCGCAGACGTTTCTTCGTCGCTTAACGTCGGACGAATGATAAACAGGGACTCATAGAGTTCCATGCAGATTCCTCCTGAACAATGGCCCCCATTCGCTGATGGGAGCGAGGTGTAGGCATGCCGGATCAGCCGACATGAGTTGGGGAAACTAGCACAGCTTCAAAGAATGTGTCAAATTGTCGTCGACCTTTGGGAACAGCACGTACACCGTCCTTACGATCGACCGAGCACAGCAGAACCGCCGTCATTGCTCCACTTCGCCAATGAGGATCAGAAACAGATCCCTCCATGTAGACTGAGCCAACCACTCAGTGGTTTTTTCTAAAGCGCGAGGGCGTATTTGGAGGTAAGGGGGGCCGGGGGCCCGGCGAACCAACCGGCGGACGTGCCGCGCCGAAACCTCCATATCCGCCATACCATCCGAATCCCGCCGGCCCATAGGGGAAACCATAATAGCCGAGCGGATTGCCCCAATACCCTGCGCCATAGCCATAGCCGATTCCATACCCCGGACCATACCCGGGGCCGGGCCAATGGGCATAGGACTGGGCGCCAGCATACCCCGCATCCAACATAAAATCGCGCATCGACAGCCGCTCCGTCTGATGGACGGATTCCGCGCAGGCCGACAGCGCCCCACCCAGACAAAGCATCAGCGTCACGCGTCCAACGCCATTGGCGATTGCCGCCCCGACGGTACGGCACCCATTCGCGTCATTCACAGCCGACACGAGCCGGCTCCCCAATACTTTCTTTGACATTGCGGTTAAGGCGACGATGAGGCAAGCGCGTAAGGGCATCGGCGAGACCCTCTCAGAAATGATACGACAAACCCATGAAGAGTTGATGAGCGCGATAGGTCCCCTCGAAGCCCCCTAGCGACCCCAGTGCGCCACCGAAGCGAAGCGTAGAGTCGGTATATTTATACTCCGTAAACCATGCCACCTTGGGCGTGACGAATGCACGAATGCCGACCAGCACATTCCCGCCGAACGAGTGCTGTGTATCACTTTCCGTCTCGGAAGATCGCCCCAAATGTGCCACGAGCAGCGCTGGGCCGCCGCCAATGTAGGGCTGCCAGGTGACACCCGGATATCGTAACAACACATTGGCTCCGATTGTCGTCACTGAAAGATGAATGCCTGGCGCATCGTCCAGGTTCTTGATGTGCGGATTGCTATGCGTCACGTCCAATTCAACGCCGAACATTCCATGACCGGGAAACACTCCCACCTTACCGCCGAAGGCTGGGCTGGTTTTCAGGTTAAAATTGAGGAAATCCTGACCGGCAAGTGCACCGGTCCCCCTCACGTTACGAAGGGGATCGACGAAGTTCCAGCCGAACTGACCGGCGACGTACCATTCCGCAAGGGAACCGGCGGGAAAGAAGAGAAGCAGCCAACAGAGCAGGAGACTGGGAACAAGTCCGATTGACGCAGACCTTCTGTACACCATGGTGCTTGCTCCATGGGCGAGGCGTGCCTTGATCATACCAGGCTATCGACGCGGCACACTGGACAACTTTGCAGTACGCCTCGAAGTGATGTCGAATGGAGGAGGGTACGGCCTGGGGATAGTCGGCCGACGGGAAGGACTGGAGCGAATCTGCACGACCGCCTGTTTGATCGTGCGACACAGGGTCGACCCGACTCGACACCGCGCTAGGGTTCGTTTCGGGCTGAGGCATTATACAGCCAGTAGAGGGCAATGCCTCCGACCACGGCGATCCCCAGGCCGAGCAAGGCGTGGGTACCGAAACCCAGCGGCCCCACGAACAGCTCCGCCACCCGAGGCAAGGCCACGGTGGCAACGAGCACCATGGCCAGGGCGATCAGGTGAATTCGCAAGTAGATGGGTTCGCCGGGTTTGCGCATCACTAGATAACTCGATCCAGCACGCAGTGTACGAACTTTTGCGCCGGTAATCCAGCCCGGAGCGTCGATGAGAGCTTCACCTCCCGCGAGTTAGCTTTGAATGACGCGCTTCGTATCTTCCAGGTGTTTGTTTAAATAGGGCATGAACGGCGTGCCGCCTGTCCCGACTGCGGTAGGATTGCCGGCATGCGACTGATGCTGCCGAAAGATATACCGCTCCGCGTAATCCACGTGAATCTGACGGAACTGGGCCAACAGATCCACGTTGGCGCAATAGGCCCGCCAGAGCTCTGGGTGTGTGGACTTCCGGTCACGGACATACCCGCAGAGCAAGGGACGCCCCTGCCGATCCCTGTGCGCCTCTAACGCAGCGAGAAACGCCCGGTGACGCGGAGGCATATAGTCTCGCATCTCCACGAGGTATTGCGTCAGCGGATCCTCGGCATGGGGCACGCCAAGCCCAGCATCCAAAGCCGGCACGATCGAGCTTTGCGAACCGGTCTCACCACGGAACTGTTGAGGCTGATCGGCATACTCGGGCACGCCTTCATAGATGATACCGTTCGGCAGGGCCGGACTATTCTTCCATCCATGGATGTACGGACGGACACGACTGTAATAGATGTACGGGTCACATCGTTCCGGCATGCGAAGCAACGTCTCACGCATGGCTTCCTGCGCCCCGGCGAGTGCCCCCAAGCCTGCCAGCACCGCATCCGCTCGATCCTCTCGCGCGGCATGATGTGCCTGCACGAGCCCCTGCAGCCCCGGCCCCGCCTTTGCCTCAATATCGATGTGAATCAGCACAAACCACTCCTCATCGAGCCCACCGAGGAAATTCTGCAGCAGCACGATATTGCCGAGCTCGATGGGCTTATGCGGATCAAGTCGCCGCCAATTGTGCAACGCGTAGGAGGCGTAGGACAGCACCGGCGGGCGTCCGAGCTGTTGGGCAACCTGACACCAAGGACGAGCGAGACTCGCCGGCAGCCGAGTTGCAGGATGGTCGGGATCCTCCCAGACATAGGCATGACCGACGAACGACAGGACTCGCATCACGGATCGAAAGACATCCAGTCCCCATTCATCCGCCACGGCTCCCATGATGTCCTGGCGATCCTGGATGACCCCACGCACCTGTCGCGCGCCGAGAAGCTTGGGCAGGTCGGCACCGATCTGATTGAGAATGGGTTCCTCAGCCAATTGCTCCAGAGGATCAGTAGAGGGAAGAAACCCTCGGTCAGGCGAGAGGTCAAACGCCGAGAGTGACAGTGACGGAATATCTGACATCGTCATGGGCGCTCCTGTGCCGAATGCGAATACGTTACTGTACCACAGGCTGTTCGCCCACTGCTGTCAGACATCCGTTGGCCTTCCAGAGAGGGTGGCTGAGGCTCCGTTCGCAACTGAGTATGGAGGGGGGATGGATGAGGAGAGAGCCACAATCTGATTCGAAGGGTCGGAGCGATGCTGCGCGGAGCCCTACGTCTCCTCTGGCTTCTCCCGCACATTGAATTGATTCATGGCAGTCGCGACGTCGCGGTTGAGCAGCAGCTCGAGGGCGTCGACCGCTCGATCCAGACAGGGATCATATGAAGCTCGCTCTTCCCGAGAGAGCGGCTCCAGCACATAGTCTGCCGTGTCTTGTCTCGGCGCCGGTCGGCCAACCCCGATCTTCAGTCGGACGAACTGCGGCGTCCCTAACGCTTCGATCACGGACTTGATGCCGTTGTGACCGCCGCTGCCGCCGTCCCGCCTGATACGCAAACGACCCGGCTCCAGATCCAGATCATCGTGCACCACAACCAGGGCATCAGGAGTGAGACCGAGCTCGCGAAGGAGACCTTTGAGAGGGGGACCGCTGAGGTTCATCCAGTCGAGCGTACCAGCCAGCTCGACGAGTTTGGAACCGGCGCGACCCGAGCCTCGCTGGGCCGCGCCTTTCCTGGTGAGACGTATCGACCACCGCGCCGCCGCCCGCTCGATCACCCAGCAACCGATATTATGCCGCGTGTCGGCATATTCGGATCCGGGATTGCCCAACCCAACGAGCAGGCGCAACGCCACTACTTCTTTTTCTCGGCTTCCTTCTTGGCTGGAGCTGCTCCCGCCTTGGGCGCAGCCGCCCCGGCCTTAGCATCACCAGCCTTGCCTGCCTCGGCTCCGGCCGCGCCTTCAGCCGCAGCCTTCCCCTTCGCCGCCACTTCCGGCTCCTTGGCCCCCTCGGCGCCCGCCGCGCCGGTCGCCAACAAGGATTCGAGCTTGGCATCAGTCATCGGAGCCGCCACGCTCACGACCATGTGCTCCGGATCGTCCAGGAAACGCAACCCCTCAGTCTTCGCAATATCCTTCAGATGGATACCTTCATTAATCTGCAATTGCGAGGCATCGACGGCGATGAAATCCGGCAGCACGGACGGGAGACATTCGACGTGCAATTCGCGCAACGCCTGATGCAACACGCCGCCCTCTTTCAAGCCGATCGGCTGGCCACCAGTCAGATGGATCGGAACCTTCACGCGAATCGGCTTATCCATGGCGACTTCAAAGAAATCCGCATGCAGCACGCTTCCCGCGATCGGATCCACTTGAAAGTCTCGCAACAATGCCGTGCGATTCGGTTTGCTTTTGGCCCCGTTGATCGTGAGGGAAATGAGTGCCGTGCTGCCGGCTTGGGATCGCAAAATTTTCACCAGCTCCTCCGGCTTGACGGAGAGCAGCAAACATTCTCCCTGCCCATACAGCACCGCCGGAACCCGACCGGCACGACGAAGTTGACGCGCGGGGCCCTTACCTCCGCCATCTCTGCTCTCAACGGTTAACTCGAATTTCATGATGCTCCTCCTCGACCTGTCGCTCGACGCGGACGGCCTACACGAATAACGAACTGACTGATTCATCCTCATGGATGCGCCTGATGGCTTCGCCGAACAGCGGTGCCACAGACAACAATTTCAACTTCGGACACTTCAGATCTTTCCCGCGCAACGGAATCGAATCGGTCACCACCACTTCCGTCAGACCGGACTGCTGAAGCCGCTCCAAAGCGGGCCCAGACAACACGCCATGCGAGCAGCCGGCCCAAACTTCCCGAGCCCCTTTATCGAGGCAAGCTTGCGCCCCCTGCACAATCGTGCCCGCCGTATCAATCATATCGTCGAGGAGCAAGGCGCTCTTGCCTTGCACGTCACCGATAATATTCATGACTTGCGCCTGATTCGGCCCCTCACGCCGCTT
>ERZ1645185.1014-NODE-1014-length-11709-cov-3.880985_pt1 | contig 11709 bp, 9 predicted proteins | sample MGYA00575351_ERZ1645185 | MGnify/ENA primary metagenome ERZ1645185 (study PRJEB40838, sample SAMN11284767) | freshwater sediment metagenome | isolation source: river sediment | host: Sediment | place: India: Jana village, Kanpur | collected 2015-12-17 ... | reverse complement strand
GTCAGGGGTTCGACTCCCCTAGGCTCCACCATTTTTTCAAAAGCTGTGCAGACCGGTAAATCCATGCGGCTATTCAGCCCGGATCGACCTCCTTTTTGTTCGTCTGCTTGGCGTTCTCCCGTTGCAGATCGCGGTCGAGTTTTTCCGCTTCCGTTTTGACCTGTGCTTCGACATCCGAATAGCGCTGGTCAAATGCTCTCTCGCATCCGGCCAGCAGGAGCAAAAAGCATATCGGAAGGGCGCGCATCAATAATCCTTTCGATAGCGAACGCTGACATTGGATGTACCGAAACTGCTCAACTGGCTGAGAATCGACAAGGCCGGCGTCAGGCTGATTTCGATCTGGCTGGCGGTGTAACCCCGCGCATCGGTGATGATTTCCACATAGACATCGTTGGTAATATATTCACCCAGCGCGATCGCCGCCCCGCGCCCGGCCTTTTCGTCGGGGTTCAATATCCGCAGCCTGTCGATACCTGTCGCCGATTGCAGGACGCCCAATGGATTGAGCCCGCCCGGTGCCGCACGCAGGCTGTTGAGCGATGCAGCAAGTTGTACCGCCTGCACAGCCGAAAGCTCGGCAACCGAATTGCCGAACAGGATTCGCGCCAGGATTTCATCCTGGGGCAGGGAAGGTGCCGATGTGAAAAAGATCTCCGGTTTGTTGCCCGTCCCACGAATTTCCACGCGGACTGTTGTGCCGTCGACTTCGGCAGCGGCAGCGACACGCAGCGACGGGTTGCTATAGTCGCCGCCGTTGAAGGTCAGACGCCCGGTTTCGAGCCCGAATGAACGACCGGCAAAACCCAGCGTTCCCCTGACAAGCTGCAGGTCGCCGGTGATGAAGGGGGCGTCCGAGCTCCCTGTCACGCGCAAGTCGGCTTTCCATTCGGACTCTAGGCCCATGCCGGAGATATAGACTTCATCGGACGCCACGAGTTTGATGTCCAGTTTCCAGTTGGAGGGCAGCGAACTGACCGGATTTGCATCCCCCGTAATGCGTCTCGGGCCTGAAGCGGATTTGCGCCGCACGCCCGTCAAGGTTGTCACCTGTGCCGCATTTTGGCGGACGATGCGGAAACGCGTTTCAGGAAGCGTCAGTGTGCCGCGGACCAAAGCGCCGCTGCCTGGGGTATTGGTGACTTCAATTGCTCCGGTTGCGGCGGTTGTTATCAATTCGCTGCGGGCAATTCTGGCGCGGTCAAGATCGAGATCGATTTGGGCCGGGAAGCCCTTTTCGATGCTAAGGTTTATGATGCCCGTTCCACTGACTGTGCCCTCGCCCGCTTTGGCCGAGATTTCGGTTAGGTTCAGCATATCGTCGTTGAACACGCCGCGCAGCCGCATCCCGGTCAGTCTTGTACCATAAACCTCATTTTCATAGACAAGATTGTCCGACCGCACCGATCCGTTGAGCGACGGCTGGCGCAAATTGCCGGAAAAATCGGCCGCGACGGCAACCGGACCGACCAGACTTTGGTTGGCCAATGTCGCCAGCGAGAAAAGCAGGTCGGCCGGACCATTATAGCGTATGCCCCCCGACAGGGGTGCATCGAGCAATTTGTCGATCCAGTCACCCGATCCGCCGGGGGTCCCCAGCTTTACCTGAAGCCGCCCGACCTTTGCCCCCCGGCGCTGTATAAGGGCTGACAAATCCCCGCCTTGCGCATCGATATTCCCTTTGACGCTGACATTGACGGGTTGTGAGGGCGCACCTGCGCTATTCCGTGTGAAGCGTTTGATCTCGATCCGGCCTTGTGCCTGCGGCACCGTATCGTACGCGGATTGGTTCCAGTCGATAACCCCATTTGCGCGCCCGCCCATTTCGAAACCGGGCAACATCGGGTTGAGGGCAGCCAGATTGACATTCTCGATGTGCGAACGGAGTTGCAGCGCCTCTGCATAGCGGCCCTCCAGCCTGACGGTTCCGTTGCCGACCTTGATCGCCGACGCAAGCAAGGCATAGCCATTCTTTTCCGGAACGATCCGTAGGGGCTTTGCAGATGCGAAGCTGATTCCGTTGGCCCGGCCGCGCAGCGCAACTGTCCACAGGCCGGGTCGCAACTGGCTGTTGGCCGCAATGCGGAAGGGGAAGCTGCTGCGCCCTTCGACCAGGATCTGCGCATTGCCCGCACCATTACTGTAATCGATCCTCGCACGCGCTGCCGCAATCTGCAGATTGTCGAACGAGGCATCCCCCAATTGCACATCGGCGCGCATTTGGGGCTGTTCGAACAATATGATGTCTGCATCGACAATGCCGCGCCCGATGCGGAGGGTCTTCTGTCCTTCGAGTGCTGCATTTGCCGCAGTCGCCGTGACGATGGCCCGCTGATAGCCGCCATGGGCTGACAATGTCGCAACCCCGTCAAAGCCGGAACCGCGGCCGACAAGTTGCCCGGCAAATGGACCCGCAGGCAATTGCTGCAACTGACCGCTGAGCTTTATGCCCGAAAATTCCGCACGCTTGACATTGACGACAAGGTTTCTGGTACCCGAGACGATATCAATGTCGCCGTCGATTGGCCCATAATCGGTCGCCGCGTCGAATTGCGCGGAAAATCCGCCCTGTGTGCGTTTGATCAACGCGCTGACATCGGCCAGCCCGATCCCCATTCCGGGGCGGCTCGCGGTCACCCGCGCAACCGGTTCGGTTAGCGTACCGTCCACTTCAATGCCGACAGGGCCATATTCGGCTGAAAGGCCGCTACCGGTAAAACGAACGGCACCTGAATCGATAACGTAACTTCCGAAGCCCCGGTCCAGGCGGAGTTTGGGCGCCACCATCTGCGCTGACTTGATTCGCACGATACCATTTTCGGTAAGCCCGATGCCGGCCCGAACCAGCATGTGCCCGCCAAGGAAATCGCGCAGCCCATCGCTGAACAATTGCGTGGATCGTGCACGCACCGTGCCTGACAATGCAAAATCGGAACGCATCCGGCTTTTGAGGCCGAGGTCGGCATCGATATCGAACAGGCCTACCGATTCTATCCGGTATCTGTCGATCGTGCCGTCGATGCTGGCTGCCACCTGTCCTTTGGTGAAATCGGCCACACCCTTGAGCGATGCTTTCGCGCGGTCCGAACGCAGGCTGAGTCGCTCGGTCAGCAGACGTCCGTTGGAATAAGCGAGCTCCCCGTCGAGGCGGATGTTCTGCAATATCCGCCTGTCCGCCACTTCAAAGCCGCTCATGCGTCTGGCGCTGGCCGAAACCGGTATGCGGACAAAATCCTTTGCCGATCGCGCTACGCCTTTGGCGGTCAGGCCAAAAAAGGCGAATTCGCCCCAACGAAACTGCGTGGCAGCAATAGAATAATCGATTTGCGGGCCAGCGAGTGCGCCGTCGACAAGGAATTTGCCACTGGCTCCCTCGCTGCTGATACCATATGAAAGTGCGACCTTTTGCGGCATCCGAACATCGACTATGACATTGTCGAACAGGCTATCGGCCAGATCGATGATGCCGGTTACGTCGATGCGCAACTGGTCTGACACAAGATTGCCGGCGATCTTTGCAACCCGTTGCCGATAGTCGGCCATCAGGTCGATCGAGAATTTTGGTGCCAGTAGATTCCCAAGAATATCGGCATTGTCAGTCGTTCCTGGTACAATGTCGCCAGCCACAGAAAATTTTCCGCTGCGGGCCGCCACCGACAAATCGGCGCGGCGGTTTCTTCCCGCCTCGGCGTTGACCGTGCCGTCCCACTTGCTCCATGTGCCCTTGCCATCAAGCCGCAGCGTGACAGGAGCGTTGAGGCCAAGCAGCCCCGATGTCAGGCCGTCAGCAGGCCCGTCCAGCACCAACGCCATGTCCAGACGATCCTTGTCGGGAACGGCATCGAAATGGCCGGCCAGTCTGTCGCCCTCCACAGTCTGCGCGGTGGCATCGACCAACGCGCGGGCGTCAACAATCCGGGCTTTGGCCCGCAGGCTTAACGTCTGTTCCTTACCGGTGATCGTCTTGTCGAAAACGATGCGATCGAACTGCAGCCGGTCGACCCGGATATCGAGATCGGGAAAAAACGGTTCGCCGCGATCGGGTAATATGCGCAGTTCGGGAAGGCGGCGCATATAGGCTTGCTCCGCAGTCAGTGAATCGATTGAAACCCGGCCATAGAAATAGTCGAAGGGGTGCCAGTCGAGATGGGCGCGGGGAATGCTGGCAAATGTGCCCTTGTCATCCTGAATGCGGACATCGATCAGTTCCGCCTTGCCAAAGACCGATCCGTCAATCCTGCCGATGCGGATATTGAGGCCGTTTTCGAATTCATAGGCCGCTATCTGGCGAGCGATAAAGCCACGCCCGGATGACGTATCAATCCAGTAATGAAAGCCGAATAATGCCGCGACCAAAAGCAGGGCGACGGTCGCGAAGGCTGCCATCCATTTCCAAAGCGCCTTCAAAATGCCTGCCCCAACGATACATAGAAAGCAAAGCGCGCTTCGCCCGGCCGACGGTTGACAGGTGTCGCTATATCGACACGGACGGGGCCGAAATTGGTGTAGAACCGACCGCCAATGCCCATGCCGAACCGCCAATTGTCGAATTGCGGCAGGCTTTCCTGATAGACCTGGCCGGCATCGACAAAGGCAACGGCGCCGAAATTCCCGAACCGATACCGGACTTCGGCTGCCGCTTCATTCAGGCTTCGGCCGCCAACCGGATTGCCCTCGATATCGACAGGGCCAAGTTGCAGGAAGCCGAAGCCGCGGACCGAACCGCCGCCACCACCATAATAACGCCGCGATGGAGGAAGGCTGTCACGCGTTGTCCCGACGATTGAGCCTAGACGCCCTCTCGCGGCAATAACAATCGATTCGCCGATGGGTTGATAAAAGCTGCCATCGAGCATGCCGCGCAGGTAGAAGCGCGAACCTTCGCCCAATGCCGTTTCGGGCGACATGCGCAGATTGAGACGGAAACCACGGCTGGGGTTCAGCAGATCGTCGGACCGGTCGAACCCGAGTTGCGTCGGTAATGCTGCCACATAATAAAGTTTGCGGTCCCGCGCCAGGCGTTTGAATTCAAACAGGCTTTCATAAGTGGCCAGCAATTCAAAGCCGATCGCATAGGTCAGTTTTTTCTGCCAGATCGGCGTTGATTGATAGGAAAGCGTCCCGGCAATGCGACCCGTATAGGCATCAAAGGCATCATAATCCTTGTGCAGCGCAGTCAGCGACAATTCAACGGTTCGATCGCGACGACCGGCATTGGAGCGGTTGAAGATTGCGCCCAATGCCTGTTCCTGCGTGCCGAGGATGGCATTGACCGAAAGCGAACCTTCCGGTGGAAACAGGTTGCGGTGCGTCCAGCTGGCTTCGGCGCGAAAGCCGCGGCTGGTTTCATATCCGGCGGAGGCGGCAATCGTGCGGGCCGGTCCGGCCTCTTGCCGCACCAGCAAGTCGGCATAGGCCGTGCCATCGATGGCCAATTCCCCGCTTGTCACCGGCTCGACTGAAACAGTTGACAATAACCCGGTTGCAACCAGTGCCTCGCGCAGATCGTCGACCTTGCGTGCATCGTATAATTCACCGGTTTTGAACCGGCGCAATATGGCAATATGATCGGCATCAAAGGCCAGTTCGCCCTCGGTCAGCACTTTGCCGAAATAGCTCTTTGCCCCTGTGTCGACGGGCAGGGTATAATCACCTGTACCCAGCACTTCATCAAGCAATATGTCGCGTTGTCCCAATCGGGCAAAAGGGTATCCATTTTGAGGCAAAGCCAGCGAAATCTGTGCCTCTGCTGCCACTATGTCGTCGGCAACAAGCGGATCCCCAGTTTTCGGCGGGAAATTGCTGCGAATCAGGCTCTCAGTGATATCGGCGGGTGCTTCGAAGGCAATCGAACCAAGCCGATAGCGCTGCCCGGCGCGAACCTTGAATTGCACCTGAAAGGCATCTCCGGGTGCCTCGGGCGATTTCACCGAAAGATTGACCGCCGCGTCGTAAAATCCTTCGCTCGACATGAGGTCGAGAAGCAATTGCCGGTCTGCCCTGCCACGGGCGCTGATGACCGATCGGCTTTCTGCCGAACCCCCGTCGAGGCTCAAAGTGGAGAGATTGCGAAATCGACGGTTAATGCTGTCGAGAATTTGCGCATGTTGCGCTTCGGATTCTGGAATGTCGATCTGCACTGCATAGCGCACCGGATCATCGGATCCTTCCGATGCTGCGGCAATATCGTCCACCAATGGTTCTGAATTGAATGTTTCCAGCGAAGGCAGCGGCTCGTCCAAGGCCGGATCGAGCGGATCAAGAGTGGCTGCTTCGGTATCGCCCGGCTGGGTCGGCAATTCCACCCCATCTTCATCTGCATTCGCGTCGAGCGCAGGTATGGATCCGGCAAATTCTTCATCGGAAATGATCGGCTCGTCTGGTGTCGCAACGGGATCTGCGTCTTGGGCCACCACTCCCTGCACCATCGGACCATGGGCCAGCGCGGTAACGAGACATGCCAAAATTTTTTTCAGGATATTCATCGCAGAGACAATATCTCCAGCAGTCCGATACTTTGATTGCTCTGACTATCGCGGCGGAATGTCAATCGCGGCATTGCCCGTGGTTTGAACAGACCATCACTATCTTCCGACCATCTGTAACACCGTGCCATGGGTTTTGAGCCAATGATCGGCGGCTTTCCTGTCACCTTCGAACAATTCATCGAACCAGCGGTAAAATGCCGGGCTATGGTCCATGTGGCGCATATGGGCGACCTCATGGGCTATCACCGATCGGCGTACGAAGTTGGGGGCCATGATCAGCCGCCAACTCAGCGAGATTGTCCCGCGCGACGAACAGCTGCCCCAGCGGCTGCGCGGATCCCCGATCGACAGCGTTGGAATGGCTTCACCCGCCTTTTGGCAATATTCCGCGATGTCGCTTGCAAAGACCGGACGCGCCTCTTCGCGAAACCAGCGCACGATGCGCTGGCCGACAAGGTCCTCCGGGCCGCCAAGATGCAGTTCGAATCCGCTGTCGCCTTCGATACGGAAAACGCGACGGCTGTTTCCCGCACTCCAGACGATCCGGTGCGGTTCGCCAAGGAATGCGACCCTGGCACCATGTTCAAGCTGTGTGGCATGCGGGGCGGTTTCGAAGCGCGTTGCAATCCATTGCCGTTTCTGCGCTACGAAATCGAGGGCCGCGGCGGTCGGTGCATAGACCGGCATGGTAATGCGGATCTCGCGCCTGACCGCATCGGCGCGCATCGAAATTCGCCGCGCCTGCCGTGTTCGCTTGATGCGAACGGGGATCTGCTGTCCTTCGACATCGACAACAGGATCGCCGCCTGACGGATCAGAGAGGCTGCTCGACAATATGGTTTTCAAGCGGTCCAGCATGGAGTTCGGATATTGCCCGACCTTTGACTGATATGCCAGCCCGATGCACCGCATCGCGGTCGCCACAGACCAGATAATGCCATTCGGGCAACGCTTCGCCATTGGCGCGAAGCACATAAGCGCAGGTGGAGGGCAGCCATGGATAGCTGTCAATGCTCCGCCTATTCAGCCGGATGCAATCGGGCACATGCATGCGCCGGTGGCGATAATCGGCGCAGCGGCAGCTATCGAGGTCGAGCAGTTTGCAAGCGACATTGGTCGGGTAGATGCGGCCGCTATCTTCATCCTCCACCTTGTGCAGACAGCATTTGCCGCACCCATCGCAAAGCGCCTCCCACTCCTCGCGGTTGAGCGCTTCGATAGGCTTTTCCCAAAAAAAAGGGGTTTCGGTCAACTCAGCGCACCCATTTGGCGAGTTCGGCCGCGACCAGTTTCGGGTCGCCTTCATTGGCCTCGCTATTGGGGGTGTCGGCGGGCAGTAATGCGAGCGGTTTGCCATCCGGACCCATGAGGAACGGGGTCTGGCTGTGGCTCATCAGATAGCTTTCGGGGCTTGCGCCTTCGATGCGTTCATAATGCACGGCAAAAGCCTTGGCGGCTTCAGCGATCTGTGCGTCGCTCCCCGTCAGGCCGATGAGGCGCGGGTGAAATGCACTGACGAATTGTTTGAGCACAGCAGGCGTATCGCGCTGCGGATCGACGGTGATGAACAGCGGTTGCACCTTGCCTGCAAGCGCTGGCTGGGCCTTTTCGAACTGCGAAAGGCCGGCCATCAGATATTGCATGTCGGGCGTGCAGATGTCGGGACAGTTGGTGTAGCCGAAATAGACGATGCGATATTTGCCGTCGAATTCGGCGTAGCTGCGCTGCTTGCCATCCTGATCGGTCAGCGTGAAAGGACCGCCGATCGCCGCGCCGGCCAGCGGGGCCTGCGACAAAGGGGGTTGCTCGCTCGACGGGGCGCAGGCGGCAAGCGCGAGAGCTGCGACAAGAAATGTGACATTTTTGTTCATGGCAGCGCCAGCCATGGTCTGTTAAGGGCGCGATTTCAAGTTTGCATCTATCGAATCAGGACAGGGGTCATGCTTCTCTTTCGGAACAAATCGCGCGCTCTGCTGATCGCTGCTGTGGCGGCCGGCCTGGTGGCCCAGCCGGCGCTCGCCCAATTTTCCGATAGCTATAACTTCCTCAAGGCGGTCGATGAACGGGATGGCGCCGCGGCACAAAAATATCTCGACGAGCCGGGATCGGTGATCGTGAACACCAAACGCGATGGTACGGGCGAGACCGCGCTGCATATCGTTGTTGCGCGTCGCGATGAAACCTGGCTGACCTATTTGTTGCAAAAAGGGGCGAACCCCAATCAGGCCGATCGCAAAGGTGTGACGCCGCTCATGCTGGCAACCCAGCTTGGCTTTGCCGAGGGTGCCGCACGGCTGATAAAAAGCAAGGCCAGTGTGGATGCAACCAACCGCAGCGGAGAGACGCCGCTTATCCGCGCGGTGCAACTGCGCAATCCGGAAATGGTCCGCCTGTTGCTCAAGGCCGGAGCCAACCCGGACAAACGCGATGCCGTTGCCGGCCTCAGCGCCCGCGAATATGCGGCGCAAGACGGACGCAATAGCGCCATTCTGGGCATTATCGAACGGGGCGGACAAGCCGAGGAGCCGAAAAAATCGGGTGAACTCGATTTTAGCGGAATTGGCGAACCCAAATAGGGGGATTCAAACAGGCTCGAAGATCATGGCTGCGCCGTTCATGCAGTAACGCTTGCCGGTTGGTCTGGGCCCGTCATCAAACACATGGCCTAGATGCCCGCCGCAGCGTGCGCAATGCACTTCGACGCGCGGCAGGTGTAAGCCGTAATCCATTTTGGTTCCGATTGCGCCCTTTATCGGGGTGTAAAAACTCGGCCAGCCCGTTCCGCTCTCATATTTTGCGGCGGCATTGAAAAGCTTTTGTCCGCATCCGGCGCACAGGAAATTACCCTTCCGCTTTTCGCTGTTGAGGGGGCTGGAAAAGGGCGGTTCGGTCTCTTCCCGCCGCAGTATCCGATAGGCCATCGGGGACAGGATGCGACGCCATTCGGCATCCGATTTGACGACCGCGAAGGTGCGGCGCGCTTGTGCCCCTCCGGCCCAGAACATCGCCGATGCGGCAGCGGCAACGGCGCCAAGCCCGGCTCTAAGAAAACTGCGCTTGTCCTGATCACTCATGTTGAAACCCTTTCGCCTGCTCCGTCCCAAATATGTTGGCAGCAGGCGAAAGGCTTCACCTGCGCCTCAATAACGGCTGAGTTCGACATCCATCGAACGATAGCCATGGACGAAGCAGCCGGCGACGCGGACCGGCTCTGCCACCACATTGGGGCGCAGGCGCCGCTTGGCCATTTCTTCCAGAAGCACGCGGATCTGCAACTCCGCGAGGCGCGCGCCGACGCACCGGTGGATGCCATAGCCGAACGACAGGTGGCGGCGGGCATTTTCGCGGTCGACGATCAGCTTGTCGGGATTGTCGAAAACGGTCTCGTCGCGGTTGGCGGAGATATACCACATGCCGATCTTGTCGCCCGCCTTGATCGGCGCGCCGAACAGGTCGTGATCGCGCAGCGCGGTGCGGCGCATATGCGCGAGCGGGGTTTGCCAGCGGATGATTTCGCTAACCGCGTTGGGGATCAGTTCCGGGCTCTTTTCCAGCTTCTCGCGCTCATCCTGGAAGCTGTGCAGGCCATAGGCATAGCCCGACATCGAGTTGCGGGTGGTATCATTGCCGCCAACGATCAGCAGGATCAGGTTCCCCATATATTCGAACTGGTTCATGTCCTTCATCGGCGAATGGATCATGCGGCTGATCAGGTCAGGGGCCTCGCCCTTGTTTTTACGCTCATCCCAGAGTTGTTGGAAATAGGCGCCCATTTCGAACATCTTGGCAAGGCGTGCCTTGCGCGTCTCTTCGGTCCGGAACAGTTCGACATCGCCTGCCCAGTCGGACCATTCGGTCAGCTTGCGGCGATCTTCCCAAGGGAAATCGAACAGCAGCGCCAGCATCTGGGTGGTCAGTTCGATCGATACCTTGTCCACCCAGTCGAACGTCTGGCCAACGGGAAGCGAATCGAGCAGTTCGCCCGTGCGGCGACGGATATCGCCGGCCATGCGTTCCATTTCGCCGGGGGTGAAGGCGGGTGCGATCACGCGGCGTTCTTCGGTATGCTTTGGCCGGTCCATTGCGATGAACATCGGCATGACGATGCGTTCTTCCTCGGGAATCGGCTGATCAAGCGCTTCGTCATCGACCAGCGTGATTCCGCCATGTTCGAAAGACGAGGAATAGATGTCGGGCAAGGCCTCGACATGCTGGATCGCCTTCAGCGTGGTGACGTTCCAGTAACTGCCAAAGCCGCTGCCTTCGATCTTGTTGATCGGGGCTTGCTCGCGCATTTCCTTGAAAATGGGATGCCAGCGATCCTCAACATAAATTTCGGGGCGGGTTACATCCCACTCATGCGGCGCCTGGACGACTTTCCAGGGCAGCTTCTCACCAGTTTCGCTTGTTGACGTATCAAGCACGGGGGCGGTTGCCATATTGGACTCCTCTTCTTTGCCTGGAAGAGTGCCATTGCTGACAATAATGTCAATCCCGTTTCGATACGCAACTTAATTTGCTGTTAGCGTATCAGCCCGGCAATTTGACAAGACCGAATAGTTTGCGTCCGCCTGTATCCTTGATCCGACCGGCACTGCCCGATTTCATCACATTGCGGCGGAACAGAAACACGCCAATGCGAAGGATGATGACGACGAACAACGCCTGCCACAGTATGGCCAGCAAGTGCGGCCACAAACTTGCATCCTGTGCTGCCCGCGCAATCATCGCAAAGGGCGAGGTGAAGGGGAACAGGCACGCAAATATCTCGATCGGTTCGCCCATCTTCGTGACCGTGTACATCGCGAGGAAGAAGTTGATCAGTTGCGCCATTGTCACAGGCATCGAAAGTGTTTGCACCTCGCGCACGGTGGCCGCCATTGCTCCGATCCCCAGGAAAAGCGATCCGAGAATGAGATAGGCCATCGCGAAATACACAACGCCGAGCAGGACGAATACCGGCCAGCCGACGGCAGGCGTTGGTAGGCTCGGCAATGCGGGGCCGGACAAACCGGCCAGTCCGAAACCGACCGATGACCAAACCGCGATGCCGACAAATGCCATGGCGAGCATGGCAAAAAGCTTGCCAAGGAAGACCGCGTCCATGGGTACAGCGGCTGCAAGGATTTCGATGATCTTGTTCGCCTTTTCCTCAACCAGATTGGAGAGCACCATGCCCGCGAGCAGCATTGTCAGCATGAACAACAGCACCTGTGTCGCT
>ERZ1645185.1013-NODE-1013-length-11709-cov-4.989274_pt1 | contig 11709 bp, 11 predicted proteins | sample MGYA00575351_ERZ1645185 | MGnify/ENA primary metagenome ERZ1645185 (study PRJEB40838, sample SAMN11284767) | freshwater sediment metagenome | isolation source: river sediment | host: Sediment | place: India: Jana village, Kanpur | collected 2015-12-17 ... | reverse complement strand
CCGCGCTCGAGGGCGTGCCCACGGCGGAACGGTGGCTGGTGATGCTGGGCCTCGTGCCCGAGTTCCTGCGCCTCTTCCTCTGGCCGGCCGCGCTCTACGCGGACTATTCGCCGCGCGCGGTGCCGTTCCTCACGACGCCCGCCGCCGGTCACGTCCCGGGGGCGCTGATCCTCCTTGCGCTCGCCGCGCTGTTCGCGCGGGCCTGGCGCCGCGACCGGATCATCGCGTTCGGGATGCTGTGGACCGGCCTCACGCTCGGGCCGATCTCCAACATCCTCATCGCCACGGGCGTGCTCGTCGCCGAACGCACGCTCTACCTGCCGAGCGTGGGCGTGCTGCTGGTCGTCGCGCGCGTGATGGAGCTGGCCTGGCCGCGCATCGCCGCGCAGCCCGCCCGCTGGGTGCGCGGCGCGGTGCCGGCGGCCGCGGCGGTGCTGCTCGTGGCGGCGGTGGCGCGCAGCGCCGAACGGCAGCAGGTCTGGGCGGACAATCCGACGCTCTTCGCGACGATGGTCGTGGACGCGCCGGACAACTACCGCGCCCACCACGCGCTCGGCGAGCTGTTCGGGTCGGCCGGGTCGTGGAAGCGGGCCGAGACGCACCTGCGCACCGCGGACTCGCTGTTCCCCGGGTACGACCTGCTCGAGCTCTCGCTCGCGCGCATCCTCCACTTCGACGACCGGTGCCCCGAGGCGCTGCCCATCTATGACAAGGTGCTGGCCAAGCGGCCGGACACCGAGATCGCCCAGATCGGCCGGGCGGCCTGCCTGCTCGAGATGCGGCGCCTGTCGGATGCGCGGGCCCAGGCGCTGAAGGGGCTGGGCGAGGGCACCTCGTTCGGGGCCTACTCGATGCTCCTGCAGAAGGCGGAGTCGTCCCTGGTGGCGAACGACACCATAGATGCCCGCAACCGGTGGTACCGGGCGGGGGGGGCGGTCTCCAAGTCGGACGCCCGGCTGAAGGTCCCGGTCCTGATGATGAAGCCGGCCGCCTCCGGGGGCCGCCGCAGAATGCCAGAACCCTAGCCGGGTTCAGGGGGCGCCGGGGGCTGTTACCCCGACCACCCCATGCAAGTCCTTCAACGGCAGCACCTTGGCCGACTGGCCGAGTTTGGCAGGGTTCTTGCTTTTCCTGCCTGCAGAAGTCGCCACACCCCATCACCCTCCCTCCACCTCGCGGAGCAGCCTCAATGCTGAGCAACAAGAAGGGCTTCACCCTGATCGAGCTTCTGATCGTCGTCGTCATCATCGGCATCCTGGCCGCGATCGCGATCCCGAAGTTCGCGAACACGAAGGAGAAGGCGTACCTGACGGCGATGAAGTCGGACCTCCGCAACCTCGTCACCGCGGAAGAGGCCTACTTCGCCGAGTGGGCGACCTACACGGCGACCCTCTCGACCAACGCCTACCGCGCCTCGACGGGCGTGACCCTCGGCACGATCACCCCGACGACGGGTGGCTTCTCGGCCTCGGTCTCGTACCCGGGCGGCACGACCAAGACCTGCCAGATCACGGTGGGCTCGGGCACGCGCGACGGCGAGCCGGTCTGCGACCAGTAAGCTGATCGCCTGATGGTGGAGAAGGGCCCGGCGCTTCGCGCCGGGCCCTTCTTGCATCGTGCAGTGCGCCGGCCGCGCGATGTCCCGGTACGACCGCGCACGTTCTGATGCGACTCCCGCGCCTCCGCGGCGCGACGTTGGCGGCATGACGAACCGCCGTGGGGTGACGCTCGCCGAGGTGCTCGTGGCCGCCGTGCTGCTCGCGGTGGGCGTGGGGGGCGCGCTCGGGGCCCTGATGACGGCCGCGCAGCTGCGGACGCGCGCGTCGGTCCGTGAGTCGGTGGCCGCGGTGGTGGAGGCGCGCGTGGCCTGGTTCGGCGCCGCGGCCTGCGGCCTCGTGGCGGACTCGGTGGTGCGCGCCGGTGGGCGCTGGCGCATCGAGGAGACGTGGCGCGTCACGCGCGCGGGCGCGCTGGTGCGGCTCGAGGGGCGCGCGACGGCGCGCGCGGGGGCGCACCACGTGCGCCGCGCGCTCGTGGCGGAGCGCCGATGCGAGTGAGGCGCCGGGGCGCGACGCGGGCGGCGGCACCGAGCCGGGTGCGGCGCGGCGTGCTGCTGGCCGAACTGCTCTGCGCCCTCGCGCTCGCCGGCCTGCTCGCGGCGGCGTGCGGCCTCGCGCTCGGGGGCGCGCGTCGGGCGATGGCGGCGGCGGAAGCGCGCGCCCGGGCGGAGCGGGCGGGGCGCGAGGCGCTCGAGGTGGCGGCGACGCTCGTGCGCGACGCCGACTCGGTGACCGTCCTGGGCGACACCGCCGTCGCCCTGCGCACGCGGGTCGCGCACGGCGTCGTCTGCGGGCGCGATGCGGCGAGCCTCACGCTCCCGCCGCCGCGCAGCGCACTGCACGCGTGGGGGCAGGCGCCCGAGGCGGGGGACATCGTGCGCGTGCTCGTGCGCGATTCGCTGCTCGGGACGCGCCGGTGGGTGGAGTCCCCGATCGACAGCGTGATGGAGCGGGCGGGGGAGTCGCCCTGCGCGACGGGGGAGTTCGTCGCGACGGCGACGGCGCCGCGGCTGCGACTCGTGCTGTCGCCGGGGGGCGCGGCGCTGGGGTCCGCGGTGGTGCCGGGGTCGGTGGTGCGCGTCTCGCGGCCGGGTCGGCTCGCGCTCTACCGGGGCGGCGACGGCGCGTGGATGCTCGGCTGGCGGCGCTGCGCCCACGGCGCGTGCGGCGCCGTGCAGCCGCTGGCGGGACCGTTGCGGAGCGCGGCGCAGGGCGGCCTGCGCGCGGCGCCCGGGAGCGACGGGCTGCGCCTCGCGGTGCGCGTGCCCGGGCTGGAGGCGGCGATGGAGGCGCTCGTGCGGCGGTCCGATGCGGGGCGCTAGGCGCGGCTTCATCCTGCCGGTCGTGCTGGCCGCGATCGTCGCGCTCGGGCTGCTGAGCGGCCTCGCGTTGTTCGACGCGGTGCAGGAGTGGCGCGTGGCCTCGCTGGCGGACGACCGGGCGCTCGCGCGGGCCGCGCTGCTCGAGGGGCTGGACGCGGTGGCGCGGCCGCCCGCGCTGGCGGCGCTCTGCGTGAGCCCGCCGCTCGCCGCGCAGTCGGGCGAGGGGTCCGCGGCGGGGGGCGGCCGCTGGCAGGTGCGCTGGCAGCACGTGGGGGAGGGCCTGGTGCGGGCGGAGGTCACGGGTCGCGGCCGGACGGGGGCGGCGTCACGCGCGCTCGCGCTGGTCGTCCCTGATTCGGTGGCGCGCGTGTCGGGGCTGCTCCAGTGCGCCACGGCGACGCGGCTCGTGCCCGCCGGCGCGGGGTGGATCGAGGCCCATCCGGAGGGGTGAGGCGGGGCGCGGCGACGGTCGGGATGGCCGGGGACCGTTACTTCCGGCGGCCCCGAGTCGTGTAGCCTCGGCAGGCGAAGGGAACCACGCGGTGCATTGACCCTGAACGGGCCCGCTCGCAAGTTAGGCGGCCCGAGCGTACCTGTCTCGCAGATCGCCTCACGGGATCCCCATGGCGCTATTCGGACGCAAGAAGACGACGGTCGGACTCGACATCGGCTCGGGCCTCATCAAGGTCGCGGTGGTCGATCACTCCAAGGCGCAGCCGGAGCTCGTCCGGGTGGCGATCACGCCGTTGCTGGCCGACGCGATCGTCGAGGGCGAGATCATGGACCCCGGGATCGTGGCGGAGGCGATCGGGGCGTGCCTGCAGTCGGCCGGCGTGACGACGAAGTCGGTCGTGACGGCGGTGGGCGGGCGCGACGTGATCATCAAGAAGATCCAGATCGACCGCGTGAAGGAGCAGCAGGCGCGCGAGTTGATGCGGTGGGAGGCCGAGCAGCACGTGCCGTTCGACATGGAGTCGGTGGAGCTGGACTTCCAGATCCTCGACCCCGACGGGACGGACGAGCAGATGAGCGTGCTGCTGGTGGCGGCGAAGCGCGAGCTGGTGGAGGCGAAGGTGCGCGTGCTGGCGGACGCCGGGCTCACGGCGGCGACGGTGGACGTGGACGCCTTCGCGCTGCACAACGCGTTCGAGCTGAACCATCCCGAGGCGATGCGCGGCATCGTGGCGCTGGTGAACATCGGCAACGAGGTCACCAACATCAACATCGTCGAGGAGGGCGTGCCGATCCTGACGCGCGACCTGACGGTGGGGACGCGGCGCTTCCGCGAGGACCTGCAGCGCGAGCGCGGCCTCGGGAGCGAGGAGGCGGCGGCGCTGCTGCAGGGCTACGACCGGTCGGAGCACCTCGACGCGGTGTTCGAGTCGCGTGGCGAGGAGATCGCGGTGGGGGTCGAGCGGGCGGCGGCCTTCCTGGCGTCGTCGTCGCGGAGCGGGGCGCAAGTGAACGCCGTGTACGTGTGCGGCGGCGGCTCGCGCGCCCCCGGCCTGCTGGACATGCTGGCCAACCGGCTGCGCCTGCGGGTGGAGCCCGCGAGCCCGCTGGCGAACCTCGTGGTGCGTGACGGAGCCTTCGAGGGGCTCGTCACTGACGAGGTGGCGCCGTTGATGATGCTGCCCATCGGACTGGCACTGCGCCAGCCCGCCTGACGCCCGGACGCCAAGATGATCGAGATCAATCTCCTTCCCGGTGCGCGCAAGAAGGCCAAGTCCTCCGGCGGTTCCAAGGTGGACGTGCGCGCGCTCGCGGCCTCGCTCGGCGAGCGTTTCAAGGACCCCTGGCTGGGCGTCGCCGTCGGCGGCGCGGCCGTGGGCCTACTGGCCGTTGGCGCGATGTGGTTCCTGCAGGGGCGCGAGGAGGCGGACCTCCTCGAGCGCGAGCGGGTCGCGGTGCAGGACAGCACGCGGTTCGAGGGCGTGGTGCGCGCGACGCGGCAGGCCGAGGCGCAGCGCGACTCCATCATGCGGCAGATGGCGATCATCGCCGCGATCGACGGCGAGCGGTACGTCTGGCCGCACGTGATGGACGAGATCTCGCGCGCGCTGCCGACCTACACGTGGCTGCGGTCGGTGACGCAGTCGAACGCGGCCACCGCGGTGTCGCCCGAGGCCGTCGCGGCGGGCACGGCGCCGCGGCTGTCGGTGCGCGTGGTGGGCCTGACGGTCGACCTCCAGGCGCTGACGGTGTTCATGAAGAACCTCGAGGCCTCGGACTTCATCGAGAACGTGGTCCCCGCCTCGTCGCAGCTGACGTCGGTGGAGGGGAAGCAGGTGACGGAATTCACGCTGGACATGGTGTACTCGAAGCCGCCGGCCTCCGCGGTGCGCACGGTCCCCATGACGATCGCGGTGAGGTAGCCATGGCCGGAATGCCGACCAATCAGCGGGACCAGCTGATGCTCTTCGTGGGCATCATCGGGATCGTGGGCGCGGTGGCCTACTGGAACTTCGTGTATTCGCCGAAGGACGAGGCGCTGCAACTCACGCGTGACCACGTGGAGAAGCTCGACGCCTCGAACCAGCGCGCGAAGGCGATCATGGCGCGCGGCTCGGTGGAGAAGCTGCAGGAGGAGTCGAAGCGCCTGCAGGCCAACCTCGACCTGATGCGGACGCTGATCCCGTCGTCGAACGAGGTGCCGGCGCTGCTCGACCAGATCCTGGGCGCGGCGCGCCGCACCGGGCTCGAGTTCTCGAACTTCGCGCCCAACGGCACGGTGCAGGGCGAGACGTTCGACACCTACCGCTTCCGGATGTCGGTGCAGGGCAGCTACCACGAGATCGGCGAGCTGTTCTCGCAGATCGGGTCGCTGCGCCGGATCATCGTGCCGGGCAACGTGCAGCTCGCGGCGTCGAACTCGGCGGCCGCGCGCCGCAACCGGCCGGACGAGCGGATCCTGACCGCCAACTTCGAGATCCAGACGTTCGTGGTGCGCACCACCGCTCCCGAGGAGGACAAGTGACGCGACGCCTCGCGTTCGTGGCCCTGGCGCTGCTGCTCGCGGCGCCCGCGGCCCAGGCCCAGGGCAAGGCGCCCGCGAAGAAGGTGGAGATCCCCAAGGTCGAGTTCCCGACGGACTCGCTGGGGCGGATCATCTTCCAGCGCGAGGCCTTCGCCTACCCGAGCGACGGCCGCCGCGACCCGTTCGCGTCGCTGATCGCGACCGGCGACATCCGGCCGCTGCTCGAGGACCTGAAGCTGCAGTCGGTGTTCGTCGCGCCCAACATGGCGCAGTCGATGGCGGTGATGAAGGACGTCTCGACGCAGGAGATCTACAAGGCGCGCGTGGGGTCGGTCTTCGGCCGCATCCGCGTGACGGCGATCCGCAACGGCGAGGTCACGCTGGCGATCGACGAGTTCGGCTTCACCCGCACGGCGGTGCTGACGTATAACGTTCTTCCCAGTGGAGAGAGGACGCCATGAGGCGATATCGGACGCTGGCCGCGCTCGCGGTCGGCACCTTCCTGACCGTCACGGCCCCGGCGGCCGCGACCCCGGTCGTGCCTGACGCCGCCGCCGCGGTCACCGCGGTGCGCGTGGTCCCCGGCGCCGGCCGCGCCGACGTGGTGCTCTCGTTCGAGGGGCCGGTGCAGGTCACCGACTTCACCCTCGCGAACCCGCACCGGATCGTGGTCGACGTCCGCGGCGCGACGATGCAGCTGCGCGCGCCGTCGTACGACCGCGTGCCGCGCGCCGGCATCCTCAACGTGCGCCTCGCGCAGTTCGAGGCCGAGGTCGTGCGCCTGGTGCTCGACCTCGATGCGGCCCGCGAGTACAGCGTGGTGCGCGGCGACGGCGAGCTCCGCGTGAGCGTGACCGGCCCGGACGCGTTCGCGCCCTGGTCGGCCGGCGCCGCGGCGATCGCCGCCGACGCGCCCCCGCCGTCGCGCGCGGACACCCCGGCCCCCGCGGCCGGCGCCGCGCCCGAGCGCCGCTTCGAGTCGGTCTCGTCGAAGCCCGCCACCACGGCCTTCGCGCCGCAGCAGGCGCAGCCGCGCATCACGGTCTCGTTCGTCGAGATGCCGATCCGCGAGGTCATCATGGCCTTCGCGAACTTCGCCGGCCGCACCATCATCGCCGGGCCCAGCGTCACGGGCACGGTGACCGCGGAGATCCCGGGCCAGCCCTGGGACGTCGCGCTCAGCAAGATCCTCCAGGTCAACGGCCTCTCGGCGGTCGAGGACTCCACGGGCATCATCACCGTGGACAGCTACCGCAACCTCGCGGCGCGCGTCGCCGCGGAGCCGCTGGTCACCAAGGTCGTCCCGATCAACTATGCCAAGGCGTCGCAGCTCGCGGTCACGATCCGCCAGCTGATCGCGGCCTGCTCGTCGGGCTCGGTGAGCTCGGTGGTGGACGCCGCCGCCGCGCCGGCGGCCGCGGAGCCGGGCGCCGAGGCCGCGCCGGCCGCCGCAGCGCCCGCGGGCGCCGCCGCGCCGAGCCAGCCCACCTGCGGCCGCGGCACCGTCGCGGTCGAGGAGAAGACCAACACCCTCCTCATCACCGAGTCGGTCTCGCGCCTGCCGGAGATCGTGGAATACGTGAAGGACCTCGACGTGCGCACCCCGCAGGTCGCGATCCGCGCCAAGATCATCTCGGTCGACCGCACGGCCACCGAGGAGCTCGGCCTCAGCTACGACATCGGCTCGCCGGGCACCTACAGCAACCTGCTCATCCCGCGCGGCACGCCGGGCGACTTCCAGGTGGACCTCGGCGGTGACGCGTTCGTCGGCGTCGCCAACGCCAACCGCCTCTTCTCGGGCTCGGCCGCGCTCTCGCTGATCTTCAACACGGTCGTCAACGGCTACAACCTGTCGGGCTTCATCGACGCCCTCAGCTCGGAGCAGCTCTCCGACGTGCAGGCGGAGCCGAGCACGACGACGATCGACAACCGCAAGGCGACGCTCTTCGCCGGCACCGAGATCGCCTTCCTGCTGACGCCGCCGACGATCCCGGGCCAGATCCAGGCCGTCGCGCCGCAGATCTTCCGCCAGAAGGTCGGCATCTCGCTCGAGGTGACCCCGCACGTGACCGCCAACCGCCAGATCTCCATGGAGATCGCGGCGACGCAGCAGTCGCTCCTCGGGACCACCGAGGCGGGGCCGAGCATCAACGAGCGCGCCGCGGCCAACGAGGTGCTCGTCGGCGACGGCGAGACGGCGGTGATCGCCGGCCTCACGCAGACGCAGGTCACCAAGCTCCGCTCGGGCATCCCGTGGCTGATGAACGTGCCCTACATCGGCCGCCTGTTCAGCCAGACGCGCGTCGAGGAGCGGAAGCAGGACCTCCTGATCCTCGTGACGCCGCACATCGTGGACGAGGGCGAGGTCGTGCGGGCGGTGCGGCCGTAACGCGCCGCCGCCGCTGGACGGTGGACGGGGGCGGGCCTTCGAGGCCCGCCCCCGTCGCCGTTCCCGCCGGCCGCGCCGCTCTCGGGCCCCGTCCCCCCCGCTTATCTTCCGCCCATGCCGCACATCTCCTTCCGCACCGCGGGCGAGTCGCACGGGCCGGCGCTCGTGGCGCTCATCGAGGGCGTTCCCGCCGGCCTGCCGCTCCTCGCCGCCGACGTCGATGACCAGCTGCGCCGGCGCCAGCAGGGCTATGGCCGCGGCCGGCGCATGGTGATCGAGACGGACCGCGTGGAGTTCCTCGCGGGCGTGCGCGCCGGCGAGACGTTCGGCTCGCCGGTCGCGATGCTCGTCCGCAACCGCGACTGGGCCAACTGGGAGGCCATCATGGATCCCGCGCCGCGGCCGGAGGACGACACGCCCGAGGGACGCAAGCGGCAGGTGACCCGCGTGCGCCCGGGCCATGCCGACCTCACCGGCCTGCTGAAGTTCGACCGCGACGATGCGCGCGACATCCTCGAGCGCGCCTCGGCGCGCGAGACGACGGCGCGCGTGGCCGCCGGGGCCGTGGCGCGCCGGCTGCTCGCCGAGTTCGGTGTGCGGATCGGCTCGCACCTGGTGCACCTGGGCGGCGTGGACGCGGCCGCGCCCGCCGAGCTGCCGGAGGACCTCAACGCCGCCGCGGACGCCTCGCCGCTCCGCTGCCTCGATGCCGCCGCCGAGCAGGCGATGATCGCGCGCATCGACGAGGCCAAGAAGGCGGGCGACACGCTTGGCGGCATCTGCGAGGTCGTCGTGACCGGCCTGCCGGTCGGCCTCGGCGCGCACGTGAGCTGGGACCGCAAGCTCGACGGCCGGCTCGCGCAGGCGATCTGCTCGATCCCCGCGGTGAAGGGCGTCGAGATGGGGATGGGCTTCGCGACGGCGCGCGCGAAGGGCTCCGAGGTGCACGATCCCATCGAGCCGGCGCCGGGCTCGGTGCGCACGGGCAACGTGCGGCGCCGCACCAATCGCGCCGGCGGGCTCGAAGGCGGGATGACCACCGGCGAGCCGCTCGTGCTGAAGGTCGCGATGAAGCCGATCGCGACGCTCATGCGGCCGCTCGGGACCGTGGACACGCGCACGGGCGCGCCGGCGGACGCGGCGGCCGAGCGGAGCGACGTGACGGCGGTGCCCGCGATGGGCGTGATCGCCGAGGCGATGACGGCGCTCGTGCTGGCGGACGCCTTCGCCGAGAAGTTCGGCGGCGACTCGCTGGCGGAGATGCGCCGCAACCACGACGCCTACCTCGCGCGGGTGGCGGAGCGCCTTGGCTGACGCGGCGGGCGCGCCGGACGGCGGCGCGCACCTCGTGCTGCTGGGGCTGCCCGGCGCGGGGAAGAGCACTGTGGGGCCGTTGGTGGCGCAGGCGCTGGGCCGCCGGTACGTCGACCTGGACGCGGAGATCGAGCGCCGCGCGGGCCGATCGGTCGCGGCGATCTTCGCGGCTGATGGCGAGGCGGCGTTCCGGGCGCAGGAGCGGGCCGTGACGGCCGAGCTGTTGACCGCGGGCTCGGATCCGCTGGTCCTGTCTCCGGGGGGCGGCTGGGTGGAGGATCCCGCCAACCGGGCACTGCTCGGCGTCCGTGCGTTTGCGGTGTATCTTCGGGTATCGCCCGCCGTCGCGCTGCAGCGAATGGGAGGCGCGGTGGCCGACCGGCCGCTGCTGGCGGGGGCCGATCCGGCCGCGGCACTGTCACGAATCTTGGCGCGTCGTGAGCCATTCTATCTGCAATCACAGCATACGGTTAGCGTCGATTCGATGCCGCCGGACGCCGTGGCCTCTTCTATAGTAGCGCTTGCACGGGGCCACCCTCGGGACTAGGATAGCCAGCCTTATGGCAACCACGAAGAAGAAGGCCGCGAAGTCGGCGGCGAAGACGACGGCGGCGAAGGCCGCGCCCGCGGCGGCGGTCAAGAAGGCGCCGGCGAAGAAGGCGGCGGCGAAGCGCGCGGCGGCGGAGCTGGAACTCCCGCACGACGAGGAGGCGGCGCGGTCGGCGGCGGGCAAGTCGCTGGTGATCGTCGAGTCGCCGGCCAAGGCCAAGACCATCGGAAAGTACCTCGGGTCGGGCTATGCCGTGAAGGCGACGGTGGGCCACATCCGCGACCTGCCCGTGAAGAGCATCGGCATCGACACCGACCACGGGTTCGAGCCGGAGTACGTGACGATCCCCGGCAAGGAGAAGACGGTCGCCGAACTCAAGAGCGCGGCCAAGACGGCGAAGGCCGTGTTCATCGCGACCGACCCTGACCGCGAGGGGGAGGCGATCGCGTGGCACGTGCGGGAGCAGATCAAGCGCACGCCGGCCCCGATCAAGCGGGCGCTGTTCTTCGAGATCACCAAGGACGCGGTGTCGAAGGCGCTGACCACGGCGCGCGAGATCGACCAGGACAAGGTGGACGCGCAGCAGGCGCGCCGCGTGCTGGACCGCCTGGTGGGCTACAAGGCCAGCCCGGTGCTCTGGAAGACCGTGAAGAAGGGCCTCTCGGCGGGGCGCGTGCAGACGGTGGCGCTGCGCCTGCTGGTGGAGCGCGAGCGCGAGATCCGCGCGTTCGTGCCGAAGGAGTACTGGACGATCGCGGCGCAGCTGGAGCACGAGGGGCAGGGTTTCACGGCGAAGCTGCACCACCTCGACGGGGCGAAGCCGGAGATCCCGAACGCGTCGGCCGCGCACGCGATCGTCGACGACCTGAAGGGCCGCCGGCACTTCGACGTCACCGACATCAAGAAGCGCGAGCGCCGCAAGAACCCCGAGGCGCCGTTCAAGACGAGCACGCTGCAGCAGGAGGCGGCGAAGAAGCTCGGGTTCGGCTCCAAGCGCACGATGCGGCTGGCGCAGAACCTGTACGAGGGCGTCGCGCTCTCGGCGGCCGAGGGCTCGGTGGGCCTGATCACGTACATGCGCACCGACCACACGCGCGTGGCGGAGTCGGCGGCCGCGGCGGCGCGCGAGTACCTGGCGGGCTACCTGAAGAAGCAGGGGATGCCGGCGGAGTACCTGCACAAGGAGCCGCAGCTGTATCCGGGCAAGGCGGACGACCCGGCGCAGGGCGCGCACGAGGGCATCCGGCCGACGGACCCGGCGCGCAGCCCGGAGAGCGTGGCGAAGTACCTCACGCCGGAGCAGCTCAAGCTCTACACGCTCATCTGGCAGCGCTTCATGGCGAGCCAGATGGCGCCGGCGGTGTTCGACACGACGACGGTCGACTTCGACCTGGGGCGGTACCTGTTCCGCGCCACGGGGTCGGTGGTGAAGTTCAAGGGCTTCCTCGCGCTGTACAAGGAGACGCGCGAGGAGGGCGACTCGAAGGCGCTCGAGGACGAGCAGGCGCTGCCGGCGATCGAGCCGGGCGAGCACGTGCCCGTGCGCGGCATCGATCCCTCGCGCGAACGCTATGTTTTCCGCAACACCTGCCTCGAGC
>ERZ1645185.1012-NODE-1012-length-11722-cov-6.665381_pt1 | contig 11722 bp, 8 predicted proteins | sample MGYA00575351_ERZ1645185 | MGnify/ENA primary metagenome ERZ1645185 (study PRJEB40838, sample SAMN11284767) | freshwater sediment metagenome | isolation source: river sediment | host: Sediment | place: India: Jana village, Kanpur | collected 2015-12-17 ... | reverse complement strand
GGCCGGCACGCCGGTCTGCATATTGACGCGCCACAGCTTGCCCTGCGCCCAGATCACCACCGACTGCGAATCAGGTGTCCAGTTGAAGTTGGCGTAAGGGCCGAAAATCGCCCAGACCTCCTGCTGGTCGTGCGACAGGCCGTCCCAGACCGGGCTGACTTTGCCGGAGGCCAGATCAAGCACATGCAGGACGGTCTTGTCGCGCACCCGCTTCACGAAAGCCAGGCGCTTGCCGTCCGGCGAGGGCTGCGGACGGATGGCGCCGCCGGGCGTGTTCACCAAGGTCCGGGTTTCGCCGGTTTCCCGGTCAAGGCGTTTGATGGCATAGATCACGCCATGCACGTTCTTGTTGTATTCGAACGCATCGCCGTCGCTGACGTCTTCGGAATAATACACATAGCGGCCGTCCGGGCTGAGCGCCGGTTCGCCGAGGTCCATCTGGTCGTTTTTGCGTTTGGTCAGCTGCAGACCTTCGCCCCCGCTGCGGTGCGTCATCCATAATTCACCGGCGCCCAGCGAGCGGCCGGAGGTGAAATGCTTGCGGCCTATCAGGTACTGCCCGTCCGGCGTCCAGACCGGGTTGTTGAAAAGACGGAAGGATTCCTTGGTGACCTGTACGGGGCTGCTGCCGTCGCGGGCCATGCGCCACAGGTTGTTGCCGCCGCCGCGGTCCGAGGTGAACGCGATTTCCCGTCCGTCCGGCGAAAAGCGCGGCTGCACGTCCCATGCCGGGCCTGAGGTGACGCGCTGCGCGTCACCGCCGGCAATCGGCAGCAGATAGATGTCGCCCATCATCGAAAACGCGATGGTCTTGCCATCCGGGCTGACATCCAGATCAAGCCAGGTGCCTTCGTCCGTGCTGAAGCGCACTGTCTTGGTTTTGCCATGTTCGGCCGAAACATTCCAGGCCGGTTTCGTGTCGGCGGCCTGCACGCCATGGCTGAGCAGCAGGGCGCTGCAGAGCAACGCCAGTTTTTTCAGTTGCATGAATGGTGTCCTTAGGGTTGATACGCGCGCGGCAGGCCATTGGCCGGCGCCAGGTAACGGTCGCGCAGCTGGGTCTGCCGTGAAACCAACGGTGTCTCCTTGCCTTGCAGCCACATGGCGGCGGCGGTGGATGCCACATCCAGCGGGTCGCCGGTCCACAGCACCAGATCGGCGCTCTTGCCGACCTCAATGCTGCGGACCTGCGCATCCACGCCTAGGGCCTTGGCCGGCGCCGAGGTGATGCCGGCCAGGCCCGCTTCCCATGGCAACCCGTTGGAAACCGCGTTGCCGGCGATCTGCCGGATCTTGCGGGCGTTATGCGTGCCGTCATTGCCGTTGATGAAGCTGACCGACACGCCGGCACGCTGCAGGCGCGCGGCGTTTTCCAGCGTGCTGCCGATCTGATCGAAACCGGACGGCAACGCTTCCATGGCGTCGATGAACACCGGCACATTGGCGGCCGCCAGCTGGTCAGCCACCCGCCAGGCTTCCGATGCGCCGACGAGTGCGACGCGGATGCCATACTTCTGGGCCAGTTTCAGGACTTGACGGATATCGGCTTCGCGGTTTACCGAGACCAGGAAGCGCTGGCTTGCCATGGCTTGGTTCAAGGCGTTGCGGCCTTGCCCGGTGAGCAGGCGTTCATCGCCGGGGGTCGGCGCCTTGGCTTCATTGAAAGCCTGCTCCAACAGCATGAACTGCGCGGCGCGCGTCGAACCGCTTTGCCCCAGCTTGCCGGCGCCTATGCTGATGTAAGGCATGCGCTTGCCGGCGATCGGCTCATAACCGCCGTCCAGGCGCATCACGCCGCCTTGGCCGGCCAGCAGCGCGCCGTCGGTACCCAAAGCGGTAAAGCTCATGCCGCCGACCCGCGCCACCGCCAACAGCACCGAACGCGGGTTGTAGGCGCGGGTTACGTCGAATTCCGGGCGCAGGGTCTCGATCAGACCGGAATCACCGGTTTCGAGATTGAGGTCGTAATCCACGGAAGAATCCTCCTGGCTGATTTCCTCCAGGCCGATGTGGCTGATGCCGGCGAACAGGCCCGGCGTCAGCGGCTTGCCTTGAGCATCGAGGGTTTTCATGCCGGAAGGGTTGGCCAGGTTTCTGCCGATGGCGCGGATGATGCCGCCCTGCACCAGCACATCGGCCTTGTCCAGGGTGCCCTGGCTTGAGGCGGTATGCACGGTGGCGTTTTTAATCAGCACATTCTGCGCCTGGGCATTGAACGCGAACGCGACCAAGCCGATGAAAATCAATGAACGGCTCATGGTTGGCCCTCCTGTCCGAGTAAGAAGTCCGCTTTGGGCTGAAGAGCCTTGTTGCTGCGGTCGTATAACAGCGCACCATCGATGTAAACCTGCTCGGCTTTGGCGTAACTGGAGAACGGCGTGCCGTTCCAGACCACCACATCGGCCATTTTACCGGTCTCCAGGCTGCCGGTCAGCTTGTCGATGCGCAGGGCTTTCGCCGCATTGCCGGTCAGCCAGGTGATGGCATGTTCGGGGCTGATGGCGATATCGGCGCGCGCCGCGGAAGCGATGACTTTCGCCGCTTCCTGGTTCAGGCGCTGGATACCTTCGGCGGAATCGGAGTGCACGATGGCACAACCACCGGTCGGGCGGTCGACCAAGGCGATATTTTCCTCGATTCCGTCGTACGCCTCCAGCTTGAAGCCCCACCAATCGGCCCACAGCGCGGCGCAGATGTTCTCGCGGGCCAGGGAATCGGCAATCTTATAGGCTTCCACGCCGTGATGGAATGAACTGATCTGGAAGCCGAATTCCTTGGACAGGTCGATCATGGCAGCCATTTCATCGGCGCGGTAACAGTGGATATTGACGGTAATGTCGCCGCGCAGGATACCGGCCAATGTGTCCTTGGAAAGATCCTGGTCCGGTGCGGCGCCTCGGCGCCCGCCGTTTTCGTAAGCATCCCATTTCCTGCGGTAATCCTGCGCATCGATGAAGGCGGCGCGGTAGCCGGCCATGTTGCCCATGCGTGTCGACGGGCCGCCCTTCTCGCCATAAACGCGCTTGGGGTTCTCGCCACAGGCCATCTTGACGCCATGGGGAGCGTTGGGGAACTTCATGGCCTGGTAGCTGGTGGCGGCGACGTTCTTGAGGATGACGCTGCGGCCGCCGACCAGATTAGCCGATCCTGGCAGGATCTGCAGGCTGGTCACGCCGCCTGCCAGGGCTTTTGCAAAGCCGGTATCCTGCGGCCAGACCGAATGCTCTGCCCATACTTCCGCGGTGACCGGGGCGGTGGCTTCATTGCCGTCGCTGGTGGCTTGGATGCCCGGGCTGGCATACACGCCCAGGTGTGAGTGCACATCGATGATGCCGGGCGTTACCCATTTACCGGCGCCATTGACGATTCTGGCGTTTGCGGGCGCGCCCAAGCCCTTTCCGACTGACTGGATTTTCCCGTCCTGCATCAGTACGTCGGCGTTGTCCAGGCGCACGCCGGTGCCGGTCAGCACGGTGGCGTTCTGGATCAAAACCGGCACCGAGGGGATGGCTTGGTAGGTGCTGGCATACGGTGCCGGCTTGGCCGGCGCCGGGTCGGGTTTTTTTCTGGCGTGCGCGGGTAAAACGCACAATGCCGCGCAGACGGCGGCGGCAATGGTCAGTCTGTTCATATTCGCTCTTTCTTTCCGGGGGAATGAATACCCTATAGCAGAACCGTTTTCCTGCCAAGTCTTACAGTAAAATGGCAGGTACGGAAGGTCGCCAAGGAGAACCGGATGAAAGACAAGCAGGAAATCGTCAGTAACTGGCTGCCACGCTACACCGGGCTGGCTTTGGAGGAATTCGGCGAGCATATCCTGCTGACCAACTTCGGCGGCTATCTGGATACGTTTTCGCGGCTGACCGGTGCGCCGGTGGTGGGCAGGGACAAGCCGATGCCGAGCGCGACCTTTGACGGCATCACCATGATCAACTTCGGCATGGGCTCGGCCAATGCCGCGACCATGATGGATCTGCTCAGTGCGCTACCGCCCAAGGCGGTGCTGTTTCTGGGTAAATGCGGCGGGCTGAAGCGCAAGAACCAGCTCGGCGACCTGATCCTGCCGATTGCCGCCATCCGCGGCGAAGGCACCTCGAACGATTACCTGCCGCCGGAAGTGCCGGCTTTGCCGGCGTTTGCCATGCAACGGGCGGTTTCCACCATGATCCGCGACATGGATCACGACTACTGGACCGGTACGGTGTTCACCACCAACCGCCGGGTCTGGGAGCATGACGAGGATTTCAAGGCCTATCTGCGCAAGCTGCGCTGCATGGCCATCGATATGGAAACCGCGACCATTTTCGCGGCCGGGTTCGCCAATTCAATCCCCTGCGGCGCGCTACTGCTGGTTTCCGACCAGCCGATGATCCCGGAGGGCGTGAAGACCGAGGCGTCGGACAGGAAGGTAACCGACAATTTCGTCGAGATCCACATAAACATCGGCATCGAGGCCCTCAAACTGATCCGCCGGCATGGCAAATCGGTCAAGCACCTGCGCTTTGACTGAGCCTGCAGGCCGGATCCCGTATCCGGCATCCGCAAGCGGTTGTCAGAAAATGAAATTGATGTAAGTCACTTCGTCCGGTTTGCCCTGCTGAAGGCGTACCTTGCATTGCAAGGTCTGCTTGACTTCGTCACGCAGGCCGGGCTCTATGATGACCGGCGCCTGCAGTTCCCAGCCGTCATCGGCCGCTTTGGCGCTGGCCGCCAAAGCGGCGATATCCAGTTGGTAGGTCTTTTCGCCGATGCGGGCCTTGGCTTCCGTTTCGCAGGCGGCTGCGGCGCGCTGCTGCGGCGTGTCGTTGTCCGCCGATTGGCCACAGGCGGCGATGGCCATGCAAAACGCGATAAATACGATTCTTTTATTCATGATTATGGTGTGCTTCCCTCGCTCTCAGGCTCAATCTACCGAACTTTCCGGTGAAAAGTAAAGCCTTTGCCCATAATTGATACATCTGCGCCGAAGGATGCAGGCCGTCCTCGGCGTGCATGCGGGGGTCGGCGCTGTGCAGCCGGGTCAGTGCCGTGATGTCCAGGAAAGCGATGCCCAGGTCTTCGCAAACCGCCTTGGCGCAGGCGTTGAAGGCATCGATTTCATGGGCGATCTGCGTTACGTCGCGGCCGCAGGCGGCGCCGAACGGGGTCTGGCCCCAGTCCGGGATGGACAGCGCCTGCACGCTCCCGGCCTCGCCATGGGCCAGGTGGATGGCGGTTTTAGCCAGTCGCGTGTACTCCGTGCCGAAGTTTTCCAGGCTACGGCCCCGGTATTGGTTGTTGACGCCGATCAGCAGCGACACCAAGTCCCAGGTTCCAGGCGGATCGGCCGCTTCAATGCCCTGCAGCAGTTCGTCGGTGGTCCAGCCGGTTCGGGCGATGACGGTTACCGGCTGTTCGATGCGGGCGCCCTGCGCGTCGGCCAGCCGGGCCCATTGTTCGGGCCAGCGTTGCATGGGATCAACGGATTCGCCGATGGTGTAGGAGTCGCCCAGCGCGAGATAGCGGAGCGCGTGGGGGAGGGGATTGGTCGGGGCGGTGATCACGGCAACCATGCTTTCAAGAAACCGCCGGTTTGTAAAGCGCTTGCCTCGAACGCGCTAAGCCGCGCTATCATGAAGCTATGAAGCGCTTGGACAGCCCCCATCTGCGATCACTGCTGAACCGGCCTCGGGACAGCCACAAATACGACTTCGGCCGGGTGCTGGTGATCGGCGGCAGTCTGCCGATGGTCGGCGCCCCGGTGTTGGCGGGCAAGGCGGCGTTGCGTTCGGGCGCCGGCGTGGTTGAATTGTGCGTGCCGGACTGTGTGGCGGCGGTGGCCGCCGGGTTTGATCCCTGCCTGATCACCCATGGCCTGCCCTCGGAGGGTTCGGGCAGTTTCTCGCCCGAGGGCCTGCAGGCGATGCGCGCGTTGGCTTCGCGTGCCGATGTGATCGTGCTCGGTCCGGGCATCGGTCGGTCGCCGGAACTGGCGGCGATCGTGCGTGGGCTGTGGCGTGACATGCCCCAGCCCATGGTGGTCGATGCTGATGCGCTGCATGCGCTGTCTGGGGTGGATGCCGCCACGTTGGCCGAGCATGCCGGCCCGCGCATACTGACCCCGCATGCCGGGGAAATGCAGCGCCTGCTTGGCGTGGCCTCCGGAGCCGGGAAACGAGATCGCGCTGCGCTGGAACAGGCCGCCACCATCTTCGCGCGCGACACGGCCAGCACCCTGGTGCTGAAGGGCGCCGATACGCTGATAACCGAAGGCGGTTTGCCGACGCACAACGCCAGCGGCAACCCGGGTTTGGCGACGGCCGGCAGCGGTGACGTGCTGTCAGGGGTCATCGCCGCCTTGCTGGCGCAAAAACTGCCGCCGGCGGAAGCGGCCCGGCTCGGCGTCTGGGCGCATGGTCTGGCCGGTGATGCGGCTGCCGCCGTTCTGGGCGAACTGTCGTTGACCGCCAATGACGTGATTGAATTCCTGCCCGGCGTCTGGCAAAAGCTGCGGCAGGAAGGCGATGCCGGACGCCCGGCCTGAGCGCGGATGCGGTTATCATGGGTTCCATGGATAAGCCGGCAATGAATTTCAGTGCGATAGGTTGGCCGGCCGATCAGTCGATAGCGCAGGCCTTGTCGCCGTGGCCGGGGTCCCAGCTCGCGCGCGTCGTGGCGCAGCACCGCAGCGGCTATGAACTCGCGCAGGGCCCGGAGCATACCTTCCGCGCGCAGGCGCCGGCGGCCTGGCTGCGCCCGCGCACCGATCCGCTGATCCGCGCGGTGGTCGGCGACTGGGTGGTTCTCGATGCCGAGGCGAAGCAGATTCTGGCCGTCCTGCCGCGTTACGCCCTGCTCAAGCGCGCGGCCGCCGGGGAACATTACCAGCAGCAGCTGATCGCCGCCAACATCGACCACGTCCTGCTGGTCAGCGGCATGGACGACGACTTCAACGCCAAGCGCATCGAGCGCTACTTCCTGCTGATCCAGAGTTCCGGCGCCAAGCCGGTGCTGGTGCTGACCAAGCTTGACCGATGCGATGACCCGGAAGCGTTCACCAGCCAACTGGGCGAGCTGACCGCCAACGGCGTGCCGGTGTTCACCTTGAATGCCAAAAGCCCGGAACACGCCGCGGTCCTGCATCCGTATCTGACCGTCGGCAAATCGGTGGTGCTGGTCGGCTCGTCCGGCGCCGGTAAATCCACGCTGACCAACACCTTGCTCGGTTCCGAACGCATGAAAACCCGCGAAGTGCGCGAAACCGACGCCAAAGGCCGGCATACCACCACGCATCGGGCATTGATCGCATTGCCGCAGGGCGGCTGCCTGATCGATACGCCGGGTATGCGCGAGCTCAAGCTGAGCGGCGATGAACGCTTTGACGAAGGCCTGTTCGCCGAGATCGACGACCTGGCCGGCCAATGCCGGTTCAGCGACTGCAGCCACGGTAACGAGCCGGGCTGCGCGGTGCAGGCGGCCATTGCCGACGGCAAATTGAGCATGGAGCGCTATCAGCACTTCTGCAAGCTGAAAGACGAACGCGACTCGGCAGCCCAGACCCTGGCCGACCGGCGGGCACAGGACAAAGCGACCGCCGGCAGGCCGCGGCATCACATCAAGGACAAGTTCGGCCGCAAGTAAGGCAATGACGCCGCGGTTCAGACGTATGGCGCCGGCATTGAGTACAATAGAGCCCTAGCACTAAAATGCCCGGTTGGAACGATCTATGTCCGAAGAAGAATTCAAGCAAGCCTCGCTCGATTACCATCGGCAGGAGCCCTATGGCAAAATCCGGGTGACCGCCACCAAACCCATGGTCACCCAGCGCGACTTGGCCTTGGCCTATTCACCGGGCGTCGCCCATGCCTGTGAGGCGATCATCGCCGATCCGGGCCAGGCCAGCACGCTGACCGCGCGCGCCAATCTGGTCGCGGTGGTCACCAACGGCACCGCCGTGCTCGGCTTGGGCAACATCGGCCCGCTGGCCGGCAAGCCGGTGATGGAAGGCAAGGCCGTCCTGTTCCAGAAGTTCGCCGGCATTGACGTATTCGACATCGAAATCGGTGAAAACGACCCGGACAAGCTGGTCGACATCATCGCCAGCCTCGAACCGACTTTCGGCGGCATCAACCTGGAGGACATCAAGGCCCCGGAATGCTTCGAGGTCGAGCGCAAGCTGCGCGAGCGCATGAAGATTCCGGTATTCCACGACGACCAGCACGGCACCGCCATCATCGTCGGTGCGGCGGTGATCAACGCACTGCATGTGGCCGGCAAGAAAATTGAAGACGTCAAGCTGGCCACCAGTGGTGCCGGCGCGGCCGGCATCGCCTGCCTGGACATGCTGGTGTCCCTGGGCCTGAAGCCGGAGAACATCCTGGCCATAGACCGCGACGGCGTGCTGTTCGAAGGCCGCGAACACCTGGATGCCGACAAGGCGCGTTACGCCCGGAAGACCGACAAGCGCACGCTGGCAGAAATCGTCGACGGCGCCGATGTGTTCCTCGGCCTGTCGGCAGGTGGCGTGCTCAAGCCGGAAATGGTCGCGTCCATGGCCGCGCGCCCGATCATCTTCGCGCTGGCCAACCCGTATCCGGAAATCCTGCCGGACGACGCCAAGGCGGTGCGCCCGGACGCCATCATCGGCACCGGCCGCTCCGACTACCCGAACCAGATCAACAACGCGCTGTGCTTCCCGTACATCTTCCGCGGCGCGCTCGACGTCGGCGCCACCTGCATCAACGAGGACATGAAGCGCGCCTGCGTGTACGCCATCGCCGAGCTGGCGCGCAAGGAGGCCTCCGACCTCGGCTCGGCCTACAGCGGCGAGACCCCGAAGTTCGGCTGCGATTACCTGATCCCGCGCCCGTTCGACCCGCGCCTGCTGATCTCGCTGGCGCCGGCGGTGGCGCAGGCGGCCATGCTGTCGGGCGTGGCCACGCGCCCGATCGCCGACATCCACGCCTACCGCGAGCAGCTGTCGCAGTTCGTGTACCGCACCGGCCTGCTGATGCGGCCGATGTTCGAGCGCGCGCGCGCCGACCTGAAGCGCGTGGTGTACGCCGAAGGCGAGGAGGAGACCGTGCTGCAGGCGGTGCAGACCGTGGTCGACGAAGGCCTGGCGCGCCCGATCCTGATCGGCCGGCCGTCGGTGATCGAGCGCCGCATCGAGAAGCTCGGCCTGCGCCTGAAGGCCGGCGTCGATTTCGAGCTGACCAACATCGACGACGATCCGCGCTTCAACGACTACTGGCAGGACTACCTCCGCATCATGGCGCGCCGCGGCGTCAGCCCGCCGGCGGCCAAGGCCATCGTGCGCTCGCGCGGCACCGTGGTGGCGGCGCTGATGGTCAAGCGCGGCGAGGCCGACGCCATGCTGTGCGGCATCGTCGGCAAGTACAACGGCAAGCTCAAGCACGTCATCGACATCATCGGCATCGACCCGCAGGTCAGCGCGGTGTCGGCCATGTCGGTGGTGATCAGCGACAAGGGCCCGCTGTTCTTCACCGATACCCACGTGCAGAACGACCCGGACGCGCGCCAGATCGCCGAAGCCACGCTGCAGGCGGCGTTCCGCATGCGCCTGTTCGGCATCACGCCGAAGGTGGCGCTGGTCTGCCATTCGAACTTCGGTTCGTCCGATTCGGCCAGCGCGCGCAAGATGCGCGAGGCGCTCGGCATGATCCTGGAGCGCTCGCCGCGCCTGGAGGTGGAAGGCGAGATGCACGTCGACGCCGCCCTGCGTCCGGAGATCCGCGAGCGCCTGTTCCCGGATTCGCGCCTGACCGGCGCCGCCAACCTGCTGGTGATGCCGGACCTGGACGCCGCCAACACCGCCTACAACCTGACCCGGGTGATGACCGACGGCATCGGCATCGGCCCGATACTGATGGGCATGGCCAAGCCGGCGCACGTGCTGACCACCTCGGCCACCGTGCGCCGTGTGGTCAACATGACCGCCATCGCCGCCGTCGAGGCCCAGATCCGCGGACAACGCGGCGAATGAGCCTCTGTTAAAATGAAAAACCCTAACAAGAAATACCGGACCCGAGAATCGATATGAGCTGGATCAGTGATGTGTTGGCGAATGACCACGACCCGAAAGAGACCAAGGAGTGGCTCGAGTCGCTGAAGGCGGTGCTTGACCACGACGGCGCCGAACGGGCGCATCACCTGCTGGAGCGAATGGTCGAACTGACCCGGCGCGCCGGCGGCAACCTGCCGTTCCATCCGACCACCGAATACATCAACACCATTCCGGCCGAGAACGAGCCGGCCATGGACGGCGACCTGGCCATGGAGTGGCGCATCCGCTCGATCATCCGCTGGAACGCGATGGCCATGGTGGTACGTGCCAACCGCAAGCCGGGCGAGCTCGGCGGGCATATCGCCAGCTTCGCCTCCTCGGCCACCTTGTACGACGTCGGGTTCAACTATTTCTGGCGGGCGCCGAGCGAAAGCCATCCCGGCGACCTGCTGTACATCCAGGGCCACTCTTCGCCGGGCATCTACGCACGGGCCTTCCTGGAAGGACGCATCAGCGAAGACCAGCTCGACAACTTCCGCATGGAAGTGGACGGCCGCGGCATCTCCTCGTATCCGCACCCGTGGCTGATGCCGGATTTCTGGCAGACCCCGACCGTCTCGATGGGCCTCGGCCCGATCAGCGCCATCTACCAGGCACGCTTCTGGAAATACCTCGAAGGCCGCGGCCTGATGCCGAAGACCGACCGCAAGATCTGGTGCTTCCTGGGCGACGGCGAGACCGACGAGCCGGAAAGCCTTGGCGCCATCGCGTTGGCGGGCCGGGAAGGGCTGGACAACCTGTGTTTCGTGATCAACTGCAACCTGCAGCGCCTGGACGGCCCGGTGCGCGGCAACGGCAAGATCATCCAGGAACTTGAGGGCAGCTTCCGCGGCGCCGGCTGGAACGTGCTGAAGGTGGTCTGGGGCAGTTACTGGGATCCGCTCCTGCAGCGCGATTACCAGGGCCAGCTCAAGAAAATCATGATGGACACCGTCGACGGCGAGTACCAGAATTACAAGGCTTTCGGCGGCGCATATACCCGCGAGCATTTCTTCGGCAAGACCCCGGAAACCGCCGAGCTGGTGTCCAAGCTCAGCGACCAGGACATCTACCGCCTGAACCGCGGCGGCCACGACCCGCATAAGGTGCATGCCGCGTATGCGGCGGCCTCGGCGCACAAAGGCCAGCCCACCGTTATCCTCGCCAAGACCGTGAAAGGCTACGGCATGGGCTCGGCCGGTGAATCCCTGAACCCGACGCACCAGACCAAGAAGCTCGATACCGATTCAATCAAGACCTTCCGCGACCGCTTCCAGATTCCGGTCACCGACGAACAGATCGAATCCCTGAGCTTCTACCATCCGGGCGAGAACTCGCCGGAAGTGGGATACATGAAGGCGCGCCGCCAGTCGATGGGCGGCTATCTGCCGCAGCGCCGCCGTACCTCCGACCTGACGCTTGAGGTTCCCGCCCTGGAAACCTTCGAACGCCTGCTGAAGTCGTCCGGCGACCGTGAAATATCGACCACCATGGCTTTCGTGCAGACCCTCAACATCATCCTGCGCGACAAGGAAGTCGGTCCGCGCGTGGTGCCGATCGTGGCCGATGAAGCGCGCACGTTCGGTATGGAAGGCCTGTTCCGGCAGATTGGCATCTACGCCCCGTTCGGCCAGAAGTACAAGCCGGTCGACGCCGACCAGCTGATGTATTACCGCG
>ERZ1645185.1011-NODE-1011-length-11726-cov-5.894182_pt1 | contig 11726 bp, 9 predicted proteins | sample MGYA00575351_ERZ1645185 | MGnify/ENA primary metagenome ERZ1645185 (study PRJEB40838, sample SAMN11284767) | freshwater sediment metagenome | isolation source: river sediment | host: Sediment | place: India: Jana village, Kanpur | collected 2015-12-17 ... | reverse complement strand
GGCCTCACGGTGAACGGCAACCCCGACCCGCGCGTGAACGTGACGCAGGTGGCGGGGCTCACGAGCGACCAGCTCAGCCAGCGCTGGGTGCAGAACAAGTACACCTCGCTCACGGCCAGCTGGCCGATCGCGAGCTGGATCGAGGCGCGCCTCATCCAGGCCGAGGCCGGCGGCGCCGGCGCGGGCGAGGCGATCATCAACAACCTGCGCGCGCGCGCGGGCGTGGCGCTCCCCGCGCTCACGCCGGCCGAGGTCGCGGCCTGGACGGCGACGGTGGCGGAGGAGCGCCGCCGCGAGCTGTTCGTGCAGGGCACGCGCTGGTGGGACATCAACCGGCTCAACCTCACGCAGGTGCCGGCCACGGGCGCGGCCTTCGCCAAGGGCGGGTTCTACGGCGACCAGCGCTGCTGGCCGCTGCCCGACGTGGAGACGCTCGCGAATCCCAACTTCCCCTGAGCCGGGGGAAGGGAAGACGAAGGGCCGCCCACCGGGCGGCCCTTCGTCGTTCACGGCGTGCCCGGCGCTCACCGCGGCACGAGCAGCACCCACTCCTGCGCGCCGCCCCGCCACTCCTGCACCGCCTCCCACGCCCGCTCGGGCATCCACCGCGCGAGCGCGGGCGCGAGCGTGGAGGGAAAGTCCTCGAGCGTGCGCGGCCGCGTGGCGATGCGCGTGATGTCGTGGGTCGGGCCGTAGCGCGCGAGGATCGCGTCGAGGCAACCGGGCACCAGCACGTCGTGCGTCTCGATGAGCATCGTGGCGCGGCGCAGTCCGGGGACGCGCGCCGGGTCGGTCAGCTCGAGCTCCGCCCCCTCCACGTCCATCACGACGAGCACCGGCCCTCCGGCCGAGAGCGCGGGCTCGAGGTTCTCCGGCGTGGCGGCGCCGAGGATCGTCGTGCGCGCGCCGAGCCCGTTGCGGGCGACCGTCGCGGCGATCACCGCGCGCGCCTCCGCGGTGAGCTCGAACACCACGAGGTCGGCGTCGGGCACGCGGCGGCCGAGCCCCGCGACGTAGAAGCCGTTGCCGCCGCCGACGTTCACGATGCGCGCCCAGCGCTGCGCGGCCAGCCGCTCGAGCACCGGATGCAGCTCGCGCTCGTAGGTGCCAAGGAGGTGCGGCAGGAAGGGGCGCGGCGCGAGGCGCAGCCCCGCGAACGGCCCCGCGTGCACCTGACCGTTCGCGGCGCGCCAGCACACCGCGCGGAAGAGCGTATCGGCCGGGTACATCACCGGCCGCAGGGCCGCGCGCGTCCCTTCGCCGAGGAGCGCGCGATAGACCGGGCGCAGGAACCGTCGCAGGTGGCTACTTCCGCTTGTCGAGCGTCGTCACCTCGATCACGCCCGCCTCGTGGCCCGGGCCGCGCAGCTGCACCGCGCGGTTCTGGTCGAGGTAGCGGATCTCCACCAGCCGGGCCGCCGGCACCGTGATGAGCGACGTCTCGGGATCGACCGACGGCTGCCGGAGGTCGTCGATGTAGACCACCACCTGCGTCGCGGACTTGGTGTCGCTCGCGAGGTTGGACGACGCGATGCGGCCCATCGGCGGGCGGAGCCACTGCGGGCGCAGCAGGCGCACGGCATCGGCCGCGGTCACGATGGCGCTGCCCGCCTCGTCGATCTCCACGCGCGTGAGCTTGGCGCGGTCGCCGCGCGGGCGCCGCGCCTTCTGCGGCGTCTCCTGCTGCGACGTGGTGGCGGCCTGCGCGCGCGCCTCGGCGACGTCGGCGAGGGCGAGGAGCGCGAGCAGCAGCGCGGCGGTGCGGAGCGGGCGACGGGCCATGGTGCCTCCGGGGGATGGGGCCGCGCACGCGTGCCGCGGCTCATCCCAAAGCTATGCTCACCCCGCGCGGTCGCCAGCGAGCACGAGACGGGGCGCCTCACGCCGGCGGCGCCCGCGCCAGGCGACGAAGCGCCGCCACGAGAGCGCGACGCCCGTCCAGACGAGCACCGCCCCGACGCCGGTCACGAGGGTCGCGACGAGCTGCCCGACCACGCCGAAGACCTCGCCCGTGTGCCCGAAGCGCACCCAAGCGCGGATCCGCCGGCTCAGGCTCAGGTCGTCGTAGCCCTGCGCGTCCACCAGCGACGCATCGGCGGTACGCAGCGTGAGCGTCGTGCGGAGGTCGGGCCGGTACGTGTTCCCCTCGGCCACCGCGACGCGCGCGACCGAGTCGCGCGGCGCGCCGAGCGTGAGCGTGAGCTGCTGCCACTCGGGATGTGCGGCGCGCGCGGCGGCGAGGAGCGGCTCGAGCGGGACCGTCGCGGCGGCGGCGCCCGCGGTTCGGTCTGCGCCGGTGCTCGCGCGGGCGTCGGCGCGAGCGCCTGCCGCTGCGCCGCGCGCCGGCTCGGCGGGTCGCGTGGCAGCGGCGATCGCCGCCGCCCGCTCCTCCGGCGACCCGAGCCAGCGGTCGAGCAGACGCCCCGGCCACTGGTACGAGATGAACACGCCGCTGGCGACGACGAGCGCGAGCGGGAGGGCGCTCCAGAATCCGAAGCTGTGATGCCAGTTGAAGTCGCGCGCCTTGCCGTGGGCCGACACGGACGGGACGAGGGTGGTGCGCAGGCGGGCGGGCGTCCACCGGCGCGGCCACCAAAGCACGAGGCCGGAGAGGATGAGCCCGAGGAACGCGAGGTTGGCGGCGCCGGTCGCGGCCTTCATCGAGGCGCGCAGCTCGCCGCCCTGCGCCCCGACCCAGCGGTGCCAGCGTCGCAGGGCGGAGAAGTAGCGTTGTCCAGCGCCCGGCTCGCGGGCAGGGAGCAGAGCGCCGCGTGAAGGATCGAGCAGGGCGGCCGCCCGCTCGCGGTCGCGGAATCGCACGGTCACGGGGAGGGTCGGGTCGCGCCTGATGAGGAGGGATGCGACGTCGCCGGTGGCGACGCCGGCGCGCGCGAGCGCGGTGTCGATGCCACCCGGCTCGGCCGGGCCGGCCGCACGTTCTATCCGCGGCACCCCGTCGATCCAGGCGATCATCTGCCGCTCGAACCCGAGCAGCACGCCGGTGACCGACATCAGGAGGATCAGCGCCCCGGCCGCGAGGCCGACGACGAGGTGAGTCCAGAAGAGGAAGGGACGGATGCGGTGCACGGGCGGCGCTTATTAGATGAGAACAAATATCAACAAGGAATGTGGAGGCTAAACTATTCCCGAGTGAAACGCTAGGTATTAACGACTTCCGCACCGAATCTCCTTGGCGCGCCGCCGGGTAGGGCGGGTAGTATGGATGCGCGACCGCACGCCCCCCGAGCACCATCGCCATGCCCCGCTCCCGCACACTCGCCGCGCGCCTCCGCGCGTTGACCGGCCCGATCGCCGGCGCCGTCGCCGTCGCGCTGCTGGGCGCGGCCTTTCTCGCGCCCCCGCTCGCCGCGCAGTCGGTCGCCGGGCAGGTCCTGCGCAGCACCGACGACCGCCCGATCCTCGGCGTCGTGATCCTGCTGGTGGACGATCAGGAGGTCGCGCGCGCCCGCACGCTCTCGGACACCGCCGGCCGGTTCCTGCTGCGCGCGCCGGCCCCCGGCACGTATCGCCTGCGCACGCTGCGCATCGGGTTCCGCGCGAGCACCGGCGCCCCCTTCACGCTGCGCGCCGACACCACGGTGCGTCTCGTGCTCGACCAGATCCCGCAGGCCCTGCCGCAAGTCACCGCGGAGGAGCGGGCGGAGTGCCGCGACAACCTCAGCCAGGAGGGGCTCGCGACGGCGATCCTCTGGGACGAGGCGCGCACGGCGATCCTCGCGGCCGACATCACCATCCGCGACCTCGACTACCGGTTCGACATGATGCTGCACAGCCGCAAGATCGACACGCGGCCGCCGCCGCTGCTGCTGGAGAGCGTGTTCGGGCGCGTGCAGCACGAGGGGATCCAGCCGTGGACGAGCTATCCGCCCGACACGCTCGAGGAGCGCGGCTATGTCACGCCCACCGACAGCGGGCTGCGCTACGTCGCCCCGGACCTCGCGGTGCTGCTCTCGCCGTACTTCACTCGCGCGCACTGCTTCCGGCTGCGCGATCCCGCGCGGACGGCGCCCGGCGACCTCTCGCTCGAGTTCCGCCCCGTGCCGTCGCGCATCAAGAGCGAGATCCGGGGCGTGCTGCACTTCGACGCCGCCACCCGCCGGCTGCGCACGGTGGAGTTCTCGTACGTGAACCTCCCCAAGACGGTGCAGGACACGCTCGCGGGCGGCGAGATCGAGTTCGCGCAGCTCCCCACGGGGGCGTGGATCATCCCGCGCTGGCTGATCCGTGCGCCGATCCCGGTGCGCAGCGCGCTCGGGGACACGGTGCGCGTCGCGGGCAGCGCGGTGAGCACCTGGCGCAGCGACTGGTGGGTGGTGCCGACCACGAGCCGCATCCGCGTCACCGGCGGCGACCTCATCACGGTGCGACAGGGGAGCAGCCCCGCGGTGCTCTGGTCGCGCGCGACCTCGACGCGCGAGGTGCAGGTGGTGGCGCAGGGGGACACGGCGCTCGAGCCGCAGGCCGGCGTGTCGGTGGCGTTCGCCGGCTCTACGACGCAGGACCTCACCGACGGCGCGGGGCGCGTGCGCTTCCCCGCGATGGTGGGGGGCGACTACGTGGTGGAGGTGAGCACGCCGTACTACTCGGCGTTCGACGTGGAGCCGGAGCGGTTCCGCACGAGCTTCACGCAGCGGCCCACGACGGCGCGCGAGGTGGTGCGCGTGAAGACGCTGCGCGAGCTCGCGCAGGCGGCCTGCGGCGACACGCCGGGGCGCGCGGTGCTGATCGGCTCGGTGGCGCGTCCCGGCAGCGTGGTGGTCGGCGCCTCGGTGGTGGCGCGCATCCGACGCGGCGCGACGAGCTCGCTCGACGAGGCGCGCACCGCGCGCGCCCGCACGACCCTCGAGGGCCGCTACGCGATCTGCGACCTGCCCACCGGCGTGGAGGTGTTCCTCACGGTGATGGCGCCCGACGGCTCGCGCATCTCGACCTCGACCGTGCTCGAGCCCGGCGAGCCGGTGACCTTCCTCGACCTCGCGTTCCCCGAGTCGCCGCTCCGGCCCTGAGCGGCGACCCGCCTCGGCCGCCTCGGCCGCCTCAGCCGTCGCTGCCGAGCTGGTACGAGTACTTGATCGTGAGCGACCGCTGGATCGGCAGCCGCCAGCGCGTGAAGCTGTCCGCCTGCTCGCCGTCGTTGAACACGATGAAGAGGCCGGTGTTGGCGGTGCGCAGCCAGCCGAAGCGCACGTTGGCGGTGAACGCCTCGGCCTGGTTGTTGTACTGCGTGAGCGACTGCAGGAAGATGCGGGGCGAGAAGAACCAGGCGGCCTTGACGCCGATGAGCTGCCGCGTGAAGTCACCCTGCGGGAGCTTGATGTCCTGGTGGTCGAGGATGAGCGACGACGAGAAGCGCGCGCCGCGGCGGGCGGTGATGGTGACGTTGCCGCCGCCGCGCGAGCCGGTGTAGAAGTCGCCGAAGTCGACGCGGCCGCTGAGCGAGAGCGGCGCGCTCGGGTCCGACGAGAAGTCGGCGCTCCAGAGGCGCCACGAGTACTGGCCGGCGGGGATCACGACGCCCTCGGCGATCTCGAACGGCTCCTGGAGCCCCTCGGAGTAGTAGTTGAACTCGGGGCCGAAGCGCGCGCCGCTGTTGAACTCCACCTCGGTGAAGTCGACGTGCACGCTCGACGACTGGAGGAAGCCGTCGGTGCCGACGTAGCGGCGCAGCGAGGTGTGCGGGTTCCACTGGCGGACGTTCGTCCACTTCGGGCTCCGCACGAGGCGCATCAGCATCAGCTCCTCGAAGCGGTAGCCGGCAGGGCGGCTCATGAAGCCGACCTCGGGGTTGAAGTCGTCGCCCACCTGCATCACGCGCGCCGAGTGCTGCCAGTCGCGGGTCTTGTACTCCACGCGGCCGCTCCAGGCGTTCTCGTCGCCGGTGCGGCCCGGGGACCGCGAGCGGCCGCCCCACGCGTCGATCGTCCAGTCCTGGCCGAGGCCGAGGCGGCCGTCGACGCCGAGCACCGTGTTGTCGTCGTCGGCGTCCCCGACGCGCGTGCGCTGCACGGCCATCACGCCGACGCGCGAGCGCGCCGAGAGCTCGCGGAGGGCGCGGAGCACGGTGTAGTTGTTCCCCGCGATGCCGTTCTGCTCGTCGGTGACCATCTGCAGCGCGCCGACGGTGAGGCCCGCGACGCGGCCGGTGAGCCGGGCGCCGCCGAGGATGGGGACGGGCTGGCCGAGCGAGTCGATGCCGATGCGGCGCGTGAAGAAGAGGTCGACGGCCTGCGGCGTGCCCGCCGAGAAGACGCCGGCGTTCTCGAGGAAGAAGGGCCGCTTCTCGGGGAAGAAGAGCGGGAAGCGCGTGAGGTTGGTGCGCTGCTCGTCGACCTCGACCTGCGCGAAGTCGGTGTTGTACGTGAGGTCGAGGGTGAGGCTGGGCGTGATGCCGTACTTGGCGTCGAGGCCGAACTCGCCGATGCTCGTGTACTCGGACTGGGTGGCGAAGCGGCGGTCGGTGTTGGCGAGCGCGTAGGGCGTGACGGTGGCGATGCGCTGCGCGGGGACCTGCACCGCCTCGAGCGTGCCGGCCTGCGAGAGGCGGTTGATGCTGAACTGGCGCGAGACGCGCGACCAGAGCGCCTCCTCGTTGCGGCGGCGGATGCCGCGCATGACGTTGAAGCCCCACGTCTGCGACGCGCCTGCGCCGTAGCGGATCGTCTTGAACGGGATGCGGAACTCCGCGTACCAGCCGAGCGAGTCCTGCGAGGTGCGGACCGTCCAGCTCGCGTCCCAGTTGAGGTTGAGGCCGCCCATCGATCCGGCCTGCGCGCGGTTCTGGCCCTGGGTGAAGACGCCGCCGCCCTCGCCCTCGCGGATCACCTGCGCGTCGTACTCCACGCCCGACGGCGTCGTGCCGAAGAGGAAGCCGTTCTGTCGGTCGTGGAACGTGTCGAAGATGAAGCCGAAGTAGTCGGAGTTGGTGAGCGTGACGTCGCGGATCGTCTCGCTGGGGACGATGAGCGCGGGGTCGCGGTCGTAGAGCCACGCGCCGACGTAGATCGCCTCGGCGTCGGTGACGATGCGGACCTCGGTGCGCTCGGAGACGGGCTGGCCCTCGACGGGCTCGCGCTGCACGAAGTCGGTGAAGAGGGCCGCGCCGCGCCAGGCGGCGTCGTCGAGGCGTCCGTCGATGACCGGGGGCGTCTGGACGACGGTGGGGCGACCCGTGCGCGCACCGGCGCCGGTCTGGGTGACCATCTGCTGCGCGGGCGCGAGCGACGGGAGCAGCGCAATCGCGAGCGCGGCGGGGAGGAGGCGGGGCACGGAACGGGGGTGGGGGTGGAGCGGGGAATCTGGGTGGTCCTGCCGGGCTGCGGAACTGCGCTGGGGCCGACGCGATCAGCCGGTCACGGGAAGCCGCGCATGAGCCGCTTGACCGCGTCGCGGATCGCGAGCCCCGGCCGGCTCATCGCCTCGGGCGGGATCTCGCCCGCGATCATGCCGCGCCAGGCCACGAGGCCGCGGTCGACGAGGACGGCGTCGACCACCAGGATCCCCTCCTCCCACGTGACGGTGCGGCTGGCGAGGTCCTCGGGGCGTCCGTAGCCGCCCCATTCGCCGGGCACGCGCACGCCGCCCTGCGCGGCGGGATCGTCGCGCGGCGGCAGGGTGTCGCTCACATGGCGCTGGCCCACGTGGAAGTGCAGCAGCAGTTGTGCGGACTCCGCGGGAGCGACGGGGAAGCCCTTGGCGACGAGCTCGGCCTCGACGGCCGCGCGAATGGCGCGCGAGATGTCGTCGGCGGGCAGCACGGCCCCCTCGGCGCGCGTGAGGCCGTCCTGGTCGGGCGGGCCCCACGCCCAGCGCGTGCCGGCGGCGATGCGGACGTCGGGGGCGCGGTCGTAGGCGACCGTGGGGCCGCAGGCCGCGAGCGCGGCCGCGAGGAGGAGCACGAGGGGGGAGCGCATGACACAACGTACGTGCGATCGAGCCGGAGCGCTGTCGGGCGCCGGCCGGTCGCGCGCCGCGTCCCGCCGAACCTTCCGGCCTCCCTCGTGAATCGGTACGTTCCCGCGGTTCCGGCAGCTCCCCCCGACATCGATCCGAGGCCCCGGATGTCCCTCCCCTCCCTGCGCGCCGCCCTGTTCGGCGCCGCCCTCCTCGCCACCGCCGGCTGCGCGCGCGCGCAGCAGCCCATGGCCGGTCCGCTCCCGGCCGGCGTGCGCGCCGGCGCATGGACCGACCTGCTCGCGGGCGGCGCCGCGGCGCACTGGCGCGGCTACAAGGTCGACTCGCTCCCGTCGGCGTGGGCCTACGACGCCGCGAGCGGCACGCTCACCCGCACGCGCTTCGGCGGCGACATCGTCACGCGCGCGCAGTACGGCGACTTCGAGCTGGTGCTGGAGTGGAAGGTCGGGCCCAAGGGGAACAGCGGCATCTTCTACCACGCCACCGAGGGGACCGCCGTCATCTACGAGAACGCCCCCGAGATGCAGGTGCTCGACAACGGCGGGCACCGGGACGGCGGGAGCCCGCTCACCTCGGCGGGGGCGAACTACGCGCTCGACGCGCCGGTGCGCGACGTCACGCGGCCGGTGGGCGAGTGGAACGAGGCGCGCATCGTCGCGGTGGGCCCGCACGTGGAGCACTGGCTCAACGGCGTGAAGCTGCTCGAGTACGAGCGCTGGACGCCCGAGTGGACGGCGAAGGTGAAGGCGTCGAAGTTCGCGCAGTGGCCGAGCTACGGGCTCGCGCGCCGCGGCCACATCGGCCTGCAGGAGCACGGCGACGTGGTGAGCTTCCGCCGCATCCGCATCCGGGAGCTCTCGCGATGATCAAGGCGCGTCTCGCGGTGATGATGTTCCTCCAGTACTTCGTCTGGGGGGCCTGGTTCGTCACGATGGGCACCTACCTGGGGCAGACGCTCCAGTTCAGCGGCCAGCAGATCGGCGCCGCGTACGGCGCGATGGCGATCGCGGCGCTCGTGTCGCCGTTCTTCATCGGCATGGTCGCCGACCGGTTCATCAACTCCGAGAAGCTGCTCGCGGTGCTGCACCTCGCCGGCGGCGCGCTCCTCTACCTCGTGAGCGTGCAGCCGGGCTTCGACACGTTCTATCCGCTGCTCATCGGCTACGCGCTCTGCTACATGCCGACGCTCTCGCTGAGCAACTCGATCTCGTTCCACCACATCAAGGACCCGGCGAAGGAGTTCCCGCTCATCCGCGTGCTCGGCACGATCGGGTGGATCGTCGCGGGGATCCTGGTGGGGAAGGTGCTCAAGGCCGATGCGCAGGCCCTGCCGATGCAGCTCGCGGCGGGCGGGAGCATCGCGCTGGGGCTCTTCGCCTTCACGCTGCCGGCGACGCCGCCCAAGGGGGGCGACCGCCCCTTCACGGCGCGCGACGCCTTCGGCCTCGACGCACTCAAGCTGCTCCGGCACCGCGACTTCCTCGTCTTCACGCTCGGCAGCTTCCTGCTCTGCATCCCGCTGCAGTTCTACTACACGTTCACCAACCTCTACCTCAACGAGATCGGCGCCCCCGACCCGGCCTTCATCCAGACGTTCGGGCAGATGAGCGAGATCGCGTTCATGGTGGTGCTGCCCGTGCTGCTGGTGCGGTTCGGCATCAAGGGGATCATGCTCGGCGGCATGCTCGCCTGGGCGCTGCGCTACTTCGCGTTCGCGGGGGGGAACGCCAGCACAGGGATGTGGATGATCTATGCCGGCATCCTGCTCCACGGCATCTGCTACGACTTCTTCTTCGTGAGCGGGCAGATCTACACCGACCAGCGCGCGGGCGAGTCGATCCGCGCGGCGGCGCAGGGCTTCATCAACTTCGTCACCAACGGGCTCGGCTACTTCGTCGGCGCCTTCGTCTCGGGTCGCGTGGTGGACACCTACGCCTCGACCGCCCCCGCGACGGGGCTGGTGACTCACGACTGGTCGCGCATCTGGCCCATCCCGGCCTACGGCGCGCTCGCGGTGTTCGTCATCTTCGCGCTCTCGTTCAAGACCGACTCCAAGGCCCCCACTCCCGTCCGCTGAGGAACGACCGATGTCCGGTTCCCCGCTCGATCGTCGCACCTTCGTCGGTGGCCTCGCGGCCGCCGGCGCCCTCGCCGCCATCCCGGGCCCGCTGCACGCGCTCGGCGGGCGCCAGCCCAGCCAGAAGGTCCGCGTCGCCTGCATCGGCGTGGGCGGAATGGGATTCAACGACGTGCGCGGCGTCTCGCACGAGGAGCTCGTCGCCTTCGCCGACGTCGACTGGCGCAGCGCCGAGCGCGCCTTCCGCGCCTGGCCCAAGGCGCGCCGGTACAAGGACTTCCGCGAGATGCTCGAGAAGGAGAAGGACAACATCGACGCGGTGACCGTCTCGACGCCCGACCACACGCACGCGGTCGCGGCGATGATGGCGCTCAAGATGGGCAAGCACGTCTACTGCCAGAAGCCGCTCGCGCGCACGATCGGCGAGGTGCGCGCGCTCAAGAGCGAGGCGGCCAAGCGGCCGAAGCAGGTGACGCAGATGGGCAACCAGGGGCACGCCGCGGAGGGGATCCGGCTGATCCGCGAGTGGGTCGAGGCGGGGCTCATCGGGCCGGTGCGGCGCGTGGAATGCTGGACCAACCGCCCGATCTGGCCGCAGGCGATCAACCGCAGCACCGCGGCGCACAACGTGCCCGAGACGCTCGACTGGAACCTGTGGCTCGGCCCCGCGGCCGAGCGGCCGTACAGCCCGGCGTACGCGCCGTTCAACTGGCGCGGCTGGTGGGACTTCGGCACCGGCGCGATGGGCGACATGGCCTGCCACATCCTCGACGCCGCCTACTGGACGCTCGGCCTCAAGTATCCGTCGCGCATCACGCCGGAGAGCACGCTGCTGTTCAGCGAGACGGCGCCGGCGAGCGAGCGGATCGAGTACCAGTTCCCGGCGATCGGCAACCGCCCCGCGGTGACGATCACGTGGCGCGACGGCTCGCTCTTCCCGCCCAAGCCCGAGGGGTGGCCGGAGGAGGAGAACTGGCCGCACGACCGCGAGGGCGGGCAGTTGTGGGTCGGCGACAAGGGGATGATCCTCGCGGGCACGTACGCGGAGAACCCGCGCCTGCTCGACGCGAAGGTGGCGGCGGAAGTGGCGGCCAACCCGGTGCCGCGGAAGTACCCGCGCACGGAGGGCGTGTACCGCGAGTGGCTGAGCGGGATCCGCGAGGGGAAGCAGCCGGGGAGCGATTTCGCCGGCTACGCGGCGCCGATGACGGAGATGATCCTGATCGGCTGCCTCGCCGTGCGGATGGGCCGCACGCTGGAGATGGACCCCAACACGGGCATGATCAAGAACGTGACGCCGCCGACGGAGTGGGTGAATCCGACGATGCGGGCGGGGTACTCGCTCTGACCGGCAGATGCGTGATGGAAGCTGGTTGATGAGAGAGGGCGGCGGCCGTTCGGCCGCCGCCTTCACCTTCTCCGTTCCTCTCCTGCCTTCCTCTTGACTCTTCCCCTTTCCCCTCGATCCTCGCTCCTCATGCCCGTCCTGGTCGAAGCCTACGTGGACCACCTCGACACCGCCCTCGCCGCCGAGCGCAACGGCGCCGGCCGACTCGAGCTGTGCGGGCCGGGCGAGGGCGGGCTCACGCCGTCGGCGGACCTGCTGGCCTCGGTGCTGCGGCACGTCCGCATCCCCGTGCACGCGATGGTGCGGCCGCGCACGGGGGACTTCGTGTACTCCGACGCGGAGTTCGCGCAGATGCGCGACGAGGTGGCC
>ERZ1645185.1010-NODE-1010-length-11748-cov-7.461815_pt1 | contig 11748 bp, 8 predicted proteins | sample MGYA00575351_ERZ1645185 | MGnify/ENA primary metagenome ERZ1645185 (study PRJEB40838, sample SAMN11284767) | freshwater sediment metagenome | isolation source: river sediment | host: Sediment | place: India: Jana village, Kanpur | collected 2015-12-17 ... | reverse complement strand
CTGCAGGCCGGGCACGACATGAACGCGCAGTTACCCGCGCCGGTGGCGGCCTACATCCGCCGCCATGGCCTGTACCCATCGGGGGTATAATGGCCGCCGAGCCAACCGAGGACACGCGCTTGACCCAAGCCCACATCATCAAGACCCAACTGCCGAATCCGCTGCCGAAGCCGGAGGACCTGCTCAAGCAGGTGCACCTCGCGCTGGAGGAGATGAAAGCCAAGGATGCGGTGGAGATCGACGTGCGCGGCAAGACCAGCATCGCCGATTTCCTGGTGGTGGTCTCGGGCACCTCCACCCGCCACGTCAAATCCGTGGCCGACGAAGTGGTGAAGTTCGCCAAGAAGTGCGGCGTGATGCCGCTGGGCGTGGAAGGCGAGCGCGAGGCCGAGTGGGTGCTGGTCGACCTCGGCGACGTCATCGTGCACGTCATGCTGCCGCGTATCCGCGAATACTACGCCATCGAACGCCTGTGGACCGTCGGCGACCAACCGCCCGAGGGCGATTCGGCCGACTGAGCCGTGAAAGCGCGCCTGATCGCCGTCGGTGAACGGGCGCCGTCGTGGGTCGCCGAGGGCTTCACCGAATACCAGAAACGCCTCTCGCACTGGCTACCGTTCGAGCTGGTCGAAGTCGCGCCCGGCGTGCGCGGCAAGAACCGCGACGCCGCCCGCGCGCAGGCAGACGAAGGCCAGCGTGTGCTGGCGGCGCTGCCCAAGAACGCGTACGTGGTGCTGCTCGACGGCCGTGGCCGCAACCATTCCTCGGAAGCCTTGGCGCAACGCCTGGAAGCCTGGCGGCAACAGGGCAGGGATCTGGCGTTTTTGATCGGCGGCCCGGAAGGGCATAGCCCGGAAGTGGCCGCCAAGGCCGATGAACGCTGGTCGATCGGCGCGCTGACGCTGCCGCATATGCTGGTGCGCCTGATCGTGGCCGAACAGCTGTACCGCGCCGCCAGCCTCTTGGCCAACCACCCGTACCATCGGGCGTAAGGCAAAAAAACGGGCCGTCGAAACGGCCCGTTTTCTCTTGCGGTGAAACCGGGCGCTTAGGCCAGGTCGAAACGGTCGGCGTCCATCACCTTGGTCCATGCCGCCACGAAATCCGTCACGAACTTCGCCTGGTTGTCGTCCTGCGCATACACCTCGGCGTAGGCGCGCAGGATCGAGTTCGAGCCGAACACCAGGTCGACGCGGGTCGCGGTCCATTTCGTGGCGCCGCTCGTGCGTTCGACGATGGCGTAGCTGTTGCGGCCGGTCGGTTCCCAGCGGTACGACATGTCGGTCAGGTTGACGAAGAAGTCGTTGCTGAGCGTGCCGACGCGGTCGGTGAACACCCCGTGCGCGCTGCCGCCGTGGTTGGCGCCGAGCACCCGCAGGCCGCCGACCAGCACCGTCATCTCGCGGGCGGTCAGGCCCATCAGCTGGGCGCGGTCGAGCAGCATTTCCTCCGGCTGCACCGTGTAGTGCTGCTTCTGCCAGTTGCGGAAGCCGTCGTGCAGCGGTTCCAGCACGGCGAAGGACTCGATGTCGGTCTGTTCCTGGCCGGCGTCGCCGCGGCCCGGCGCGAACGGCACCTGCACCGGGAAGCCGGCGGCCTTGGCCGCCTGCTCGACGCCGACGTTGCCGGCCAGCACGATGGTGTCGGCTACGCTGGCACCGGTCTCGGCGGCGATCTTCTCCAGTACGGCCAGCAGCTTCGCCAGGCGCGCCGGTTCATTGCCGGCCCAGTCCTTCTGCGGCGCCAGGCGGATGCGCGCGCCGTTGGCGCCGCCGCGCTTGTCGGAACCGCGGAAGGTGCGGGCGCTGTCCCAGGCGGTGGCGACCAGTTCGCTCACCGTCAGGCCGCTGGCGGCGATCTTGGCCTTGACCGCGGCGACGTCGTAGTCTTTGCGGCCGGCCGGCACCGGGTCCTGCCAAATCAGGTCTTCGGCCGGCACGTCCGGACCGATGTAGCGCGCTTTCGGACCCATGTCGCGGTGCGTCAGCTTGAACCAGGCGCGGGCGAACACGTCTTCGAAATAGGCCTGGTCGGCGGCGAAGCGCTCGGAGATCTTGCGGTAGTCCGGATCGACCTTCAGCGCCATGTCGGCGTCGGTCATCATCGGCATGCGGCGGATGGACGGATCCTCCACGTCCGCCGGCATGTCCTCGTCGCGGATGCTCACCGGTTTGTACTGCCAGGCGCCGGCCGGGCTCTTGGTCAGTTCCCAGTCGTGCGAGAGCAGCATCCGGAAGTAGCCGTTGTCCCATCGGGTCGGGTTCGTGGTCCAGGCGCCTTCGATGCCGCTGGTCACGCTGTCGCGGCCCACGCCGCGGGTTTTGCGGTTGACCCAGCCGAAGCCCTGTTCTTCCAGGTCGGCGCCTTCCGGCGCCGGGCCCAGGTTGCCGGCGTCGCCGTTGCCGTGCGCCTTGCCGACGGTATGGCCGCCGGCGGTGAGCGCCACGGTCTCCTCGTCGTCCATCGCCATGCGGGCGAACGTCACGCGCATGTCGCGCGCGGTCTTCAGTGGATCGGGCTTGCCGTCCACGCCTTCGGGATTGACGTAGATCAGGCCCATCATCACCGCGGCCAGCGGATTGGCCAGGTCGCGTTCGCCGGAATAGCGGCTACCCTCGCTGCCGCTCGGCGCCAGCCATTCCTTTTCCGAGCCCCAGTAGATGTCCTTTTCCGGATGCCAGATGTCCTCGCGGCCGAAGCCGAAGCCGAAGGTCTTGAAGCCCATCGACTCGTAGGCCATGTTACCGGCCAGGATCATCAGGTCGGCCCAGCTGATCTTGTTGCCGTATTTCTTCTTGATCGGCCACAGCAGGCGGCGGGCCTTGTCGAGGTTGCCGTTGTCGGGCCAGGAGTTCAGCGGCGCGAAGCGTTGGCTGCCGCTGCCGCCGCCGCCGCGGCCGTCGGCGATGCGGTAGGTGCCGGCCGCGTGCCAAGCCATGCGGATCATCAGGCCGCCGTAGTGGCCCCAGTCGGCCGGCCACCAGTCCTGGCTGTCGGTCATCAGCGCTTTGAGGTCGTTCTTCAGTGCCGCCACATCGAGCTTCTTCACTTCCTCGCGGTAGTCGAAGTCCGGGTCGAACGGATCGGTTTTGCGGTCGTGCTGGTGCAGGATGTCGAGGTTCAGGGCCTTCGGCCACCAATCGGTGTTGGATTGCGCGCCTTGTTGGGCGCGGGCGCCGGAATGGAACGGACATTGGGGTTCGGTGGACATGATGCTCTCCTTCGCGTGGTGGACGGTAGGATCATGGTGCGCCGCGCTCGGCGATTTATCCAATGGATTGATTGAATAAAAACGATTTGTTTTAGCTATCGACTTCCGCTCCGTGATAACGGCTGCTGCCCATGGCCAAGGCCACCATACCCCCCTTCAGGCAAAGTATCCAGCCCAGCAGGGCTACGATGGCGATGTCATCGTGACGCCAGGCCACGTAAGTGCACGCTGCGCTGACTACGGCCAGCGCCAGCAACGTACGGCCGGCGAAGGCGTGCAGCGCGCGCCGGTCGCGGACGCGGCGGTAATCGACCAGGTTGAGGATGGGGTCGTCGCCGGCGAAGCGCACCGCCAGCCCGAATACCAGGAGCAGGGCGGTGGCGATCGCCAAGGCGATGAACACGGCTTACCGCGCTTTCGGCAAGACCACCGGCACGCCGTCTTCGCAGTAGCCGGCGCCGCACAGATAGGCGCGCAGCACCGATTGCGGCTGGGTCAGCAGATGGAAGATGGTGTTCTGCTCCAGCGTGCCGCGCACCGCCTGCGCGCCCGGGCCGCGGGCCCAGATGCCGACGTCGTCGCCGCCGTGGGTTTCCGAGTTGGTCGGCACCAGCGCTTCCTGCATGAAGTTCGGATGCTCGGTGTCGACCTCGGTCAGGTCCGGACGGCCGGTGGCCGGCTCGAAGTAGCCGCCGGGATTGTGCGGGAAGTTCTTGGTGCCGGCCGGCTGCAGGCTGCTTTCGCCGGTGTAGCCCGGGCCGTTGGCGTACACCAAGGTGGTGTAGGGCTTGCCCAGCAGGTCCTTGACCAGACTCGCCGGTTCGTCTTCGCCGGCCTTGCCGAACACCTTGCCGAGGATCGGGTTGCCGCGCTGCGGATAGCCCACGAAGCTCATGGTGTGCGCATGGTCGGCGGTGACCAGGATCAGCGTGTCGTCGGCCGAGGTCAGTTCGTCGGCGACGCGGATGGCGTCGCTGAAGGCGATGGTGTCGTGCAGGGCGCGGTAGGCGTTGCCGGAGTGGTGGGCGTGGTCGATGCGGCCGCCCTCGACCACCAGCACGAAGCCCTTGTCGTCGCGCCGGAGCAGGGTGATCGCGGCGCGGGTCATGTCGGCCAGGCTCGGTTCGTCGTCCTTGTCGGCGACGCGGTCGTACTCGTAGCTGAGGTGGTCGCCGTTGAACAGGCCGACCAGTTTGCCGGTCTTGGCCAGGTCGAGCGCGGCCAGCTCGCTGCCGGTGCTCACGAACGCGGTCTTCGGCTGGGCCTTGCGCCATTCGGCCATCAGGTTGCGGCCGTCCATGCGCGCGCCGCGCGCGTTCGGGTAGCGCGGGTCGCGCGTGGCCGCCGGCAGGAATTTATTCAGGCCGCCGCCCATCACCACGTCGATGCCGGTGCCGCGGGCGTAATCCAGCAGCTGCCAGGCGATGTCCTTGCAGGCGCCGCCGCGCAGCGCGCTCGGCAGGTCGGCATCGCTTTCCCAGTTGCGTTCGGTCACGTGCGCGTAGGTCGCGCCCGGCGTGGCGTGGGTCACGCGCGTGGTGGTGACCACGCCGGTGGACAGGCCGGCCTGCTTGGCCAGGGTCAGCGCGCTGGCCACCGGTTGCGTGCGGCCGCCGGCGCAGTCGCCGCGTTCGGGAATCTGGCCGACGCCGAGGAAGCCCATGCGCGTCTTGACGCCGGTGATCATGGCGGTCATGGTGCCGGCCGAGTCGGGCGTCTGGCTGTCGGTGTTGTAGGTCTTGCTGAAGGCGGTGTGCGGGAAGCGCTCGAAGCTGAGCAGGTTCTCCTCGCCGGTCTGCTGCTTCAGCTGGCCTTCACGGATGCGGGCCGCGGCCACGGTGGGCAGGCTCATGCCGTCGCCCACGAACAGGATCACGTTCTTGGCCTTGGCCTGCCCGGAACCCAGGCGGTCGGCGCGTTGCGCGCCTTCGCGGAACCAGCGCTCGGCCGATTCGCCGGTGTCGGCGGCGCTCAGGGCCTGGCTGGTGAGCAGGGCGGCAAAGGCAAGTACAATACGGGAGGAAGTCGTGTTCATGGGGCGTGCGTCCGTTGCGGGCATCGTGCTATGTTCAAGGCTACATATTACCGCTTTATGGCAAGCGTCTGCATCAAGGTAAGGCAACGGTCCAAATGATCTATCTGGCTTCGCAATCCCCGCGCCGGCGCGAACTGCTCGATCAGCTGGGCGTGGCGTTCGATACCGTCGACGCCGAGATCCACGAGCAGCGGTTGCCGCACGAGGCGCCGTCCGATTACGTCAGCCGGCTGGCGCGCGAAAAGGCCGGCGCCGGCCTGCTGGCCTTGGCCGCACGTCCCGATGCCATCGTGCTCGGCGCCGACACCGACGTGGTGCTCGACGGCGAGGTGCTCGGCAAACCGCGCGACGCCGCGCATGCGGCCGAGCTGCTGGCGCGCCTGTCCGGCCGCGCGCACCGGGTGATCACCGCGGTCTGGCTGTTGTCCGGCGGCCGCGAGGAACACCGGCTGTCGGTCAGCGAGGTGCGCTTCGCGCCGCTGTCGGCCGAGGACATCGCCGCCTACATCGCCACCGGCGAGCCGTTCGGCAAGGCCGGCGCCTATGCCGTGCAGGGCCGCGGCGCCGCCTTCATCGAATCCCTCGCCGGCAGCTATTCCGGGGTGATGGGCCTGCCGCTGCACGAGACCTGGCAACTGCTGCGGAACTTCGGCGTGCCGGCGTGGTCGAGGAACTGACATGTCCGTGAACGCCGAACTGCTGATCAACGTCACCCCGCGCGAGACCCGCGTGGCCCTGGTCGAGAACGGCCTGCTGCAGGAGCTGCACATCGAACGCAGCTCGCGCCGCGGCGTGCTCGGCAACATCTACAAGGGCCGCGTGCAGCGGGTGATGCCCGGCATGCAGGCCGCCTTCGTCGACATCGGACTGGAACGCGCCGCGTTCCTGCACGCCTCCGACATCGTGGCCGCGCGCCCGGCCGACGTGTCCGACAACGAGCAGCGTCCGCAGCCGCTGATCACCTCGCTGGTGCACGAAGGCCAGGACATCGTGGTGCAGGTCATCAAGGATCCGATCGGCAGCAAGGGCGCGCGCCTGACCACCGAGATCTCGATGCCGTCGCGCTACCTGGTGCTGCTGCCGGATTCGCGTACGGTCGGCGTCTCCAGCCGCATCGACGACGAGGACGAACGCCAGCGCCTGAAGCGGATCGTGCAGGCGCACGCCGAGGCCAAGCGCTGCGGCTACATCATCCGCACCAACGCCGAAGGCGTGGACGCGGCGTTCATCGAGCAGGACATCGCCTATCTGGAGCGCGCCATCGGCGTGCTGCGCCAGAGCGCGCAGTCGGCCAAGGCCGGCGACTGCGTGTACGAGGACCTGTCGTTGCCGATGCGCGCGGTGCGCGACATGCTGCGCGCCGACGTCGCCAGCGTCACCCTCGATTCGCGCGAGACCTTCGACAAGGTGGTGCGCTTCGCCCAGAAGCTGATGCCGGACCTGGCCGGCCGCATCCGCCATTACGGCGGCGAACGCCCGATCTTCGACCTGTACAGCGTCGAGGACGAGATCGGCCGCGCGCTCGACAAGCAGGTGCCGCTGAAGTCCGGCGGCTACCTGGTGTTCGACCAGACCGAGGCGATGACCTCGGTCGACATCAACACCGGCTCCTTCCTGGGCCAGAAGAACCTGGAGGAGACGGCCTACCGCACCAACCTGGAGGCGGCGCAGTCGGTGGCGCGCCAGCTGCGCCTGCGCAACCTGGGCGGCATCATCGTCATCGACTTCATCGACATGCAGGACGACGAGCACAAGCGCCAGGTGCTGCGTACGCTGGAGAAGGGCCTGGCGGCCGACCACGTGAAGACCACGGTGTACGATTTCTCGCCGCTCGGCCTGGTCGAGATGACCCGCAAGCGCACGGTCGAAAGCCTGCAGCGCCAGCTGTGCGAGCCGTGCGCGGCCTGCGCCGGCCGCGGTTACATCAAGACCGCCGAGACCGTGATCTACGAGATCTTCCGCGAAGTCACCCGCGCCGTGCGCCAGTTCGAGGCCGACAAGGTGATGGTGATGGCCTCGCCCAAGGTGGTGGCCAAGATCACCGAGGAGGAATCGACGGCGGTGGCCGAGCTCGAGGAGTTCATCGGCAAGGACATCCGCTTCCAGCCCGACGAACAGTACGCGCAGGACCAGTTCGACGTGGTGCTGTCCTGAGCCATGCCGACGCGCTGGCGCCGGACGTTCCGCTACACGCGCCGCACCCTGGGCTACGGCTTCCTGGTGCTGTTGATCCTGGCGGCGGCTTTGGTCAGCGCCGCCAATCTGCTGCTGCCGGTCATCGAGGACAATCCCGAGCGCGTGCAGGCCTGGTTGTCCCGGCAGGTCGGGCAGCCGGTCCGTTTCGATAAGAGCGAGACCCGCTGGACCCGGCGCGGCCCGCGCATCAGCCTGAGCGGCCTGCGCGTCGGCCAGGGCGAAGCGACGGTCGAGATCGCGCGCGCCGAACTGCTGGTGGCGGTGTATTCCGGCCTGTTCCCCGAGCATCCGCTGACCGAGCTCAAGGTCAAGGACCTGCGCCTGCGCCTGGAGCAGCAGGCCGACGACCGCTGGCTGCTGCTCGGCGTGCCGCACCGGGCCGACAGCCGCACCGACGCCCTGGACGTGCTGTCGGGCTTCGGCGAGCTGCAGGTCGAGCGTTCCACGCTGACGGTGCAGGCCAAGGGCCGCGCGCCGGTGGCGTTCCCGCGCATCGACATGCGCCTGCGCGTGCAGGACGACCGGCTGCGGCTCGGACTGCGCGCCGAGGCACGCCGCGGCGCCGAGCCCCTGCGCCTGACGGCCGACCTGGATCGGCGTGCGATGTCCGGCCGGGTTTGGCTGGGCGGCGAGCGTCTGCAGGCGGCGCATTGGTTGGCGATGATGCCGGAATGGCAGGTGCCGGCGCTGTCCTCGCGTTCGCGGTTGGATCTGTGGGCGCAGGTCGAACGCCGCCGGGTGATGCGCGTGCGCGGGCGGCTCGGCATCGATGCCCTGGCCTTGGCCGACGCCCCGACGCGCGCGTTCGGCCTCGGGCGCGAAACCCTGTACGACCGCATCGAGGCCGACTGGCTCTGGCGCCGCACCCGCGACGGCTGGCAGGCGCAGGTGCCGGCCGTGGTGTTCCGCAAAGGCCGCAACAGCGAACGCATGGTGAACCTGCGCCTGGCCGCCGCCGGCGGGCGTTGGCGGGCGCAGGCCGACCGCATCGCCCTGCAGCCGCTGAGCACGGTGTTGCCGCTGGGCGCGGGCCGCATGCCGCAGTTGGCGGAGTGGTCGCGCCGGGCCGGCCTGTACGGCACGCTGAGCGGCGTCAGCGCCGCCGGCGATGCCGGTGTCGGCCGCTGGCGGGTCAATGGCGCCGTGCACGGCGTCGGCTTCAACCCGATCGGCAAGGCGCCCGGCCTGCGCGGCGTGCAGGCCGCGTTCGTGGCCGACGAGCGCGGCGGCAGCCTGCGTTTCCGCCCCGGTACGGTGGCCTTGGATTGGCCGATGGCGTTCGGCGCGCCGGTCGACAGCCGTTTCGAGGGCTCCGTGGCCTGGTGGCGCAGCGGGCCGGATTGGGTGGTCGGCACCCGCGGCCTGCGGTGGCGCGGCGAGGGCATGGATCTGGATGCCGATGCCCAACTGCAGTTCATGCCCGGCCGCAAGGCGCCGTTGCTGAACCTGGCGGCGCGTCTGGCGCCGTTCGAATTCGCCACCGCCAAGCGCTTCTGGCCGCGGCACGTGATGCCCAAAGCCACCATCGCCTGGCTGGATATGGCCTTGGAGAAGGGCCGCGTGCGCGACGGCCACGTGCTGATCGCCGGTGATTTGGCCGATTGGCCGTTCAGCGCCAAAGCCGGCCGCTTTCAAGCCACCGCGACTGTGCAGGCCGAGCGGCTGAAGTTCAGCCGCGATTGGCCCGCCGCCGAGAATGCGGTGATTCCGGTCGACTTCAACGGGCCAGGCTTCACCGGCAGCGGCCGCGCCCGCTTCCTGGGCAATCCGGTCGAGATCCGGCCGAGCGGCATCGCCGCCTTCAAGCAGTCGGAACTGCGCATCGACGTGCACAGCGATTCCGACCTCGCGCGCCTGTTGCCGGTGCTGCGCGAGACGCCGCTGAAGACCCGGGTCGGCCCGAGCGTGCTGGCCCTGCAGGGCCAGGGGCCGGTGAGCACCGAAGTGCGCATGCTTTTCCCGCTCAAGCAGGGCGCGGCCGGCAACCGCATCGAAGGCGACATCGCCTTCCGCGGCACCGAGCTGCGCGCGCCGGAATGGAAACTGCAGCTGCGCAACGCGCAAGGCCGGGCCCGCTTCGACAACGGCGGTTTCCGCACCGAGCAGTTGGCGGGGCGGATGCTCGGCCAGCCGGTGCGCCTGGATCTGCGCGTGGGCGACGGCCATGTGCGCGCGCCGGGCAACCGGGTCGAAGCGCTGCTCGGCGGCGAGTTCCCGGCCGATACCCTGCTGGCGTACGATGCCGCGCTGGCCGAACTCAAGCCGATGTTCAAGGGCCGCAGCGCCTGGCGTTTCGCGGTCACCGTGCCGAAAACGGCGGATGGCGGCGACGCGCCGGTCTGGCTGGAGGCGCAGTCCAACCTGGCCGGCACCGCCGTGCTGCTGCCCACGCCCTTGGCCAAGCCGGCAGCCGAATCCACCGCGTTTTCCCTGCGCACGCGTCTGCCGGTGGAGCAGGGCGTGCTCGAATTCCGCCTCGGCCCCGAATTCCGCCTGCTGATGAAGCGGCCCAAGGACCGCGCCGCGGCCGGCGTTGCCCTGTTCGGGCCGCAGGCGCAAGGCGCCCTGCCGGCCACCGGCATCTCCGTGCGCGGCACCGCCTCCGAGTTCGACGTGCCGGCCTGGCTGGCCTTGGCCAAGAAGACCGTCGGCGGCGAGGGCCTGCAGGGCTTCGACCTGAGCGTGACGCGGTTCCGCCTGCTGGGCAACGATTTCGGCGCGGTGCGCCTGCAGAAACTGCCCGGAAACGGCGGCTTGCACATGCGCGCCAGCGGCGCCCGGCTGGACGGTAGCCTGTCGGTTCCGGACGCCGCCGGCGCGCCGATTTCGGCCCGTTTCGGCAAGGTCCATTTCAACGGCTTCGGCGCCGGCGGCAAGCCGGCGTCGGGCGACAGCGCCTTGGATCTGGGCGATCCGGCGCAGTTGCCGCCGCTGCAGTTGCAGATCGACGACCTGCGCTTCGGCGAATTGGTGCTCGGCCGGGCCGAACTGCAGACCGGCCCCGGCGCGCAGGGCCTGCAGATCCGCCGTCTGAGCACGCGCTCGACGGCGCTGTCGATCGACGCCATGGGCCAGTGGCAGCGCATCGGCGGGCGCGACCGCACGGCCCTGCAGGCCGACGTGAGCAGCCCGGACCTGGGCAATCTGCTGACCGCCATGCGTTACGCCGGGGTGATCAAACGCGGCAAGAGCCGGGCCGAGCTCAACGGCTATTGGGACGGCGCGCCGGTCGACTTCAGCCTGGCCGCGTTCCGCGGCAGCATGGCGCTCGACATCCGCGACGGCCAGATCCTGGGCGTCGATCCCGGCGGCGGCCGGGTGCTGGGCCTGATCAGTCTGGCCGAATTGCCGCGCCGGCTGACCCTGGACTTCCGCGATTTCTTCAACAAGGGCATGGCCTTTTCCAGCATCAAGGGCCGCTTCGACTTCGCCCAAGGCAAGGCCGATACCCGCAACCTGCTGATCGACGCGCCGGCGGCCGACATCCGCATCAGCGGCAGCACCGACCTGGTGCGCGAGCAGTTCGACCAGCAGGTGCGCGTCGAGCCCAAGGCCGGCGGCCTGTTGCCGGTGATCGGCGCGGTCACCGCCGGCCCGATCGGCGCCGCCGCCGGCGTGGTGGCGCAGGCGGTGCTGGACAAGCCGCTGAAGCAGGGTTCGGCCGTCGAATACCGCATCCGCGGCCCCTGGGCCGCGCCCGAGGTGCTGAAGGTGGAGGAGCCCAAGCGATGAGGCGCGGAGCGCCGGCGCTGGTGCTGGCTGCGGCGCTGCTTTCGGCCTGCGGGCATGTGCCGCAGAAAAGCGCCTTGGCCGAGTGGTCGCCTTCGCGCAACTTCGATGCGCGAAGGCCGCGCCTGATCGTACTGCACGCCACCGAGATGGACAGCGCCGAAGGCGCGCTGCGCGTGCTGAAGAGCGCCAACAGCGGCGGCCGGGTCAGCGCGCATTATCTGATCGCCGAGGACGGCCGGATCTTCCAGCTGGTGAAGGATTCACAGCGCGCCTGGCATGCCGGCGGCGGCCGCTGGGGCGGCTACAACGACCTCAATTCGCTGTCGCTCGGCATCGAGCTGGACAACGACGGCCAGGAGGACTTCGCGCCGGCGCAGATCGACGCCCTGCTGCGCCTGCTGGCCGATCTGTGCCAACGCCACGCCATCCCGCGCGAGGCGGTGATCGCGCACGCCGACATGGCGCCGACCCGCAAGCGCGACCCGAGCGCGCGCTTTCCCTGGAAGCGCCTGGCCGAGGCCGGCTTCGGCGTGTGGTACGGCGAGCATCTGCCCGAGCCGCCGCCGGGCTTCGA
>ERZ1645185.1008-NODE-1008-length-11763-cov-9.950120_pt1 | contig 11763 bp, 16 predicted proteins | sample MGYA00575351_ERZ1645185 | MGnify/ENA primary metagenome ERZ1645185 (study PRJEB40838, sample SAMN11284767) | freshwater sediment metagenome | isolation source: river sediment | host: Sediment | place: India: Jana village, Kanpur | collected 2015-12-17 ... | reverse complement strand
TTCTGCCTGCGGCGCTTTCGTTGTTGGTGCCGGATTGCTTCGCCCCTCTCCGGCTCTCCCCCGGCGGGGAGCGGGGGCGGGAGGTTCTACCGGTGCAGCCTTTGCATCAGCTGCTCGACATGGGCGATGGGGGTGAAACGGTCGATGCCGTGGCCGAGGTTCAGGATGTGGGGCCGGCCGGCCATGGCTTCGAGGCAGGCTTCGAGCGCCCTGTCCAGCGCGGGGCCGCCGGCCTTCAGCGCCAGCGGATCGATGTTGCCCTGTAGGGGCAGCGTATCCGGCGTGTTGGCGACGATGAAGCCGAGATCTGTCGATTCGTCGATGGCGAGCGCGCTGACTGCGGTTTCCCGCGCATAGGCCGGGGCCTTTTCGCCCGCGCCGCGCGGGAAGCCGATGAGGGGCGTGTGCGGATGGCGGCGGCGAAGCTGATCCACGAGCCAGGCCGTGGGGGCGATTACCCAGCGCTCGAACTCCTGCGGGGCAAGGCTGCCCGACCAGCTGTCGAACAGCATCAGCGCATCGGCGCCCGCATCGACCTGGCCGGAGAGATAGTGCAGCGTTTCAGCCGCGATCGCGTCGATCAGCGCCTGGAAACGGCCGGGATCGGCATAGGCCATCAGCCGGGCATCGGCCTGGTCCTTCGAGCCCTGCCCGGCGACCATGTAGGTGGCGACGGTGTAGGGGGAGCCCGCGAAGCCGAACAGCGCCTTGTCGGGGGCGAGGGCCGCGCGGACCTTCCGGACGGTTTCCCAGATGGCGAGATAATGGTGGCGGGCGGGTTCCAGCGACCCGAGCGAGGCTGCGGACAGGGGCGGCGCGAGACGCGGCCCCTCGCCCTCGGTGAAGGAGAGATGCTGGCCCATGCCGTGGGGGACGATGAGGATGTCGGAGAAGAGGATGGCGATGTCGAAGCCGAAGCGGCGGATCGGCTGCAGGGTGATTTCGGCTGCCGCGTCGCTGTCGTAGCAGAGGTTGAGGAAGCTGCCCTTTTCGGCCCGGAGCGCGCGGTATTCGGGCAGGTAGCGGCCGGCCTGACGCATCAGCCAGACGGGCGGCGGGGCGAGGGCCTCGCCATGGAGGACGGACAGGGCGCGGGGTTGGGGAGCAGTCATGGATTTGCCTGTATCGGGATGGGGGAGGGCAGGCAAATGGGCGGGCTCCCAATCAATTCATGACTCTTTCAAGACTGAGGTAGCCATTGAAGTTGGGCGGTGAATCATGGGGATGGAATCTTGTCCACAGGCGGACCCACAGGGCATGGGCCAGCCAAGCGCTTCTGAGAGCGACAGGATTCCCGGTTGTTCCCGGCCTGTGGACAGGCGCAAGCTGCTTGTCCACAAGCGGATAATCGGGCCTGAAAGGGTTGAATGCGATCGGGTTGGTTGAGGCTTGACGCATTCCGGGACGGGAATTCATCGATTCCTGCCCGGATTCCACGGCTTTTTCCTGTGGTTTGTCCACAGGGGGGAATCCGGGGTGGGGAAAGAGGGGCATGACGCTTTGGTGAGGGGTTCGTGACAAGACTGCACCTGCACCTGGTTTCGGATTCGACCGGCGAGACGCTGGAGAGCCTGGTGAAAGCCGGGCTGGCCCAGTTTTCCGGCGTGGACGCCGTGAAGCATTACTGGCCGATGGTGCGGTCGGAAGGGCATCTGGACCGGGTGCTGGACGAAGTGGCGCGGACGCCGGGGCTGGTGCTCTATACGCTGGTGGCGCGCAGCGTGCGTGCGCGGCTGGAAGCGCGCTGCGCCGCGCTGGGCCTGCCGGTGATCGCGGTGATGGACCCGGTGATGGAAGGGCTGGAACGGATGCTGGGGCGGCAGGCCGCCAGCCGGCCGGGCAGCCAGCACCGCATGGACGACGCCTATTTCGGGCGGATCGAGGCCATCCACTGGACCATGGAGCATGACGACGGGCTGCTGACGCATGAATGGGAAGATGCGGACCTGGTGCTGGCCGGGGTGTCGCGCAGCTCCAAGACGCCGACGTCGGTCTATCTCGCCAACCGGGGTTACAAGGTGGCGAACATCCCGCTGGTGCCGAACCGGCCGATCCCGCCCGAACTGTTCCTGCTGGAAAAGCCGCTGATCGTGGGCCTGACGGTGGCCCCCGAACGGCTGGCGCAGGTGCGCCGCGCCCGCATCCTGGGGCAGGACACCGCCGGCATCTCTGCCCGCTATGCCGACCCGGACACCATCGCCGAGGAACTGAACGCCGCCCGCCGCCTGTTCGCCGACCGGGGCTGGCCGGTGATCGACGTGACCCGCCGCAGCATCGAGGAGACGGCGGCCGAACTGATGAACCTGCTGGGGATGCGGCGTGAGGTGGGGTGAGGTGGATCCGGGGGTGCGGGCTTTGTGTTGGGCCTGGAGGTGTATGATGCCGCCTGCGGGCCGGAATTTGAAAGCGCAATGGCAGGGGCTGTGGCCTGCTGCTTGGGGCTTCGACTGGCTCAGCCTGAGCGGGGGGAAGCGTAGTGGCATTGAAGGTCGGTGGTTTGCTGGATGGGGCTTCGACGGGCTCAGCCTGAGCGGTGGGAAGAGGCGTGGCATTGAAGGCCGGCGCATTTGCATGGAATGGAATCGTCAAATCACATCCCTTCCCGCCGGAGGCATTTTCGGATGATCATTCTTGCCAGCGAAAGCGCCTCTCGCAGGGCCATGCTGACGGCGGCCGGCGTGGCGTTCGAGGCTGTGCCGGCGCGGATCGACGAGGCGGCGGTGACGGAGGGCCTGCGCGGCCGGCCGGTGCGCGATGTGGCGGACCGGCTGGCGGAGCTGAAGGCTGTGAAGGTGAGCCTCTTACGGCCGGGGATGGCGGTGCTGGGCAGCGATTCCATGCTGGAGCTGGAGCGGGGCATGTGGCTGGAGAAGCCGGGGACGGCGGACGGGTTGCGGGCGCAGCTGCGGCAGTTGCGGGGGCGGCCGCACCGACTGGTGAGCGCGGCGGTGATCGCGCGGGACGGGCGGCCCCTGTGGCGGCATGTGGAGGCGGCGACGCTGACGGTCAGGGATTTCAGCGAGGACTGGCTGGACCAGTATGTGGCGGCTTGCGGGGCGGATGTGGTTTCGAGCGTGGGCGGCTATCATGTGGAGGGGTTGGGCGCGCAGCTGTTCACGCGGATAGAGGGGGACCAGTTCGTGGTGCGGGGATTGCCGCTGCTGGCGGTTCTGGGGTGGCTTCGGGAAGCGGGGGAGTTGGCGATTTGAGGACGGCGGGGGTGATCGGCTGGCCGATCGCGCATTCGAAGAGCCCGGCGATTCACCGCTTCTGGCTGCGGGCGCTGGGGATCGACGGGGATTATTCGCGCTTTGCGGTGCGGCCCGACGAACTGGGCGCGGCGGTGCGGGCGCTGCCGGCCCTGGGGATTGCCGGCGTGAACGTGACGGTGCCGCACAAGGTGGCCGTGCTGGAGTGGCTGGACGGGGCTTCGCCCGAGGCGGCTGCGATCGGGGCGGTGAACACGGTGCTGGTGCGGGACGGCGGCCTGTGGGGAACGAACACCGATATCGAGGGATTCGCGGGGCCGCTGGCCGGGCGGCACGTGGAGCATGCCGTGGTGGTGGGTGCGGGCGGCGCGGCGCGGGCCGTGCTGCCGGCGCTGGCGCGGCTGGGGGTGCGGCGGATCACGGTGATGAACCGCTCTGTCGCGAAGGCGCGGGCCTTGCTGGAAGGGCTGGAGATCGAGGGGGATGCGGTGCCGCTGGCGGCGGCGGCGCCGGATGCGGACCTGCTGGTGAACGCCTCGAGCCTGGGGATGAAGGGGGAGCCGCCGTTGCGGCTGGACCTTGGGGCGCTGCCGGACGGGGCGACGGTGTATGACATCGTCTATGCGCCGCTGGAGACGGAGCTGCTGGCGGCGGCGCGGGCGCGGGGATTGCGGACGATCGACGGACTGGAAATGCTGGTGGGGCAGGCGGCCGTGGCGTTCGAGCTGTTTTACGGGGCGAAACCGCCGCGGGGGCGGGACGCGGAACTGCGTGCCCTGTTGCTGGGAGGGGGCGCATGAGGCGGCGGCCGGTGGTGATCGGGCTGACGGGTTCGATCGGGATGGGAAAATCGAAGGTGGCGTCGAAGTTCCGGCACCTGGGCGTGCCGGTGTTCGATGCGGATGCGGCAGTGCGCGCGGTGCAGGGGCCGGGCGGCGTGGCCCTGCCGGCGATCGAGGCGGCCTTTCCCGGCACGACGGGGCCGATGGGGGTGGACCGGGCGAAGCTGGGGGCGGCCGTGTTCGGCGACAAGGCGGCGCTGAAGCGGCTGGAGCGGATCGTGCATCCGGCCGTGGGGCGGATGCAGCAGGCGTTCCGCCGGACGTTCCGCAGCCGCCGGGCGATCGTGCTGGATATTCCGCTGCTGCTGGAAGGGGAGGGGTGGAAGGGCGTGGACCTGATCGCTGTCGCCTCGGCGCCGTTCCATGTGCAGCGGGCGCGGGTGCTGGCGCGGCCGGGGATGACGGAGGCGAAGTTCCTGAACGTGCTGAAGCACCAGATGCCGGATTCGGAAAAGCGGCGGATTGCGGATATCGTGATCGAGACGGGCCGGGGCCGGTTGCTGACGTTCCGCACCGTGCAGGGGATTGCGCGGGTGGCGAAGGGCAGCCGGATCCGCTGACCTGAGTGCAGGCCTTTGCCGGGAGGACGGGCGATGCTGGAACGGATCGAGACGGCGCCGGGAACGATCGGCATCCGCCTGGGCGAGACGCTGACGGTGGCGGAAATCGACCAGCTGTATGCGGATGTGCGCGCGGCGCTGGAGGCGCATGAGCGGCTGAACTATTTCGTGGATGCGACGCGCTATTCCCGGATCGGGCTGGAGGCGGGGCTGCACAGCCTGAAGATGCGGCTGGCGCATCTGGACTGGTTTCACCGGTTCCGCCGGGTGGCGGTGGTGAGCGACAGCGCGATGATCCGGGGCGCGGTGGCGATGTTCGACCTGTTGACGCCGCTGATGGAGGTGAAGGCGTTCGGATCGGACGATCCGGCGGCGGCGCAGGCGTGGTGCGAGGCCGGCTGAGGCTTGCGCGCCTGCGGAAACGGGCGGATAAGAGGCAAAATGCGCGAGATCGTGTTCGATACCGAAACGACGGGGCTTGATCCCCGGGACGGACACAGGCTGGTGGAATTCGCCGGGATCGAGCTGGTGGAACGGGTGCCGACGGGGCGCCATCTGCATGTCTATGTGAACCCGGGGCGGTCGATGCCGGCCGAGGCGCTGGCCGTGCATGGCCTGACCGAGGATTTCCTGGCCGACAAGCCGCGCTTCGCCGGTGTGGCGGGCGAGTTGCAGGCCTTTCTGGAAGGCGCGACGCTGGTGGCGCACAACGCCGCCTTCGACATGCGCTTCCTGAATTTCGAGTTCGAGCTGTGCGGCCGGCCCGCGATCGGCGCGGCGCGCGTGGTGGACACGCTGGACCTGTCGCGCAAGCGCTTCCCCGGCGCGAAGCACACGCTGGACGCGCTGTGCCAGCGGTTCGGGATCGACCGGTCGCACCGGGTGCTGCACGGCGCGCTGATCGACGCCGAGCTTCTGGCAGATGTGTATGTGGAGCTGACCGGGGGGCGGCAGATCGGGTTCGACCTTTCGGTTTCGGCCGCCGCCGAAGCGGAGCAGATGCGCGCCGAATGGCCGCAGCGGACATGGGAGATCCCCCTTGCGGACCAGCAGGCCCATGCCGACTTCGTGGGGAAGATGAAGGAGCCGCTGTGGCTGAAACAGGCCTGAGCGGGAGACAGGAAAGGAGACTGACGATGGATATCCGGGTAGCAGGCCATCAGGTGGAAACGGGCCAGGCGTTCCGGGTTCATGTGGGCGAGCGCCTGCAGGCCATCGCAGACACCTATTTCAAGCGATCCATCGGGGCCACGGTGACGCTGAGCCCCGGCCCGCACGACAGTTTCCAGTGCGATATCGTGATGCATGTGATGCAGGGGCTGGTGCTGAAGGGCTCCAACCGGGCGGCGGTTGCCAATGTCGCGTTCGACGGCGCGGCGGACAAGATCGAGAAGCAGCTGCGGCGCTATATGCGGCGGCTGAAGGACAAATCGGGCGGGGCGACGCTGGACGCGCTGCCGCTGGCGGAGGTGCCGGACAATGCGGAATATCGCGTGTTCGAGGGCGTTGCCGAGGAAGCGGATGCGCCGGACGCGCCGCTGACGATCGCCGAGACGCGGGTGGACATTCCCGAGGCAAGCGTGTCTGACGCGGTGATGATGCTGGACCTTCGGAACACGACGGCGCTGCTGTTCAAGAACAGCCGGACCGGCGACCTGAACATGGTCTATCGTCGGGAGGACGGAAACATCGGCTGGGTCGAGCCGCGCGCATGACCCCGGGAGGGATCCGCCGTGTATGAGGCGGATCCGGAGTGAACGGACGAATATAGATGGAATTTCAGGAATTGCTGGCCCCTTCGGCCGTGGCGCTTGACGTGCCCGCGGCGACGCAGAGGGCTGTGTTTTCGACGGCAGCCGGGTTGCTGGCCGGCGAAGCGGGTGTGCCGGAAGAGGCGATCGTGGCCGCGCTGAGCGAGCGCGAACGGCTGGGCACGACCGGCTTCGGCGACGGAACGGCCATCCCGCACGGGCGCGTGCCGGGCCTGCAGCGGATGGTGGCCGCCGTGGTGCGGACGTCGGAGCCGGTGGACTGGGCGGCGGTGGACGCCTTGCCGGTCGATCTTGTCGTCGCCCTGCTGGGGCCGGCGGAGGCCGGGGCCGATCATCTGAAGGCGCTGGCGCTGGTGAGCCGCACCCTGCGCGACCGCGCGCTGGTGGAAAAGATGCGCGGCGCGGTGGAGCCGGGCGCGCTGTGGTCGCTGCTGACCGGGCCGCAGCGGCGCGCGGCATGAGCGGCGAGGCGCACCTGCGCGGGCTGGAGCGGCTGTATGCCGAGGCGCCGGTGAACCGGATCTTCCGGTCCCGCCTGACGATCCCCGAAGCCGGGAAGGCGGAGATCCGGTTCGAGGTGACGCCCGACATGTTCCATGCGGCGGGCGCGGCGCACGGCACCATCTATTTCAAGATGCTGGACGATGCGGCCTTCTATGCCGCCAACTCCATGGTGACGGACGCCTTCGTGCTGACGACGCAGTTCAACCTGTTCCTGACCCGGCCGGTGAAGGCGGAGCCGCTGGTGGCCGTGGGGCAGTGGGCCTCTGGCCATCGCCGCGTGCTGATCGCGGAAAGCCGGCTGCTGGACGCCGATGGCGAGGAAGTGGCGCGCGGGCAGGGCACCTTCATGCGATCGCGGATCCTGCTGAAGGATCTGCCCGGATATGTGCATGGACCTGCCTGAACACCGGCTGCCCGCCAGCACCGAGGTGCCGGCGCTGGTGCGGCAGGTGCAGGCGGCCGGCGGGTTCGCGACCGTGCTGAGGAAAGGCAGCCAGTGGGGATCCGCCCTGCTGCTGGTGCATCGGCACGCGGCGTTCGTGGGGGCCTATGAGAAGGTGCCGGCCGCATCGGGCGAAACCGCCTGGCGGCTGGCGGCGGAAGGCGAAGAGGCAGTCTCTGCATTCGTGGAGCGGCAGGTGCGATTCGACCCGGATATCTGGGTTCTTGAACTGGATATCGCTGAGCCAGCACGTTTCGTCCCGGGAATTGCCAGAACCCGTTGACCCTTTCGCCCGGATGAACGATCGCGCCGCCCGTGTACTGTGACGGGCCTGTGACACCCCATAGAAGGGTCGGCCGGTCTGGGTTCCTCCAGGGGATGGAAGGGGCCCGGCAGGGCACCGGCCATTCCGGGCAGGATGGCTGGATCAGCAAGCGCGGTTCGCGCGGGTTCCGACACCGGTTGGCCAGTTTTTTCAAAGGCTTCCGCTCTCGGCCCGCAGCCCCAGGAACCGCGGGTATCGAGCCTTTGATGCGCAACAAGTTCCGGGTGGCCGGCATTTCCGCCGCCGCTGCATTCCTTCTGGCTGCGGGCGAAGCGCCCAACAGCGACATTTCCTTTCTGAACGACATCCCGCCCGCCCCCGCCGAGACGCAGTTCGCGCCGGCGCTGGAGATGGTGGAAGAACCCCATGAATTCGCCGAACCCGACCTGGGGCTGGTGTTGCCGGAAGCCGGCACGCTGGCGCAGCTGGTGCGCGAAGTGCGCGACGGGCATGCGGCCGACATGACGGACGAGATGATGTGCCTCGCCTCTGCCGTCTATTTCGAATCCAAGGGCGAGCCGCTGGACGGCCAGCTGGCCGTGGCGCAGGTGATCATGAACCGCGTGGAATCGGGCCGCTTCGGCCGCGACGTGTGCGGCGTGGTGAAGGCGCCCAAGCAGTTCAGCTTCGTGCGCGGCGGGGCGCTGCCCCAGCCGACCAACATGGCGCAGTGGGAAACGGCAAAGGCCGTGGCGCTGATCGCCGTTTCGGGCAGCTGGCCCGAAGTCGCGCCGGATGCGACCCACTTCCACGCAACCCGCGTGAACCCCGGCTGGAAACTGCGCCGGGTGGCGACCGTGGGGCAGCATATCTTCTATCGCTGAGTTCCCGAGGGACGGGATGGAGGCGGGGCCGGGACCTTGGGGTTCCGGCCCTGTTTTCGTTTGGGAGGTGTGGGTTTTTGCCTCCGGCGGGCAGGGACATGATGTCCCTGCACCCTCGGACTTTGCGTTGCGTGTTGCCCACAGCTCGCGCGCTTGACTTGAGTTGATTGCCTGCGGCGCTGGAGCCGGCTGGCGCCGCAGGCAGTGAACTCATCCCTCAGCGCGGCCTTGCCGATGGACCTGCAAATGTGGGTGCAGGGGCCACGGGCTCCTGCCGGGGGAGTTTGAGGGGGCGGAGCCTCCTCAACCCCGGCCTTGCCGAAGAGAAGCTGGACCCCGGGTCAGGCCCGGGGTGACGTGTGGGGGGTGGCTTTCTTCAGCGCACCCCGGCCCAGTACATGATGCCGCCGGTGGCGCGGGGCCAGCCGTAGCCGTTGACCCAGACGGCGTCGATGTCGCCCGGCCGCTGGGCGATGCCTTCGGCGAGGATCTTCTTTCCTTCGGCCACCATGGGTTGCAGCAGGCGGTCGAGGATTTCGGCCTGGCTGTGTTCGCGTGGGGTGCCGCCCTTTTCCTTCACATAGTCGCGGATGAGCTGTTCGACGACTGGGCTTGGGGTGCGGCTGCGATCGGGGCCGTAATCGTAGAAGCCGGCGGATGTTTTCTGGCCGCGGCGGTCCATTTCGCAGAGGCGGTCGCGCAGGGTTTCGCCCTTCGAGGTTTCCTTTGACCAGCCGATGTCGAGGCCGGCGAGGTCCGACATCTGGAAGGGGCCCATGGGGAAGCCGAAGTCGGTCAGCGCGCGGTCCACCTCCCACGGCATGGCGCCTTCGAGGAGCAGCTGGTTGGCGGCCTGCTGGCGGGTGGAGAGCATGCGGTTGCCGATGAAGCCGTCGCAGACGCCGGAGACGACGGGGACCTTGCCGATCTTCACGCCGGTTTCCATGGCGGTCTTCAGCACGTCGGGTGCGGTCTTTGCGCCGCGCACCACTTCCAGCAGCTTCATGACGTTTGCGGGCGAGAAGAAGTGCATGCCCAGCACATCCTGCGGCCGGCCGGTGGCGGATGCGATCTCGTCGACGTTCAGATAGCTGGTGTTGCTGGCGAGGATGGCGCCGGGTTTGGCGATGCTGTCGAGTTTGGCGAAGGTGTCCTTCTTGATCGCCATATTCTCGAAGATGGCCTCGATGATGAGATCGGCATCCTTCAGGTCTGCGATGTCGAGGCTGCCGGTGAGCAGCGCCATGCGCTGTTCCACCTGTTCGGCGGTGAGCTTGCCGCGCTGGGCGGAGCGTTCGTAGTTGGCGCGGATCACCTTCAGGCCCCGATCGAGTGCGGACTGTTCGCGTTCGACGATGGTGACGGGGATGCCGACATTGGCGAAGTTCATCGAGATGCCGCCGCCCATGGTGCCGGCGCCGATGACGCCGACCGTGCGGACGGGGCGGGTGGCCACGTCGGGGCCGATGCCTTCCACCTCTGCCGCCTTGCGCTCGGCGGCTGCGATATGCGCCAGGGCCTGTGCGCCCTTATCTTCTCCGCTCATCTTTTCCTCCCCATATGCTTCGCTTACAGACCTATTCTCTAGGAGGCGGACCCATGGATGCAAGGCTGAGAGATTCGCTGAAGGGGCTGGATCTGCGCGCGGAGATCGAGCGGCTGCGCAAGGAGCGCAACGCGGTGATCCTGGCGCATTATTACCAGACGCCGGAATTGCAGGACCTGGCCGACTTCGTGGGCGACTCGCTGGAGCTGAGCCGCAAGGCGGCCGAGACGAATGCGGACGTGATCGCCTTTTGCGGCGTGCGCTTCATGGCGGAAGTGGCGAAGATCCTGAGCCCGCAGAAGACGGTGATCCTGCCGGACATGGAGGCCGGCTGTTCGCTGGAGGATTCGTGCCCGCCGGACGAGTTCGGGGCCTTTCGCGCGGCGCATCCCGATCACATCAGCCTGACCTATATCAACTGCTCGGCGGCGGTGAAGGCGCATTCGGACATCATCGTCACCTCGTCCAGCGCGGAGAAGATCATCAACGCGCTGCCGAAGGAGCAGAAGATCCTGTTCGCGCCCGACAAGCATCTGGGGGCGTGGCTGGCGAAGAAGACCGGGCGCGAGATGCTGCTGTGGGACGGCACCTGTATCGTGCACGAGGCCTTCAGCGAAACGGAGCTGCTGAAGCTGAAGGTGCAGTATCCGGATGCGCCGGTGGCCGCGCACCCGGAATGCCCGGCGCACATTCTGGATCATGCCGACATGATCGGTTCGACCAGCGCGATCCTGAAATTCGCGCTGGAAAGCCCATCGGACCTCATCATCGTGGCGACGGAGCCGCACATCATCCACCAGATGGAAAAGCAGGCGCCGCACAAGACCTTCATCGGCGCCCCCGGCGCGGACGGCAAATGTTCGTGCAACATGTGCCCCTATATGGCGCTGAACACGGTGGAGAAGCTGTATCTGGCGCTGCGCGACCTGAAGCCGGAACTGACCGTGCCCGAGGATCTGCGGGTGCGCGCGCTGCTGCCGCTGAACCGGATGCTGGCGATTGCAAGCGGGGCGGCGACGGACCTGACGCCGGCGCAGACGATGCCGCCGGTGACGGGGGATTGAAGGCCGGGGTGGACTAGGTTATGTTAGTCCACATGGTGACTGCGAATGTTCATGAGGCGAAGACGCACTTCTCTCGTCTGCTGATGCAGGTTGCGGCCGGCGAATCCGTGGTGATCGCCAAGGCAGGGACGCCGGTTGCCAAGCTGACGCCGGTGGATGCGCCTACCGGGGTGCCGAAGCGGATCGGCTTCATGGCCGGGCTGTCGGTGCCTGATGACTTCGACACGATGGGCTTGCAGGAGATTGAAGCCCTGTTCGGGGGTTCGACCTGAAGCTTCTGCTGGACACGCATCTGCTGCTGTGGGCGGCGGCCGGGTCGCCGCGCCTGTCCGCCGAGGTGCGCGCCTTGATAGAATCGCCGGACAGCGAGCCGCTGTTCAGTTCGGCCAGCATCTGGGAAGTTGCGATCAAGGCCGGGTTGGGGCGCGCTGACTTCCGGGTGGACGCCGGACTGTTGCGGCGCGGGCTGCTGGACAATGGCTATGGAGAACTGCCCATCGCCGGCAACCACGCCGCCGCGACCGCCCACCTGCCACCCCTGCACCGCGACCCGTTCGACCGGCTGCTGGTGGCCCAGGCGCTGGCTGAGGGGGTACTGCTGCTGACGTCTGACGAGACGGTGGCGCGCTATCCGGGGCCTGTGCGGTTGGTGTGATTGGCGGGCGTTTCGAAGGG
>ERZ1645185.1007-NODE-1007-length-11767-cov-5.254440_pt1 | contig 11767 bp, 8 predicted proteins | sample MGYA00575351_ERZ1645185 | MGnify/ENA primary metagenome ERZ1645185 (study PRJEB40838, sample SAMN11284767) | freshwater sediment metagenome | isolation source: river sediment | host: Sediment | place: India: Jana village, Kanpur | collected 2015-12-17 ... | reverse complement strand
TGATCACGCCGCCCTCCTCGCCTTCGTGCTGCAGCATGTCCTTGCCGGTGTCGGAGCCCGGTGGCATGACCTCGCGCAGGATGCACATCTGACGCTGTGGCCTGTTCTGGCCGATCAGGTAATAGTGGATATCCCCGTTGCCTACGTCCAGCAGTTCGTCATTTCTGTAAAACGGTGAGTCGCTGTTTTTGGCATCGACATCGATGGTGAAGAAATCCGCCAGGGATATGGGAATGCCATCCAGTACCTTCTTCAGAGAACTGATGGATGGGCTGACCTTGTTCTGTTCAATCAGGGAAATCGTGCTGTTGGTGACCCCGACCCGTTTGGCCAGCTCGCGCTGGCTCAAGCCCTTTTTGTGGCGGACCTCTTGAAGTCGTAAACCGATATTCATGGGTAGTTCGAAAACGTCAAATGTGATGTTGAATATTTAACACTTATTCGAATTATGGTCAATCCATATGTAAATATAATTTACAATTCTGTCTATTGTAAAATTTATTCAACAGGGTATAGTGTCATTTAACCACCCAAACCTGCCCTGACCATGAACGATAAAACCTCTTATTCCGAGCATTATCATACGCAAGCCACCCATCAGCCGGAGCACATGGATGCATTCTGGATGCCGTTCTCCGCTAACCGTCAGTTCAAGCAGAATCCGCGGCTGTTAGCCAGCGCCGAAGGGATGTATTACAAGAGTACCGATGGCAGGAGCATTCTGGACGGCACCGGCGGCCTTTGGTGCTGCAACGCAGGACACGGCCGCAAACGGATCATTGATGCCGTACAGCAGCAGATTGCCACGTTGGATTTCGCGCCGACCTTTCAAATGGGCCATCCGCTGCCCTTCGTTTTGGCTGAACGGCTGGCAAAAATCGCGCCGGAAGGACTTAAGCATCTGTTTTTCACCAATTCAGGTTCGGAATCCGTGGATACCGCCCTGAAAATCGCGCTGGCCTACCACCGAGCCCGCGGAGAAGGCCAACGTACACGCCTGATTGGCCGCGAAAAAGGCTACCACGGCGTAGGTTTCGGCGGCATTTCCGTCGGCGGCCTTCCGAACAACCGCAAATGGTATGGCCCGCTGTTGCCGGGCGTTGATCATCTGCGCCACACCTTGGACATCGAGCGCAACGCGTTCAGCAAAGGCCTTCCGCAGCATGGTCTGGATTTGGCCGAGGATCTCGAGCGCCTGGTGGCATTGCATGATGCCAGTACGATCGCCGCCGTCATCATCGAGCCCATCGCGGGTTCCGCCGGCGTTATCATCCCGCCGGACGGCTACTTGAAGCGCATCCGGGAAATATGCGACAAGCACGGCATATTGCTGATATTCGATGAAGTCATCACCGGTTACGGCCGGGTCGGAAAAGCATTCGCCGCGCAGCGCTTCGAGGTCACGCCGGACTTGATCACCACCGCCAAAGGCCTGACCAACGGCTGCGTTCCCATGGGCGCGGTGTTCGTGTCCGATAAAATCCATCAGGCATTCATGGGCTGCCCGGAAAACATGATCGACCTGTTCCACGGCTACACCTATTCCGGACACCCTTTGGCCTGCGCGGCGGCCTTGGCCAGCATCGATATCTACGAAGAGGAAAACCTGTTCGAGAAAGCCATCGATCTGGAACAGTACTGGCAGGACGCCATCCATAGCCTGAAAGGCCTGCCGAACGTGATCGACATACGCAACGTCGGGCTGATCGGCGCGATTGAAATGGCGCCGCGCGACGGCAAGCTTGGCGCACGCGCCTATGATGTGTTCACCAACTGCTTCCACAGGAAAGACGTGTTGATCCGGGTCACCGGCGATGTCATCGCCCTGTCCCCGCCGCTGATCCTTGAAAAAGCCCACATCGACGAGCTTTTCAGTAGAATTGCCGACGCGATCAAAGAAACCGCTTAAACCCCCATACCTCGAAATTCGGAGCTTCCCATGCTTATCGGCGTACCCAAAGAAATCAAGAACCACGAATACCGCATCGGTCTGACACCGTCCGGCGCCCGCGAACTGATCGCCAACGGACATCAGGTCATGGTGCAGCGCGATGGCGGCAAGTCGATCGGCCTGACCAACGAACAGTATGAAAAGGCCGGCGCAGAAATCGTCGGAAGCGCGGAAGAGATCTTCAAGCGCGCTGACATGATCATCAAGGTCAAGGAGCCGCAGCCGGTGGAGTGCGCCATGCTGCGCCCAGGCCAGATCCTGTATACCTACCTGCATCTGGCGCCGGACCCGGAACAGACCAAAGCCCTGGTGGCATCCGGCTGCACCGCCATCGCCTACGAAACCGTCACCGACCGCAAAGGCGGCCTGCCGCTGTTGGCTCCGATGTCTGAAGTCGCCGGCCGCATGTCAATCCAAGCCGGCGCGCATGCGCTGGAGAAGGCCCAGGGCGGCTCCGGCGTACTGCTCGGCGGCGTACCCGGCGTTAAACCGGCGGAAGTGCTGGTCATCGGCGGCGGCGTGGTCGGCATCAACGCGGCGCGCATGGCCATGGGCCTTGGCGCGCATGTAACCATCCTTGACCGGTCGCTGGACCGCCTGAAATACCTCGATGAGCTTTACGGTGACCGGATAACCACCATCTACTCGACCCATGACGCCATCGAAGAACGCCTGCCGGATACCGATCTGGTCATCGGCGCGGTGCTCATTCCCGGGGCCGCCGCCCCGAAACTGGTGTCCCGCGAGCAATTGAAGCTGATGCGCCCGGGCTCCGTGCTGGTGGACGTCGCCATTGATCAGGGCGGCTGCTTCGAAACCTCGAAAGCCACCACCCACCAGAATCCGACCTATGAGGTCGACGGCGTCATCCATTACTGCGTGGCCAACATGCCGGGCGGCGTGGCCCGTACGTCCACGTTTGCCTTGACCAATGCCACCTTGCCGTTCGCGGTGCAGATCGCCAACAAAGGCGCCAAAGCCGCCATGCTGGCCGACCCGCATCTGCTGGCCGGCCTGAATGTGCACGCCGGTAAAGTGACCTATCAAGCCGTCGCCGAAGACCTGGGGCTGCCCTATGTTTCCGCCGCCGAAGCCCTGAACGCCTGACGGCCTGAACGACCATGAGCAACCTGATTCCGCATTTCATCCATGGCCGGAACGTATCCGGCGACAGCCAGCGCGCTTCCGATGTATTCAATCCCGCTACCGGGCAAGTGACCGGCCGTGTGCCATTGGCATCCAAGGCGGATGTGGAATCGGCCATCGCCTCGGCCCAGGCGGCGTTCCCTGCCTGGGCCGCCACCACGCCGCTGAATCGGGCGCGGGTGCTGTTCAAGTACAAGGAGCTGCTTGAGAAGCACGCCGATGAAATCGCCATGGCAATCACGCTGGAACACGGCAAGGTGTTTTCCGATGCCAAAGGCGAATTGACCCGTGGCCTGGAAGTCGTCGAATTCGCCTGCGGCATCCCGCATCTGCAGAAGGGCGAGCATTCGATGAACGTCGGCACCGGCGTGGACAGCTACAGTGAATACGCGCCGCTCGGCGTGGTTGCCGGCATCACGCCGTTCAACTTCCCGTGCATGGTGCCGATGTGGATGTTCCCGATCGCCATCGCCTGCGGCAACACCTTCGTGCTGAAACCTTCCGAGCGCGATCCGACCCCGACCCTGATCCTCGCCCGTCTGCTGAAGGAAGCCGGCCTGCCGGACGGCGTGTTCAATGTCGTGCACGGCGACAAGGAGGCCGTTGACGTGTTGCTGGATGATCCGCGCGTGCAGGCCGTCAGCTTTGTCGGCTCGACCCCGATCGCCGAATACATCTATTCGCGCGGCTCTGCCGCCGGCAAGCGCGTGCAGGCCTTGGGCGGCGCCAAGAACCACATGGTGATCATGCCGGACGCGGACATGGATCAGGCCGCCAACGCCCTGCTCGGTGCCGGTTACGGCTCGGCCGGCGAGCGCTGCATGGCGATTTCGGTTGCCGTCTGCGTCGGGGACACCGCCGCCGAGGCCTTGATTTCGAAACTCAGGCCTTTGGTGCAGAACCTGCGCGTCGGACCGGGCGCCGTCGACAATCCGGATATGGGACCGCTGGTGACCTGCCAGCACCGCGACAAGGTCAAGGGCTACATCGATTCCGGTGAAGCCGATGGCGCCACGGTATTGGTGGACGGCCGAGGCCTGCAGGTAACAGGCCATGAACAGGGGTTTTTCCTGGGAGGCACGCTGTTCGACCACGTGCGGCCGGACATGAAAATCTATAAGGAAGAGATCTTCGGACCGGTCCTCTGCATCGTTCGGGTGCCGGACTTCAACACAGCCTGCCAATTGATCAACGACCATGAATATGGCAACGGTACCGCCATCTTCACCCGTGACGGCGATGCCGCGCGCCAGTTCAGCCACGCCATCCAGGTCGGCATGGTCGGCGTCAACGTGCCGATTCCGGTGCCGATGGCCTTCCACAGCTTCGGCGGCTGGAAACGCTCCCTGTTCGGTCCGTTGCATATGCACGGCACCGATGGCGTCCGCTTCTATACGCGCCTTAAAACCATCACCGCACGCTGGCCGACCGGCATCCGCCAGGGCGCCGAGTTCAGCATGCCGACCATGAAGTAACCCGAAAGGGCCCGCCTGGCGGGCGAAAGACCGGTGACGCTCGTCCCGGCGATTGCTTCGCGCAAGGAACGACGAGTGGACTGCTTAGCCTGGAGCCCGCCGATGTCCTCGAACAAACAATCCTCCGCCACGCCAACCGTATCCGACCAGGCGTTCACACGCACCTCCGCGTACGGCACCCATGCCGAACCGACCTATGCCGGCGCCACCAGTTTCCTGCGCCGCCGCTATACGAAAGATCTCGACGGCGTCGATGTCGCGGTGGTCGGGGTGCCCTTCGACGTAGCCACCACCGGCCGCCCGGGAACCCGTTTCGGACCCCGCGCCGTCCGCGCCGCCTCCACCATGCTGGCCTGGTGCCAGCCGTATGCCTGGGGTTTCGACCCGCTTGACAAGCTGCATGTCATCGACTGGGGCGACGTGTTCTTCGATTCCGGCCACATTTCCGGCGCACCGGCGCGGATCACCGAGGCCTATGACGCATTCACCGAGGCCGGCGTCATCCCATTGACGCTCGGCGGAGACCATTTCGTCAGTTATCCGATCCTGCAGGCGTTGGCGAAGAAGCACGGACCGCTGTCGCTGATCCATTTCGATGCCCACTGCGATACGTGGCAGGATGACGGCGGGCGCATCGATCACGGTACGATGTTCTACCAGGCCGCCAAAACGGGCATCGTCGATCCATCACGCTCCATCCAGATCGGCATGCGCACGCACAACGACGATACGCACGGTTACCAAGTGCTGGACGCCCGCTGGCTGCACCGGCACGGCGTGGATAGGGCGGTCGACGCGATCAAGGCCCGTGTCGGCAACCATGCCTGCTATGTGACGTTCGACATTGATTTCATCGATCCGGCCTTCGCGCCCGGAACAGGCACGCCGGTGGTGGGCGGTTTCGACACGCACACGGCGCTGGAACTGATCCGCGGCTTGGCCGGCGTCAAGGTCATCGGCTGTGACGTGGTCGAGGTATCGCCGCCGTTCGACCATGCCGAAATCACCGCACTGGCCGGCGCCAGCGTCGCGCAGGAACTTCTCGGGCTGATTGCTGTGTCACAATAGCGGCATGCCGCAGAAATTCAAGAAGACGTCGGACGATTTACGCGGGCTGGGCCGCTTGGCCATCGATGCGACCCTCGGCATCACCGATCTGGTCGAAGCCCTGCACCACAACATCTCCGGCCGGTCCTGGATTGCCTCGACGCGCCAGGACGGGCGTGCCGACGGCTTGGCCGGCAGGGTCTACGAAGCGGTGCGCGGAACGACCCGGGTCGCCGGTTACGGCATCGACGTCGCGCTCGAACTCCTGTCCGCGCCGCTGTCAGGGCTCAGTGACCGTCCTGAACGTGAACACATCCAATCCGCCGTCAACGGCGTCCTGGGCGATCATTTGGTCGGCACCGGCAATCCCCTCGCGATAACCATGCAGTTCAGAAGGCACGGCAAGACGCTTGGCCTGAACCGCCAAGCCCTGTCCGGCGTCATTCCGGACGCCAGCGGCAGGATCCTGCTGCTGGTGCACGGTCTGTGCATGAATGACCTGCAATGGAGCCGGGCGCGGCCGGATGGCACACTGCATGACCACGGCCTGGCGCTACAGGAGGGACTTGGCTATACGGCGGTCTATCTGCATTACAACACCGGCCTGAACATCGCCGGCAACGGCCGGACCATGGCGGAACTGCTTGAGGATCTGGTCAAGGCGTGGCCTGTCGAGGTCGAACGCGTGGACATCCTCGCCCACAGCATGGGCGGGCTGGTGGCCCGCAGCGCGCACCATCATGCCGAAAACGCAGGGCACAGGTGGGCCGGACTTGTCAGCAAAATCGTTTTCCTCGGTACACCGCATCACGGCGCGCCGTTGGAACGCAGCGGCCATTGGTTCGACCTTATCCTTGGCGCAACCCCGTTCGCGGCTCCTTTCGCAAAAATCGGCAAGATCCGAAGCGCCGGCATCACCGACCTGCGCCATGGCGGAACCGCAGCCGATGGCTCCGCCATGGCTTTGCCGGATGGCGTGACGTGTTACGCGATTGCCGGGACGTCCGGGCCGCAGGACAGCCCGTTGCGCAACAAGCTACTCGGTGATGGCCTGGTGCCGGTAGACAGCGCGTTGGGGCTGCACGACGATCCGCTGCGTGCACTGGCGTTCCCTTCCGAAAACCGGGTGATCGCCCATGGCGCGAATCACATGGAACTGCTCAATGACGAAGCGGTATATGCGGCAATAGAACACATGCTGTCGGACGACAACGGCAAGGCTCCCGTCTAAACAATATTCGGGGGGCATCGAACCGCCTGCCAACCGTCGTCGGTCCGGATATCGGCAAGCGGATTTGGTATCCTTGTCAGCCGGCAATCATAAAGCAATAATCCATGCTCTCCTGGTTCGAACGCCTTGTAAATCCCTTTCCCGACACACCTCCCGAACAGCCTCCAGCCGGACTGTTCCCTTTCATCTGGGCAGCCAGCAAGGGATTGCGTGGCCTGATCGCGGCCATGGCCCTGCTGACCGCGCTGATCGGCGCTTTCGAAGCGCTTCTGTTCGCCATGCTCGGCAATATCGTGGACTGGCTCAGCAAGGTGCCGCCGCATCTGCTGTGGGTGCAGGAAAAGCGCAATCTGGGCATTCTTGCCGCCATACTGCTCGCCAGCCCCATGCTGATCGCCTTGCAGGCCCTGATAAAATACCAGGCCCTGAACGGCAACTTCGCCATGCGCCTGCGCTGGAATTTCCACCGGCATCTGTTGAGCCAAAGCATGGGCTTTTACCAGGATGAATTCGCCGGCCGAGTATCCGCCAAGATGATGCAGACCGCGCTGGCAGTGCGCGATACGGTGATGATCGTCACCGACATACTGGTTTTCGTTGTGGTGTATTTCCTGACCATGACCTTTGTCGCCGGCAGTTTCGACGCCCGGCTGCTGTTGCCGTTTTTCGGCTGGCTGCTGCTGTATGCGGGCGCCCTGACGTTTTTCGTGCCGCGTCTGGGCAAGGCCGCCAGCGCGCAGGCCGACGCCCGCAGCCTGATGACCGGCCGCATCACCGATGCCTACAGCAACATCGCCACCGTCAAGCTGTTTTCGCATAACCAGCGCGAAGCCGTGTATGCCAAGCAGTCGATGCGGGAATTCCTCGCCACGGTCTACCGGCAGATGCGCCTGGTGACCGGCTTCGAGGTGGTCAACCATATCCTGAGCATGGGTCTTATCCTTGCCACGGCAGGTGCCGCCCTGTGGCTGTGGAGCCTGGGATCGGTCGGCGTAGGCGCCGTGGCGGCGGCAACCGCCATGGCCCTGCGATTGAACGGCGTTTCGCACTGGATCATGTGGGAAATGGCCAACCTGTTCGAAAACATAGGCACCGTGCAGGACGGCATCGGCGCATTGGCCAAACCGGTGATGATCAAGGACGTTCCCGGTGCCGCCGAACTGCACGTCAGCCGTGGCGAGATACGGTTCGAGAAGCTCAGCTTCACCTACCACGCAGGCAGGCCGGTCATTGCCGACTTCGACCTGACCATCCACCCCGGTGAGAAAATCGGCCTGATCGGCCGCAGCGGCGCCGGCAAGTCAACCATCGTCAATCTGCTGCTGAGGTTTTATCAGGTCAGCGACGGGCGGATACTGATCGACGGCCAGGACATCAACACCGTCACGCAGGACTCGCTGCGCCGGCAGATCGGCATGGTCACCCAGGACACTTCCCTGCTGCACCGCTCGGTGCGCGAAAACCTCCTGTACGGCCAGCCTGACGCCGGTGAAGAAGCCATGCGCCAAGCGGCGCGCAACGCCGAAGCGGAGGAATTCATCCTCGCCTTGAGCGACGCAAAAGGCCGTGCCGGCTACGACGCCCATGTCGGGGAGCGCGGCGTGAAGCTGTCCGGCGGTCAGCGTCAGCGGATAGCCATCGCACGGGTGATGCTCAAGGATGCCCCGATCCTGCTGTTGGATGAAGCCACCAGTGCGCTCGACTCCGAGGTCGAAAGCGTTATCCAGCGCGATCTTTACCGGCTGATGGAAGGCAAGACCGTCATCGCCATCGCGCACCGGCTGTCCACCATCGCGGCCATGGACCGCTTGATCGTACTCGACAAGGGACGTATCGTCGAGCAGGGAACGCATGCCGGATTGTTGGCCCGCGGCGGCCTTTACGCCCGTCTATGGGCACACCAAAGCGGCGGTTTCCTGGTCGTTGACGAGGATTGATCGATACGTCGCGGCCATCCGGCAAATGCGAATGAAATACACTAACAATCCGGGACTTTGCTAGGATGTCAGCAGCACACACCGGGAGGGTTGCGCAATGAAAGACCTAGACAAAAAGAAAGCCGTCAAGCTGCTGAACGAAATCATGGAATTCGAGCTGTCGGGGGTGGTCCGCTATACCCACTACTCGCTCATGGTTTTCGGGTATAACCGGATTCCCATCGTTTCATGGCTCAAGGGCAACGCCGACGAAAGCCTGGCGCATGCATACAAGGCCGGCGAGCTGGTGACCATGCTCGGAGGACATCCTTCGCTCAGGATCGGTGCCCTTCTGGAAACCGAAAAACACCACATCGGCGATATCCTGCGCGAAAGCCTGGAGCACGAGAAACTGGCCGGCCAGTGTTATTACAAGCTGCTGAAGCTGGTGGAAGGCAAATCGGTGATACTGGAGGAATACGCCCGGGAAATGATCTACCAGGAAGAACAGCATCTGGATGAAGTCAATAAAATGCTGCGCACACCGGGCGAACTGACGCCGTTCAAGAACTGAGTTCCGCCGCCTTGCGCCGTTTTGGCGCAGGCGGTTCTTCCGAGACCGCCTTTTCGCCCCAATCATTCATCAGGGCGATGTACAGCAGCTTCTCGAACTCGGGAATGAAGCGCTGGATGACCGCATCCGGATCCGGCATGAGTTTGGCATCGGCGATCAGCCCGAAGTGCACGTTGCCGTTATAGCTCAGGATGCTGACGCCGAGCCCGATCGAGCCGGTCTGCGGCACCCAGAACATCTGTTCGGTGATTTTCGAGCCGGCCATGTACAGCGGCATCTGCGGCCCGGGCACATTGGTGGCGACGGTCGTGGCCTTTCGGCTGAAAATCTCGAACGCGAGGTTCTGCAGCATCGGAGGAGCCATGCCGAGTGCCGCCAACAAGCCATAAACGACAACGGCCTGCCGTGACTGCTTAAGCTGTTTCATGCTTTCCACGACGCGCACCAGACGCAGCACCGGATGCGGTTCGCCGACCGGCAGGTCGAGGAACACCAGGCCGAAATGGTTGCCGAGTTTCTTGGCGTGTTCCAACGGGCGCAGGTTGACCGGCACCGTGGCCCGGATGGTCACGCCGTCTACATGCTCGCCGCGCTCGATCATGTAACTGCGCAGGGCTCCCGCCATCGACGCCATCAGGACGTCATTGACGGTGGCGTCGAAAGCGCGGGCGATGGCCTTTACTTCTTCCAGAGGCAATGGCGGCGCCCAGGCCACGCGCTTGCGTACGCCCAGACGTCCTCTCAATATGGTTTCCGGATCATCGCTGAGCGATAACGCCACGGCGAGCTCGCGTGCGATTTCGCCGCCTTCCTTGGCCACCATGCTCGCCAATCCGGGATCTCGATAGAAATCCAGGCCTTTTTCAAGCAGCTCTTCGCCCATCTTCATGTAGCGGCCGATGACGCCCATGCGCTCATGCACGGCCTTGCCTTCTTCCTTAAGCCAGGTCTTGGCCAACGGTTCGCGCTTCGATGGCTTGGATTCGCTTTCGGTCATCGAAAGAATCACCTGCACCAAGGCGATGCCATCGGCATAGCAATGGTGGATGCGGACGATAAGCGCGGAGCCGCCGTCGTATTTCTCCACCAGATGGAACTGCCAAAGCGGTTTGGTTTTATCCAGCGGCGTCGAAGCCAGCAGGCTGACGAATCGTTCCAACGCGTGTTTATCGGCCTTGCCGGGTAACGCCGAAAGGCGCACATGGTAGTCCAGGTCGAAATCGGGATCTTCCTGCCAGAACGTGCCGGTAGCGGTTTCCACCACTTTCTGCCTGAAACGCGGATAGGCCATGAAACGGTCCTTGATGACCTTTTTCAGGCGGGTTATGTCGACCGGTGTTTCAAACATCATCACGCCGCTGATCATCATCAGGTTGGTGGGCCGCTCCATCCGCAGCCAGGCGTGGTCGACGCGGCTCATTGGTATCTTCTTGGTGGTTTTACGGACAGCGCTCATGGGATACCCGGCGGAAAGTTGAATTAACTTTACCGCAAAACGGCCGACCGGGCACTATCTCCCGGAATATGCCGCCAACGCCCGGTTCCTGGACTCCGCCAGATCGACCAAAGGAACGCAGGGGTAGTCCGGCGCCATGGCATTGCAGATAGAAGGCTTGAGCCAGGGTGAAAATACCAGGGGTACCGGCATATCGGTCAGTTCAGGCACCCAACGTTTGATATATGCGGCCTTGGGGTCGAAGCGTTGGGATTGGGTGACCGGATTGAAGATGCGGAAGTACGGCGCGGCATCGCAGCCGGTGCCGGCGGTCCATTGCCAGCCTTGGCTGTTGTTGGCCAAATCGGCGTCCACCAAGGTATCCCAGAACCAACGCGCGCCTTCCAGCCAATGGTAACGGAGGTTCTTGCACAGGAAACTGGCGACGATCATCCGAACCCGGTTGTGCATCCAGCCGGTCTGCCAGAGTTCACGCATGCCGGCATCGATGATGGGGATGCCGGTCTGCCCGCGCTGCCAGCGCGCCAACGCGGCGGGATCGGTCTTGGCCCAGCCAAAATCCGCAAACCGCGGGTTCAGGCTGCGCTCGATGGAGTGCGGGAAATGATGCAGCAGGTGGTACGAGAATTCACGCCAGCCCAATTCGGAACCGAAATGCCTGACATCGTCGCGCTCGGCTTCCGACACCCGCAGGCGCTCTACCTGCCGCCAGACCTGATGTGGCGAGATCTCGCCGAAATGCAGGTGCGGCGAAAGTCTGGAGGTGCCGGTCCGGTCCGGCAGGTTACGCTGCTCCTTGTAGCCCTTGATGGCGCCGTCACAGAATATTTCAAGCATTTCATGCGCGCCCTCCTCGCCCGGCAGCCAATGCTGCCAGAAGCCGTCATGCCAGTTCGTTTCCGGCAACAGGTTCAGGTCATTGACCGTCAGGCCGGGTATTCCGAGATCGGAAGAGCGTCGTGTAGGGAAAG
>ERZ1645185.1006-NODE-1006-length-11770-cov-3.889799_pt1 | contig 11770 bp, 6 predicted proteins | sample MGYA00575351_ERZ1645185 | MGnify/ENA primary metagenome ERZ1645185 (study PRJEB40838, sample SAMN11284767) | freshwater sediment metagenome | isolation source: river sediment | host: Sediment | place: India: Jana village, Kanpur | collected 2015-12-17 ... | reverse complement strand
ATTCAGATGTTTGCTGGAGGCCCGTTCCCCGAAGAGATCCAACGCATCTTCGACGGCGTGGCGCAGATCGAAGTCGATGATCTCCAGACTCATCTTGCCGGCTTCGATTTTCGAAAAATCCAGAATGTCATTGATGATCGTCAGCAAGTGATCGCCGCAATTCCGGACCGCTTCGCCATACTCCCGCTGTTCGGCCGTCAACTCCGTGTCGAGCAGCAAGCCGGTCATCCCGATCACCCCGTTCATCGGAGTCCTGATTTCATGGCTCATCGTAGCCAGAAACGAGGATTTGGCCTCGGTGGCAGCGCGGGCCTGGCTCAGGGCTTCGTCGAGATCGTGATTGCTGCGCTCCAACTGTTGCGCATAGGACGACAGGGCCTGCTCCGATTCCTTGCGCTGGGAGATATCCCGGATAAACGCGCTGAACACCACCGTGTCGCTCAGGCGCAGATGCGCGATGGAGACTTCCGCCGGAAACAACCGTCCGTCACGATGACAAGCCTGCACCTCCACCAGTTTCCCGAGAATGCTCACCCGGCCCGTCTTGAGGTACCGGGCCAGCCCGGCACGGTGCGCGGCCCGCTGGTCGGCGGGGATGATCGTCTCGGCGAGATCCCGGCCGATCGCTTCGTGCGCCGGCCACCCGAAGAGCAGCTCCGCCTGGGCATTCCATTCGGTGATCGTCCCTTCCCGGTCCATCGTGACGATGGCATCCAGAGCCGTATCGATAATGAGACGCGTCCGGCTCTCGTTTTCCCGCAGAGAGGCTTCGACCTCCGCCCGTTCCAGAAAGAGCCCGATCTGGCTTCCGATCGTCGCCAGCGTGCGGAGCAGATCCGCATCGCGCGGATGCACCTCCCGACTGAAGAACTCCATGATGCCGAACACACTGGTCCGCAGCCAGACGGGAAACGTGCATCCGGCGTGCAGGCCGTCCCTCGACGCCGCGGCCGCTCGTACGAAGTCATGGTCCCGCATCACATCCGGTTCCCACAACGGCTCGCCCCGCGCCCAACAGCGGCCGGGAAATCCCGCGTCGGAGGAAAATGTCTCGTGACGACTGGCCTCCAAAAACTCTTCTACCGGATGCGGATAGGCGCCCCACGTGTCCAGGCAGCGAAGCGTTCTGGTCTTCTCCTGGACCCGCCAAAAGATGCCGACCTGCCACTCCAGACTCGTTCCGATCACGCGCAGCAGCTCGGGAATTGCCTGCTCCACCGTCGAGGCTTCCGCCAGCACTTTCGCCACTGCGTGCTGGAGTGCCTGGCGGCGCTGCGCGTGTTTCTGATCCGTAATGTCCCGGGTCACGCTCAAGACCGACGGCTGGAGACCGTGCTCTCCCGGCAGCAACACCGACGTCATCTCAAACCAGCGCCATTCCCCCGACAGTCCCTGCAGCCGGCCGCTGATCAAGACACTCCGGCCCTGGAGCGCGGCGGCATGTGCGTCCTCGTACACCCGGCGGTCGTCCTCATGCACCCATTGACCGATATCCCGGCCGAGAATCTCCTCGGGAAATCCGGCGTCGAAGAGCGCGCACCCGGCAGGATTGATCTGCAGGACACGACGGCCGTGATCGGTCACCAGCACCCCTTCCGGCTCAACCTCAAGGATCGTCCGCAACCGGCGCTCGTTTGCGAGCGCATGCATCCGCTCGTCCTGCGTCTCTTTCCATTCCTGCTGAGCCCGACGGGTGGCGCTGACTAAGAGCCCGATCAGCGGGCCTACGATCAGGACACCGGCGGCGCCTAGGGTCCAGAGAAAGCGATGCACCGGCTCCACGACTTCCGCCCGGTCCACCCGCAACAGAACGGTCCATTTCGGACTCGCGACACCCTCCGCCCCCAGCGTGCGGGCGTACCCCGTCAGGACCGGCACCTGACGGACAAAATGCTGTTCTTCGACAAAGCCCGACTCTCCCGAGACCGCGCGCTGGACCGACGGCAGGTTGCCCTGTGTGAGATTCAAACGCCCCCTGCGCACGGAATCCGAGTCAATGAACACCCCGCCGTCTTCACGAAGTACCTTGTATTCCACCGAATGAAAGAACGATGTCTGCTGCTGGAACAACCGGATTGCTTCGGTCACCAGCTGTTCCAATTGCCTGGCGCTCACCCGCGTCGTGACCGCTCCGCGAAACGCGCGGCGGCCGACATCCCGCCGATGATCCACGATCGGAGCCGTGAACGAGACGGTCTCAGCGCCATGACCAGCCTCATCGGCTGCAATATCACCAACGTAGAGGCCGGCTCGCTCCCGTTGCACAGACTGAAACCAGCCAGTGGCCCGGACATCGAGTCCTCTGGCCTGAGGAATCGTGGCCTCGGTAATCCGGCCGGCCGGATCGACGATGCCGATCCAAAGATACAGGGGATAGGCCTGATAAAAGGTCGACAGGATGTGGTTCCGGGCCGCCGGAGTCGCTCCGTTCATGGCGAGCGACTCCGCGAGAAACTGCACGTCGCCGACCCGCTCATTCAGCAGTAAATCGAGCTTCGCGGATACTTCCGCGGCCATGATGGACACCGTTTCTCCGGACGCCGCCACCGTCCGCCGCTCCAACCAGGTTCCCCCTGCGATGACCGCGATCAGCGTGGAAACTGTAATAAGCCCGATCAGCGTAAACTGGTGCCGATGCGTAAACGCTCGGGGACCGCTACCGGATATCGTATTGTGATCACTCACTTCCACGCCTCTCCGAACGGTTCAAGACCAGCGCACATACCACCGGTGCGGCCTGTGCTGGACAGCCCACTGCATCCTCGTTCGCGTCTGTATCGGGTCGTTCTTTCACGAACTTAAGGAATCCTGGGCAAAATCGTCAGGCCTCTGCACATGGCTTCCCATCGGCCGGCCCGACAGGTATGATGGGACGCCATGTCGAACAAGATTGTGACCAAAGAACAACTGGTTGAGCAGCTCAAGGCCCTCCGTGCCCGAGGGTCCCGGATCGTCTTTACGAACGGGTGTTTTGACCTGATGCATGTCGGCCATACCCGCTATCTCCAGGCTGCCAGGGCCTTGGGTGACCTTCTGGTAGTGGGGGTCAATTCCGATGACTCTGTCCGCAGCCTGGAGAAAGCCCCGGACCGGCCGATTGTCCACGAGGCCCAGCGGGCGGAAGTGGTCGCGGCGTTAGGATGTGTCGATTTTGTCGTAGTATTCTCCGAACCCGATCCCAAGGCGCTCATCACGGCGGTGCAGCCGGACGTCCTGGTCAAAGGCGGTGATTGGTCCCTGGATCGCATTATCGGAAGGGACGTTGTGGAGGCGCGCGGGGGCAAGGTGCAAACCATTCCTTTGGTTCCCGGATTGTCCACAACGGCATTGATTCACCGTATTCGCTCGGCCTCAGCCTGATCCGTGTCACCTACACCTTCTCCCGCAGATGAATGGCTCGCTCCGCTGGTGTCCGCGCTCAAGCAGACGTCGGCCCGGCCCTGTGTCACCGGCTTGCACGGCTCGTCCGCGGCGTTTGTGCTCACGAGCCTGACCAGCGCCCCGGCGCTGGCTTCCTACCGGAACCGCCCCTGGATCATCGTCACGGCCAACAACGAAGCCGCCGAACGCCTGTTTGACGACCTTCAGTTCTGCCATCAGCTCACCGGCGTACCGAGCGACCGCCTGACCCTCTTTCCTCAATGGGAAACGCTGCCTTACGAAGCCACCGCCCCCCATGTCGGCCTGATTGCGCATCGCATGCAGACGCTCCACCGCCTGCAATCCAGCCCGGATACGACTCTCGTCACATCAGTCGCGGCCCTGATGCATCGCCTCCTGCCGAAAGACACCTGGGTCCATGCCACGCTCCGGCTGGAACGCGACGGCACGGTCGAGCGCGACACGCTGCTGGCCAAGCTCCTGCGCCTCGGCTACCGGCGCGTGTCGGTCGTCGAGATTCCCGGAGAGTTCAGCATTCGGGGCGGCCTGGTGGATATTTTTTCGACCGCCTACGCCGATCCGCTCCGTGTCGAGTTTCTTGGAGATTCGATCGAAGCCCTCCGGCTGTTCGACGCCACGACGCAAACCTCGATTCGTCAGATCGACGACGCCGTCATCTTGCCGGCGCGGGAATACCTCCGTCCGGAAGACAGCTCGGAAGCCTATGCCCCGATTGCGCCGGATGCGGAATGGCGCGCGCCGGATCTCTACCCGCAGATGGGAACCCTCTTCGACTATCTGCCGAACGAGCCGATTCTCATCTTCGATCAACCGGCCGCACTCCAGGCAACCTGGGCCGCGCTCTGGTCCAAGATCGAGGATGGCTACCTCCGCCACGGCGAACGGGACGCGGCCAATCCCTATCCCGGCCCCGAGCGGCTGTTCCAAACCTGGGACGAAATTGAAATCGGCGCAGCCGGCTGGTCGACGATCGCCTTGGAGCCGCTGACTCCGTCCGACGATACTTGGGCCCCGACCGTCTCGTTCCCGGCACAGATCCCGGCCAGCGCCGGCTTGGGAGTGCGCGGAACTCCGTTCAGTCAGACATTGTCCATCCTCGATCAGCTGCGTGACAGCCATCGCGTGGTGCTGATCGCCCGCAGCCGCGGGCAGGTCGACCGGCTTCTGGCGCTGCTCCGCGAACACGACCTGCCGGCCGCGGAATGGCATCCCTCGGCCTGGACCAAACGGGAAGGCGGCAAACCGCCCATCGCCGTCATGCACGGCAACCTGTCGGCCGGCTGGTTGTCGGATACCTTTCGCCTCGCGCTCCTGACGGAAGAAGAACTCTTCGCCAAAGGCTCACGCCATAAGACCCAGCCGAAGAGCAAAACCGCGACGTTCCTCTCCTCACTCGAAGATCTGAATGTGGGTGACTATGTCGTCCACGTGCAGCATGGCATCGGCCGCTATCTCGGGCTCAAACGGCTGACGGTGCAGGAATTCGAGAGCGATTTTCTGATCCTGGAATTCGCGGGAGCCGACACGCTGTATGTCCCGCTCGACCGGCTCAGCCAGGTTCAGCGGTACAGCGGCGCCGACGGACATGTGCCCCGGCTTGATCGCCTGGGCGGCACCAGCTGGGCCAAGACCACGGCACGGGTCAAAAAAGATATCGAGGAGATGGCGCAAGATCTCATCGATCTCTACGCGAATCGCGAGATGGTGAAGCGGGACGGATACGGCAGGCCCAGCACGCTGTATCACGAATTCGAGGCGGCGTTCGAATACGAAGAGACCCCGGATCAGCTCAAGGCGATCGAGGACATCGCTAGAGATCTGGAGTCGGGGAAGCCGATGGACCGGCTGGTCTGCGGGGACGTCGGCTACGGCAAGACGGAAGTGGCGATGCGGGCGGCGTTCAAGGCCATCGAGAGCGGACGCCAGGTGGCCGTGCTCGTGCCGACGACTTTGCTCGCCCATCAACATTATGAAAATTTCGCCGAACGGTTCGCCCCCTTTCCGACGAAGGTCGCCGTGCTCTCCCGCATGCAGCCGCCCAAAGTCACGAAAGCGACGCTGAAAGACCTCGCCGCGGGAGTCATCGACGTCATCATCGGCACTCACCGGCTGTTGCAGAAAAGCGTGGTCTTCCACAATCTCGGCCTCGTCATTATCGACGAAGAACAGTGGTTCGGCGTCAAGCATAAGGAACGGCTGAAGCAGCTGCGGACGCAGGTCGATGTGCTCACCCTCACCGCCACGCCGATTCCGCGCACGCTGCAGATGGCCATGGCGAGCGTGCGGGACCTGTCGATCATCGACACCCCGCCGGCCAGCCGGCTCGCGATCCGCACCTCCGTCATCAAGTCCAACGACAAGGCCATCCGTGACGCGATGCTGCGCGAACTGGGCCGAGGCGGACAGATCTACTTTATTCACAATCGTGTCGAGACGATGTCCGCCACCGGCGCCTGGCTCCAACAACTGGTCCCGGAAGCGCGGATGGTGATGGCCCACGGACAGATGGATCCCAAGCTGCTCGAAGCCGTGATGCTGAAGTTCGTCAAGCACGAGGTCGATGTACTCATCGCTTCAGCCATCATCCAGTCGGGGATCGACGTGCCGAACGCCAATACCATCATCGTGAACCGGGCCGACACGTTCGGCCTGGCCCAGCTGTATCAACTCCGCGGGCGGGTCGGCCGGGGCGGAGAACAAGCGTACGCCTATCTGCTGATTCCCGATGAAGGCCGTCTCACGGAAGATGCCCAAAAGCGGCTGATGGCCATTCAGCAATTTACGGAGCTGGGCTCCGGGTTTCGAATCGCCGCAGCCGACCTCGAAATCCGCGGAGCCGGCAATCTCCTCGGCAAAGCGCAATCCGGCCACATCGCCGCCATCGGCCTGGATCTCTACCTCAAGATGGTCGAGGAGGCCGTGCAGCGGCTCAAGGGGCATACGGTCGAAGAGGAACCGGATCCCACATTGCGCGTCCCGGTCTCGGCGTTTATTCCGGAATCGTACGTAGAAGATCCGCACCACCGGCTCTCCTGGTACAAGCGGCTGACCGCCTGCAAGCAGGTCGGTGAACTGGCGCTCCTCCACGGGGAAATCCAGGACCGGTTCGGACTTCCGCCGGAACCGGTGGAACGGCTTCTGGAAGTGATGCAACTGCGGGTGCTGGCCAAGCTGCTCCATCTCACGGCCATCGAAGTGACTCACCAGTCCGCGATCATCACGCTCGGGCCCAAAGCCGCCATCCCCGAACCGGCCGTCCATGCCATGATGGATCGGCTCAAGAAACGGCTTCGGTTCCTCTCGCCGCAGGCTTTTGAGATCCAGATGCCGCATGACGACTGGGGTTCGACCTTTGCGGAACTCAACACAACCTTGCAAAGCCTGGGACACTGTGATACCAACAAATCAATGACACAACCGAAATCGAGCGCCTGAATCACGCCGCGCTCTCGTAATCACTGGAAATACAACTTCGCCCATGCGCAATTTTCGCTTCCCGCTCGCAGTCGCCGCTCTGCTTTCCGGTTCCCTGTGGGCCCTGACCGGCTGCACTCCGCCCCAGGAAGAGCCGGTGCTGGCGCTCGTCAACGGCCGTGCCATCACGCAATATGAATTTGACGTCCGCTGGAACGAGCTCTCCGATGCCACCCGCGTCCGGTATGACAAGGAAGGCGGCAAGCGGCGGTTTCTGGATGAATTGATCACCCGCGAACTGCTCATGCAGGAAGCCCGTCGCCAGGGATTGGACCAGAACGACGCGATTCGCGATCGTGCGCAACGCTATAAAGAACAGCTGGTGCTCGACGAGCTGTTGAAAGACCGCCTGCGGACCAAAGTCGAATTGTCCCAGGCCGAATTGGACGCCTACTACGAAAAGCACGCTCACCTCTTGCTGGCCCCGCTCAAAGTGCAGGTTTCCCAGATGCTGCTGAACAATTATCCGGCGGCGAAAGATTTGAAGAAGCAGATTGAAACCGGCGGCGATTTCGCCAAGTTCGCCCAGCGCTATTCCATCGACGACAAAACCAAATCCAAAGGCGGCGATCTGGGCCCGTACCGGAAAGGCCTGCTCAATCCCGATGTCGACGCTGTCGTCCAGACCCTGAAACCGGGTATCATCAGCGAGCCCATCAAGACCGACGCAGGCTACTATCTCGTCAAGGTCAGCCCGCTGGAAAAAGAAACGATCCAGGCGGACCTGGCCACCCGTGAGCGGCTGCGCCAGGAGCTTCTGGCGGATAAACGCCGGAAGCAGTTCGAAGAAGTGATCTCCGACATTCGCACCAAAGCCACCGTCCGTCTTGCCGATGCCTCGCGTTACATCACCGAGGATACGGGAAAACCGTAGCGCCCGCGCTTCCTTCTCCTCAAGACCCCTTCGTTTCGTGTACAATCCTCCGGTTAACTCACGCCCTCATCGAGGAGCATCGCGCCCGTGCTTGTGAATCCGGTGTCCCGCACAATCCTCCCGCTTTCCTTCGTCCTGCTGACGGTCCTGCTCTGGGAGCAATCCGTCCCCCCGGCATTGTCGGCCTCCCAACTGGAGGACCGGATCGTCGCCGTCGTGAATACCGACCTCATCATGCAATCCGACGTCCGGCGCGAACTGGCCCCCGAGCAGGAACGGATTCGCCAGCAATACCGCGGCGAGGAGTTGGAACAGCGGCTGAAAGCGGCCGAATACATGGCGCTGACGAAAATGATCGAGCGGCGGCTGCAATTGCAGGAAGCCAAAGCGAAGAACGTGGATGTCTCCGATCAGGAAGTGAAGCAGGCCATCCAGCAGATGAAGCAGGAGGGCGAGAAAGTCGATGAGAAGGACCCGGTCAGTTTCAGCAACGTGCGCGATCAGCTCACGCTGCTCAAGGTCGTCGACCGGGAAGTGCGAAACGGCGTGATGGTCGGGGACGCGGAAATGAAACGGTACTACAAGGAGCACCTGACGCGCTTTGCGCTCCCCGAAGAATATACGCTGAGCCAGATTTTGATTCAGCCCCGCTCGGCTGATACCGCCGCAGAAGCCTTGGAGAAAGCGCGGATCGTGATGGCGGAATTGAAGCGGGGGGAAAAGTTCGAAGATGCCGCGCTGCGCTATTCAGACGGTCCGAACGCCTCCCGCGGCGGTCGGCTGGGACTCGTCAGGCAGGGAGAACTCCTCCCTGCCATCGAGCGCGCCATCGCGCCGCTGGTGCCGGGCGGAATCTCCGAGATCGTCGAAACGTCCGACGGGTTTCATATCGTCCGGGTGGATGAGCGAACGCCGAAGCAGTTCCGCCCGTTTGAGGAAGTGAAGTTCGAAATCCAGTCGCTGGTATTTCAGCAAAAGAGCGAGGACGTCTTCCAGGCATGGCTGGTCGACTTGAAGAACAAGGCCTACATCGAAATCAAGTTTTGACCAGATCCCGCAGCACTCCCCAGAGGTGATCCCGCCCCTCCCCGGTCACCACAGAATAGGGGATAAGCTGCTGCCCTTCCGGCAACCCGAGATCGCGGTGAGTTTGACGGAGCGTCCGCACCCGTTCACTCGGCCTGAGCTTGTCCACCTTCGTCGCCACGACCAGCGGCTCGCGGCCGATGGATCGCAGCCAGGCCACCGTCTGGCGGTCCTGCTCCGTCACGACCCGGCACTCCACCAGCAGGATTACCGTGAGCAACGATGGTTGCTGCGCCACGTAGGAATCGATGAGCGGCCCCCATTCTGCTCGGATAGATTTGGAGACCTTCGCATAGCCGTAGCCCGGAAGATCGACCAGATAAAACGCCGCCAGTCCAGGGTCCGACGTTGCAATCCGAAAAAGATTCACGGCCCTGGTTTTGCCGGGTGTCTTACTGACTTTGGCGAGCCCGTTTCGATGGAGCAGCGAATTGATCAACGAGGATTTACCGACGTTCGATCGTCCCGCCACGGCAATTTCGGGGAGCTCTCCCTGAGGAAATTGTTCTGCCGATGCGCAACTTTTGATAAACTCGGACGAAAGAATTTTCATTGTAGTCGACCAACCCCTGATTCAACGACGGCCACCACGCACACAGTAACAGAATGACGCGCGAGTAACACCCCCCTCTTATGCCCAAAGCCAAAAAACGACGGCCCCTCGCTCGGATGCTTCTCTGGGCAACCGTGCTGCTCGGGATCCCTATGGGCGCCCTGGCGTTGATCTGGCTGCTGACGCTCCCGGATGTGACACTCCTGGCCAAGACCAATCCCGGCCCGACCGCCTTGATGGAGCATCGACAGGCTGTCGCTCACACCCAGCGGCATCCGGTCCCGCAACAGTGGACCTGGGTTCCGCTCTCCCGAATCTCGCGGAACCTGCAACATGCGGTCGTCGCGGCGGAAGATGCGTCGTTTTTCATTCACGAAGGCTTCGACTGGGAAGGCATCAAGGATGCCGCCATCCACAATCTGGAAGCCGGGGAACTGAAACGGGGCGGCAGCACGATCACGCAACAACTCGCGAAGAATCTGTATCTTTCGACCGAGCGCTCGCTTTTACGGAAGGCCCGCGAGGCCCTGATCACACGGTCGCTGGAGCACCATTTGACCAAAGAGCGCATTCTCGAGCTGTATCTCAACGTCGCAGAATGGGGAAACGGCGTGTACGGCGCCGAAGCGGCGGCGCGCCATCATTTCGGGAAACCCGCCCAGGATCTCACGGCAGAGGAGTCGGCCTGGCTGGCTGCCATCCTTCCCTCCCCGCGCCGGTACGACCCGTTGCGGAAAACCGCGGCGTTGACCCATCGCTACGAGCGCATCCTCCATCGGATGAAGCAAGTCACTCGGCATCAGCCCCATGCGAATGAGCGATAAGGACGTGTCTGTTCGTCGCGTCGCTCGACTCTGCGGTCTCCTTGCCTCCTGTCTCTTCGTGACGGCTGCCGCCGCTGAACGATCGGACCACGCAGACCGTGAGAGCCTCGAGCTGACCACGGACGAGATCGTGATCTCCGCAACGAAAGCGCCCGAACCGGCCAGGCAGAGCGCCGCATCCGTGACCGTCGTCACGAAGGAGCAGATCGACCGTTCTCCCTATCCCGGCGGACATCAACTCGACGATCTGCTCCGGTCGGTCCCCGGCGTGCAGCCGGCAACGCTCAGCAGCCGCTACAATCATCCCACCGCGCAGTCCGTCACGCTGAACGGCCTGGGAGCTCGTCGAACGCTGGTCCTGCTCGACGGCGTTCCGCTCAATGACGGATTCGGAGGATGGGTAAACTGGGGATTGATCCCCAACGACATTGCGCGGGTTGAAATCGTTCCGGGCGGGGCGTCGAACCTGTATGGAGCCTGGGCGATGGGCGGCGTCATCCATGTCATCACGAGCACGCCGGCCGGCGGGTCGGGATTCACGGTAGACAGCCAGGCCGGAACGCTCGATACGTATCAACAGGCCATACGGGCGCGTTACGGCACCGACCATGTCCGCCTGTCCCTCGGCTACCGGTGGTTTCATACCAACGGCTTTATCCCCGTTCCGTCCTACCAGCGTGGGCCCGTGGACCGGACCGATGACTCCCGGCACCAGTTATTCAACGGCAACCTGGCCTGGATCCCGTCAAGCACCACGACGATAAACCTTTCCGGAAGCCTGTTCCGTGAAGACCGGACGTTCGGAACTACTCTCAGCCAGGCCTCGAGAACGATCGGGAACCTCGCCCTCGGACTCCGTAGCGATCAGGGAGGAGCCGGCGTGTGGGAAGGCAAACTGTTCGGCCAGTGGCAGACCTTTCAGAATCTGACCTCGCAGATCACGCCTTCCTCCCTCCTCCGCCTTGCTGAATTTCGCGACCGCGTGCAGATCATCCCCAGCAATGACTTCGGCGGATCGCTGCAGTGGACCGGGAGCCTCCTGGACACCGACCGGCTCGTGCTCGGCACCGATGCGCGAACGATCATCGCGCAATCCTCAGACGATCTCTACTCGGCATCCGCGCCGACCGGCCGGACCCTGACCAAAGGGCAACAGCTCGGCGGCGGCGTGTTCGGAGAATGGATTGTTCCACTCATCGACCGCCTCACAGTCACCCCGAGCGTCCGCGCCGACTGGTGGAAGAACTTCAACGCCGGCAGCGAAACCTCGACGGGATCCACCCTGTTCCGGGACAACGTCATCCACGTCGTGAACCCGAAGCTCTCGTCTCTGTATCGGATCACGGACACACTGCGCCTGGGCGCATCCGTTTACCAGGCGTTTCGTGCGCCGACGTTGAATGAACTTTACCGGGGATTCGGATTCGGCGGGTTCTCGTTCCTGCCCAACGATCAACTTCGCCCTGAGCGGTTGACCGGAACCGAGCTGAAAGCCGAAGGAGAGCTGCTGGACGGACAGACCCTCCATTGGCGCCTGTCGGTCCATCGAGACGAAGT